>Ga0105239_10002628_pt1 | contig 22710 bp, 4 predicted proteins | sample KBSC44metaG_FD_92761 | JGI IMG/M metagenome (GOLD analysis project Ga0105239, IMG submission 92761) | Corn rhizosphere microbial communities from Kellogg Biological Station, Michigan, USA - KBS C4-4 metaG | ecosystem: Host-associated > Plants > Roots > Rhizosphere > Soil | place: Michigan, USA... | reverse complement strand
TACCTGACGGCGGAAGCAACCGTGGTTGACTGTGGAGTCTCATAGGTATCCGTACTCATAGGAACTATATACATTCATCCATCCGTCAGCTTAAGTAGTCTGGGTTAGATCATGCCGATCCGTGGCGCCATCGCCTCGGCCTTGCTTACTCTAGCACGTTTATAATTGAGCCGCACCCAAGCCGCAACGATACGACCTCATTTGTATTCGGTGCCCGTAGGATAGAGTTTCACGGGTACATCCGTACGCGTATTAAGAGCCTAACCTGAGCGGTTTAGGCCACCCAGAAATATAACAGCGCACCATTGATAAGGGCCAGTCTGCAAGCTCATCTCCTTGGCGCCGCGGGGTTTTGGTGCCATGGAGTTTTAGTTTTTCGCGATTCTGACTAACAGTTACCTTCTCGCGGATGGCCTTACAACTCATTTCTAGAGGTTCTATAGGGTATGAGGCCCTCTGATGGGATGATCTAGGCTGGATGATCGCCGGAAATGCCGCGTAAGAAGTGTTCAGGGACGGCTTTGAGGATGGAGGCCTGAAACCCAGGTATTTAATGAACAACATTTTTATCGGTCACAACCGCACCATCGACTGTCACCATCCCATTTGACCACGGCCATATCCACGAAAACCGACACCGATTTCACCCAGCCTCGAACCTCGAACTCACAAGATGTCTGTAGAGTGCATCAAGGTAATTTTCGGTGCCGCCTGGATAGGCTGGGCCGCTCCATATGACGACCAGGAATACAGCAAGAAGGCGTTCCAGATCCTGAAGGCTCACGGAGTGGAAACCCTCGATACCGCCCAGCTCTATGGTCAGAGTGAGAAGTCGCTGGGCGAGTTGAAAGCCGGGGACGCATTTTCGATCGATACTAAATGGCCAGGCGGACTTCCCCAAGGCTGGGCGACGAGGGAGAATATCTTGAAGACTGCGAAGGAGAGCCTGGAGAAGATCGGCGTCAAACAGGTAAGTAGGGTGACTTTCGAAATTGCTTGCACTGCCCTCGAGAATGTACCTCTTAAGAACCGTGGTGGATTTGCTTGTTTCAGGGTTTAGATTCCCCGATATCTCGGGCTTGCAGGAGTCCAGGACACCGAACATTAATTGCTGGCTTCCCCCTTACGGTAGAACTCGGCTGAGGATTGATGATCAGGTCGATGTATTCTATCTTCACTGCCCCGATAGCAAGACCTCGCTGTCAGAAACGCTTGGGGCTGTCAATGAGGCCTTCCAACTGGGGTACTTCAAGAGGTTCGGGCTCTCCAACTTTTTCGCCGAGGAGGTCCAGAATGTGTACGACCTCGCCAAAGAGAAGGGGTATGTCTTACCCACTGTGTACCAGGGCAATTACAATCCTGTCGCAAGGCTCCAGGAAACACTTTTGTTCCCGACCCTTCGGAAGCTTGGCATTGCGTTCTACGCTTACAGCCCGCTCGCCGGGGGCTTCTTGACCAAGACAGCTGCGGATATCAAAGAAGGTAAAGGGCGATTCAATGACACTGTGCTACAGGGAGTGTACAAGGCGCTGTATGTCAAGCCCGCATACATTGACGCACTGGCGAAATGGGAGGCGGCTGCTGCCGCTGAGAGTGTCACTCGGGCTGAGCTTGCCACTCGATGGGTTGCCTTCAATCCACTTCTGAAGAAGGAAAGGGGTGACGGCATCATCATCGGCGTGAGCTCTAATGAGCAGCTTGAACAGACCCTCAATTACCTCAAGAAGGGTAAATTGAGTGACGAGGCGATCAAAGCAATCGATGATATTTGGGAGGCCATCAAACATGAAGCACCTTATGACAACTTTCATCGGGACACTTCGAGCCTCTGAGCGGAGCCAGGTAGTAACCCCAAATTCTTTCCAATCAGGTCAAAATGAGACAGAGGCAGCTTTGAGAATCCAAAAATAATGTCTTGAAGCGAGACAGGAATTAATTCGTCACCTTTTGCCAGTATACGTGAATGTCGGGGTCACGCAAACCTTGAGTGTATATCTCTAGCCTTGCCTGCCCACGAACATCGGATATGCATAACAGCCAATAGGACGAGGTGAACCTTGCCATCTTGTTTCGTACCGGCGTACATGGTAGACAATGTCGTTTCATCGGGGTTCCGACAGGTTGAGATTGCGATTCGAGGGCTCTTTCCGCCCAAACCCTAGCTTTAAATCGTAAAGACATTTTCTGACGCACTAACACCTTTCCTATAGGATTGCCTTAAACAGGATCATCGATGGCTCCCTGTTACCCCCCCTTAGAAAGTGTATGTTTTTAACCTAACATACAGCACGCGAGTAGTAAAAGCGATACAAGAGCCTTGCTTGCTATTGGCCAATGGCTAGGCGAAATTAAATACTGCTTTTGGGAGTCAATGCGAAGGCAACGTGCACAGGTCTACGCCTCTTAATTACATTTCTCCCTGCCCGATCACCTTCTGATCAGCGTTATCCAAGGGTGCACCTTGGAGTGTCGCCGCCTTCTTACAATCAGCAATCTTTACCTCTTTACAGACAGCCGGACCTGTATTCTTTGGATCACACAGCGTATTGGCCGATGTACCCGGTACGACAGCGACGCGATGTTCATGCCCAGAGACAGGCCACGTCATCCGCCACTGTACCTTGACATTGTCATCATCTGTACCATCTGCCTTGTACCCAGGCCTAGTCAGACACATTGTCCCGTACGGTGTCGGCGAACATGAAGTGGTGGGATGGCACAGGTTCTTGCCGGGGTGCGGATCGCAGGTGAAGCAGCCCATCTGATTAACAGCGACGGTGACGCTTTGGATGAAGGTGTTGCCACCTGGAGTGCCGTTTAGAAGGAAGCGGGAGAAGCATTGAAGCGTGGTGCCCTGGGGAGCGTCGTCGGCCACCCTCACCGTCTCGTGGAAGACTACGACGGCACCGCTATTCACATTGCTCTGGGTCGGGCTGAATTCGACGGTTAAGCCTACGTCGCAGGAGACCGCATCGGGTTTGACGGTAACATCGAGGTTCTTCAGCCCACTGACAATTGCTTCGGTGACTGCGTCGACGGCGGAATCAATGATTATGCCGCCCGTGGCGGAGGTCACCTTGGTGGCCTGGCCCTCCTTATCGAGTTGTTTGTCCCCGACGTTGACGCCGATGACGCGGATGGTTTCTCCCTTCAGGGCGACGATGGTGTCACCGTCCAGAGTGTGTCCATTGCTGGGCTCGTGGCTGGGCGCGTCACTGACGAGAACTATGATACGGCTACTGCCATCGCGGAAGGTGACGGCACCAGTGGAGAGCTGAAAGAGCGCGTTAATCCAGTCCTCGGCTTCGTCCCCGCCAAGGGCCGGCGTCAAGGCATTGACCGCGGTCTGCAGGGCAAGGGGGTCGCTTGTCAGTGCCTGGTCCACCAGGAATCGGTTGGGATCTGCAAAATCGCCGAAGCTGACTACGGCAAACTGGGCGTTCGGCTGCACCCTGCTGACGTCGGAGATGACATTGACCATGTTCGTCTTGATATTGTCTATTGATCCACCCATACTGGCAGTGACGTCGATCAGGAGCACCACATCCGGCTTTGGTAGGATCTCTGGGGTCGTGACGACCTTATCAATGTTGAATGCCGTCCCTGGGTCGGCATCCTTGCTAACCAAGATCGGTGAGACGCCCGGGGAGGCGAGGACGGACCCGACCAGGGCAAAAATCAGGGCGGTGGTGTTGGAGAAGCGCATGGTGAAGGGCTTGATGGGGAATTGGAATTTGGGTGGCGGGTATGAGAAGAACAAGAGAGGGCGACTTAGCAGTATTGACAAGGACGAGGCAGTCAACTTGGAGAGAGGTGATGGCTCTCAGGCTGGGGTTCCCACATGTCTTGTATTGTGCTTGATCTCTTCCTCCCCTTGACAGACGTGGAAGTATGCATGTTACACGAGGCTGGCTGTGTTAGAAAGCCGGTGTGATTGTTCCAACAGGAGCTGAAAGGGATTGAACGCGAGTGATTGGTTGTACTTTTCCAGCCATCGTGTTTGCGCTGTCGTTTCCCAGCCTGACGAAGGGAGAGCCTCTTTTTATCATAGTGAGACAGAATTCTTCGACAAGAACCACCGTCAAGATATTTTTGGCATATCCAACCCCGAGCACGATGGACACGGCGATGATCTTGGATGATAGCGGCGTAGAAGAAGCTCACCTGTTTGCGCTGATGCCGATCTCTCCCGACAAAGCTCCAAGTGCTACAAAGAGGCCCAGCCCAATCCCCTGAGTTGACTGAGGGACTGAGGCCAAGGCCGCCATGTGGCGTTTTGGGGTTTGCTGGATACCCTTCCTGCTGGGTTCAAGCTGTGGGTTTGGAGGTAGTGTAGTCAAAGCTGAACGACGTCTCAATCCCTCATCCTTAGCACAACCACGAATAACCCGCATCCCCGCATAGGCATTGTTTCTGGGAGCATCACGATGCCAGATGTCGACATTAGATAGGCCAAACAGCGCTTCAGCAATCGATAAACTCTATTTACCTTTCTCCTGAGGCGCCCGGGTTTGACCGCGGAAGACGCCCGCGATGTGAACTTCCTGGTCACCCTGCACAGCCCCTGCGTCCAAAAGCCCTCTTTATTGCTTAATTATTGGGCCAGAACAGCTCGGTGTGTGCCCCGCACCCGCTCGGGCTGCGCCTTTTCGGTACGGAGTAGGGAGTACCCCTTGTCGTGTCACCCGACATCGTATATCATTCCTTCTTGCCAGTCAATGACAGCACCTTAAACACTTTGCGGCCACAGGACGCTTGCAAACAGCCCCTCATGGGCTCGTATCTCCGCGAGACATCTGCTTTTGAACGGCTTGGCAGCTGAAAGAAATCATGCACAGCTTGCCAATCATCGGTGTTACTGTACTGAGCTTCAGACTCAGCCTTACCAATGCTCCTAGCGAAATACCTCCATATCGTGGGAACGCGAGTCCAGTAACGAGTTCTTCGTTTCTGCGAATGCTGCTCGCCTGTCTCTTTCACCAAGGGCACTTCTCGTTTTGGAATGCTTGTCGCTGAGAGAGTGATGTGATAGCGAGAGCATTTATCACAATGCGGTTGCCAGGCCGAGCAGACAACCCCTCCTTTAAATCACAAGTCAAGTGCTTGCTATCCCGATTCCCGAGGCAAAGGGATTGGGTTCAAAGATCGACATGTACCGTTATATTTAACGATATCAATAGAATTGAATCGACTAGGGCTCCATGGGAATGCTTGAAAGTGATCTTGAGAACAGTATGAAGCAAAACCTGTAGCATGCTCTCGGATATTTTTAAGATCCGACTTTAGACTCTTAGTATCATCTTATACAGACAGTTCTTTATACATTTCATATTACATTAAAACCAATCGTCGATGCCCAGAAATAGAGGACATCTTTGAATCCAACCATTAAATCTGGCGCAATGATACGTCTCTCAGCAGCAGTCCTCTCTGTCAACAGCATCATAGTAGCACAAAAGATATACCTGTCGCACATTTGCAGCGCTCAGAGCCTCAGGGAACTCCAAGTGCCCGAACCTTGCACTCCTGTCGCTACGCAGAGGCCCGAGCTTCACTTCTTGCAAGACCCCGTGGAAGAACCCGGGGGTGTGACAGGACGATGTTAGCTCAAAAGTCTTCAAGTCATCTTTGCATCCTCCCTGCGGCATGAAGCACGCGTGGAAATGCTCTCCAATCTTGCATGGCTTGTCTGAGTCGATGAAAATATCAATCCTGGACACAACCACCTCTCGTCGGTTGGTAACAAAGGGGAACATGCGGTTGCTGAACTCAAGCGGGAATGAGAGATGGGAATGGTCGTGGTGGCCAGGATGGTGGTGACCATGCTTTTTCTTCTTTTGACCCATGCCATGTTTCTGCGTCGCACGTCGACCCGCCTCATTCCCAAACGCTGACCTCCATTCATTGGGGAACTCCGACCTCACATCAAAGAAACGCACTCCGTCACCCGGCAATCGCCTCCAGGCCGCGCGATCCGCAACATCGCGCAGTGCAGGGCCGCCCTCGCGAGCTGTATAGTTCACCTGCATGATAAGATCCGTCACCGAGTCCAGATCAAACGCGTTATTGCGCGGCGGCAGTTCAATGCGCCAACGGCTCGCCGCTGCCCCGGCGAACTCGAAGGGCGTTCGCCGTACCTCGTCGCGGAAGGACAGCTCGAACAGGCCGGAGTCGTTCTGTCCGGAAGAGGTTGCGATTGCCTCAGATGAGAGGAAGTCGCGGTGCAGAGAGGATGGGTCAGTGTATGCGCTCGTGCAGATCCGTTGGATCTCCTGTTGCGCACACGGCGATGCAAACGGATTTGCGTCTTTACATGCCGTAGGTTTCGAAGCGGCCTTTATACATCGCGGCTTATCAGACTTGTTGCAGCAGCACTTCGCAGCGGTGGGAAGGGTCGGGTACAGGCGTGTCCCGCTGCTCAGAAGCTGCAAGCGACAGTGCACGCCAACAAACGGTCCTACGACGCACGGAATGGTGATGGAGATATTCTTGATCCGTCGCAGATAGTGGCCCGGGTAGTCGAGGTCGAACATCCACTCTGGGATATCGAACTCGCACCACCCTAACGTCTTGAGCTGCAGGAATGCAAGCGGAAAGTGCAGCCGTAGAGATAGCCGTTTGTTGAGCTCGTACTCGCGAGAGCCGGCCTCGCGCATGTACATACGGTCGAGCGTGCGCAGTGCACATTCGAGCTTCTCGCCGGCCAGCAGCCCCGAATGGAGACTGTCCCAGCCCGCCGGCCCAAGTTCTGGTGGCAATACACTGGCAGCTAATTCGCCCAAGTCGCGTCGTTCGTGCCGCAGCGCCGCCTCAGCCTCCTTGACCGTCTGCCATGCGAGGTCAAAGATGCGTCGGTACAGTTGCGCCGTCTCCTGCTGCATGAACAGGTAAAGATCATGTTTGGACATCTTGTTGCGCAGGAACGCGTCCACTTCCGCCGAGTTTTCGATTTGTATCTGCTGGTTGTTCAGTTCGCGTAGCGTAATATCGCGTCTCCGCTGCGAAGCTAGCTGCTGCCTCTTAATCTGTGCAATCTCAATCGTGATGACGTTGACTTGGTGCTGCCATTCTTCTGAGCGTCGATCCCAGCCGCCTGCAGTGTTGCCTATGCTGGCCGTGGTGTTGGAGACATCGGCAACGACGTTGAGGATGCGGGCAGCTGCCTGGAACACTTGGGCTAGCTTCGAACCCAGCGGAAGCTTGGTAATAGCTACCGGAGAACCCGCGAAACCGGCTCCTCCCACGGTGAAGTCTGGAATAAATGACATGCCTTGGCCGATCCCTTCAGAAATATTTGCCCCAATGCGCTCTTGCATGCCGATGGCCGTACCGGACAAGTACGCGTTCTCCCCCGCGTTGAGGCCATTCTTGAGCAGCTGTTGGTAGTATCTCAGACGGGTCTGTGCGCCCTGCATCTGCTGCTCCAGGGCTTGCACTTGCCAGTCTGACTCGCGGTACGAGTTCTGCTTGGTCCCGAGAATAAGATCATTCATTTGGCGCTCATGGGCCTGGCGTAAGGATGCAAGATGCTCGGAATCGCCCTTTTCAATGGCAATCAAAAGGGACTGACCAAGTCCTTTAACTGAGTTGGCAAGATCGAGAGCTTTGGATAGAAGGAATGTGAACTTATATGGAAGGCGGCACTCTCCATGGCCTATCTCGCACCCACAGGAGTCCCAGGTATTGTCAAACTGACCTTTCGCACCTTGCTTACATGTTCGATGCAGCTCTAGGCGGTTGACGTCCACGCAGCGATTGATTAGATCTCTCTTGTAGTATGCGAGCTCGTATAACTTCAGCAGCTTGGGGTTCAGTGGTGCCGCACTTGGTAGGAACTGCGCAACGGTGCCGTATTTAAACCTAGTCTCGTCGGAATCGGGATTCAGGATTACGGTGCTCTGTGCATTGAGCGCCGACGGCTTTGGACCGAGAAGCCTGATGGCCTCGTTGAAGAGCACGAGAGCCCGCCTCCTCGACTCAAAGGTGTTTTTGCAATGGAGAGCATCACCCCATTCTAGCAGGATCTGGAGATACTCTAATACGATGGCTCGAGCCCGCGATATGCCAACCTTGACGGGACTGGTTGGGCAGCAAGGGCCGTCAACACGTTCGGAGATAGGCCGTTCAATGACTTCGGCGTTCAGCAACATCATATGACCATCATTCCCAGCTTCACTCCTTACAGCGGCAAGCCTACGACACTGAGCCCATGTGTTCTCGCGCTCCAGCGGGTTGAACGCAGCCTTACACCACGCCAGCGCTTCTTCAAACCTGCACTGCGCATGCAACGCTCCCGCAATTGCGAGCGCCGAACCAAATGACGACGTCGGGAAGAGCGGTGCACCGGGGCTAAAGTATGCAAAGAAAGGGAACGCTGTCAAAGGCGCGGGGACTTGTGTAGTGGGGAACTGGTCTTCGATGACTTGCGGTACTGCGATCGCCGCGTTCGAGGCAATATCGAAGCGGAATCCCCGGGTCGGACTGCCAAAGAGAGTAAAGAGGAGGGAGTCTGCTCGGCGGCCGTTGAACGCGAGGCTCGGTGACTCCGAGCCCGGATCGTACGCTTGCCCCTCGCTGGACCTACCAGGCGGGGAGAATTCTCCATAATGGACGCAAGTCCAGTGGAGGTGAACGAGATGCTGTTTTGGCCAGTGAAGCAGTTTCGGCAGCGTCGCGTCGCGTTCCCAGTCTGTGGCGGGATCTGGAGGGATGACACCTAGATTTGCGTCCTGGATGGCGTTTTCGTCGTTGAAGTACTCACCCTTTTCGAGCCAGAAGTAGTACTCGTCCATTACCGGGGCATGGGAGTTTCCGCAGTAGCAGGGAGTTTTGACGGATGAAGTTTCCTCGTCTCGTGAAGCCCACATTGCCGGTGGCACAGAAGCAGCTGCTACGCGAATGAAAGTGGTTCCCAGTCGAACCGCAGCCTTGAACCACATAGGTATCTTGACCTGGTCATCGGGCGCTGGCAGAAGGGCGCGAAGACGTGGGTTATCTCCTTGAGGATTAGGGTCAATAGAGGTCATATCTGTGGCTGCCGACACTGAAGTTAGCCATGAGGGCTGAGCCGATCTGGCTGGAGCCCCTAAAATTCCAATCCCCTGATCAATAGAGTTAATTTGTCTGTTCAATATACCAAACTCAGCCGATTGGGCCGGTGACAGCCCGCAGGCCTTTGGAAGCGATATATTCCCAGCCAAGGCAACCGGCGGCGACGCTTTGGGTACAGCCAGACTGTGCACAGGCAATTCGTGCTCGAGAAACCTGAAAGCTTCCGTATCTTTTGCCACCTTAAGCTCTTCCCACTGGATCCAGTTCTCGCTATAATAGATGCGACGAGCGTACTGCTCGAACAGTTTGAACGACCCAATATCGCTATCCCATTGTTTGATGAACTCGGGTGGTAAGCGGAACTTTGCCTCCAGACCAAGCCGCACCCGCTGTACGAACATCTGAACGGAGGATATTGCCTCGTCAATTCGAGTCGCCGTTTCGCAAAGCTCTCCGTCTATTTGCTGAAGCAGTAGAGCCGACAGGTCTTGTGCGTTCTTTGCAGTTTTCGTGTCCATCAGGAAGGAGAGCTGCACTCGATCTAGTGCGCAAAGGTATCCAACAAGTGCCCTGTAGGAGCGGATTCGCAAACCATCGTTCAAAATCTTGACATTGCCGTAATCAGGGTCACTATCTCGGTCGACCAGTAGACTCTTCGTGACGAAATACATCAGATTCTGGTTCCCCGTCCGTCGCGGCGCCGGATCCTGTACATTGACAGCCTCGCTCGGCGACGTCGCGACCCACAGCGCTGGACGTGCCTGTGAGAAGCTCTTGCTATAAAGCGTGGCCTGCATGCTCTGAACAGCCTTCCACGCGCGCCAGACGCGGATGGACCAGCGATCGTCTTCGAGGTGGGCGCTCTGAAGGGTGAAGCTCTCGAAGTAGTGGCTCACGAGTGGTGCAAGGCTCATTTCGACGCCTAACAGACGGAGAAGAGTTGTTGGGTCGCAGGGGGCTTGCGTGGCGGCTTCGTAGAAAAGGCGCCAGATAGGGCCGTGACAGATATCGGCCTCGTCCACGGAGCGAGCGAGACGCTGGTAGTCGAAGATTCGCTCCCACCAGTCGAAGAGGGCCGAGCTGCGTTGGGCAGACGGGTCGGCGCGGTCATCCTTGTCTCTGGTGGGAGGGAAGTACGCATCTCCGACGGGCAGAAAGTTGAAGTCGAAGTTGGCACGGTGAATCACGTATGCTGTAGGCGGCTGTGCATCTGCTCCTCCGGAAGATTCGTGCCCCAAGTAGTAACTCACACCCTGGAAGTTGAAGGGATGGTCTAGTATAAATCCAAGTTCCGACTCGCCGTGACAACAGTCGATCGCCTCAGCGGACAAACCAAAGCGATGGGCAAAAAGGAGAGCCTTGAATGCTCTTTGATAGGTTCGACGAATATCGCGTAAGCTGCTAAAGTACTGTTCCGATAAGAATGAGTCCATATTATTGTCTGACCGCTCGCCATGAAGGTTCAGCGGGGAGTCCTTGGATTTGATGAACAGCTTGTCAATGGGGATGTTAACGGGCTCATCGTCCGTGTCTGGTCCACAGTAACGCACGCTGAAGCCTGTGTGGGTGTGATCTTGCGGTTTGTCTTGGGCAAAGTCGGGCTCAGACTGCTCGAGGCGCACTTCAATCTCATACGCCCCATGCGAGAGACACACCGAGATGGCATCTTTATGTTTTATATGTGGGCTGTGCTCTGCCACCATCCAGGATTTCCGACCCCGATGGATCTTGGCACACCATTTCGCTTCATCACAGCTCTTGCTATCGTGGCATTCACTGTGTCCATGGGTCCCCAAAGCCGGCCTGTGGATCAGAAACTTGTAGTGTCCGCCCTTTTCAATGAGGATGACTCCTTTCCAAGTAACGCTGAAGGGTTGGACCCCACCAAGCTGTTTTGCTGTGCTGTCGTCCAAAGCCAATCCGTTCCGGAAGGTAACGCTGAGCTGTTGCTCCGCGGTTGGGACAAGATCGAGTGCAGGAATAACTGTGGGTACAGGCACGTTACTCTCATCGAGAATGCTTCCAAACGCAGACATTGGTCCGCGAACTTCTTCCCAGACGGTCGTCGCCGACCCCATCGTTTTGAACTCGCCGAGGATACCAGTACCAATTAGCCCTAAAAGGGCAGAGAAGGCGCTCCCAGAGAAAACGGGTTCCCACATGAATTCATCCCTTGTCGGCGCTGAACCCGAGTCTCGCTCCCACGGAAGTTGTTTTGGGTCGTTCTCATCAGCAACGAGGCGTTTGATGACTTCCCATGCAACTGCCATTCTTGTGTGCAAATCGCAATGCTTCTCATGTTTATTGTGTCCGTGGCAGTTGCACTTGACACAGCTTTCGGTGACCTCTGCAACATGATCCGTCAAGTGTTCCGCCACGATTTCGCACCGTCGACGAAACAGAACAAAACATCTCCGGAAGTAGCTGAACCTCTTCTTTTCGCATGGTTCCTGGACTAAGGCGTCCATTGCCTGTGCCAGATTCCCGAAAATGGGGGCAAAGGGGGCAAGCATCCGCCTCGGCGCAAAATAAAGCTCCCTAACAGCGTCAATCTCGCTCTGGCCACCGCCCCCGGTGCCGTTCAGCTGACGGACGTGTGCCAGTTTATTGAGGACATCTTTGTCGCGGAGTGGAAGCTCGATCCAGAGCTCCGACATTGATGTAGTGTAGTGGAATGGCTCACAAGGGTCGGCTTCCCACATCAGCGGGTTGGTATCCTTGGGGTTCAGCGTCGTCCTGAACTGTCTCTTCACTGGCGGAATCGTGCAGTCCAAGATGTGCGGGAAGAAGTGTTCCGCAAAAGCGATGAGGGGATCGACGATTTCCAGATCATTGGACTGGACGAGTCCAAAATCCTTTCTCAGGCTATGTTCGATCTTTCGCCACGACCAACAATCGACTTGTTCATCGTCGACACATGCCTCCAGAAGCTTCTTTCGTAGCTGCCACAGCCCGTAAGTGTTGTCGTCCTCGGGGACATTGAGGGGATCATCTTTTGATTCATCCTCTTCGGTGTACGGGAACGGATCGTCGCCTTGGAGATGTTGAGCATTTGTAAAGAGGAACAAGATCTCGCCAACGGTGAACGGGGATGAACAGATCTTAGTCAACAAATCAGCGAACCGTAGAGTGCACGTCGGTTTGGCATGCCATGTTACGTCGTCTGTAAATCCAACTAGTTTTGCGAGGGCAGGAAGATGGTCCACCACCACCTTGGGGGATTGCGTCTTACTGGGCGCACAGCCAGGCTTCCGTTGAGCACAAGAGTCTATCCCCTTGACAAACATATGCACAGCATGTTTGGCCTGCTTCGATTTTAAGGAAGGATCTGCCCAGAGTGCGAGAAGTGGCACTACTCCTCGGGTCTTTGCATGTTCGTTATCACTGCTGTGCTCCTCTTCACACAGGGGTAGGCAAAACTCGTCGGAGAGTATGAGCAGCGCGACCAGCTGGCGGATAAAGTCTGTGTTGACACCAAGAGTGTTGTTTTTAAACAGCCCGAGAACCTCACAGACCGTTGCCAGCAGATTCATCGACACTTGACTGCAACCGTACCGCAACTCAACCTTGCGCCAGAGACGTACAAATATGAAAACCTTGTACAACGCCACAATCACCGAATTTTCTGTAGATTCTTCGTCACTGCCTCCGCCAAACCGGATCCGGATGGACGAGAGACAGCAGGGTTCGCAGACGGGAAACCCATCTTCCAACTCTATCTCTTCTGACTTGGATATGGCACGCATATCGACCAAGCGAGTATTCCAGAGTTCGTAGAACTCGCAGTACGACAGCCTGGTTCTTTCTAGGAACACAGGCAGGGAAGAGAGTTTGCGGGTCCAGCCTTCACCTTCTTGTGCAGGAAAACCGTAGCCGGTGCAGAGGTCTGACGGTTCGATAGTATTGCTGAAGAGGTGTCGATATTCGTACTGCGAAATGCCCAGGTATTCTATCGCTATGTCGATGCGCACAGGGTATCGCCAAAGACTCTTATTGAAGCCAGAGGGCTCCTTGGACGGATCCAACACGAATTCTGTAATTGACTCGCGAAAGGTGCGCATCATTTCGAATCGGGATTGCCCCATAACTGACAAATATGAGCGGTTGATGTCCAGCTCCTGGTCGTAGGGAAGAAGAGGGGATGAAAAGTCCCGCTGGAGGACTTGGTATGCTTCCGACAGTTGATCAGACAGGTAAGGAGACGAGTGCTGGGGGATTGCAAGCAGGGCGTTTTCAGGATCAAGCTCGCCGGCTTGGGAACCCAACTTGAAGCTGCCACCGATCTTTTCGTCATCCGTGTCAAAGATTACCCCATGCAATGTGCTGCTATTCGAGTTGAGTTGTACAACAAGAGCTTCCAGACTCTCGTTGGCCATGTCAATGAGTGGAATACAGATCTCCATGTTTGCGCGCGAAACCTGGAGCGTTCCGAATGTGCCGCGTCTCTCTTGCAAGTTCCCGTCCGAGGCGACTTCCACAGCGGGATCAGAGGTTGTTGTAATCAGCTTCAGCGAGAGTAGAAGCTTGAGGTACATAATTGGCCCAAAGGGCGAGAGATATGGTGGAGGTATACAGTTGACCAGTTGGCCCGGGTTGATGGGCGAAAAGGAGAAGTCTGGTTCCGGGCCTATGTTCGGCACGGTAGTGGACATAGGCGCTGCGATCTGATATATCAACTCTGCGATCGATCTCCCCGAAGGGGCTTGTCGATAGGCAACGGTTCCAGCCATAGCTTCGCGAAATTGAGTCTTGGAAAGGGTCGCAATACGGTCTGCGGTGATGAATCCGCGGGCGTAGAGCGCCTCCATCAGGGAGAATTGCTCTGTGTCGGACTGTTTGTCCTGCTGGGCAAATGTTGTGATTGTATGTAAGAAGGCAATGATATGTATCGTCTTCTTGGTCCACTCCTTCAATTTATCATCTATGGACAGGGTGTTCAGTGCAGTGTCTATGGCGGTATCGTCAAGATCAACCGCAAAGCTGAATCCTGGTAGAGCGTCAAAGAACATGTTGAGGACGTCGTCTGGCTGGTGAACGAGCATCGGCACGCCATTTTCATCCTGGAACTGGCTCTGAATGGTCACCTCAGTGATGGCGAAGAGGGTGCTGATGTATTTGATGAAGGCCTCGGTTCGCTGCTTTGGCGAACCTGGCAGCGTGTAGTCTGGTAGGAGACTCACACGCCTGGCTGGAGTGGTGTCGTTTGGCGTCTGCTTGACCGGCAGCCAAAACGCGCGCCATGATTTGTCTGTCACCGCGGCAAGACCCACAACATTCTGTATCGCCAAGTTGGTTTTAATCTCGGCTTTGAGGTCTGTTTTCTCTGCGGCTAAAACATCTAGCAGCAGCTCGAGGTATTGTCCTGCTCGACTGGCGCTCTCGCCCACCCAAAATGACCCCAGGCTAGACGAATCTTGATCAAATTTGAGCCAGTCTGCGACCAAATCTTGGATGCCAGCATCTATTTGAACGATGGTAAGGTTGCCCTTGGTAGCCCCAAGAGCACCAAGCCGACGAGCAGCTTGCTCAACGGTTAGGTTCTTGACAAGCTGGTTTGTTGTATTTGTGAGTGCTGACTCCTTGCTTTTCAACACCCCGTTGTCCTCGGCAGCCTGTAGCGTTTTGAAGATTGATGGCTCTGCCGTTACGTACGCTGCAGTCAGGCGATCGTTCGCGTTGAGCTGGGTCGGCAGGCTGCAGCCGAGTGCATAGAAGAACGCTGCTGGCACCCCAAACGAGATTCCATCCACTGTGGTGGCTTTGTCCACGCCGTTCAAGAGAACGGACTTTGTCGGATAGGGTGCGTTTGGGTCTGGCGGATGCGCCACAATATCAAAAGTTAAACCTGCAGAGGATGCCTTCAGGCTGAGTTTCTCACACTCCATCGCCGCAGACGCCGCGTAGACGAAGTTAGCGAGCTGCACCGCCTCGGCGTCGTGCTGGGAGTGGTACGCTTGCAGATCTGCCTCAAACTGCTTCCGTTCCTGATCTTGCTGGGCCTCTACGTCGGGATTCCCGTACAAATCCTCTAACGACTTTTTCTTCGGTTGCGGCAGTGGAAATGCGATGCGATCGTAGACTAGCTCACGAGCCACCTGCAGCGCTTGCGTCGCATCTAGCGGTGTTGCTCGCGTCTGTAGGGAAGTTTTTGTGTCTGGATCCGTGCTAGAATGGTCGTCCGCCAGAACTATATTCACCGCGTCGACGAGATCTGCAAAGACTGGCGTCACACCATCCCCGCCTGAGTTCAAGCCAGGTCGGGTCGATGTCTTCTTGGGTGTGGGCGGGATGAAGAGATAACCAGCTCTCCAGACGGGTTGGCCATCTTCGAATTCAAAATCAGCCCAATTCTTTGGATCGGCGGGCAGCGGTTCCTGGATTTTCCTGATCGGAACGTTGTATTCCAGCGGAGTGGCTTTCCCGACTTTAGTGCCTCCACGCGTCACCACGATGCGAAGGTCCAAGGAGTCGAATTCGGGGTGGTGCGTAGTGTCCAGTTGCACTACGATGGCCGCCGTAGCAACAGACTTTGGAGTAATTTTGAATGGTAAGAGCGGAGGTTGGGGCGGGGGAAGTATGGTTTCTGCTGTAAAATGCTGCATGATGGCAGGTTTCAACTGTGGAGGCTCATCGCCGTTACGGGCAACAATGTCAACAGGAAGATAGAAAGGCGGCTTGGTCGCGCCTTCGGCGATTCCAACGGAAACACCGGTCTTGTTGTCCTTGACGGTAAGGTCGAAGGCCTCGATCTTGATGTTGGAGATGTCATTGTTAAAGTCTCCTGCTCCCCGCGGCTCTGTTGGAAGAAGGGTGAGTAGGATGACTCGAGTTTGCGCCATCTTGATGAATTCACGCTGTTTGTTGAGATTTTGCTCTTCTACGGGATACCTTTTGAATGGTTGATGGAAAAGTAAATGGCAGCAGAATAGTCGTCGTTGGAATTGTCGCCTTGACCGTGAAGCTGCCTGTGGCGGGGAGCTTGCAGTTGTTCAGAGAGCTCGCCTCAGCCTGATCGGGACAGAGGATGAGCTCGGCTTGATTGATGTCAGCACCTATCAGTGAAAAATGTAATATCCATGTCTCGCCCAGGGGAGATGTGAGAGCTTGGGAGAGATTCATCACGGGGCTGCAAAGATCGTCTTTCATTCGTTCTTGGCTGGTGAGGTTCGCTAAGCAGAAGTCCAGCTGAGAATCGTATGTTAAGCCACGGTAGATCTGGCATGGAGAGGTGAGGTACAGCCTGGGGGCCAAACCCAAGAATACGGGTGCCACCAGGCGCTAAGACCGGCCCAGGCCCTGGCTACCGAGGCAGGGTGCCCCACTTATATTCAGGAGGTGAGCAAACCACAGCGCAGCTATGTCCCACTCCTCGACATCATCACCACCAGCTGGCTCCAAGTTCCGTATACCGTAGGTGATGCTCTATGCCCCCCTCACTTCCCTCCTTCCCGTGCATGGTTAGGTCAGCTACAACGTGGCTGTGAGTTGAGGATCAGGCTGCTGATGGCCACAGCCTGATCTTCTCCTGCCTGGTTACTTCCTCAACTCTCTCCTAGATTCAATTGGAGTCGCTTGGCTTTTCCAAAGAAACCCTTGATACATCATGTCTGCTGGAAACGATGGTGAATCCGGCACAGGTCAAACGCAAGGAGCTTCGGGAAGTACTCAACACAAATCGACCGGCTCTGCGCCAAATCTCAAATCCCAATCTCATCCATCAATCTCCATCCCTAATGGGGGTGGAGCGATTCGAGGGATTGGCGAGAAATTCAGTGCAAACCCCGTCACAGGCACTGGCAATCTGTCCGTTCCAATCCCAATCAGCTCTGGCCGCGATGGTTTCGGTCCACAGCTCTCGCTCTCGTACGACTCTGGTGAAGGAAACGGGCCTTTTGGGATTGGTTGGCAGCTATCGTTGGCTTCAATCACCCGCAAAACAGACAAAGGCCTGCCACGGTATCATGATGCCGACGAATCTGATGTCTTCATTCTAGCTGGCTCTGAAGACCTGGTGCCGCGGTATAAGCAAGATCGAAAAGGCAATAGTATTTGCGATGATATGGGTAGCCTCGCATTCGATGACGTGGATCGCGATGGCTACACAGTTCGCCGCTATAGTCCACGTATTGAAGGAATGTTTGCCCGGATAGAGCGGTGGACCCGTCGGAGCGACAGCGATGTTCATTGGCGTTTGATTACTCCAGATAACACCACAACCGTCTACGGTAAAGATGCTGGCTCCAGGATCTCGTCTCCGACTGGCCCTTTAGATCAGATCTTTTCCTGGCTGATTTGCGAAAGCTATGACAGCCAAGGAAACGCCGTAGTGTACGAGTACAAGGAGGAGGATTCTGTTGGTGTTCCTCTGTCTGGCACAAGTGAATCCAACCGCACAAATCAGAGCCGCTCATCGAATCGCTACTTGAAGACAATTAAGTATGGCAACTGCAAACCCAACCGCGGCCGGGACAGCTGGAAGGCGACAAACCCAGCTTTGCTCCCTGAAGACACTTGGATGTTTAAGGTAGTCTTCGATTACGGCGAGCATGCTCTTGATAACCCAAGATCGAACGATCAGAATTCCTGGGCTTGCCGCGCCGACCCTTTCTCCTCCTATCGGGCAGGTTTTGAAGTTCGAACTTATCGACTCTGCCGACGAATCATGATGTTCCACTATTTTCCAGACAAACTTGGGACTGAAGACTATCTCGTGCGTTCGACCGACTTGACTTACAGTGAAGATGCCATCGGATCGTTCATCACCAGCGCCACTCAATCCGGGTATGTCCGCCAGCAGAATGGGTATCTGAAAAAATCCCTGCCTCCTTTGGAATTCGAATACAGCCTGGCTCCTAATTTTAGTCGACTTTCAAAGGCCCCAGTTCAGAGTGTCGATGCGGAGAGCCTTCAAAATCTACCCTACGGTGTGGATAATACCGTGTACGAATGGGTCGATCTGGACGGAGAGGGACTCTCTGGTATTTTTACCGCCCAGGCTGACGGCTGGTATTACAAGCGCAACGTGAGTGCCAATAATCAAGTTTCCGAAGCCGGGAATGAGCGCACAGCAGCTCGATTTGGTTCATCTGAACGCATTACAACGAAACCCAATATTCCTGACGGTCAGATACAGTTCATGGATGTGCAAGGCAACGGCCAAATCGACATTGTTCAGATGGAAGGGCCTGCCCGTGGTTTCTACGAGCGGATCGATGGCATCGGTTGGTCATCTTTCCGCACATTCGCCTCCTGGCCGAATGCCGACTATCGTGACCCCAACCTCAGATTTGTCGACCTCAACGGCGACGGCCACGCTGATATTTTGGTCACCGAAGACGAAGTGTTCACCTGGTATCCGTCGCTAGCAGAAGAAGGGTTTGGCCTTGCAGAACGGGTCTTCCAGCCCTCCGATGAGGAGGAAGGCCCGAGACAGATCTTTGCCGATGGCACGCAGTCCATCCATCTCGCTGACCTCTCTGGTGACGGCTTGATGGATCTGGCACGTATCCGCAACGGCGAGGTCTGTTATTGGCCCAATCTGGGATACGGTCGCTTCGGTGCCAAAGTCACCATGGATAGCTCTCCTTGGTTCAACAGTCCCGACCAGTTTAGTCAAGAACGAATTCGTCTCGCCGATATCGATGGCTCGGGCACAACCGACATTCTTTACCTTCAGCACGACAGTGTCGATATCTACCGCAATCAGGCAGGCAACGGTTGGGGCTCGCTCGAGCGAATAACAGTAATTCCCCACATTGACAATTTGTCCTCCGTCACCACGGTCGATCTTCTAGGAATCGGCACCGTTTGTCTTGTTTGGTCATCCCCTCTCCCAGGCGACTCTGGACGCATGTACTATCTTGATCTTGTGAATGGCCAGAAGCCACACTTGCTGGTTAAAGTGGTCAATAACCTGGGCGCAGAGACTCGCGTGAAATACGCTCCCTCGACACGATTCTATTTACAGGACAAACAGAATGGCAAACCTTGGATTACGCACTTGCCTTTCCCAGTGCATTGCGTTGAACGGGTTGAATCCTATGACCGTGTTGGCCAGAACCGCTTCGTTACCCGATACGCCTACCATCACGGTTACTACGATGGTGTCGAACGCGAGTTTCGCGGTTTCGGAATGGTGGAACAGTGGGACACGGAAGAGTTCGCCATCTTAAACACAGACACTTCTTTCCCGGATGGGATCAACCTCGACGAATCCTCAAATGTCCCGCCCGTTCACACCAAAACCTGGTTTCATACCGGTACTTACATTGACAGCGAGAATATCAGCCGCCAGATGGCTCACGAATACTATGGTGCAGCGGGACTGAACGACCATCAGTTTGGGGATTTTCTAGAGACATTACTTGACGATACAGTGCTACCACGTGCAATGCTTACGGCAGACGAGACGCGTGAAGCGTGCAGAGCACTCAAGGGCTCGATGCTGCGGCAAGAAGTATACACTGATGATGGTGATGACAAGGCTGGCATTCCTTACAGTGTCTCCGAGACTAATCATGCTGTTGAATTGGTCCAGCCACAAGACGGCAACCGCTACTCGATCTTCTTCACGCGCCCTTGTGAGACCATCAGTTACCACTACGAGCGCGAACCACAGGATCCTCGAGTTCAGCATGAGATGGCGCTTGAGGTGGACCGTTATGGGAATGTGCTGAAGTCTGTTTCGATCGGCTACGGACGACGGCCATGCCGCAGCCGTCTGGAAAGGGATGAATACAGAGCAAAGCAGGAGCAGCTCCTCATTACCTACACCGAGAACGACGTCACAAACGCAGTGGACGAGGTAGATGACTATCATACACCCATATCATGCGAGCTCCGCACCTACGAAATCACCGGCTTCACGCCTGGCGGTAAAGAGGGCCGCTTCAGCCTGGCAACCTTTGCGGCAGAAAACTTTAGTCCAATTCGCACACTGGACGACATTCCCTATGAGCAAGACAGTAACCCAATGCTCAAGCAGAAGCGAATAATAGAACGCTCAAGGACGCTGTATCGCAGCAACGATTTGACCCGCCTGCTACCTACTGGTCAGCTTGAATCGCTGGCAGTGCCAGGTGAAGGCTACATGCTTGCCCTCACTCCAGGACTGATCTCCAATGTATACCAACGCAAACACGGCGATCGATCCACCGAGAGCTTGCTACCGGATCCGGCGAGCGTGCTTGGTGGTCAGGGAAATAAGCAGGGAGGCTACGTTGATTTGGACAATGACAGCCACTGGTGGATACCTGCAGGACGTGTGTTCCTACATCCAGATCCCCACGCCGATTCTCAACAGGAGTTGGCGGAAGCCCGAAGCAATTTCTTCTCCCCTCGACGCTTTACCGACCCATTCAACCACAGCTTCACAGTAGACTACGACGAATATTCTCTGCTACTAATCCGGACCAGGGACGCTTTGGGCAACACCACTGAATCGGTCGTCGATTACCGTGTGTTACAGCCAAAGCTCGTCACAGATCCTAACGGCAACCGCAGTGAAGCGGCATATGACGCCCTGGGATTGCTCGTTGGCAGGGCGGTCATGGGCAAGATTACTGAGAACTTGGGGGATTCACTGACTGATTTCCGCCCCGATTTAACCCAGGCTGAGATTGACGAGTTCTTTGCGCATCCCAAGGGCCCGACAGCAACTGTGCTCCTGGGAAGCGCTACGGTGCGCAACATCTACGATGTGAATCGTTACTGGCTTGGACCTGAAAGCGAGAGGAAGCCACAACCTTCATTCACCGCTGTCCTCGCCCGTGAGACACACGCCAGCGACTCGTTTGAATCGAATGAGCGGAAGATCCAAGCGTCTTTCTCCTACTCCGATGGCTACGGGCGTGTGATACAAAAGAAGGCTCAGGCCAAAGTAGACCTTAGCACCAAGGGAGCTGGTCAACGCTGGGTGGGAAGCGGTTGGACCATTTTCAACAACAAGGGTAGCCCGGTCAAGCAGTACGAACCCTTTTTCGATGACACCCACGACTTCAGGTTCGATAAGCAAGTTGGGTCCAGCTCAACGCTCTTCTATGATCCAATACAGCGCTTGCTGGCCACTCTGCACCCAAATCACACTTGGGAGAAGACTGTCTATGATCCCTGGCAGCAAAGAACGTACGATGTCAACGACACGGTCTTACAACACGACCCAAAGACTGACGCGGACGTGGGCCATTTCTTCGAACGGCTGCCGGAGACCGATTACCTCCCGACATGGTACGAGGCACGCAAGAATGGTCAAAAGGGCTCCCACGAGCAGGCTGCCGCCAGTAAAGCTGCTTCTCACGCGGATACGCCCACGGTTGTGCACTTCGATGCATTGGGCCGCACGTTCCTGACCATTGCTGACAACGGGGCAGCTGGATCATATGCGACATGTGTTCATCTTGATATCGAAAGCAATGAGCGCCAAGTTATCGATGCCAAACGCCGTGTTATAGTGCAGTACCACTACGACATGCTCGGTACCCGCATCCACCAGAGCAGTATGGAGGCAGGGGAACGCTGGATGGTGAACAATGCAGTGGGCAAAGCTCTCCTCGCCTGGAATAGCCGAAACCAGCAGCTTCGACATGTTTACGACCCGCTGCACCGGCCCAATGACTTGTACCTGCGGGAAGGCGATCGACGAGAGTCATTGGTGGAACATGTTATCTATGGGGAAACCCAACCCGAACCGGAGAGGCACAACCAACGTCATCAGGTGGTTCATGTCTTCGATCAGGCGGGCGTTGTTACTAACGACGACTACGACTTCAAAGGGAACCTATTGCGCAGTCATCGGCAACTTGCTCAGAATTATACGACGACCTTGGATTGGTCTGAGCCTACTTCCGTGCCCCTTGAAGAACCGCTCTACATTCGCAGCACCACTTACGATGCTCTCAATCGCCTAACAGAACTGACTAGTCCCGATGATAGTGTGGTGCGCCATGTTTACAACGAAGGCAATCAGTTAGAGCAAGTCCGGGTGAATCTACGGGGTGAGCAGAAGGACGGCCAGCCGATTTGGACGCCGTTCGTCAGAGCCATCGACCACGATGCAAAGGGTCAACGCACACGCATTGAATATGGCAACGGCACGAGCACCGCTTACGCCTACGATCCTCTCACCTTCCGTCTGGCCAATCTTCGGACGCTGCGCGGTTCAGAGTCACTGCAGAACCTTCAGTACACCTACGATCCGGTCGGCAACATCACTCATATCCACGACGAGGCTCAGCAGACTATCTTCTTCCGCAATCGACGTGTGGAGCCAAGTACGGATTACACGTACGACGCAATCTACCAACTGATCGAGGCAACCGGCCGCGAGCACCTGGGACAAACCAATGGACAGCCTCACGCACCTGCGGCGTCCAGCGCATTCGATTCCTTCCGCACTCGTCTCGACAATCCGGGCAACGGCGATGCGATGGGGATTTACGTTGAGAACTATACCTACGATGCCGTAGGCAATATGCTGGCGATGAAGCATCGCGGGAGCGATCTGTCGCAACCCGGTTGGACTCGGGGTTATGGCTACAACGAAAGGAGCCAACTTGAACCAGACAAAGTGAGCAACCGCCTGAGCTCTACCAGCGTTAAGGGGACCACCGACATATATCGCTACGATGGAACTGCAGGCATGCACGGCAACATGACAGCCAT
>Ga0105239_10002624_pt1 | contig 22738 bp, 13 predicted proteins | sample KBSC44metaG_FD_92761 | JGI IMG/M metagenome (GOLD analysis project Ga0105239, IMG submission 92761) | Corn rhizosphere microbial communities from Kellogg Biological Station, Michigan, USA - KBS C4-4 metaG | ecosystem: Host-associated > Plants > Roots > Rhizosphere > Soil | place: Michigan, USA... | reverse complement strand
ATTTCAGGACCTGGGCCGGTTCGCTGCATGCGCTGCAGGCATTTCGCGCCATTGGAGAAGCGGCGACCGAGACTGCGATAAAAAAGAATATCAATTCTGTATTGGATATCGTGAGCGGGAAGTTAGGCAATACCAGGACTGTCTGCCGCAAATACTATGTGCATCCACGGCTGATACAGCTGTATGAGGACAACAAGCTGGTAAATTATCTCCATGAGCTGGATGTGCTGGAAGAGGAGGGCGTGGATGATGCGGGGCTTACCGCGGAGGAAAAAATACTGATGAAAATATTAAGACGTAACAGTTGAGGCGGTAGGTTCGACCGTCACAGTGGTATCTGTTGCGGTGGTATCAGTTTCAGTGGTCGTACCTGGTGTACGGCTGCGAAGCCTGGCGTGCAAATGAGAATATTTCTTAAAGTGGTATTTCTGGGGCTTGCCGAGAAGGAAGCCTACTGCTTTGAATCCGGGCAGCAGATCGAAGATGATCTTGCAGATGGCGGTGACAGGCAGGGCCAGGATCAGCCCCGGGAGTCCCCAGAGCCTGCCAAAGAGGAGGAGAGAGAAAATAGCGATGAGGGGATTGACGCTGACCTTGGAGCCTACTACATAGGGTGTGATCAGATTGCCTTCCAGAACATGCACAAAGAAGAATACGCCCAGCACGCCTACGGCATACCAGGCCGAGTCCTTTGTGATCAGCGCGACGATAAAGGGCAGGGCGCTGCCTATGAGGATGCCGATATAGGGTATGATGACGAGGATGCCTCCCAGGAAACCAAAGAAAAGAGGCGACTCGATGCCCAGGGACCATAGGCCGATGGAGTTCAGGGTACCGATGATGGCTATGACCTTTAGCAGGCCAATGAGATAATTCTGGATGACCAGGTATATTTTCTCCATCGTGTCGTCGATGAGCTGTTTGTCGGAGGCGGCAAATACCTTGTAGAAGAATTCCAGGAAGAAGACACGGAAATAAAGCAGGAAGAAACTGAACAATAATACAAGCACGAATTGCGAGACGAGGTTGGCGGTAAAGGACATGGTGGTAGAGAAATACTGACCGAGATGGTCCACCTGGAAGACATGCAGGGCTTTTTGAATGTGCCAGTGTCGTGAAATATATACTTCTGCCCTGTCGACGAGCGCTCCCATCTTTTGGACGAACTGAGGGCCCTGGTCGATGAGATGGAGAAGCTGGGTGATAACCACGGTGAGGAAAAGGGCCAACAGCATGCCTGCGGCAAGCACCGCTATAAAGGCGGCAAGCCCTTTGTGAAGCCCCCATTTTTCCAGCTGCAGGCTAATAGGGAACAGCATGGTTGAAAAGATGATCGCAAACAAAAGGGGGAGAATCAGCACCTCCGCCCAGGACAGTATGACAAAACATATGGCCAGGATGAAGAGGATGGCTGCGATGCGTACAGGGTTTGCGAATTTTATTTCATTCATAGCTGTGAAATATTAAAAAAGAAGCCGGCCATGGGCACCGGCTTAAGGGTTTGGATCAACCAACCCTTTACCCCAAAGGAATTTACCATTACCTGGTATCCTGTTCGTCACGCTCTCCTGATGATGCCGAGGATCAGGGAGATCAGTGCCAGAACGATCAATATATGGATCAATCCGCCAACACTATATACGAATACACCCAAAAGCCAGCCTATGATTAGAATTACTGCTATCAGATAAAGTAAACCACTCATAAAAAAAGTTTTAAGTAAGTAAGGAATTTATATTTCTATTCATACCTATGAAAAATGCTTGCCAATATTCTTAAAAAGGCCGAGTCAGTCATTTATAGCTTATCTTAGACCTATGCTGGGGAAGAAAATCCACGAATGGGGGATTGTGCCTGGCATGATCTTGCTAATAGTGATGACATGAAGAAGCTTTCGGTGTATTGGAAAGTGATTAAAAAGGCTGCTATAGAATTTGATAGTGACAATTGCTTCAAGCTGGCGGCCTCTTTATCCTATTCCACGATATTTGCCATGGGGCCTTTGCTGATCGTCGTCATCTCCCTGGCGGGTATATTTTATGGTCAAGACGCGGTGGAGGGCCGGATCTATCACCAGATAAAAGGACTGGTGGGCAGCCGCGCTGCCGTGCAGATACAGGACATCATCAAGAACATACAGGCCTCAAGGCATACCATAGCGGGCGCCGTCATCGGCGGGATCGTTCTGTTGATAGGCGCTACCAGCGTGTTCACGGAGATACAAGGTTCGATCAACTATATGTGGTCGATCCAGGCAAGGCCAAAGAAGGGATGGCTAAAGCTGATCATGAACCGACTGCTGTCCTTTAGTCTTATCATCGCGTTTGGTTTTATCTCCCTGGTGGCGTTGGTGATCAATTCCCTGATGGATCTGCTGAGCGCATACCTGAAACAGTATTTCTCCCACTTCACCGTCTATTTTTTTTACACGTTGAACCTATTGCTGACGCTGGCGGCCGTCACCCTGCTGTTCACTATAATTTTCAAAGTTCTGCCCGACGCTATCATACGGTGGAAGGACGCCTTTGTCGGGGCAGTTTTTACCGGACTGCTCTTCATACTGGGTAAATTTCTCATCGGCCTCTATCTGGGCAATTCCAATATCGGCGTCATGTATGGCGCAGCTGCCAGCCTTGTCATCATCCTTGTCTGGGTATATTATTCCTCGATCATCCTTTATTTCGGAGCTGAGTTTACAGAAGTGTATGCCCGTGACTATGGAGGAAAGGTGCGTCCTTCGGACACGGCTGTCTATATCCTCAAACGGGAAGTGCGGGTATTGGAGGATGAATCCAACACGGCCTAAGAAGCCCGGCGTTTGCGTGTTCCGCCGGAGCCCTGCAGACTGGCCTTTAGCTGTGAGAGCAGGTCTTTTCCCTGGCGGTGGACTACCTTCAGGGCCGGCTTGGGGGGCTTGCGTCCTTTGGCCTTGGCCTGTATCAACTTCATCAATTCATCCGAGTAAGTATCCTTGTATTTTGTTATGTCGAATGGTCCCGAGAGCTGGTCGATGAGCTGGATGGCCATTTTCAACTCTGCCGGCTTGCTGCTGCCGGAGGGTATGTCGAGGTCTTCCGTGCTTCGCACTTCCTGCTGCCAGCGGATCTTGTATAGGACGAGAATATCGTTGACGGGCTTTAGAAGGCAAAGGCTTTCCTTATTGCGCAGCACGAAGCTGCCGAAGGCGACCTTGCCCGTCTTGTGGAGGGCGTCACGCAACAGCACATAAGCCTTGGAGCCGGACTTATCGGGCTCGAGATAATAGGGTGTCTCGTAGTACATGCCGTCAATCTCCGTCTCGATGACGAACTCCTTTATCTCGATGATCTTTGTTTTTTCCGGGCTGGCTTTTTGAAAGTCTTCATCCGTGAGGACGACATAACGATCATCCAGCTTGTAGCCTTTTACGATGTCTCCCCAGGCTACTTCTTTTCCTGTGTTCTCGTTGACGCGCCGGAATTTGATATTTGCGTGATCTTTTTTATCCAGCATATCCAGGTCCAGGGAACTTTCTTCCGTGGCGCTGTACAGTTTGATGGGAATGTTGACCAGGCCGAAGCCGATGGCACCTGTCCAGATAGAGCGCATATACTTCTTTTTGTTAAAAATATACGAAGATTTATGCCAAAAATGAGTGGGGATGGCCTTTACAGGGGTTGTGATGTCTAAAATGGCGGCTGAGGGGCATGACTATTGAATGGATGCACAAAAAATAATAATCTGTTATGAAAAAGCATCAAACAATCCAGAAACTTAGTGTATTACTTACGGCGGCCTTGCTGGCTGTCGTGGTATCGGCGAGTGCGCAGGAACAGGAAACCGCTACGGATGCTGGGCTAAAGGCAAAGTTCGGTATTAAAGGAGGTCTTAACCTTACTACTCTCTATTCTTCCGATGTATCCACTTCGCATATGAAGGCAGGGTTTAATGCCGGCGTCTTTGCCAAGCTGCCTGTCACACGGGGATTTTCCATTCAGCCTGAATTATTGTATAGCCTGAAAGGGGCTAAATCGACCTATGATAATTTTGTGCAGGGGAGTGGGGAATACAGATTCAATCTCGGGTATCTCGAGCTGCCTGTGCTGGCTGTGGTAAACCTGACACCAAACTTCAACCTGCAGGCGGGTGGATATGCGGCCTATCTGACCAATGCCAACATCAAGAACGTGAACAGCAATGGGAATGTCGAAGGTGCAACCGACCTGAATGTGAACAATTTCAACCGGTGGGATTATGGTCTGGCGGGCGGCCTTGGGTTCGATATAGAGCATGTTACCCTTGGCGCAAGGTATAATTATGGACTGAGCAAGATCGGGAAGTCGGACAATCAATTCACGCAGGGGATGAAGAATGCGGGATTCTCGTTCTATATTGGGTTTGGATTTTAACTTTTCAAAGAGGGCGTCTCAGACGCCCTCTTTTCAGGAACTGAGTTAATTAATGCTAACTGTTACGGAACCCCCAGAGTAGACAGTCACATTGTTGAAAGTAGCAGAAGTTCCCGTTTGGCTGCCGTAGTCAGGGCCGCTGCTATAAGAAAAGCTGTGTGTTGCGGAAGAACCTCCGATGGGTGCAACGCCCAGTGTGTAAGTGCCTGGTGCTAAAACAGCGCCGAATGATGTGCTTCCGGAAGAGGGGAACAGATAGGAATGCTCCACACCGTTCTGAATAAATACGGCCCTGTAACAACATGCGCCGGCATTATTTACCAATGTCAGGGTGCTGTTGGTAAATCTGATAGTGAGAGAGGTCTTCTGCGCTTTTACATAGTGGAAAGTGCCTGTGGCTATGACTGCCAGCAGCGCCAGGAACAAGAACTTTTTCATGTGAATTTTTTAGATAAGGAAAAATGATTACACATGAAAGTTAGTCTTTTTTTTTATTCCCAAAGCCCTCTTATTTGTGCTACGGGAATATTTAGCAGCTCCCGGTATTTTGCTACTGTGCGGCGGGCGATGGAATAACCTTTGTTAGCGAGGATGGAAACGAGCTGGCGATCTGTGTACGGTCTCTTTTTATCTTCCGCCTGGATGAGCTCGCTGATGATGCTTTGGATGACTTTGTTACTAATGCTGTTCCCTTCCTTATTGACGATGCCTTCGGTGAAGAGGTCCTTGAGGAGAATAGTCCCGAAGGGTGTTTCTATATATTTATTGCAGGTGAGGCGGCTGACAGTGGAGATATCCACCTTGACCTTGTCGGCAATGTCCTTTAGCTTCATGGGTTTTAGCAGCAGGATATCGCCATACTTAAAATATTCGTATTGCATATCCAGGATGGCCCGCATGATCTTTAGCATGTTGGACTCGCGCTGCTGGATAGCATTGATGAACCATTGTGCAGAAGAAAGCTTGCTGCGAAGGTATTGCCGGGCAGACTTTTCCACCTTATCATTCTGGGAGGCGTTATGCACCATTTCCATCCAGGACTGGCTGATATGGAGGCTGGAGGATCGTTGCCTGTACAATGCCACCTCCAGTTTTTCTCCCTCGTCGAGAAGGACGAAGTCCGGCAGAATGGAGGGATTGGCCTGTATGGCGGCTGTCATCTGACTAAAGGGTCTTGTCTTCAGGTGGGATAATAACCCCAGCACGATGCGTATCTCTTCGTCATCGAGACCCAGGATCTTTTTCAACCTGTCCAGGTTGGCTCCGCGCAGGTCCTGGAAATGTTCTTCGAGAATGCAGATGGCCATGCGTACATCCGGCTGTTTGGTATTCATCTTTTTCAGCTGCAGGAGCATATATTCCTGTACATTCCTGCATCCCGCGCCAACCGGTTCCAGCTCGCGGATATATTTCAATGCATCTTCCAACTCGAAGGCTTCTATCCATGTCTTGCGCGAGAAGGAGATCTCGGAGGCCAGCTCTTCCAGGTCCTGCTCGAGAAAGCCATTCTCATTCAACGAGTCGATGAGGAAGTCGAAGAGGAAATATTTTTCTTCCGGAACGGCCAGGAAGCGGCACTGGCGTTTGAGCTCATCCCTGAAGTCCGGCGCCTCGGCAATGGGCTTTTCGGGTACATTCTCAGTAGAAAGGTAATTTTTATATTCCGTCTTATAATCGGGAATGTCGTCATAGCCATACTCCTCCCAGTTCTGAAAATCCTGAACAGTGTCTTTTGAGAATTTGTCGGTGGCGTTCTCATCCCCTGATCCACTCTCTTCGAGGACTGGATTTTCGGTCAGCTCGTCCTGGATACGTTGTTCCAGCTCCAAGGTGTTCAAATGGAAGAGATTGAGCAGCTCGATCTGTTGTGGCAGGATAGTGTGCTGTTGCTTTTGCGTTTGAAGTTGCTTGAGCATAGTCCACGGAATTTTGTAGATAGCCTACGACAAATCGGACGCCAGAATTTTGGCAGGTTTAAAGCAAGGAATCCGCGGCTGGCACCTGTAGAAAAATGGATACGACACTGGGGAAAAAACGGAACAAATCCCTTGAATAACAATCTTTTCCCGGGAAGGCGGGGCAACGGGACAGAAAAGGGAAAATGGTCTACATTTTGACAGATTAGGGTATATTTATGAAAATAAGATATGCAGAACAGCCAACCGACAAATAAGCCGCGGCGATCCGTGATAAGAAGGTTGGCGAGGATATTTTTAAGGATCGTAGCTACTATTGTTATTATCCTGGTCATCGTGATCTTTCTTATCCAGACGCCTTATGTGCAGAATATTATAAGGAGCAAGGCGGAAAAATACCTTTCCCGTAAGCTGAACACCCGGGTCAGCATTGGTAATCTGTATATCAAATTCCCCGAAAATGTGGAGCTGAAGAATATTTACCTGGAAGACAGGCAGAAGGACACGCTGCTTGCCGCCCGGCTCATAGATGTAAATATCCATATGTGGGGGCTGCTGCACAGCCATATCGATATCGGGAAGGTGCGGCTGGAAGGGATTACGATGAAGGTGAAGCGTTTGCTGCCCGACACTGCATTTAATTTTCAGTTTATCACCGATGCGTTCTCCAGTCCTTCCACTACGACGTCTGCCAAAAAGGATAGTTCTTCCATGAAGATGTCGCTGAGAGAGCTGCAGCTGGACAAGGTGCGGCTGGTGTACAGGGATACGGTGACGGGGAATGATGTGGAGGTCTGGATAGACCATAGCGAGACCGTGATGAAGCAATTCGATCCCATAGGCATGCATTTTCATGTGGCGCAATTCAGGATGCGGGGATTGAGGGCCAGCGTGCAGCAGGTGAAACCATTGGGGCGACAGGCCAGGGTCGGGGTGAAGGAAGTCGTCGATACGGCCGCGAGGACAAGCATTCCTATTGATCTTCAGCTGGGAAAGATCGAGCTGGCGGACAGCCGGGTGGATTATGGGGATGCCGTCAACAAGCTTACCACCAATGTGCAATTGGGCAGCCTGGCGGCGGAAGTGCAATCGGTGGACCTGGACAAGCTGGTGTTCCGGGTGCGATCGGTGGAGCTGGACAGTACGAACCTGCAGTTTGACGATAATAAACAACGCCGGCAGAAAAAAGGGATGGATTATGCCCACCTGGATGTGAGAGGGATGAGCCTGCATGGGAACGATCTTTTATACAGCGCGGATTCCATCAGCGGTGTATTGACGAAGGGGGAATTGTCGGAGCGTTCGGGGTTCACCCTTTTGGAATTAAGGACAGGCTTTGTGTATACTTCTCATGAGACGGTGTTGAAAGACTTGTTGTTACGGACGCCCGGCACTTTGCTGCGGCGTAACCTGACATTACATTATTCTTCCCTGGCCGGCATTACGAAGGACCCTGCCCGTACGCTGGTGGACCTGGATCTGCCCGACAGCAGGATACAGGTAAAGGACGTGCTTGTATTTGCACCTTTCCTGGCTTCCCAGCCCGCCCTGAGCCGTCCCAATGATGTCTGGAACCTGGATACCCGGATGACGGGCAACCTGGACAATCTGCGGATCGAGCGTCTGCGATTCAGCGGACTGCAGGACATCCGCCTGGATCTTTCGGGGACGGTGCTGCATCCCATGGATACCGCCCGGATAAGGGCCAACCTGAACATCGGCAGCATATCAGCCAGCCGGAAAAGCCTGGAGGCCTTGCTGCCCAAGGGGGTGCTGCCTGCCAATATTGCCATTCCCGCACGGTTTACACTTCGTGGGCGGCTGGATGGGGGTATGACAGGGTTCAACAGCGATGTCGTACTGATCACGACGTCCGGGACGCTGGTGGTAAAGGGGTATGTGCAGCAGTTCAAGGACATGCAACGTGCCCGGTATGACCTGGCTGTACAGACCAGGGCGCTGGACCTGGGGTATATTTTAAAGGACAGCGCACAATGGGGGCTGGTGACCGCGGACTTTACGGCAAAAGGAAGAGGGTTCGATCCTCAAACCGCCAATGCCATGCTTCATGGCCGGCTGCAGAGCGCTATTATTCGCGGATATAATTATCATGAATTTTTATTCGACGGGAGCATCGCCGACAAGCATGTTGCGCTACAGTCTTCCATTCATGATACCGCTATCCGGATGGACCTGAAGGCTTCCGCCGACATGGCGAACAAATATCCCGCCGTAAAGCTGGACTGGCGGATCGATACCGTAGACATGCATGCATTGCATCTAGCAAAAGACACATTACAGTTCAGGGGTTATATCCATGCCGACTTTCCCAGCACCAACCCCGACTCGCTGATCGGGCGTCTGAAGATGGACAGTCTGCTGCTGGTACAGGGCAAACAGGCGCTGACTACGGATAGTATCCTGCTGCTGGCCGATCATAAGAATGGCATACAGGATATACAGCTGCATACGGAAATGGCCGATGTGGACTGGAATGGGCGGTATAAGATCATGGAGGTAGGGAGGGCGTTGCAGCATACCATCAACAATTATTACAGGATCAATGGATATAAGGATTCGGCCTTTACGGAGCAGGACTGGAAGATACAGCTGCAACTCAGGGTCTCACCGCTGGTGCTGGCCTATATGCCTTCATTGAAGGGGACGGATACCATCGGGGGGATCATTTATTTCCAGAGCCGCTATGATGACCTCGGTATGAATATACGGGCGCCTCATATCCAGCTGGGAAGCCAGACCTTCGAGCAGGTGACGGCAAGGGTTTCCAGCGGCGGGCATGACGACGGACAGTTCAGATACAGTGTGGACATGGCCTCCGGGCAGGGCAGCGGGCTGGCGCTTTATAAGACCTCTCTCCATGGATGGCTGGCCGAGGACAAGCTGTTTACGACCCTTCAGTTAAAAGATAAGAAGGGGAAGGACAGGTACCGGCTGGCGGGACAGCTCGAGAAGCTTATCGATGGGTTGAAATTCACCTTGCATCCGGATAGCCTTTTGCTGAACTACGACAAGTGGCAGGTCAGCCGGGATAATTATCTGCAATATGACAGCGCCGGCATTATCGTGCATGATCTCTCCATTAATAATAAGAATGAGACCTTACAGGTGAGCAGCAAGGAGACGAAGGCCAATGCGCCCATCGATGTTGTATTCAACCAGTTCAGCCTGGGGACATTGAGCCGTATGGCCGACCAGGATTCGCTGCTCGTGGATGGACAGCTGGATGGGAAGGTAGAGGTAAAAGATCCTATGTCCTCGCCTGTATTCACTTCCGACCTGAAGGTGCAGCACCTGAGCTATAGGGCGGATTCGGTAGGGGACCTTTCCATCAAGGTGAACAATGAGAAGGCCGATGCGCTTACTGCAGATATTGTGCTCAGCGGTCATCAGAATGACGTAGAGGTCAAGGGAGACTATAATACCAAGTCCAGCAGCATGGATATGAAGCTGGATATGCGCCAGCTGAATATGGCTTCATTGAAGCCGTTCCTCACCTCGCAGGTGAAGGATATCCGCGGATATCTCAAGGGCAGTCTGACATTGAAAGGCACGATGGACCAGCCGGGGATCAATGGCGATCTTCATTTTGACAGTACGTTGATCGTGCCCCTGATCACGGGCGAGCCGCTGCGGCTGTCGAACGATAATATCGAATTCGACCAGGACGGATTCAACTTCAGTGAATTTGCCTTGCAGGACTCGGCTGGCAATAAGGCCACGATAGACGGCAACGTATATACGAAAGATTATAAGGAATTCCGGTTTGACCTTTTCTTCAACGCCAATAATTTCCGGCTGGTGAATGCGCCCGAGGCCAGGAGCCGGTTGTTCTATGGCTCTTTGAATATGGATGCGTCGGCCAGCCTGTCGGGGGATATGAATACGCTCAGGGTGGATGGGGATCTGCGGGTGAACAGAAGGACGGATTTTACTTTTGTGCTGCCCGAGGACAATCCGGAAATAGTGGAACGGGCAGGTGTCGTGCGATTCATCGACAAGGACCACCCCGGGGATACGCTGGCGGACCAGGCGGCCAGGCTGATGGCCATACGTCATTCGGACATAAGGGGTATGGATGTCAGTCTGAATATTGCCACCGACAGCAGCGCTGTTTTTACCATTGTTGTAGACGAGCGGAATGGAGACCGGTTGACCGCGAGAGGCAGGTCCAATCTTGTATTCAGCATGGACAAATCGGGGAGGATGGAGCTGACAGGAGGATATGAAGTGGAGAGCGGGGCTTATAATCTTTCGCTGAACCTGCTGAAGCGTAAGTTCGATATACAGCGGGGCAGCACGATCACCTGGACCGGCGATCCCATGCGGGCCACCCTGGACATAACGGCTACGTACACCGCCAATACCCCCTCCATAGACCTGATAGAAAACGAGCTTTCGGGATGGAGCCAGGATGCGATCAATAAATTCAAGCAGAAGCTTCCTTTCCTGGTGACGTTGAAGATGGAAGGGGAGCTGTTGAAACCAAAGATCACGTTTGACATCACCCTGCCGACGAATATACTGGCCCTTTGGCCGGATGTAGATCAACGGCTGCAGCAGATAAGGACACAAACGTCGGAGCTGAACAAACAGGTATTTGCGCTGCTGCTGCTGAACAGATTTGTAGGAGAGGACCCGCTGCAAAGCGCGGCGGGCGGCGGTACCAGTGTCGGGAGCCTGGCATTTCAAAGCGCCAGCCAGATACTTACCAACCAATTAGATCAGCTGGCTGGCAGCCTCATCAAAGGAGTGGATATCCATTTCGATCTGAATCAGCAGCAGGACTATAGCACGGGCAGGGAATACGATTATACGGAGCTGAATGTCTCCGTATCCAAGCGGCTCTTCAGCGACCGTGTACAGGTCAGCGTAGGCAGCAACTTCGATGTGCAGGGGGCGGGCAATCCCAATCAGCAGGCCTCCAATATCGCGGGAGATATGGCCGTGGATTATAAGCTGACAAAGGATGGGCGGTATATGATACGAGCCTATCGCAAGAATCAATATCAGGCTGTCGTAGAAGGGCAGGTGGTGGAGTCAGGGGTAAGTTTTATACTCACCTTCGACTACAATAAGTTCAGGGAGATATTTGGCCGTACGAGGGAGGAGAAGCTGGAGGAGCGGCACAGGAAAAAGACTTCGACACCACAGTCGGCCCCGGAGCAAACAAAACAATAAGCATGGCAATTCGAAGGACCTTATATCTTTTTTGTATCGTACTGCTGGCGGCTTGTAATGAGTCCAAATATCTGTCCGAGGGGCAGAACCTGTATGTTGCGAATGAGGTGAAGACAAAGACAACGGATGTGAAGAAAAAGAAGGCAAAGGCTGTCGCGGGGGACCTGGAGGGGCTGCTGCGGCCCCGGCTAAACAGCAAGCTGCTGGGGATACGCGTCCGCCTGTGGATATTTAATATCGCCGGCACGACCAAAAAGACCAAGGGGTTCAAATACTGGTTGAAATACAAAGTGGGCGAACCTCCTGTGCTGGCGTCTCCCACCATGCTGGAAAAGAACAGGGATGTCCTGCAGAACCACCTGGAGAATAAAGGTTTTTTCAAGGATACGGTAATGTTGACCACTTCGGTGAAGAATAAGAAACTAAAAGCCATCTACACCGCTCAATTCGGTCCCCAGTACACTATCCGGAATATCAGCTTTCCCAATGACAGCGATGAGATCAGCAAGCGGATCGACAGTGTGAAGAAGCGGAGCCTGTTGCGAAAAGGCGACCCGTATGATCTGGATGTGATCAGGGATGAGCGTAACCGTATCGACTCACGCCTGAAGGGCAGGGGTTTTTATTTTTTCAATCCCGGCTATCTGGTAGTAGATCTGGATACAACTGTGGGGAATCACCAGGTGGATATGGCGATGAAGTTCAAGGATGAGATGCCGGATGAGGCAAGAGAGCGATACCGCATAAGGGATATTTTAGTGTATGCGGAGTACGACCTGCATTCGGATACGAATAAGCATGCGATCCCTACCCCCGCAAAGATACGAGTGCTGGATACGGCGCATCTTTTCAAGCCTTCCCTTTTCGACAATACCATTATCTATCGTCCGGGAGACATCTACCGGCTGAATTATCATACGCAGACATTAAGCCGGTTGGTCAGCCTGGGGGTATTCAAATTTGTAAAGGCGCGGTATGAGAGGTCCGACAGCACCGGTAACGGCCTGAACGTAAATTATTATCTGAATCCCACGCAGAAGAAATCCATACGATTTGAAGTGTCGGGTCTCACGCGCAGTGATAATACCACCGGCGGCGAGGTGGCGGTAACCTGGAGGAACCGCAATCTGTTCAAAGGGGCGGAGCTGTTCACGTCCACCGTGTATGCGGGAGTGGAGGAGCAGTTCATAGGAGGGGGGAAACGGATCTCAACCCGGCGGGGCGGCGTGGACCTGAACCTGTATTTTCCCCGTATGGTATCCCCGTTCCACTGGAGCACGAGCAGCGCCTTTGTGCCCAAGACAAAGATCAATGCTGGTTACGATATATTCGACAGGAGCGATCAGTATACGCTGACGTCGGCCAGGACAAGTTTTGGATATATATTCAAACAATCGCTGCAGACGGAACACAACGTGACCTTATTCAGCGTGAACTATGTAAAGCCAACGAATATCACTCCGGCGTATCAGGCGCTGCTGGATACCAATATCATGCAGCGAAGGGCCATCGAACGGCAGTTCATCATCGGCAGCAGCTATAATTTCAATTACAATACGCAGGCGCGGGCCAATCGTAAGCCGAACAATTTTTACTTTAACGGGAATGTGGATATGTCGGGGAATTTATTGGGATTGATCACCGGCGCCAATCTGGATAAGGGGAAGGAAGTCAAAATTTTCAATACACCTTTCTCGCAATATGCGCGGTTTGAAGGGGATATCCGGCACTATTTCAGCTGGGGTAAATACAGCATGCTGGCATCCCGAATCACGGGGGGCATCGGGATAGCGTATGGGAACAGCAGCACCATGCCTTTTGTCAAACAATTTTTTGCGGGGGGCACGAATGATATAAGGGCATTCCGGAGCAGGGCATTGGGGCCGGGATCCTTTTATAACGGCGACCCGAATAAAAATGCATTCCTGCCCGACCAGCCCGGAGATGTAAAGCTGGAGATGAATGTGGAATACAGGACGAAGCTGTTCTCTGTCGTGCGGTGGGCCGTGTTTGCGGATGCGGGTAATATCTGGACGAGGACCTATGACAGTGCGCGGGTGGGATCTGCCTTCTCCAGTCATTTTTTAAATGATGTGGCGGTGGGTATCGGTACGGGATTACGATTTGACTTCTCCATTCTTGTGCTGCGGGTGGATCTGGCTACACCCGTGCGCTATCCGTGGCATCCGAATGGGCAGAAATGGGTTTTCAACAAGGTTACGGATATATCCAATGCGGTGTTGAACCTTGCGATAGGGTATCCTTTCTGATGAAACTCTTTTGCTAGTGATGTTTGAAGTACTGTATCTCCCGCTCGTGTTTTTGGGCTGCATCCAGGGAGTCGAAAGTACCCAGGTTCTTTCTCTTGCGTGTCTTGGGGTCTATTTTACGGGAATAGATCCTGTACTGTCCGGTTTTTAATTTGCGTATCATAGTGTTATTTTTTTGATGATCAAAATATTGCGCCCTGTAGATACAGGGCGCCACGTAAGCTTTTCTTTCAGTTTTTATTGACTTAGGCATACATGGAAATATTATGCCAGGGGGTATGGGCGGAACAAAGGCATCTGTGCAATATTTTCCTCACTCACCCCAGGAAATTCTACTCAAACACGCTCTTTCACCCTGCAGGGGCCTGATTTCCACCGGATATTTACAGGACGATGAAGTGGTATCTCTTTTGAAATCTTTTGGTAAAATGTTTTCGTTATGATCAATCATTCATCTTTCTCGAATCTTCCTTTTCTACAACAGAAGATACTGGAACTTCAACATGCGCTCTTTTTCAGCCAAAATAGCTCGCTTTTAAGGATGGCTACTACTATTGTTTCTATTTTAAGAGTGGACGAATTGGGTCAGTTGTGGTTTTTTGTACCCCGTCCTCAGCAAGCGCTGCATGAATTCGACCGGGAATTTCCGGTAAGGCTGGAATTCTTCAGGAAAGGGAAAGGGTTTTATTTGCATATTACCGGCAGGGCGTATATCGTGGATGATCCGGAGGAACTTAACAGCCTGCTATTCGAGGATTTGAAGGAACAGGTATCCGGTAATATGGTGTTGATAAGGGTAAAGATGGGGAAGGCGGATTATTTTGAAAGTGTGGCAGGGGCGCATCACAACGGCTGGTGGCATGATCTGCGAACATATCTGCATAGCTGGCTTTTTAATACGCGACCGGGCTACAAGCCCTATCAGCTGGATGCTCCTTTGCCTATGCTTAGACCTGTAGCATGAAATGCTCCCGGGCAGCCCGTGGCATAGGAATTGAATCCTCTGTTATATCAAAAACCTAAAACATCTATTATGAACAGATTGTCTAATTATTGTTTGGTCGTGGCGGCGTCCTTTTTTGTCCTTAGCTGCGGGGGCGGGGGACCTGACGCTGCGAAGGAGGCCAAGGATTCCAATTCTACAAAGATGGATAGCACTTCGGATTCAGCCGGCGTTGCCAAGACGAGTTCCATTCCGGCTTCTGTATCGAAGGATGACGCCACATTTGTTGTCAATGCGGCCAATGCAGGTATGACAGAAGTACAATTAGGTCAGCTGGCGCAGCAGAAAGGGACGATGAAGGATGTAAAGGATTATGGGGCCATGATGGAGAAAGATCATACGGCGGCCGGCGATAAGCTGAAGGCATTGGCTGCGCAGAAAAATATAACGCTTCCTTCCACTATTTCAAACGATATGCAGAAGAATGTAGACGACCTGCAAAAAAAGAGCGGGAAGGATTTTGACAAGGCATATATCAGCATGATGGTAGACGATCATAAGAAAGTTATCAGTCAATTCGAAGATGAGTCTAAAAAAGGATCAGACGCAGATATCCGTGCTTTTGCAGACAGCACCCTGCATACGTTGAGACATCACCTGCAGGAGGCTGAGAAATGCAAAAAGATGGAAAAGGGGATGTAGTAAAGACAGTAAAAACCATTTGATCATTCAATCTTACCCCATGGAGGGAGGGGGCTCTGGCGAGTCCCCTTTTTGATGGCCCTTCGGGCAGCCGACCTGTGGTCGGTTTTTTTTTGTATATTTCGGGGGTATGCGTACCATCCCATTCCTTGTATTTTTTTCGCTGATCCTGTCCATTCTATCCTTCGGCCAAAAGCCAGGCCTGGCCACGGCGCCTTCCTGGGCTTCGCATGGCAGCGCGGATTATAATCTGACCAATTCCAAGCTTATCGATGATGCCAGGGACGGGTATATGAACCTTGTCCATGAGATACAGGTGAATCTTGGCACCCGGACGACCTATCAGCGGACGGTGATCCGGATCCTTACAGCGGCCGGTATTCAAAAGCGGTCGGAAGTGTCGGTGACCTATGATCCTGCGTATCAGCGTCTTCTTTTTCACAAGATCTGTATCATCCGGAATGGGAAGGAGATCAACAAGCTGGATCTTTCCAAGATAAAGACCGTGCACCAGGAAAAAGAGCTGCAGCGATATATATACAACGGGACCGTGAATGCCGTGCTGTTCCTGGAGGATGTCCGGAAGGGCGATGTCATTGAATATGCCTATTCGGTGCAGGGTTTCAATCCCATATTCGGGGGTAAATTCTCCGACGAGGAGGAGGTGCAGTATGGAGTTCCCGTGGGACAGATATTGTACAGGGTAATCTGTCCGTCCGGCAGGAACCTGGCTATGCGGGGCCTGCGGACCAGCGTAAATCCAGTGGTAACGACGGCAGGGCCGGATAAGGTATATCAATGGACCTTTAACAATGTCACTGCCCTGAAAGAGCAGGACGATCTGCCTTCCTGGTATGATCCTTATCCCTATGTAGAGGTCAGCGAGTTCCGGGACTGGGGCGAGGTCAGCCGGTGGGCATTTGCCTTGTTTTCTCAGGGAGGTGCGCTTTCGGCCGGACTAAAGGAAAAGATAGCCGAAATAAAGACCGTATCAAAGGGGGATCGGGAGAAGCAGGTGGTGGAGGCCCTGCGTTTTGTACAGGATGAGGTGCGTTATATGGGGGTGGAGATGGGCGTAAATTCCTACAAACCCAATGATCCAAATAAGATATTCGCTCAGCGATTTGGGGATTGCAAGGACAAGTCTTTTTTGTTATGTACGATGCTGCGGGCGATGGATATCGAGGCAGCGCCTGTATTGATCAACACCGACAGCAAGCAGGAGCTGAGAAAGATGCTGCCTTCGGCCGTGGATTTCGATCATTGTACCGTGAGGGTTCGACTAGGCGATAAGACCTACTGGTTCGATCCTACCATATCCTTCCAGCGGGGCGGTATCAGGGACATTGCTTATCCTGACTATCAATGCGGGCTGGTTCTTACGGATACGACCACTGGTCTTACGGATATTCCATTGCAAGAGCCTGGTCAGGTGGTGGCAAAGGATAAATTTATCCTGAAAGACGAATATGGGCCGGCGAAGATGGAAGTGGTCACTACGTATAGCGGGTCCTTTGCGGATGAGATAAGGGATGAGCTGAACAATAATTCCCTTTCCGACATACAAGAGCATTTTTTAAAATTTTATGATAATTATTACCAGGGCATAAAGGTGGCAGATAGTCTGCAGGTCAAGGATGAAGATACCACCGGGAAGATCACCATACATGAGTTTTATACCATTGACAAGCTATGGGAGCAGAAAGACGGGGAGAGGAAGGCCTATTTCGAGCCGCTGCTGATCAATAATGTGCTGCAGAAGCCCCAGGAGCATGAGCGTACCATGCCTTTCGCGCTGACCTATCCCGCCCGATATACCGAGGAAATAGAGATCCAGACGCCCGATGACTGGGAGTTCGAGCATAAGCCCAAGGAGGTCGCCACGCCTTATTTTACCTATGTCAATTCCGGCAATCACACCGACAGGACCGTCCATCTCAGCTATGTGTATCAGGCGTTGAAGGATAATGTGCCCACCGATGGGATGGGCGCCTTCCTGGAAAATTATGATAAGATGAAGGATGATCTGGGCTATGAGCTGACGAGCTCTGCCATAGAGCATGCTCCTTCCTCAGGGGGTGGCAAGGGCCTGGACCTGAGCGACAGGACAAAGGTTTGGCTCTGCGTGATCCTGCTGGGCGTCATCGTTTATTTTGTGCGGAGGAGATAAGCTCCTATTCGGACCGGAGGCCTTTCACGGGGTTGGCTATAGCCGCCCTGACTGCTTCGGCGCCTACCGTAAGCAGCGCCAAAAGAATGGCTCCCGATGCCGCTAATGCAAAGACCGTCCAGCCAATGGATATTTTGTAAGCAAAGTTCTCCAGCCACCGGTGGAGCAGATACCAGGCTACGGGTATGGCCAGAAAGACAGCGATCAATACCAGCCGTACAAAGTCCTTTGTCAGCATAAATGTGATATTGCTCACGCCTGCACCCAGCACTTTCCGGATGCTGATCTCTTTCGAGCGGCGGCTGGCCGAGAAGGCTGCCAGTCCAAACAAGCCCAGGCAAGCGATGAGGATGGTAAGACCTGTAAATACGTCCAGGATCCCCGCGAGCTTGTCCTCAGCCTTGTAACGTGCGTTGAAAGCATCATCTACGAATTCAAATTCAAAAGGAGTGGATATATCCCTGGCTTCGTATGCATGCTTGATGGCGCCGATGGCCGTTGGAATGTTGACCCCCTTTGCGATCTTTACAAAGAGGACCCCATGATCCATTTGATTATTCTGCAGGAAACCATCCTGGTGAATGAACAGACAGAGCCCGTCTATTTTATCATGCAGCGAATTATAGTTGAAATTTTTGATCACACCGGCCACCGTGTAAGCGCGGCCGTCGCCCATACGGATGGTTTGCCCCACGGCGTCCAATGGCAGGTGCAGCTTGTTCACAGCGGATTCGTTGATGACTATTTTGCTGTCGCTGCTCAGGATGGAGCCCGCGGGTTTTATTTTCCATTGGATGCCCAATAATGGAATGTAGGAGGGATCAACGTCGAGACTATTGATGGAAATTGATTTTGTCTGCTGCTCTGTTCTGGCCTCGAATAGATTGTAACCCCTATAGAGCGCGTAGCGCGCTGCGGCGACCCCGCTGACGCCGGGCAGCTGGGCCAGGTCCCATTGGAGGTCACGGTAATGATTGCCCATATTGCGGGAGAGGGGGATGGTAAGCACGTTGTCCCGCCGGACCCCCGTATCCGTGTGATGGAAGTAGTAGAGCTGCTGCCCGATGACGATGCTGCTGATGATGAGCACCACGCTTACAAAGAATTGCACTACCGTGAGTGATTTTCGCAGGCTGGCGGCACCTGCCTGGCGGTTGAGCTTGCCATACAGCACCACTACGGGATTGAAGGAGGAGAGGATGAAAGAGGGATAGGCGCCCGCTACCAGGATGGTGAGGATCAGCAGGCCTGCAAAGATCGTCAGTACACGAGGCTGATAGATAAAGGAGGTATCGATAGTCACGCCGATGATGCGATAGAAATAAGGCTGAGCTATGCGAAAGAGGATGGCCCCCAGCGCAAATGCGATCAGGGCATATAGGGCGGATTCGATATAGAACTGTCCTGCCAGCAGGCTGCGGCTGGCGCCATTGGCTTTACGGACGCCTACTTCCCTGGCGCGGAGAGCCGCCCTGGCTGTAGCGAGATTCATATAGTTGATAAGGGCCAGCAGTAATATGAGGCCTGCCACCAGTGGAAAGATGGAGAGATAGCGGGCGTCGTCACCTCCTGCAAAATTTTGCTGCAGGTGGCTGTCGGTGAAGGGATATACAACAATGCGGAAAGGCATGTCCGTGTAGGATGAGCCCTGCCGCACGAGGCGGTTGAGCGTGGACTCTACGTTGCCGGGGGCTGCATCCGGCCTTAGCCGGAAGAGGGTAGTATAATTGCCGAACAGGAGATCGCCTGTGTTGTCATTGTTGGAAGGCGTGGCGGCGAAGCTCGAGAGGGAGGCCACAAAATCAAAATTGAGGCTGGAGTTGGAAGGGAGCTTGTCGACTATGCCTGTGACCTCGAATGTATAGGCGCTGTCATAGCGTAATAATTTGCCGATGGGATCTTCTTTTCCGAAATATTTCAGGGCCATCTCCTTGGTAAGGACCGCTGTGAAGGGCCTTGCCAGGACCTGATCGGGCTGGCCTTGCAGCAGGTGGAAGGAGAAGAAGCGGAAGAAGCTGCTGTCGGAAAAGATAAATCGCTCTTCGCTGAACTTTTTGTCCGGAGAGAGGGGATTGGCTACGGATTTTTTTCGATGGAGCTCCCATAGTCTTAGCACACTGGTCACGGAAGGATCTGCCTTTTGGAGCGTGGGGGCTGTGTTGAGATTCATGCCGTTGAACTGGACCGTGTCGCTCCCCATCTTGATCTTGCAATACATGGAATAGATGCGATCTGCATCGTGGTGAAAGCTGTCGTAGCTGTGCTCATGGACGACGAACAGGAGGATGAGCAGGCATGCGCTGATGCCGATGGAAAGGCCGCCAATGTTGATAATGCTATAGAGACGGTGTCGGGTGAGGTTGCGCCAGGCAATTTTTAGATAGTGCAGGATCATATGAAGGTTATTCTACTTTTAAGGTTTTTGATGGGTTCATAGTGGCTGCCCGGATGGCCTGGAAACTGACCGTAAAGAGGGCGATAAAGACTGCCAGCAGGCCTGCCGATAAAAATATGTCGATGCTGATAGCGGTGCGATAAGGGAAGTTCTGAAGCCATTTGTTCATGGCCCAAAAGGCAAGGGGGAAGGCAATGAGGGTTGAAATGAGCACCAGCTTCAGGAAATCCTTTGACAACAATCCCACGAGACCCTGCACGGAGGCGCCGAGTATTTTGCGGATGCCTATTTCCTTGATCCTTCTTTCGGCCGTATAGATAGATAGTCCAAAGAGACCCAGGCAGGCCACCAGTATGGACAGAGTGGTGAAGATAGAGAATATATCACCCATACGTGTTTCGCTACGGTACAGCGCTTCATAATTTTTATCCAGGAATGAATATTCGAATGGGACTTCGGGCGCCAGGCTCTTCCATATCTTTTCTGTCTGGTGGAGGATGCCGGCCGTATGCTGCGCATCGATGGATGCCATAATGTAGCTGGTGCTGAGGTGGTTTGTCTTCGAGGTAGTATAGAAGAAAGCAAAGGGCTCGATGGTCGTGCGGGCGGACCGGAGGTTGAAATCCTTTACTACGCCTATGACGTGAAAGGTCTGGCCGCCGCCGCCGGGGTAGACCATTTTTTTGCCAAGGGGGTCTTTCCAACCCACCGTCCGTACAGTTGTCTCGTTGACAATGACTGCGTCCGAGTCGGAAAAATCCTTCGAAAAGTTGCGGCCTTTGATGATCTGCAGGTGGAGGGCGGGGACGAGATTTTCATCGGTGACGAAGGAGGTGAGGCTGAGGTCTTTTGCCAGCGGCTCGGAGACGCCGTTGGTAATGGGTGTATAGAAGTCCGTAAAGCCGTTGTAGTCGTCGGCGAGGACGCCTGTGGCGAGGCTTGCGTTGGAGACGCCGGGGATAGCAGCCAGCTGTTGCCGGAGTGTTTCCTCCTTGCCCATCAGGGCCTCTGAATAATTGCCTGTCAGCTTTTCCACGTTGGGGAGGATCAGCACATTATCTTTTTTGAAGCCCAGGTCCATATTACGGACATAGCTTAGCTGCCGGAACACTATCAGGGTGCATACGATGAGGGCAATGGAGATGGTGAATTGGAAAACTACCAGGCCATTGCGGACCAGTTGATTGCCCAGGCTTTTTACAAAAAGCCCTCCACCTTTCAATACGGCCACCGGCTCGAAAGAAGTAAGATAAAAAGCAGGATAGCTGCCCGCCAGCAGGCCTGTAATGATAAAGAGTGCGAGGATGATGAGCCAGATGCCGTGACGGAAAATGGTCTGGAATTCAAGGGTCTTGCCGGACACGGTATTGAAGGGCATCATCAATGCAAATACGAGGAGCAGGGCGATGCCCGTGGCGATGACTGTATATACCAGGGCCTCTATGAGGAATTGCCGGATCATTTGTCCTTTCATTGAGCCCAGGACCTTACGGATGCCTACTTCCCTGGCTCTGCGGGCTGCCTGTGCGGTGGAGAGGTTCATGAAGTTGATACAGGCCAGGACCACCACAAAGAGTGCGATGACGGAGAATATATACACATACTTGATGTCTCCCAGGTTGGCGAGTGGTGTACTCAGGTCGGCCGAATACAGGTGCATATCCGTAAGCCGTTGGAGCTGGAAGTCCCATCTGCCGCCTTTTTTTATGAATTCATCGAAGGGCTGGCCGATGCGTTTGAAAGCCTGGGCTGCGTCCTTGCGCACCATGAGGGGAAATTTGGACTCCAGCTTTTGGACGACCTTCGGGTCGCTGGCCGCCTGCGGAGTGAGTACGATATAGGAGCTCATCTGGCACCATACCCAGCTCCAGCTAAAGCGCTGTACCGGCGGGCAGTCGTGTGTGGAAAGGAGCATATCGAACTGGAGGGAGACGTTGGAAGGAAGGTCCTTTAAAACGCCTGTGACCTCGAAGGGGGACTGATACGTATCCAGGACCAATGATCCGCCGATGGCGGAGGTCTTACCAAAGTATTTGCGCGCCATCGTCTCCGTGATGACGATAGAATGGTATTTATTCAGACAGGTGGCGGGGTCTCCCTCCAGCATGGGGTAGTCGAATACCCGGAGGAAGTTGGAGTCCACCGCCCAGATCTGTTTTTCCGTGAAGAGGCGGTCGTTTAGGGCCGGGGCGCCGTTATGGACCGCCACATTGCCCATACGGAAGACGCGGGTGCTGCTCTCTACTTCGGGGAATGTCGAATGCATATCGATGCTCACAGGGGGAGGGGTATTGGAGGTATTGAACTCCTGGCCTCCGAAATTGCCATGGAGCGTGACCTGGTAGATACGGTTGGACATCTTAAAGCCCTTGTCATAGCGCAGCTCGTCCTGTATGTACAGGGTAATGAAGATGACACAGGTGAGCCCGATGGCCAGTCCTCCGATGTTGATGAGGCTGTTGGTCTTGTTGCGCAGCAGGTTGCGCCAGGCGACGATGAAATAGCTTTTAAGCATGTTCCGGTGTATTTAGGAGTTATGTCATTCCGTCCGCAGACTTTTTGCCGGCGGGACACGGGCTGCCCGTCTGGCGCGAAGGCTAACGGTGAGCGCGGCGATCATTAAAGCCATCAATCCTGCTCCGGCAAATATCCCAACGTTGATGACTACCCTGTAGGCAAACCCTTCCAGCCATCTGTACAGGATATACCAGGCGATAGGGGTTGCTATCAGGATGGCCAAGGCCACCGGCCGGAT
>Ga0105239_10002623_pt1 | contig 22739 bp, 18 predicted proteins | sample KBSC44metaG_FD_92761 | JGI IMG/M metagenome (GOLD analysis project Ga0105239, IMG submission 92761) | Corn rhizosphere microbial communities from Kellogg Biological Station, Michigan, USA - KBS C4-4 metaG | ecosystem: Host-associated > Plants > Roots > Rhizosphere > Soil | place: Michigan, USA... | reverse complement strand
TAGTATCGCCGACAACGCTTTCAACGTATGTGGCTGTGTCCTCAACAACATCGGTGATATAGGAGTTGACAACAGAAGTGATCGTGCTGACAATCTTGGGAACGGCAACTGATACAGTTGGAATCGTAAAGCCAAGCAACGGGTCACGTTTCTCAGCCACAGCTTGCCTCGGTGCTGAACAATGAGATTGTCAGTTATATGATTAGAAAGTCCAGAATAATTCCTGTGGAGATCTGGACGATACTCACAATCGACAGGATTTGGCTCAGGAGCTGGTAATGCTAGAACTACCACGGTTGGGAGTAACAGTGCCGTACGGTAGATCATTCTGATAGCCAAGAGAATTAAAATGGATTTCCGCCGTTGTTTGGAGTAGTCTCTTCCCTTTCTAAGAGTGTGTAGATGTGAGTATCTTGGGAGTTTTGAGGGACATACGTGCGGCATTTTATACTCAAAGCGATCACAGCTTTCAAGTTTCTTCTAAGCGGCCACTGAAAAGATCTTCTCATTTCAAAATAGAAGTAATCTGTGTGAGTTGGTCGTGTAGGGAAGCAATCACTGGTTTGTGTATTAGCCTATTCGAGTCAACAAAGGCGAAAGGCGTGGAAACTCGTGTCCTTGGCCACCCTCCTTGGCTATCGAGTATCGCGAGTTTCTTTGTTCTTTCGCTTAAGAGACAGGGACCCGTTTTCGAAATCCTGGAAGGATTGTGTGCAATGTGATTGAGCGTGGTACAGGCGAGAGTGAGTCTCCAGTGACACGGACCCGCTGTTGATTCGCAGTGCGAGATCTGGTCCTAAGATCTTGTTGTGCCACATGATCGACTTAAGATCTCGGCCAGTCTGAAAGCATCAATCGAGAAGTGGGATTTGGGAGCAGCTAGAGGGGCCCTGATCAAGATGACTTGTGAGATGGTACGGCCTCCCCGGTTCACCGTTTGGATATGAACCAATTGTTGATTCTGTAAGCCAAAGTACTTCTGTTTGAATTAGGCCTTGGTTTCAGGTTCGGTGTGGAATCTTCTCTTCCTCAAAGCAATCCACAGAGCTGGAGGGCAAGGGGAGGACCCAGGTTGTTGCTCGCAAATATACCATGTTTCAAACGCGCTATTGTACAGCGTGGAACGATGCAGAGATGGGTCAGTGAAAGACTCTGGCTGAGCCCATCTATGCTTGGACTGTCTGGTCTCATCCGGTCTTAGTGTGGGCATATCATCCACCCAGATATCGTTCAGCTCTCTGTCGGGGAATGTCCTGCACCAATGTTGAGAAGAACCGAGCTGTCGGCAAAGGCTTGTGGGCGGTCAAGCTATGTTTGCACCCCTCGCGTATAAAACCTCTCGTTATAGGACTACTCGCGAGTTCAGCTCATCATTGCATCCTTTGTTGATAAAGACAAGGTTCGGGTCCTGATCCTTTGTGACGAACTTGAACACGAGGCTGAAAGAGGGAGAGTACTCACGTGATCAGGCGCTCGCCAAGACTAACCCCAGTCTTAATTTGGATTAAGTCCTGCTGCGCCACGCGCCACAGGATATCCCCCTGGGCGCGTCACAGGGGGAATTTTAACGAAGTTCAAAGTTGGGGGACGCAGAAGTCAGTGAGTGTGAGTCTCCATAGTCATCTTCAAACCTCTTGCGTCTGCTGTCGATTTCTTTTGCCTACCACTCACGATCTTTGTTGCATCTTGGATTCTTCCGTTCCTTCTCACCACTGACCCTCTTAGTCTCTCCTTTGTCCTATTCCATCTTGTCAATATCGCTTCCTTCGCGTTCGTAGGATTCTCCCTCGACGACTTGAGCTGCGTTGCACAATCATAATCCGTCATTCGAACCGTAAACACCTTAATCATGCATTTCCGAACAGTCATATCGACTGCTATTGTAGCGGCACCGCTGGCAGTGTCCGCAGCAGGAACTCTTGGTTTTGCCGTGGGAAATACAAACCCAGATGGAACCTGCAAGAAAACCTCAGACTTCGAAGCCGATTTCAAGGCCATCAAAGGAAACACTGATGCTACGCTCGTTCGAACATACTCGTCCACTGATCAGTTTGGGAATGCTTGTAACACTCCTTCAGAGGTGCTCCCTGCTGCAAAATCAGCGGGCATCAAGGTTCTGTTAGGCTTGTGGTAAGTTCGGCCAACAAGCATGTTATTCCCATGGAGTCTAACATATATATAGGCCCGATGGAGGTGCTTGGGAGAAAGAAAAGGCCTCATTGGACGCGGCTGATCCTACTTCATTCGGTGACACCCTCTACGGTATTACTGTTGGTTCGGAGGGCATGTATCGTGGAACATACAACGCCGAGGAGCTCGTGGGCTGGATCCAGGAAACGAAGAAAGACTATCCCAACACAAAAGTCGGAACTGCGGACAGCTGGAACTGCTGGGCCAATGGCACAATGGATTCCATCATTACAAGCGGTCTTGACCTGATGTAAGTATTCCTGGAAAGCTAAAATCACGTGTCTCCAGCTAACAGGACTAGCCTTGCCAACGGATTTGCCTACTGGCAATACCAAGAAATCGGAAATGCAACAAAAACATATTTCGATGACATGGCCCAGGCCCTCGCACATGTTCAAGATGTTACTGGCTCCTTGGACAAAATCCATTTCATGAACGGAGGTATGTGGAAAACGTCCCCGCTCTCTTGCAAGGAGTATGACTGACTCTCGACAGAAACCGGGTGGCCTGGCACCGGTGGCACCGATGCCGGTGCTGCTAAAGCTGGTGACGATAACATGCAAACATACTGGAAATCAGCAGTCTGTGGACTTCTTGACTGGGGCATTGACCTTTTCTGGTTCGAAGCCTTCGATGAGCCTAACAAGCCAGCTGCCATTGGAGATAATGGTCAAGAGGCAAGTGAGTCTCACTGGGGTTCATTTGATGCCGAGCGCAACCCCAAGTTTGATATGCGCTGCTAGATAACTAATACTCTTGTTACGTTGGATAAACTCTGGGGGAAGTGCATATCTGTCCATTGCAGTTGGGAGTTGATATTTTGCACCAAAGTTTGCATATTGGTGTTGTAGCATATACTCCCAGTATCGGGTGGTCACAAAGGGCGACTGCTGATGGTAACAAGCTCAAGGTCTCAGGAAGGTAGACTTGAAGTTTGCGAGACAGTTCTCCTTAGAGCAATTGTCATCGCCATATTCGAACATGATATACATATCTGTGGCGTCTTTGCATGATTCCAAGCTCCTACCAACGGTCTGGAGTGTCCTTAATTTCCTGCTGTAATAAAGACACTCATGAGGCATGACTGCCCTTTCCTGGACCAACGCTCTCTTGGCGGGAGCCCTTATCTCTGGTCCTTTCTCACATGAGCTTTTGTGCTGCTATTTTGAGATGAAACGCTTGTCGATGGCATACTTGGTGACAAACCAAGACGAACACTCCAATTGGGCTGTCCACCGTCAGCCAGTTGCAATAGGGACATGCCAGCCAAGATGAATCACCATTTTGGCTTAGTGCTGACCCAGAACGACAAGAAGCGCGCAACCGAAGTTTCAAGCGCCCATTTACATCAATCAATTATTGGCAAACGAGAGTTCAAAACCGACTCCAGTTTCACCATCTTCAGCCTGCATTTGCCTCTCTGCTGACTGTCTTTCACAAGGCATCAGTCTCTTTCCTGGCCTACAGAAGTACGGAGTAGATGAGTTTTTGATTGCTCCTTGAAGCACCCACCAGGCGAAATGCCGCTCATGCAGCATGGGATAGGCATGGCATGGCCTCCATCTCCGATGATGCTACCATCAGCCGCCCAGCTGTGACCTGGGCTATCGTATACTTGAATCAGACCTTACTTTGAGATGGTAAGTCCCAACTTCTCCATGTTAAAAGTGCCATCCCACATCCTTCTCTCGCGTTGTGTTGTGATATTTCACTCGCTTTTACCAAATGGATCCCCCAGGCGCTGGTCGTCGATCGTACCTGCGTGCTTCTTATGGGCAATTTTTCAATCCTTACAATTCTCATGTCCCTCTCGAGTCTCAAGATGCTCTCAACCCTAGGAGTCCTGTCAGTCCTTTGCCACCCAGCCCAGATCCGACTTCGCAGCCTATAAAATCTGCCTATACCGTTCACAGCCTTGCGAGCCCTCCCGAGGAAAAGGAATTCTCGTACTCCAACATCAATCTCACCAGCTATGGGGATGCGAACTCCCCTCATCTGGCACTTGCGAGAAATGCCACATTTGAACGGCCCAAGCCTGCCATCTACACTGGCTTCTGGGACAATTCACCTAAACTGGTTCCACACATCATCGCGATTGGTGTTACTGCATCAGTGGTCCAACTGAGCTTTCGCAACCACTACTGGATGGACCTACGGGACCCCTCGTATGAGATACTTCCTGGAATCACCCAGGGCGGTGCGCTGAACGCATTGCAGTTGGCGGCTAAGCTTCATGAGCTCATTGTCGTGGCTTCACTGGGCAGAATAGTCTTGCACATGGCTCACGACCACCTAGTTGGCAGGGCAGGTCTCCCGTTAGGCTTGATTACCAACAGTTTCTCTATAGGTTCTGGTGATTTCCTGTGGACAAAGGCATACTGGAAGGCCATATGGACGTTTAAGAACAACCACTGGCGGTTTTGGCTGGTATCCCTTCTCGCTACCATCCTGGCAATGCTAGCCGGACCTTCCTCTGCCATCGCAGTCATCCCCTCACTAAACTGGTATCCATTGCAGTATCCATTCCAAGAGGAGGTGTTACCTTTCTATATCTTCAACCAAAGCACGGTTCTGTGGCCTTCCAACATTACAGCGGCAAGCCTCAATGGAGCCGACTCTGGGATCAACTGTACCATCGCCACCACCAAGACCGCCTACCAGGACGTCTGTCCTGCAGGCGGCTTTCGGGACACATATGAGTGGGCAGGTAATCTACTATTTGCTAACTCCTCAGCCGGCAGCAATATTAGTTTTACCGACGCCCATGGCGAGTCTCGAAGGGTAGTTACAACCCAAAGCTGTGACAGCAGTTTCGATGGTCGAGCCTCTGGGTTGTCCCTGAACACCTTTCTCAGCGGCGCCGTGACCTCATTTTGGTCTTTTGCGAGCAATAATTTCCATGGACTCGGATTGCTTACGGCGCAACCGAGAATCACTTTCCAAGGTCCACTGTACGCGCCGAGGGTCGAGGTGCTGTGTAATGCCTACGTGTACTGGAACACGAGCGTGCTCGAGAGCCGCGGACCGGTCAATTTCCCGAGTTTTACGCCCGATAGACAGTTACCGAGCCCCAATTACATCTTCCCGTACAGTGGCGACTTCAATGCGACCAATGTGACTTGGGTGCCGATGCCAGCAGGGTCTGACAATCCATCAATTGGAATCTTGATCCGGGTCCCATATACGTACGGGAACGGCAGTATTACCAATATAGCCCAGGCGACAGAGTACCATGCATGCAGCATCTACGCACAGTGGGTGCCCGTCGAGGTGTACTATGAACCCAGGCAGCAAGATCAAGTATCATATCGGGTTAGGAACAAGATTACAGAGACATGCTTGCCTAAGGGGAACGAAGCGCCAGGGGAGGTGCTCCCGCCAAAGAACACTTCTATCGATATGGACTACGCGAATGCAATTAATCAACCTATGCCATTCGATGATGCCCCACTTCCAGCTATCGACGCGATGCTGCAACGGATGGTGTTTCCGGATGACAGACTGGCGAACAATGAGACCGGCTTCACTTTCAAAGCTCCTTTAAACTCGATATCGACCGTCAACGGGACCACGAACGTGACAATGGATGATACACGAAAGAGCCGTTCTACTATGATCGGAACCATACTCGCAGGAGTAGTTACCGACGGTCTGGCTCGTATCGCAGGAAACGGCATCTTTCCCTACTCCGCTTCGATGTTCTTGACCAACGAAACCACTGACTCTGGAAGCCTTGTGGGCAGATTTGTGATATCAAGTGCTCACGGCGGAGATGACAATGCGTTGAACGCTACAGGTGCAGCTGCCGACGACTGGCTTCGGGTTGACCCTGTATTCTCTCGTTATGGCTATGGGTACGATTGGAAGGACTCTAGGACCACGCAATTCGGGATCGTCGTGCTCCTGGTTCACTTCCTTCTTGCGTCCATGCATACCGCAGTCATTCTTTACAAAGTTCTTATCTCGAAGGAGGGCTTGGTAGGATCGTGGACGACGATAGCCGAGCTGCTCGCCCTGGCGATGAACTCGACGCCATCGCGCAATCTCCAGGACACCTGTGCCGGCGTAGATGCGGCAAAAACGTGGCGGCAGGTCGTTTCTGTCAGAGAAACATACACCGACCATCTTGAAATGGTGGTCGGTGCAGCAGACAAGGCGAGATATCCTGGTCCGCAGCCAAATCGATTGTATGGGCACCTGCGGGCGCGCGGCCGTGATCCAACCAGTACTTCTGGGACTCATTGGACGCATGAATGAGGCAATCTAGTGCAAACGCAATCGCAGATAGATTGCAACTCTGTATAATGAAAACGAATGTCAATCATGAAAGACTCTTCGTAGGTTTGTCTCCTGTGGGAGACCTGTGATTAGTCATCTGGCCGATTGAATGACACCTATCTTACTCGCATATTGTTGCCATTATTCATCACCCAGGAAATGAGGCCAACAAGTCAGGTATCCTGATTCTCCAATAATGCACAAGCAATATGGAGACTTTTCTCTCGGTGTGATTGATTGCCCCGAGATGGCGTTAGCGGCGTCGGGAAAATATCACTCCGGGAGTTTTGGGCTTTATGATATACCTATTTGGGACGAGGACTCACGCCTAGCATAGCAGGATCACCCCATAAGTTTCAATAGGGGGGCCTTATTAACAGCTCATTTATGAAGGATTCAGGTTGCCATGGCTGCTTTTACTCCCTCGTTAGAACTCAAGACACAGAACCGCCAAATGTCGTCGGGCATCAGTATACCGCTCTGAATGGCACCAGCAGCAGAGAACGAAGGTCTGACACAGAAAAGGGTTGTGCTGATCACGGGATGCTCAGCAGGAGGAATCGGCGATGCACTGGCACAGGCCTTCCACAGGACTGGGAAGACTCGCGTCTTCGCGACTGCCCGAAACATGTCCAAAATCGCACATTTTGACGCGCAGGGAATCGAGACGCTCCAGCTGGATGTCGAGTCGTCTGAATCAATCCAGACCTGTGTGAAAGAATTGGCAGCAGCGACAGGAGGTGTCCTCGACGTATTGATCAATAACAGCGGCGCGGGTTATAATATGCCTCTGGCCGATGTTGACATAAAGACTGCGCAGTCAGTATTCAACCTCAACGTGTTCTCGGTGCTTGCTGTCACAAACGCATTTCTACCGTTACTCTTGAAATCAGCGGACTCCGGGCGCAATCCTGTTATTGTAAATCAGGTATCCATCAGCGCAGCAACACCAGTTCCATTTGTCGGCATTTACGGGGCGTCGAAGGCTGCGCTCGCACACCTCACCGACACCATGCGCATCGAGATGTCATGTTTCGGCATCAACGTCGTCAATCTCATGACGGGAATGGTTGCGACAAACTTCGGGAGCAATGTGAAGAAGCCCGAGACAGAACAAGAAGGTTTATTACCGGCAGGCAGCATATTCTCTCCGGCTCGTGCAATCGTAGAGAAATGTCTTTCTGGGGAACAGTTCGTCACAAGCGCAGTACCGGTTGACAAGTATGCGGAGGACATTGTGTCAATCCTCCAGAATAAACAAAGGAATCCCCCAGCGAGAATTTGGAAGGGCGCTTCTGCGTTCCTGGTATGGCTTTTGCGGAGGTTCATGCCACACACGTTTGTTGATGGGGAGATGAAGAAGATGGGAAACCTGGATGAAGTCACACGCCTGGTGAAAGGCGCGAAAGTGGGTTGATGCCATGTATGAGAGTTGACCAAGTGACATTCTCCTAACGAGCTGGCGCCTGGAGCTGAGGTTATGGATAACTAGTGAGTGGGTTCTTGATGTTGCAAATTAACATGAATATCAAATATTTTCGGCATTGAACAGCTTTCAGTTGTCAACAGTGGGAGACCTGTTGTTCTGGGCAGACGTATATCCCTCAGCTAAGAGGTACCTCGTGCATTCGTAGGCGAATATTTGTTGACTCGCGCCATATTCCCGAATCCCCGAAGCGGCTGGGCATCCATGTTGCTCGTGTTGTGCAATAAAGTCCAATTCCTTTCATGGATCAAGGCGATCGCCCTGAAACTAGGAGGCTGTGGTTGATTTAAAAAGCCTTATACCAGGTTGAGTTGCGGTGAGATATACTCCATATTAGTACAAAATTCAAATTAGTTTTGAACGGTCGTAGCTGCACCTCGCCATATGCCTCCGAAAATGGACTAGCGTTTGTGGGTCTCTTCAGCCCACTTTGGTATGGCCCCCAAAATGATTATACTATCCCCCTAGTTGTTTCTTTCGTCTACGCCAAAGATATGGGCTCATATGCTTTGACAATCTCAGCGACTGGTCGACTGGCTTTGAGCTGTTCTGCTCTAGTCGTCACACCATGAGAGATCCAGACCCAACTTCACAACGGCTCAAGCTCAGCCTCAGCCGCTCGACTTGTACTTTGGAATTACAAGGCCAGGGTCGTGCGTGATGATCGAATCGCTCATTGATGCCTCCTAGCCAATGATGATACCGAAATCGAACGGTGTTGGCAGCAATGATGATGCTCCACTACGTTGCCCTGCTGGGCAGTGCTGCTTAGCTGTTTGTGCTTACCAGGTATAAAGGAGTGCTTAAGCCGTTCCGAGCTGCATGTTGAGACATCAATCTTTGTCACCACAGCTTTCCCTCCTCATTTCAAGAGTATTCTCTCTTCCAAAGCAAAATTTTCATCTTCGCTTACAACCCTGCCCGTTTCAGGAAGCAACGCCCAAAATGTCTAGCTTTTTGAATCTCTTCCGTCGCCGCAAGGCACCGCTCGCCTGCATGATGTCGCTCGATCACGATCATACCCACACGGCAGCATGCTTTGTCGAGATCATGCCGCTTTCCGTGGTCGAGCTATTCCAATCTCAAGGATGCGTGTCATGCCCTCCCGCGCTACCGGGCATCCACGACGCGACGAATAACCCCAACCTTCTCCTCTTGACATACGATGTCACTTACTGGAACGCTTCAAGTGGCTGGGAAGATACCTTTGGATCATCGCAATGGGACTCCCGACAGCGCCAGTACGTTCAAAAGTGGGGTCGTACCGGCATCTTCACACCACAAATCGTCATTGATGGAGTCTCAGATGGCATTGGTGCCACAAAGGAGAACATCAATGAAGTCATCTCCAAGGCAATGGAAGTTAGAAATAACATGCAGTGGGCTGTTGGATTGGACAGAGTAGGCAACGACCTGAGAATTGCATCTGAAATGCCTGAGGCCGATCAGATTTACAACGTCTATGTCGTAAAGTATAAGCCAACCCAAGAAACCGTGAAGGTGGGGAAAGGCCCAAATAAAGGAAAGAAGGTACCGCATCGCAATATTGTGACAGAGCTGATGCAAGTCGGGGAGTGGAGGGGAGGCATTGAGCAAATTCCTTTGCCAGCATTCAGAAATGACGGATATGAGCGTGTTGCTCTTGTTCAGGGTGGCATTGGAGGACCCATCATTGGCGCCCTGAGGTTGTAGATGACCATGAACTACCTCGCGGAGTGATTCAGATTACATGAATGATGGCCATATCGGAGGTGGAATCGCGAGAGGCGAGGTAATGGGAAGGTTGCTCTTTTATGATCGATGAGTGGATGTGTTTTCTGACGCTAGAACGTGAATCCGTATATTCTGTGAGCATAATGGCCACATCGCACTCTTGGTATGTCCAAGGTACCTCGTCCTCGGTTCTAAATTGTTGGAGATCCTTCGAATCAATACCGGAGAGAAGACGCCCTAGTAGTATGGAAATACGGTGGGCATCCACGTACTGATTCCACACTCTGTGGATGACTGTGTCATGAGAAAAGGACTCTCACCTGGAAAGGTTAATATCTTGCGACTCTCTAGTTTAGCGAGATCGTCAAATGCCAACATCGCTGGCGTTTGATGCTCCAGGAATAGCCTTAGAATCATCAACGGCGTAGAGACTGTTGAAATGCAAGGCGTCCAGTTTATCCAGCTTAGATTGCAGCGGTGTATTCTAGACCGAGGAGGAAGCAACTCGTATGGAGTTTCGGTCCTCGTACACTAACTTTGATCATCCGTCGTATGTTGTTTCCAGATCTGGCATTTGAACTGATCTGAGCCTCTCAAAGCTGGGAGTATGGACCCCAAAGGCCGGCAAAGTCCCCATCAAATCCACTTTTAAGGCTGAGGCCTTTCCATGCCTCTCTGTCGCTGGTTACAGCTGAAATATATCACTTAGTACCTCCTTTGTTCAAGAATAGCGGTGATCAGGGTGCTGAAGCGCGACAGGTTAGTAGGATGTGAGGCAATGCCGCTTCCCTTGCATTAACAAGACTGGGCGAAGGGAAATTAAGGTGCTAAGCATTAGCCATGCTTCCTGGTGGGCGATTACCGTATTTTTGATATCGCCATATATGACACTCGGGTATTTATACACCTCATTCCCAGGTGAGAGTGGAAAGTCATGAAGCCTTCTTTGCTGTCGCTCACTTGAATCCGCAATATTTTACTTCTCTTCTTCTTTCTCTTTGCGCCGAATCATTTCCGAGTTCTTCGTACCCTCAAACCCATACCAAACATGAAATTCTTGACAGGTTTAATCCTCGCTCTCCCAGCTCTGGGTTTGGCCCAGCTCTCGAACAACAACCTTGGAGCGACCCCAGCGCAGCGAGGAGTCATCAGTCAAGCCCAGGCTCTTCGGGCTATCAGTGTCGCGGCATCAAAAGCTGTTAACATCTCTGTCGCCGAAAACATTGCGATCGTGGACCCTGCTGGTGACCTTGTCGCGTTCCTTCGACAAGACAGCGCATTCCCCGCGACCACTGAGGTTGCCATCAAAAAAGCGAAGACCGTCGTGGGCTTCAACGGGGTCTTCACTTCTGCAGCTCTGTACAACGTCACTCAACCCGGTGGTGCGCTGTACGGACTTGATAACACCAACGGCGGGTTGATCGTGTTCGGAGGGGGTCTGCCTATCTACATTGACGGACGCTTCGTCGGCGCCATTGGTGTTGCTGGAGGGTTGGCTGATCAGGATGTCGAAGTTGCAACGGCAGGAGCAAAAGCGATAGGAACGACGGCATGATCGATGTCGGCCACGTCACCTCGCAGAGGCTGTCTTTGCGGCATGATATTCGGATATGTTGGTAGGGATTCAGGGCAAGAATTTGATAATATGACATGGGTTCGAGTGGATTTATTACCGACAATTTGGGACCTTTTCGTGCTTGAATAGCAAAACATTTGGTAGCGACATCTAGTCGAGCCTGCTTATTTGATTCCCGTTTCCTTTCACTTTCGATGTGATAGTCGTGTGGGAAAGGCTCTAAGTCTCTGTTGGTATCGATGTCACTTTGAGAATGTGAGTTGATTGTCCGCGAAACTCATAACCCACCTGAAGGGCTGCTTGGTCTACGAAAGCCCGAGCGTTGCCGAAACACTGCCGTCCTCCAAAGCCAACGGGCCCTTGGTTCGTAACGAACTTAACTGACAACTCGTAAGTTAGGTAGCATCGGGTGGCGCTTACAGATACTTCGTACGGGTGACTACTTGCCCGAGTGAGGCCGAGGTACCACTGGAGACTTTACTTAGGTACTCGTACTGTACCCCTACAGTCCCTCCACTAAGCGTCCACGGTTATTCCCGAGGCCCGAAAGAAAAATTTGTCCCAGCTGACCGGCAGCACATTCTAGAGGGAGCTTAGGGGAGAGACGCATGCCTTTACCTACCATCCGGTCAAGCAATTGACGGTGAGGTGCCTTTGAAGGTGTGTTCCGTATGCACGGACGTCAAGGCCGTAGCGCACAATGTCAATCACGCTGCTACCCGGGCGTCTGCCAAATATACACTCACGACGCGCTACCGAGCCGACTGTGACTGTCGTGCAGTGAGGGCTCAACTATTGTCAGATCATTCAACCGCCATGGATCAATCACTCTGTCCGTAAGGTGGACCGAGGCTATGTTTGTCGCGGACTCAGAGCCAGAGTTTGTCCTAGCCATGAAGGTATTACTCCATGAGAGTTGATGGAGACATGTCGAGGATTCCCCCAGATTGCCACCAAGAGCGAAAGCCGCCATCCTCCGTTTGGCGCACTAGAGATTTTCTAGAAGCCCAAACGATCTTCACCTTGCACCGGCTTGAGATAGGCCTCTCTGGAATCTCTCCTCCTTGTCCAATGTCGTCGACAAGGTTCCGCTCCGACTGGTATGGAAACCGTAAATAACCGCTCGGGAACTTTATCATAATACTCTGGATAAAGCATGTCTTCTATTACGAGCCCTTCAGCGACTGATGGGCATTCCATTCTTGCTTCCAGTTCAAGCATTTCTCATCCGCACTGAATGTGATTGGGCGCCAATGGTGCAGTTAAAGTTCGATCAAGTTTACGACTGCCAGGCGGATCAATCATCAACCTTCCTCGATTACGAGACGCCAGAGCCACCTACGTCGAGCTGGTTGCGCCCATTCCATATTTGGAAGGTCAATTGTTCTGATAGTCCGACGTTCAACTTTTGGTATCTGTGGCGGATACTTGAATACGAGGTTTCAATGCTCCGTGTCAAGGAATCTCCTAGATGGATGGGCGGGAGGGAGGAATGAAAGGTGGCAATCCTTTGGCCTGTCCTCCGTACAAACCACGAGCTATCGATCTCTCGATCTGATTGCAATTGTGGAGGAAGTACTTCCCTGTCGTCGTTGATGGTTCTTCGGGCGTCCAACAACAGTCTGAAGGTAGGCCAGGCCTGTCGGTGAGATTTATGCCAATCGTATTGACAGAGTAGAACTATTGACTTGCTTTGAGTGGCTTTGAATCGGTTGTTTGTAGGAATGAGCTGCCTCCCACCACACGATAAAAACTTAGCGTGGGCATTCATCCAACCTCAGCAGGCTTGGTTATCGCTGAACCTTGCCCTGATGCCTGTGGGCCTGTTGACGATCCTCCGCAACCTGCAGAGTGGCAGGCAAGCTCTAAGTCTGCTGGCTGGTTAGTCAAACTACATGGTGGAGCCGAGAGTTGGGTGCAACCTCATTGAAGGACGTTGCACCACGGAGCTGGCCGAGTCACTTCTACGTTCTGATTGCTTACCGAGTCGCCACGTCTCTGCATTGCGGTTTGCTCCGTCAGGGCTGATTGGGCGACGATGTTGCGTGCTCTCGAGATAATCTTTTTTCCCCGCCAGTAAGCGCGTGCCCCGGGTCAAGTCTTCGCAGAACGGGGATCATCTTCGCCGCCCTCGGGCCACTCCACGGATCTGGTATAGGCAATACCCTGGATGCCAACGGGTGCCCTGATGCGCCATGGAAGCTTAACTTGATCAAGCCAGCCAAGTTCGAGACTGCCAATGCTTAGCCCCCACAACTTACTGGAGGCACGCCACTACGACCTACTCAATCGGATTTGAGATATTTCACCAAATCTCTCAGTGAATATTCAATTGCGGGGTGGGGGATGTAACATGACCTGATCGAAGCTCACACACAGGCGAATCAATGTTACGTCCTAATCACTGATCGTTGTCGCCGTGCCCGTTCTAGAAGCAACCCCCCTGTCTCCGAGCTAGATTGTATGTTGATAAGGGGGCCGAGTTTGTTAAGAGCTCTTCAGCATGGAGAATTTGCGCCATTCTCGAGGGCTCGGATGGCATGGTTGATCGCGCTTGACTCGGTTGCCCAGATGGGATAGAATCACCGCTGTGCTGTTGAATTCGCCCATTGCATGGTAACATCTATAAGAGTCTCAGGTGAACCCGTGGGACGCATTCCATCTGCCACATCCTCACACCTCCTAGACCTCCAAAGTGAGCTTGCAATACTTCCTTATCAAAATGCCTGTGGATACCCCTGAAGTTATTCAAACCGCTGGTTTGACAGACCTACACGCCGATTCCGGTCGACGTCAATCAGTCACCAAGGCTGGCACAGATGCATTTGCTCAAAGAAGGCTTTCGGAATTTGACAACCTCCCTACAGAAGCCGAACTGCATGGACCGACTGCTCTCCGTAGAGTAGCGGCCCCAATCCCATGGGCGGTCTATACAGTCGCATTTGTCGAACTGTGCGAGCGATTTTCGTACTACGGCACACAAGTCGTTTGTAAGTCTTGCAATCCCCCTCGAACAAACCCAACACTCCCCCAAATTGACTAACACGGGCATTTAGACTCGAACTTTGTGAACCATGCGCTGCCTCTTCCAGCACCAAACGGACCTCCTGGGTCTAACCACAACACCGGTGCAGGAGGTGGTTCTGCCCAAGGTATCTCCGGAGCTCTTGGACAAGGACCCCAGACTGCCAATGGTATCAACACCTTCAACACCTTCTGGGTGTACTGTGTTCCGCTTCTCGGTGCATGGGTCGCCGACGAGCACTGGGGAAGATATAAGACCATCTGTGTCTCTATCGGAATCGCCATCGTTGGCCACATCATCCTCGTCTTGTCAGCCATCCCTCCAGTTATTACCCACCAGAGTGCTTGCTATGCTCTATTCATCATCGGCATCGTCATCATGGGTCTAGGCACAGGCGGCTTCAAACCTAACATTTCACCACTGGTTGTCGAGCAAATCGAAATCACCAGAGCCTACGTGAAGACCTTGCCCTCAGGAGAGCGAGTTGTGGTTGACCCAATCATCACCCAGAGCAGAATCTACCATTATTTCTATCTTTTCATTAACCTTGGAGCTCTCGTCGGCCAAATTGGAATGGTTTACGCTGAGAAGTACGTTGGATTTTGGCTCTCCTTCCTTTTGCCAACTGTCGCCTTCCTCATAACGCCAGCCATCATGTGGTGGGGACGCAAACGCTACCAACAAAGACCCCCGGCTGGATCCGTGGTTACCAAGGCCTTCCAAGTTCTATTTTATGGGATGAAGGGCCGCTGGTCATTCAACCCCGTCACTATGTGGAAACGCACCCACGACGGTTCGCTCTGGGAAGGAGCAAAGCCCTCCAACATTCCCCCTTCTCAACGACCAAAATGGATGACCTTTGACGACGCATGGGTCGATGAGGTTCGTCGTGGATTTGCTGCTTGTGCTGTCTTCTGCTGGTACCCTCTTTACTGGCTGGCCTACGGACAACTTACCAACAACTTCACTGCTCAAGCTGGTACCATGACCCTGCATGGTGTTCCAAACGACGTCGTCAACAATCTTGACCCTTTCGCCTTGATTCTCTTCATCCCGCTCTGCGATTCGTTCTTGTACCCTGGTCTCCGCAAGCTGGGCTTCCAGTTCACAGCCATCAAAAAGATCACGGTTGGTTTCTGGACAGCTGCAGCAGCTATGGTTTGGGCGGCCGTCGTGCAATACTATATTTATAAGACCTCACCTTGCGGCTTCGATGCAAACAACTGCTACAACGAGGATGGCAGTGTCAACCCAGCACCAATCAACGTCTGGGCTCAAACAGGATGCTATGTTCTCATCGCCTTGTCTGAAATCTTCGCTTCCATCACATCACTTGAGTATGCCTACTCCAAGGCACCCAAGAACATGCGATCGCTCGTGCAGGCCATAGCACTCTTTACCAACGCCATCTCCGCCGCCATCGCCGAGGCTCTGAATCCCCTCGCCGGAGACCCATTGTTGATCTGGAACTATGGAGTCTTTGCTGTTGTGTCATTCATCGGCGGCTGCATCTTCATCATCCAATTCTGGTCTCTCGACAAGGAAGAAGATGCGCTTAACTTATTGCCTGAAGGTCATGTCGTTGCTGAGAAGGATATCGAGGAGGTTTCGATCGCAGATGAACCTGCCCCAACCACAATTCACGAGAAGCTCTGAGCGACACCATGAAAGTCTTTGGTCCTCGGGTGCTGTCAGCGATTCCATCAAAAGTTATTAATGCCAGACACATGATACCATTAGAAGTCGAATATTAGTCTCTAGAAGATATACTATAGTCAAGTTAACTATTTCTCTACACAATAATTTCTTTCGTTCGAGTTTCATTCACAGGCCTCATAGAATCCAAAGTAGGTCCTTGGCAAAGCAAGACTCCGAAAATCTACCGAGACTCATTGCCGCTTTTAAGCTATCTAGGCTATCTAATTATGTAATGAGACAAAACCCCCAACTTTCTAAATGGCGAGTTTTATCCTCAATCCTCAGGCATACCCACCACCATCCGATTCAGAAAACATCCTGCACAAGGTTCCAAGATGCAATCGGAGGGCTCTCAGAGTCCAGCAATCATTCAAAACTCTTGCCAATGGAATATCAAAAATTCCAAGGGAGAGTCGTACCTCATCCAAGCGGCATGGCCACTGGCATGGGACATGAGCGCTAAAAAGGGATTTGAAGTTCCGGTCTTGTGAGGCCCCCTTTCCGCACCCGCGGCTGTTCAGACTGTGGCTTTGCGCGCTGATTCTAGTTTCAGCTATGTCCTTGACGGCAATGCGTACTTTTTCAGCACTGTCGAGGCTGTGCGCCGGAATGGAGTGCTCCCGGGGACCAAAGATGGCATAATTATTGGCATTGGATACCCGTCGTCGAGGTTTCCCTTCGATGCGAGGAGGAATCTTGACCTGACGCCACCTTCGCCCCATTATACGCCACCTGTCGATCCGGCTGGGAAGGTCTTCACAGGCGAACGTGGAGGAGCTACGGCGTTCCTCGAGTTTGTGGTGACGACAGTTCGTGACTTTTTGTTCACGGGCCCATTTTCACGAGAGGCTGTGTCAGCGGAGGTGCTGGTCGGCCATTCCTACGGTGGGCTCTGTACGCTTCACGCGCTGTTCACGAGGTCGACCCCTTTCGACGCCTTCGTTGCTGTCAGCCCTTCCATCTGGTGGAACGACCAATTCTTGCTGTCCGAGCAAGAGGCGTTTCTAAACGACAGCACGGATACAGCCGCGAACAAGGATCAGCCCAAGCCGTCGCTATTCTTATCTTACGGAACGTATGAGGAGACCCCTCGCCGTCTGCCGACATGGTCAGATGAAATGTACCAAAGTCAAAGCGTCTGGTTCCAGAAAAAGGCGCTTGGCGAGAATGCGAAAACGGTGTATGGAGCGCTCAAGGCATCGAACCGTCTTCGTGAGGTTCGCTTGAAAGTCTACCAAGACGAGGATCACTTCAGTGTTGCCATGTGCGGCATCAACTGGGCCATCTCGTGTATCGTAGACCCGTCGCGATTTGACTAGAGCGGCTTTTCTTCACCTATTGTTGCCTACACTGATAGAGAGTTTACTATTAACCGCACAGTGACGTGGCACCGAAATGGCCGAAAATGCTGAGTCATGAGGATGATTTGCCCGTAGACAAACTTTGCTTGAACAAGGTCATCCTCACCTCTCGTTCGGTAACTATGACTATAGGGACATAAATGCGGACGAATTCCATTTTCTTTCTTGCCGCTGTTCCGTATACCAAGCTCATAAATCAAATCAACTACCGTGTTGATTGATTGATTAACTCTCGTTCTTGCCTTTCTGGACGCCTTACTTTTCCAAGGTATTGGTCTTCCCGAGGCAATAAAAATGCGGAGAACATTAGGTGACTTGCGCTAGCCGAGGCTGACCTGATATGCATTCTGTGGGGTCACAATTGTTCAGTCTTCTGACTTGGCTTTCAAGACGCCCCTTCATAATTCTCACCAGGGAAAGTAGCTGCAGGGTGCTATCAAAACTCTCCCTACATATTCTCGAGGCTATTTGGATCTTCTCATAGTGCTGAAATGAGGGCGGCACGGTACTATGGCAGGCGTGACATTCGAGTGGAGGACGTTCCGATTCCCAAACCGGGACCCAAACAATGTCTCATTGAGATTGCTTGGTGCGGTATTTGTGGGACTGACCTCCATGAATATGTCACAGGTCTCTACCAAACGTGATCTTTTCAAGTAGTCGTGATTGCTGAGATGTTTTAGGTCCATCGGCGTGTCCGCCTCCGGAACGCCCCCACCCATTGACTGGTGGATATGTGCCGGTTACCATGGGCCATGAATTTTGCGGACATGTCAGAAGCGCTCCAGCTGGATCGAAATTCAGGGAGGGACAAGCTGTGATGGCTGACCCTCGAATTTTATGTGCGAAATGCCACTTCTGTTCAAAAGGCCAGGACCATACTTGCGATCAAATTGGCTTTTTAGGTATCAGTGGCGGAGAGGGAGGAGGGGGTCTATCCGAATTTGTTGCCATCGATGAGGATATGCTCTACGCGCTACCAGAAAATGTCAGTATCGACTTTGCCGCTCTCATCGAGCCATTGGCCGTCGCGCATCACGCAATCAAGACCATCAATTCGAAGCTCGAGGGCCTTGATATTCTGATCATCGGGGCCGGACCCGTCGGGTATGCCCTTGCCTGTGTTCTTAGAGCAGAAAATGTCAAGAGCATTATAGTGAGTGAGCCTACCATCAAACGGAAAGAACAAGCCAAGGCAGTCGTCGACAAAATCATCGACCCAACATCTGAAAATGTCGGAGAGGCCTGCAGGAGCTTCACAGGTGGCAAGGGAGCAGACGTGACATTCGACTGCGCTGGTATTCAAGTCGGTCTAGAAGCTGCCTTCGATGCAATTGTGCGTGGAGGTTATTTTGTCAATATCGCAGTCTGGGAGAAACCAGTAAGGACCTGCAAGCTTCGCCGGGGATCCCAACCAAGGTACTGACTTGATTTGCGTAGATGACAATACCTTCCCGGCAATTCTTTTTTAAAGAGATTAAGCTCTTCAGCTCTTGTGGTTACAACAAGCAGGACTTTGAGGATGTCATGGGCTTGATTGGACAAGGTGAGCAATATCGTTGTGTGAACAAGAGCAACACTCTGATCAATGGCCTACCAGGAAAATTCCCCGGCTATGAAACCATGGTCACTGATCGAATATCAATTGAGGATGTTGTTAGCAAGGGGTTTGAGGAATTGGTGAATAACAAGGATGACCATATCAAAATACTTGTCTCGCCTAGACCACTGTTGTAGCGACAATAGACCATGCACAGCGAGTGGCCTTTATTTAGCCATATGACTTCATATCTGTCGAGCCATTGTGAGATAAGATCATGGCCACATAGTGGGGAGACCGAATCAACGATCACATGGCTGAATTCTTGTGTTGCGTGTGGTTACGTTAGCTATATTTAGTGGACAGGTTCTGAAGTCCATTAGATGAGAACGGAGTAAGGAGTAGGGAGTACTGTCAGATGCATCGCTAGGAGGTTGGCAGTGTTCTGGGCGCAATGTTCTAATTGCTGCCTCTTGAAGGGAGATCCGTGTTCCTTCTGGTAGATATTTGCTTTCGATGGCCTCCGTATGTTTCCAAACCTAGGCAGTTGATTGGCAAGGTGGTTTTGCAAGGTGCCTGTTTTCTCAACTACGAGAGTCATTCTAACCTTTGCCGTGACACCCCCCTGCGAGAGACGACAAGAAGCCGATCGGTGGGCTCCGGGGCTGGCCCGACCAGTGGCTTCGTGTAGCATTATTTATTAGGTCAGCCCCCAAAGTCTTGTCAAGAAGCGAAGGATGCGCACCGCCTCACAAGGCTCAACACTCATTCGACAGCCTCTCCAGTTCTTACCTAAACAGACGGGAATGCAAAACAACGGCTCAAGGAAAGCGGGTTTGGTTAGACTGCCGCTCCTGCTTAGGCTAGGCTTGGTACACTTTACTCCAGGCAGCATCAAACGTTTGCTCGTCGCGAGCAGGATTCCTGGCTTGATCTTCCAGGATTCCAAGTAAATTCCAATGCCCACTGAATGGGCTTCCCAGTATGGTTGTCTGAACTAAGCGAGGCTGTGCATGTTCGACTGTATCGGTCCCTATAGGACCCCCAAATGCAAGTACTCCGTACTAACTGTTAACATGTTGGGCTGCGCGCATTGGGAATATATTATCCCGCCATGAGCCATTGGGTCAGATTCCATCAATCCCATCCCATCTTCCTCTGCTCAATCAATCCTTTTCGAGACAGTGCTCTGTACGCCGTGCATCCTAATCCCCACGACTTTCAGTTGATCATCTACAAACAAGCCAAGTTCGCTACCGATACAACAATGGGGCCTCTTGTGGAAAATATATTCATTCATGAAAGCGAACGGAGTCGAGCCTCAGCGGTGTGGAATCTCAGGCTGAGGTTGCTGACAATTTTCGTCATGCTGGTTGCCTTTGGTCTGCAAGTCGCGGTCGCCGTTGAATCCACCGAAGCCGACAATTTTGAGATCTGGGTGTCTCCGGAATCGTTTGTCTTTGTTAGTATTCCACTGACAACCATCTGGAGGGTTGAAAAGCCTTTGCTAACTGCACAACAGATTGGAATTTCTTTATTTTGGAACATTACAGAATTCGTTGTCCGATTCATCAGGAAGAGAGGAATGCACCCAGGCGCCCATGTCGCGTTCGATCTGATGGCCTGGGCAGGTCTCTTCAGTGCCGGACTTATCCAGGTACTGGTTAATGGCTGGTCTGCATTCCCGGTAGCCGCTGGTTCACTGAAGCTTCTTGGCTGGTATGACTTCGCATTCTTTTGGCTTGTTTGTGCGCGATTGAGCTTGCAGCTAACAAACCCGGCTTCAGTGTCTGTTCTTTCGTCCTGTTCGTTTACTCGTGTGTCAACTGCGATCGGCGCCGCAAGCAAGCTCGACTAGATCTAGTCGCACAAGCGGTGACTAAGGCGAAAGCAACCGAGGGCTTTGAGTTGTCAAATAGGGGCCCAATCAAAGAGATCGCCCCAGGAATGACTATGGTGTCGATAGAGACGTTGGCCAAGTTGCAGAGTTCGGTCTGCACGAAATGCGGGGAGACCAAGATGTAGCACGCCAGACCACGGCGGTGAAGCCCTTGCGATTCCACAGCTCCGCAGAACACGTTGGACTGGGATGAAGATAGATCTGAAACCCGACTATGATAGTGCAGGAGTTCGAAATCATTTCTCCTGGCGCGAACTTAAGTTAATGTTTAATAGCAGGATCTTGTCTTACACTCGAGACCACCTTCTCATCCCGGATTCCAGGTGCAAAGAGAAACATCATGATGGTAGTTCGACAGGCTGATTTCTTGGTTTTTTATCCTGGGAGCTTAATTGACCTGTAGGCAACTCCACTACCTGGGAATCTGAAAGCTCGATGACATCTCGGTAGTTGGCTTTATTGTTTGGATGCTCCCCGTATCCATAGTACGGCCCCTGCAAGATGCTTTGCTCTTTGTTCTGACCCGTACGACGGCGTTTTCGATAGATGAAGAAACCCGCAACAGCTAGAATCAGGACTGCAACAACACCAGCTACCACACCGCCGATGACGGGACCGGATGAACTTGAATCGGATGATGATGCCGGCGATGTACTTGCTGGTAATCCAGTTGTGGGGGCAGCGGAGTCAGATGTGGTTGGCACAGAACTATCGGTGCTTGAAGCTGTCGAGGTGTCTGGCGTACTGGTAGCCATCGTGGATGAGGGAGAGGAAGAAGCCGACTCTGAGGCTAGGTCATTCTTAGTATTGGATTGAAATTCACCTGAGAACACAATTACCGCTTGAAGGGGCAGCTGCTTGACTTAACAGTTGCAATTTAACCTCTCCCGATTGAAGCTCATATCCTTCATTCCCGCAACCACTACTATCGGTGGCGGTTACAGCGTACCCAAACGAGGTCGCCAAACAGCAGAAGTAACCCGAGTCCACGCCGCCGTTGTTATAGAGGCTCCAGGATGTGTCCCCACACACGGGATTCTGAACAACAGTTGTGGTACAATTCCCCGAAGGACAACATACTTGATTGTACGGATTCGCGCAAGATTGGCCCCCTGGACAACATGCGTAGAAGGGGGATGCCGTGGGACCACATTCTGTTTCTGTCGACAAACAGCTGCCGTTTCGGCGCAGAGCAAGTCCACCAATGCTACTTATATCGGCCGACATTGTAAGGTCTGTGGCAGAATCGGGGTAACTTCGACAGTCGCAGGTATGCTAAGGTGTGTTCAGGGATATGAGTAGGCTGGAACTGCTCAATCAGGATATTTGATAGAGAAAATGGTAACAATTATCAATCCCCAAGTGCACGAAAAGCTCACGTGCCAAGTGGTTGACTAGAAAGGAAGAGATCTGGAAACCCATGTCGTATCCTCAGGAATATGTAATGAGTGCTTGGAGTGATCTTCTGCGCCATTAGCAGCTTTGACAAGGATCCCATCACTGACATTGCAAGTGGAGATATTCCAAGCAGTGGAAATCATGGCCCACGGATGCTCTACTCCGTAGTTAACTATTGTAAGTCCTCGAAGCGGAGACCTGCTTGGCTGGCTTGATACCCGCTAGGCCGAACAAGCCGTGTCTTGTCGGAATCTGTGGATATTAATTAGATTCATTGAGCCAAATACGGATGGTCCACCTCTTGGGTAGTGTTCAGGGAACTGGATGACAGCTCATCGTACGAAGTGGTACGGAGCACTCATCCCCCTTCCATGCCTTCAATTACCAGTACGTACTCTGTATTCTGTTCCAGCCGCAATCTTGGCCCCTTCTTTTGCTTTCGAGCCAAGCTTTGTTTCAGATTTCACGCCGTTACTGTTTGGTCTTCGGTGTTCGATGAATCGGTGATTCACAAGCTTGCCAATCTCTCAGCCCAGAAATTTCGAGCCCCCCGTACGGAGTACTACTTCTGTAC
>Ga0105239_10002622_pt1 | contig 22740 bp, 18 predicted proteins | sample KBSC44metaG_FD_92761 | JGI IMG/M metagenome (GOLD analysis project Ga0105239, IMG submission 92761) | Corn rhizosphere microbial communities from Kellogg Biological Station, Michigan, USA - KBS C4-4 metaG | ecosystem: Host-associated > Plants > Roots > Rhizosphere > Soil | place: Michigan, USA... | reverse complement strand
TTGAAAGTCTCGCCACCGTCAGCGAAAACCCTCTCATCAGCCTGCCAGGCGTGGCAGCCTGATCCAGCCCGATCCTCTACCGAGGATAGGCGCTGTTACACCATGCCCCGGGGCACGATCTGCGTTTATCGCAGTTCTGTAGACAGGTCAACGATCGGATAGGGGCTGGGTCGGGGACACATTGGGGATGTAGTCGTTCTCGGATTTCGGTCGTGCTCTTCAAACTGCTGGCGGAAGGACCCTCGCACGGTAGCTGTGCAGCGATCACAAGAACAGAATTAGACCTTTCGTGACTCCAGCCGCCGTTTCCGATTCAACTCGGCGCACATGGTAAACGATTCGTCGCCGCGGTTAGGAAGCGCCGACATGTCCACAGATTCGTGAAAGCCAAAAAATCGCGCTTTTTCAGCGTTCGACTCCGGGTCAACAGGGCAACCACGCGCAACCACCAAATTTCGACTCTTGCGGCGCGAGTCGAGCGGCGGCAGAGTCTCTAGTGTTGAGGCATGGGGGACGACACAAGGTCGAGACCAGCTTCAACCCGGCGTGGTCCCACGGCTTCGCTGGCAGTGTGGGCGGCCGATGTTCTGAGTGTGCCTTCGAGACCCCTTCCACAAGGGTTTCGTACCGCGAACATCGACCGCCCTCATTTGATGACGCATCGCCCCTGCTTGAGCAATCCGAAAATCTCGCACAGGACGCGATCCGTTTTGTGGCAACGGTGGATTGCTGGTCAGGATCGAAGTTTCCGGTTCCAGCTCTACCGATCAGCAGCGATGCCAAGGCCACCGTTGGCCGGGCCGCGCGCTCCAATTTCGTCAAGCGAGCGTTTGATCGGATCGGCCCAACCGGATCGACCTTTGGCTTGAGCTTCGCTGAGGGTGTCCTCCAACGAATAACGATCGCTTGCTTGCAGAGCCTCGATAAGCGCCTTCGCTTGATCAAGGTCTTTCGATCTCTTGTGGCGGTTGGCTGGATCGCGACGTTGAGCAAGGATGAGTTTGTGCACCGCGAACCTAGCAGGTTGAGGCACGCTCAACGCGATGCCAGCCCCCCAAAGCGCCACCGTGGGAACCGGATCGCGGATGAGCCAATCGAGATACTGTAGCGGCGCCGCACCCGCCTCCAGTGCCTTCAACGGCATGGGGTTCTTGTCTGCCCGGCGGCGAGTGGGCGTCAGAAGATCGACGAGGTAGCCCTCGGCATTTCTGAACCGGGAAGGGGGCGCGCGCGGATCGAGTTGCGGAATGCCTTCGAAGGTCGGGTCAGCTCGGTGCAATACATCCTCCATCCGCTCGGGCGGGCTTGCCGTCAGGGCTAATTGCGCCGTCGCGAGATCGAGATCGCCGGTCATCAGCGTTGGGGCCGGAAGGCGACTGCCAACGAGAGGTTCGAACATCATGTAGGCGCCGGTCCCGACCAGCACGGCTCCGTCCTTGAAGAGACCTGCATAGGCTATCGCATCGAGCGCTGCGCCCAGCGTCCGATCGGGTCCGGCCAAGCGATTGCGCTTGAGCATCGAAACTATCTCGCGCCGGTTCTTCGCCAACTCGCTGCCTTGGCGGAGCGAGGCTGCCTGCGCCTCCGCCTCAGGATCGCCGGATTTACCGATGAAACGGTCGATGCGGCTTTGTCCTACCGGCACCTTTGCGTAGATATATTCTATTCCGTCCCGTGTGCGGGTATAGACCGATGCGGCCTCCTGCGAGGTTTCGACCTGCTGGACGAGGTCTGCGAACATCGTTCGAATGGATGGCTGGAGCGATGCGGTCATTGTACAGACACATCTATCATATCTGTCTGTACAATCAATGTGCGGCGCCGGCGTCAAAAGATCGATCATGCGGCGGATCACAGCGCGGACGAGGATCGAAATCCCCGTCCGCGACCGATTTTAGGCGGCTTCCCAGACTTGGTTGAGGATTTCGGCGGCGAGCGCCGCCTTATCCTGCGGGAGGAACCGGCCGTAATGCTTCGCGACCATCTCTGGCGTATCCTGAATGGCGTAGCTGGCCTGCTCGTAAGAGCCGGTCTGCTTGAGGATATGGGTCGCGAGGACATCCCGCACGTTGTGGGGGCCGTGCGGCAGGAGGCCCTTTATGGCACCCCGGCCCGTATATGGGTTGTAGATGCCATACCGCTGCACGGCCAAGCGCCATGCCTCATAGAATGTGTTCTGATCATATGCGGCGTCCCGGCTGGTCGTCTTGACGGTCTTCACAAAGAACGTCCCGGGATCGGCAGCTTTGCCGAGCAGCGTGCTTCGGTGAACCCTCACATAGCTCGATATGTGAGCATACAGATTGCCCAGATCGGGAAGTCGAAGGCGGAACGGTTTGCCCCCGAAGAACGATGAGTTCGCGTTCTTGAACGCGATCGACGGGATCAGCACCTCCCAAGCCGAATGGCGAGCGTCCCATCGCATCTCCCCACGTTTCAAAGTCTCCAATTGGCGCTCCGACCTCGGAGACCTTCCCGGCGGGCAGATCAGCAACTCCCTCAAGTTGCGCTGGCGCAGGCCGAGGTGCAGCCCCAGCCGGAGCATCAAAAAAGAACGGACCGCCTCTGCCGCGTCTCGCGGATAGCGCTTCGCGTCCGGCATCAGCCTGATGATCTCCTCCGTGATCTTCCGGTATTCCGTGACGGGGCTGGCCGCTTCGAGGATCGGCAGGATCGGCTCGAACGGATCGCGATGCACGCGGGCGACACGATCGATCTCCTTGGCACGAACAAGGCCGTGCTTGTGGAACCGATCACAGGCGGCGTCCCAATCGGCCTGTGCTACATCGACCTCGGTTTGCGACACGAGGGGCGGGATCGGCCGGAGACGCGCAGCCATCTGCGGATTCTGGCGTAACCAGCCTGTTTCGGCCCGCGTCAGCGCAAGGCCGAGGCGCAGCATGTCCACCTCCCAGCGCGTGTAGAACCCGCGTCGGTGCTCGCGCCATTGGACATACCAGTCCCAAACGCTCGGGAAGACGAGCATCGCGAAGGAGAGGTGAGCCAGCGGCACGCCGAAGCCGGCAACAGCCCCACGCGGGGATGCCGCCAGCGCACCGAACAGCAAGCCGAAATGCTCTACCCTCTGGGCCGATGTGATATCGTTCCACACGCCATTGCGCTGAAACCCGATCGACGTCAGCGTCGATGTCTTGAACGCGACGAGATCGCTCATTTCCCGCGCCAAGCGGGGCGGCGCGACCACTGTACCCGTCAGCTCGGGATCGCCATCGAAAATGTGCTGCTCGTCATCGCAAAAGCTGGACGGTGCATCGATGCGGCCGGCCAATGCAGGGAAGCGTATCGCATAGCGGTGCTTCATGGCCTCTGCCTGGAACCGCCGATAATCCGTTGCCCCTGTGATGATCGCGGTCCTGACCCAATCGAGGATGCTATCGCGCTCCTTTTTCGGCCGCTGATCAAAGTCGTCGGGAAGGTGCCATGCCAGCCGCCTTTGCTCCGCTGATGAGATGCCCTTGCGCCTTGGTCCGATCGTGGCGCGGGCAGGGTGCGAAAACTTCGCTTTGAAGTAGCCTACGGGGAGCCGATACCGCCGCTCGATCCACATCAGGATCGCCATGCTTCTCGACGATTGCGGCATTCGGTCGCCTCGCAGCCAAGTGCGGATCGTCGCATAATCGACCCGCTGGCCGGAATTCGCGATTGCACGGCAGAGATGGTGGGTACTGTCCCCGTGCCGCTCCATATGAAGCGCTAAGGCATCGCGGAAATGAGTGGGGTCGATCCAATCCGGAGTGCGCGCTTCCGGGAATTCCTCAATCGGCCGGGGCTTTCGGCCTCGCCGATCTGATTTGGTGATTGTATCGGGGGTCGAACGGCCGTTGCCCTTATCGACGGCACTTTTTGAACGCATGAGGTTTCACGATCCAACTGTCAGTGGACCAGCTTCCGCCGGTAGCCGCCGGAAGGGCGGCTATGATGATTGACCGTCGGATAGGAAAACCGGGTACTCGCATTCGAGGCGAAGCAGGCATCGCTGGGCGATCGTGGTAACGCTGCAACACCTCGGACCACCGCTGGGATATGGAATGCCCTGTACGCACGAGTGCTGCATCGAGATGCGAGGGTGACAGGCCGCTTAAGTGGCTGTCATCCTTATACTATGTCAAAGCAAGCAGCGCGTCAAGGACCGTTTCGGCTCGAGGTCGGGGACTCGTAGGGGCCACGCAGTGGGCGAGAACGGCGATATGCGTCCGCCCGGTGGCGAAAAAGGAGGCTCGGTGGGGCTATCAGACCCTCAAATGCGATATATCGAGCCATCCATAAGCCTTCTCCACGAGCACGCTACCAAGTCCATCCTCTAGCCTCTCTTCGACAACTGTGCCGCCCAGCTTGTTGTAGAAAGCTAGCGCGGGTGCGTTTTCGCGAACGACCCACAAACTTGCGGCAAAATGTCCCGCTCCGGATAACTCGCTCGCCATTGCTCCCATAAGCAACCGCCCGATGCCGCGCCTCTGATGTGAGCGAAGTATATAGATCGCGCCAATCTCGCCGCTAAATCCGGAATCGAGCAGGGATTGGTCGCTTTGCAGGCCATAAGAGCCAAAACCGACCGCGTTGCGATCCTCTTCTACGAGGATGATGGCCGCGCGGAGAATGTCGTCGGGACCAACAAGGATTTTGCGCCACATCGCGGCACTGTTGCTGACGGAAATGCGTGCCAGTACCTCATCAGGAAGGATCCCAGTGTAAGTCTCGTACCACGAAGCGACGTGCACCGCGACGAGAGCCTCGACGTCTGCCAAGCTTGCTTCACGAAACGTCACGGAGCTAATCATTGCACGCACCGGGGGGGGCGCCCGAGAGTGGTCTTCACAGCGCTCTGAGCGACAGACAGCCAACCCATGCCATTCGGGAGCGATCACAAGTAGTGCCGTGGCCTGCCACCGCAACGGAGCCACCACTTGGTCAGCAGTTGATGGCGAGGCTCATTGAAGCGGCTGACCTCGAAACCACTTCGTAATGATATATTTGTCGCCGCTCCGGACCGGCGCGCTCCCGTGAAGAGAGTGTCGATTTGGAATTCCTGCTTCGTCCAAATTATTCCACGCTACCAACAAACCTCTCCGGGGTTCTATAAATCTACGGATGCTCGGGAACTCAGTTTCACCCCCAACCGCATCATTCAGGTAGACCATTACTGTCCAAGTCCGCTGCCCATTGATGCGCTCGATCTTCCAATATTTCTTCCGTGTGTTGAAATAATCGAAATGAGATCCGAATCTCTCTCCACGCCGATAATGTTGCCCCTGCAAATCCTCTCCATATGTAAGGGGAATACAAAGAAGGTCTGTAATCCTACTATCAATATTGGAGATAATCGGCGTACCAGGATCGAATGTCGTAGAACGGCTAGTTCTAAATCCGTTGTTATGGCCATAGACGGTGCTGGGGACGGAGCGTATATTAATCAGCGAAATAAGTGACGAACACTCCGATTCGTCTAGAAATTCCTCAAGCAAGAATAATTCCATCCGATCTGTAAGGATTGGAACAATTTCGCTATTGGACGCAATCGCTCGACGAGCGATATTGCCGATCGCCGCCAATGGCGCGCTTTCTCCGCCAATTTTGTCAACCAGATCGTTCACTCAATATCTCCGCGACCCGACGGACGAGCGAAGCGGTATCGGCACCTCGCGCCTCGACCAGTCGATCAAATTCCGTGCATGGCAGAAATACGACAGTATTTCTCCACCCCTTGCGAGTGTGGCTCCATGCATCTGCTGAGCACCGGAACGAGGCCGAGTCAAGCTCTCAATTACGGAGATACCATCCGCCGCATGTAGGATGAATTACAGCACACTGTAGGAGGCTGACTGATAAATATCGCGCCGACGCCGCAACCAGGGCAAACTGAAGCTAGGTATATTTCTCCATTTCGGACCACAATCGATTGTGCGATGCGGAATATGTCACTCCTGACATTGTGACCCATTTACATCAGTGTATCGTATACGATGCCGCGTTTGGCGGCGAGTCGTAGCACCAGGAGAGAAATATGGTTGCTTCGGAACATCCAAGAGCACGCATTCTCGCGCGCGAGATGATACGCGATCTGGGAACACTCGAGATCGGGAGCATAGCGGGGGGCGGATATGACCCGCCGCCGCCGCCGACTACGCCATTCTGCAACCCGTCCCGCGTAGGACCAAACGGGGACGATCAAACGATCTACCAATCCGACCCGTGACATGCTGAGAAATGGGCGGATATCCTCGGTATCCGCCCATTTTAGATATGCTGTAGATCGGGCGGCCGATGTCGAACGCTCGCTGACCGAATGCAGAATCCATCTGCAGGATAGGAGGCGGCGAACCGCCATTTGGCGCATTCAATCGAATGCTTTCCAATGCGGTATCGCGTATCAAGACTCGAGAGGAATGAGAATGCGGACGGCTATTTTCACGTCGCCGGGGGACTACCATGCGCACGCTGCGTCGTGGGGCCTTCGGCAGCGTGGACACGAGTGCGAACTCCTATACTTCAACGATTTTCCGCAGATGGCAAGCTTGGATATCCACGTCAGTCAAGACCGGTGCTCGGTAAGAAGCAGTAATTCGGATCTAGATTGGAAAAAATTCGATACGATATGGTTGAGGCGTCCAGACAAAGCGGTAGTCGGGAAAGAGCTTCATGAGACAGATAGAAAGGTAGCGGCAACTGACTGGTCTTTTACTCTCGACACAGTATTGCAGATGATTAGTCTTGATGAGGCGTTCGTCGTAAATCCATCCGGAAGTCTACTTCATGGCCGGCTTAAGCCATATCATCTCGCGTTGGCAGCGAGAGCGGGGCTGAATATCCCACGGACATTGATCAGCAATTCCAGTTCTGAAATCATTTCGTTCATCCAGCACAATGCAGGTCACGGACAAAAAACCATCGTCAAAGGATTTCAGCCCACCATATGGGAATTAGACGGTGGCAACGCCGGCATATTCTCCACGATACACGTCGAGCAGAGCGACATTGAGCGATCAGATATGCGGTCAGCGCCATGTATATTCCAGCAGGCGATCGAAAAACGATACGAGGTTCGTGTCTGCGTATATGGCGAAACGCTATTTGCTCTTGAGATTAATTCTCAAGATAACGAAGAGACTTTGGTTGATTTTCGTCTGACGACAGACTGGTCGAGATTCAGTTACAGAATGCTGGACATCCCATCTGAAGTCAGGTCAGGCATCTTAAGCTTCCAAAAGACGCTAGGTTTGAATTTTGGAGCAATGGATTTCATCGTCGACAAAAGCGATGATTGGATATTCCTTGAAACTAATGTCATGGGAAATTTCCTGTGGATGGAGTGCTTTAACTCTGAAGCCCCCCTCCTCGATGCGCTCGTTGATTTCCTAATTTCGAGGTCAGATAGCTTTCAATATGATATAAAAAAGCAAAGTCGATTGACGACATCAGACTTCGAAAAATCCCTTGGGCGTAACCCTCACGTATTTTTCGAGGAGGAAAGAAACGCTCATGTCGAAATACCGATCCCAGTCCTATCAGAATCGACAAGACAACTTATCTGAGCGGATCAGTTGATATGAAATAATTCTATGTATTATGCATTACGTAAACACGATTGTAGGATACAAATACCTTATACTGATATAGCGGATAAATGGTGTTTCGGATGAGATATATATACCTCTCTGGTCTAGCCTTTTTTGCTTTCATTTTATCGCCTATGTGCGCGAAAGCGCAACTTTCTAGCTCCGCCAACGAAGCGGACATGGCGGTGGCGTTGGATGCCGCATCGCGTGGCGCCTATCTTGAAGCCGTCCAGCGGGCAAAAGATGCTGCATTTGATAAAGATAACCAGATCAAAGATCCTTTCGCGGTAGGGACATGGCGCCTGCTGTCCTCCTGGGCCGGAGGAGAGGCTCCGCCGAAAACTCCAGCGCAATCGGGCAATCTGTCGTCCGAATTGAATCAGATAAAGAGAGCGGTTGCACACGATGCTCTGAGGGAGATCGTTCAGCGAGCCCGCAGGACGCGCATCGTCATCTTGAATGAAGATCATATCGTTCCGCGCGACCGAGCGTTCGCCCTGAAAGTCGCACGGGCTTTAAAGCCCTTGGGATATCGATATCTAGCGATCGAAGCGCTTACGAATGGGGTTGATCAAGCCGGAACGATCGAGCGAATGCGTGATCTTGCCTCACGAGGTTATATACGGCTCGACGATGGATTTCTTACAAAAGATCCAATATTTGCCGATTTTCTAAATCATTCGATGGGAATGGGGTACCAACTCGTCCCTTATGAGTACGTCTCTAGCAATGTGTCCCATACCGTGGATGTCCAAGTCTCCAGGGAAAAGGTTCAGGCGGTGAACATATATAATACAATCTTGAAAAATCACCCTGGGGCAAAGGTTTTCATATATGTGGGTTTCGGTCATGTAGCCGAGTCCTCACTAGGTACATTCCCAGATGGTCGGCCGAGGAAAGAGATGGCGGCTTGGCTGAAAGAGATTTCCTCTATCAACCCATTGACAATAGATCAGTCGAGCATAGGCGACAGCAGGTCTTCCGACTCAAATGAGAAAATCTATGAAGCCGCAGGTAGAAAAGCATCTGGACGGTCTATTACGCTATTCGATAATCGCCGCCCCCTGATTTTGGGGAGATTTCATGGTTCGGTAGATCTCCAAATTGTGCACCCTCCCAAAAAACTCAAAAACGGGCGACCGGATTGGATGCGCGCCATGGGGAGGATCCCGCAACGAAGTCCGGCATGGATTGCAGGTATCTCAAAGCCAACTTTACTTCAGGTGTTTCCGGAAAAGGGGAGCTTCGATGCCGTTCCCTTAGATCAGATCATGGTCATACCAGGTAAAGCTGCTCCGCCGTTGATGGTCTATCACGGGCCTGTTCGCTTCTCGGTCCAACAGTAAAGCGATAGCGGAGAGTCATTTGCTGAGACCACAAGCCGCTAGTTACTCAAGCCGGTTGAACGGAAATGTGCACCTGCGAGTGCCGCGCGCCTGGAGCATATCGGTTTACGGATTGGCCATAGCCACTTGTGTGGCATCCGTCGTGGTGATCTCAGGAACATATTCCCGGGTGGTAACGGTGACGGGTCAGATCGAGCCAGATCTTGGATCGGCCGAAGTCCTACCCTCACGAGCTGGAATAATCACGGCCATTTCGGTGAAGGAGGGTGGTTTTGTAAAAACCGGAACTCATCTGGCAACAGTGCAGGCAGAGGAGGTCGAGGGTAGCGGTAGTACCGGGCCTGAACAGATATTATTGTCACTGAAGGATCAGGACGGCCGCCTGGCTGCACAGGAGCGTTCCAATCTAGCAGAAGGATTAGCTGCCCGGGAGCGCATGAAAGAGGAACAAAACGGACTCAGGGACGAAATCACGTCTATCGATTCCCAAGTGAGAGCCCAAAATCAGCTAATTGAGAGCGCGAAAGAAGATCTCGACCGAATACAAGAGGTGGCCAAACGTGGCTTCATCAGCAAACGTGATTTGCAATCCAGTCAAGATATGCTCATATCTAGGCGCCAGCAGTTGGATTCTCTATTACAGGGACGGGCGGAGAAGCGCGCTAGCCTCTTAGCCTCCCTCCATGCAGCTCAGGAATCGATCAGCCAATCTAAATCTATTATTGCAGGGATAGCTAGTGGTCGAGCTACCGTGGCTCAGCAGGAATACGCTGTCGCTGCATCACGCGGGTACGTGCTCACTGCGCCCGTTCCGGGCACCGTTGCGGCACTAACGGCTCGCGTCGGGCAATCGGCGCAAGCAAGCGTTCCCTTGATGAAGATCATCCCCCACAACGCTCATCTTGAAGCATGGCTCTATGTGCCGACGCAAGCAGTAGGCTTTCTTCGGGTCGGCCAGCCGGTTCGGCTGCAGGTCAATGCATTTCCCTATACGAGATTCGGGACAATATCGGCTGTTATCAAAACAATCAGCAATGCAGCGATAGCTCGTTCGCCAAACGGCAACCTATCGGAGCCTCTTTATATGGTAACGGCTTCGATTAACAACCCTGGGTTCTCAATAGCCGGATCGTTTTATAAATTGCAACCCGATATGACGCTTAGTGCTAGGATAATAACCGAACGACATTCATTGTTAGAGTGGCTGTTCGAGCCGGTTTCAGCGGTAGGAAAGAGATAATGGCCGATCTTAATATCAGCCTCATTGGGACGAGGCGAGTCCGTCACGTGCGACAGACTGAGATAGCTGAGTGCGGCCTAGCTTGTCTGGCGATGATAGCGGGGTTTTATGGTTTCAAAATCGATCTCAATAGCCTTCGGCGTCAGAATGCTTCTTCGATGCGCGGCGCTTCTCTCAAAAGCATCGTGGCGGTCGCTGACCAGCTCGGATTCACGTCGAGGCCGGTAAAATTGCCGCTAGAGGCCCTTCATGCGCTCCAAATGCCCGCGATTCTCCATTGGAATATGAATCACTATGTTGTTCTCGACCGAATCGATCGAGATCGTGCTTTGATCCTCGATCCCGCGTCGGGCAGCGCTCGCCGCATATCGATGAGCGAGGTATCCGAGCACTTCACGGGGATTGCACTAGAGTTAAGCCCGTCTGATGGATTTAAAGTTCAAGACAAGCGAGAGCGCCTTCAAATACGTCAGTTATGGACTAAGCTTTCAGGCGTTAAGCAGGCAATTTTTCAAATTGCTCTTTTGACAGTAGTGATGCAGATATTCACTCTGGTCTCACCATATTATATCCAAATTGCCATAGATTATATTGTACCAACAGTAGATGTCAATCTTATGGTAATATTGGCTATAGGATTCGGGTTTATAACGATTTTTGGTGCTGCGGTCGAATTGTTTCGTGGTTTTATACTACTGTCAGCCGGTGCTACAATGGGATACGGCCTGACGTCAAATCTCGGAAGAAAATTGTTTCGCTTACCTGTGGGGTGGTTCGAAAGACGTAACGTTGGGGATGTATTGTCTAGATTTCAATCGGTTCGACCGATACAGGATGCTCTGATACAGAATCTAGCTCCATCATTGATCGATGGTATTTCCTCGATCCTGATACTCGGCCTTATGACTTGGTACAGTCTGAAATTAGTTTTATTCGCTATCCTATCTTTAATCGCATATTTTGCAATTCGGATTTTTACCTTTGCAATTGAGAGAGAAGGACGAGAATCTCTCATTGTTAATGCCGGGCGCGAACAGTCAATTCTCATTGAGACGTTGAGGGGAGTTTCGACGTTGAGATTGTACGGGCGGGAGTCTGAGCGCCACATCCTGTGGCAGGACCGACTTGTAGACGAGGTAAATTCTTCGGTTCGGATTTCTCGTATTGCGATATGGCAGTCTTGCGTTAATGCAATAATATTTGGACTTGAGCATGTTATATCGATTTACATTTCGATCAAACTTGTAGTAACGGGTGGTTTTTCAGTCGGAATGGTTGTGGCTTATTTGGCGTACAAGCAGATTTTTATCACAAGGATGGCGACGCTTGTTGATCAGTGTATTGCGTTTTCTATGCTTGGGCTGCATCTTGAGAGGCTCGGCGATATAGCGCTTCAGAACGAAGATTTTAGCTTCACCGAGGGATTAATCGACAATTCCGAACGGTTTCGTGGCTCTGTTGAGTTGAAAGGAGTTTCGTATCGCTACTCTCCAACGGATCCATGGGTCCTTAGGGGGGTCGATCTTCGGATTGCGCCAGGAAGTCATGTTGCCATCTCGGGAGGTTCAGGAGGGGGTAAGTCCACGTTGGCAAAAATTCTGCTCGGTCTTGATCAGCCTGAGGATGGAGAAATTTTGATAGATGGTGAGCCAATACACAAGTTTGGTTATCGTCGATATAGATCGCAGGTTGCGGCCGTCATGCAGGATGACCATCTATTTGCGGGATCTCTGGCCGATAATATTGCTTTATTCGACGAAAGCGCGGATTACGATTTAATCGTTCAGTCGGCAACTGCCGCTGCGATTCATGATGAGATCTCTGCAATGCCGATGAAATATGACTCATTGGTTGGAGATATGGGGTCAGCTTTATCCGGTGGTCAAAAGGCGAGAATTTTACTCGCGCGCGCGCTATATAGAAAGCCGAAGCTTTTGCTGCTAGATGAAGGAACTGCCCATCTCGATCCCGCAACCGAGAAGCGTGTCAACGAGTCGATAGCGTCTCTCGGCATAACTAGAATAGTCATTGCCCATCGACACGGGCCGCTCGAATCTGCAACTGAGTCGTGGGAACTTAGAGGTGGTCGGCTTTATCCAAATTCCGCGTCTCCGGTGTCGTATATTTGAATAAAACTTTATGTACTTGAGCTTTATTTCATCGTGCAAAGGCGCTATCTAAAATGCTGGTGGCGCACATTCGGTAAACTGAGGCGATCGAGCGTAAGCTGCTTCAGGAAGGACTTTGATCGCTCCGTTCGATGCCCCTCAACGACGCGATCCGCTCAGCGCAGACTTCTTCGGCAATCCGTCCCAGCGCCTCTACGCGTGCTCCTAGCCAGTCGAGGTCCTCTTTGCTGACCGCGAAATGCTTAGAGTATCGCGCTTTGATGTAGGCATCTTTCAGCTTCTCGAAGTACGCTCGATCCGCGCGCGTTTCCCGTGGCCACGCGGTAATCATCCGGCTATCAAGTTGCTCGGCCATCGACCGTAGTAGAGACAGGCGGTGGCTGTGGGGTGTATAGAGCGTGAGGGTCAGCAACACGCCATGATAGAATCGCTCGGCGGCTTGATGGAGGTCGAAGATGGCAATCTTCGGAGCGTTGTCATCCATCGCGTGCCGGTACTGACGTAGGAACTGTCGCCCGGATGGTAGCCAATCGTCGGCGTACTCCTTCGCGATTTCCAGCGCTTCGGCGGGCGTCTTTGGGCGGGGCTGTACCAGTTGGATTTCGTCTGATTGGTAGAGCGCGATACCGTCACGAGCGATATCGGCGAAGAAATAGCGGCCCTGGGCTAGCGCATCGTTCACCTCGGCCAGCGTATGGACGATGAAGTTAACCGGGGTACGAAGCGCGCCCGTCAGCGTCCGTTCACGGATTAGGCGTTCATCGGCTTTGCTCCAGTAGGACGCTCGGTCGGTGAGCTTGTCATGGTTGACGATTATCAGCAGATCGAAATCCGACTGATAGCCCTTCGCGGTATGCGGTTCGTCCACCCAGCCGCCTCGGGCGTGGCTGCCGAACAGGATAATTTTGAGGATCCGGGCCTGCTTTTTCCAAGGTTGCTGGGCGAGGGCGGTCGCGTCGCGAAACTCCTCGAAGAGAAGTTGGACGACGAGGTCCAGTTCGCGCCGCTTGGCATCCGGCAGGTGGTCGAGATCGGTCCGCACGCGTTTCGACATAGCAGGAGGTTTCGGGCGATGCACGGTCGGTGACCATGCATCGCCCGACGACCGGCTATCGCCTCCTTTCCTCGGGATCCCGGAAGGCCGGAACGAGGAGCGCGATCGCCTTCGCCATGTGCCGGCGCACTCGCCATTTCGGAATGCGGAGCATGACCGCGATCCGCGTATACGACCGCCCTCGCGCCCTGAGTTGGAAGATGATCCGCGTCATACGGGACATGCGGCCGGTGGCAAGCAACCAGGCTTCGCGCGCGACCTCTGGATCGTGTGGCTCGGTCTCGCCGAAGTCGACGACGATGTCAGACATGGCTCACCTCCAGCGTCTCGGAGGGGCGGGGAGGGGTGTTCCGGCGTGGAGGTGGGAGCGCCTGCTTCATGATGAGCGCACCGATCCGCTCGGCGCCGTACAGCAGCGCGCTATCCGCGAGGTGAGCATAGCGGGCTGTCGTCTGGATTCGCCGATGGCCCAGCAATCGCGAGACCGTGAACAGGCTTTCGCCCGCCATGATCGCATGACTGGCGAAGCTATGTCGCAGATCGTGAATACGGAGACAGTTCGGTAACTCGGACTCCGCGCGGATGCTACGCCATACCGTTCGCACCCGCTCGTATCCGTCCCGCGCCGAGATTGGGAAGACGCGGGCGTCGCCCCCCGGTCGCGGACTGCTCCGCTTGTGGTGAGCGGTTAGAAAGCGACGGGCTGCCGATCCGAGCGGGACGTCGCGGGCGCCCGTCTTACTGTCCCGCAGACGGAGCCGGTCGGCTCCGATGTCGGTCCAACGCAACTCCATCATTTCGCCGACCCGACAGCCGGTCAACAGCAGTGCCGTCAGGACGGCGCTCGCCGTGCAGCCGAGACCGGAGCGAGACGCCAGAACGGCCCCCAACCTTGCCATTTGCAGCTTGGACAGGAAGGTGCCGATCGTACGCCGCCGGTTGTGCCGAATCCCCGCCACCGGATTGCTCCAGTTGTTTGGGAGCCGACCCCAACGCTTCGCACATTCCAGCATCTGGCCGAGGATGCCTAGCGCGCGGTTGGCACCGCCGGGACTGGTCGCGCTGTACCGTTCGAACCAGCGGACGACATCGACACGCGTTAGAGCAGACAGTTGCTTCTTCCCGAACGCGGGCAGGAGCTGGGTCCGCACATAGATGCGATAGGTTCTCAGTCCGGAGGCTTTGAGGCTCTGAGCATATCGACGTTCATGTTCGGCGCAGAAGGCGCCGAACAGGAGCATCGGCCGGGATGCGACGGCTTGCCCCGCGAGTACGGCGCTTGTCGCGTCGCGCGCCTTTTTAACCCCCATATCGGGGTAGGACCCGATCGACACGCGGGTAGCTGCGCCGTTGCGCCGGAGGCGGACAATCCATGTCTTCGAGCCGCAGGGCCGGACGCGGAGACTCAAATTCCGCTGGCAACTGTCGCGCAGGGCAAATTCCCGATGCTCGGCCGTCACGGCGTGGCAGATCGTGTCGGTGAGGTGCGCTTGCTGATTAGGCATGGTGCATCTCCCCCTTGTTCGAGGCGACGACGACGGGGCGGTCGGCGCGAGGGCGAGCCGTCGCCGATCGCGGGCGCTTCTCGCTGGTGATCGCACGACCGATAAGACCCGAAACGCGACCGGCCGACTTCACCAGCGCGGAGGTTGCGAGGTGCGCATAGGTCAGGGTGCTGTCGATGTCGTGGTGGCCGAGTAGCGCGCCGACGACTTTCAGGTCGACCCCGTTCGATACTCCCACCGCTGCATAGTGATGCCGCAGATCATGCAACCTCAGCGGCGGCAGGCCGGCTGCTTCCCGGATCGCCGTCCAGTCTCGATCAACCGAGGCGCGCGGCCCCGATCCCCGGGGCGAGGGAAACACGAAACCCGTTCCAGCGGTCGGTCGTCGCTCGTCCAGCAATGTCCGCGCGGGGGCGTTCAACCAGATCGTTCGAGGCCCCGTTTTGGATTGCTCCAGTACGGCGCGCACTCCTTCGATCCGGTCCCAAGTCAGGTTGAGCAATTCCCCTTTGCGGGCGCCGGTGAGCAGCAGCAGCCGCACCAGATCGCAGGCGTCGGGCATATTCGATTGGAGGTGATCCAAGGTCTGCCAGAGGCGGCGGATCGAGGCGGGCGGGAGGTGGCTTCCGCGCGTGGACGACGCCTTCTTTCGAAGATTGCGGCAGGGGTTCGATCCCGGATCGCGAAGGCCATGATCCTCTGCGTAGCGCATCATCCCAGAGAGGGTTGAAAGCGCCATCCGGGCAGATGTCGTGCGGCGCCGAAGGTCGTCATGCCAGAGGATCACGTCGGCTTGGCCGACGCTCCGCACGGTCCGATCTCCCAGCGCCGGCAGGACGTGAAGCCGGGCCACCGCCTCCATCATCTTGCCAGTGGAAGCCTTCCAGCGCCCTTTATTCCCGAAAGCGAGATAGCCAGCCAACACCTCCCTGACGGTCGCGGCTGTCGAATAAGGGGTGGCGCGACCGTGCGCTTCGCTTTCCGAGTGATGGGGTTTGAGGGAACGGGCGAGAGATGCGGGCAGCGTTGCCGCATTACCCAAGGTGCGGCGGATCGTCTTGCCGTCCTGAGTGGCGAGAGTGATCCACGTCCGGGTGCCGGAAGCACGGAGGCGAAGGGCGAGGCCCGGCGCCTCGCTGTCGTGGATCAGGCGTTCGCCGGATTGGGGCAAGGGGAGGGTGGCGATGTTGATATTCGCGAGGTTTACTCGTTCGATGCGTCGCATGGCGGCGCTCCTAAATTCCGACTCGTCGAGCCGGTGGGCGAGGGCCGTCCGGGGATGTTCCCGGGGACCCACGGGGAACATCGATGAGCGCTGGATTGGACGGTGCCCGCCGGGCTTCACTACCGTTCGACGGTGCCGAAGGGAGGTTGCCAATTCTCCAATCGGTTCAGTCTGTTGATGCCCCCGGAGGGGCATCGGACGGCGCACGAGGCAAGCTCGTGCGGAAGCTTCGACTCATGCCCGCGAGGGGCAAATTGTAATGCACCGTACGCACGGGTGCTGCGCAATATTTTCATTCAACTGCAAAGCCTTGGCGGGTGGTCGATGGCACACATTCGCTCCATTGAACGTGGTCCACGGACCACGCGCGCGCGATGATCCGAAGTAAAACTCTGGAAATCATCGGAAAAATCCGTGGTCCATTGACCCGATGAGTCGTCGTTGCGCCGGCCCATACCGACTCCTATAATAACTCCGCTTTCTGACCTTCTGCAGCGGCTCTTCTTTGGGAGCAGTTGCGTGATCAAGATCAATATCCGCGTCGATGCGGCCGTGCATGAGCGGTTAGGACGGCGCGCGCACGGCGCCAATCTCTCGCTCTCGGCCTTCTTGCGATCGGTCCTCGAGCAGGCGGCCGATCCCAACCGGCGCTACGTGTTCTCTTCGCAGGACGAGATTCTCGCGACCTCCATTCAGATCCTCACCATCCTGGCGACATCGATCGGGCGGAGGTCTCCGGAAACCCTCGAACAGGGGATGATACAAGCGCGGGAACTGCTCCGTGAACGCGGACTGCTCGGGCCGGAGGAACGCGCATGAGCATCTTTCGTAACGACACGCTCGGATCCTGGACCCGAGGTGGGCAGGCCATTGTCCACAATGTCCGGATGTCGACCCAAGTCTTCTTCCAGACCGGGCTCGCCTGCCTGATCCTCTGGGTGATGGGCACCATCTGGTACATGCTCGAGAGGTCGACGGCGTTTGAGCGCTTCGTCCTCGTGAAGCTGGCGGAGGCCGCCATCAAGGTTGATGCCGCCCGCGGTACCAACGACCCGGTCCGCTTCCATACGCCTGGCGGCCAACAATATTGGACGTCAGCCGACTGGTTGGTCGCGTCCACGCTTGCGAAGCGGGTGCTCCATCGCTTCGAGATACTCCTGATCCACGGGGCGGTCATCGCCGGCCTCTTCTCCGTGGCGGCGCTCGGCTTCGCCTGGCTCACCTTCACCCGCACGGGGAGGGGGCTGGGCTCCAACGAATATCTGCGCGGCGCACGTTTCGGCAACGCGCGCGAGGTGCGCCGCGCCCTCCGGCGCCAGGTAAAGGGACCGCTCGCAATTGGAGGTGTTCAGGTCCCTGCCGCATACGAGCCAGAGCATATCCTTCTCTGCGGCGCGCCCGGCACCGGCAAGACCAACCTCATCACCCATATGCTCGACGGCATCCGGCGGAAGGGCAGGCGTGCGATCGTCTACGATACCGCCGGAAGCTTTGTGGAGAAATTCTACCGGCCAAAGATCGATATCCTGCTCAATCCGCTCGATGCGCGAACCGACCGATGGTCGCCGTGGGTCGATGTCCCGCGCGACTATCATTATGACCAAATCGCCGAGTCCACGATCCCGGACAAGGCCGGGGATCCCTTCTGGGTAAAGGCCCCGCGAGCCACTTTGGTCGCAGTGATGCGCAAGCTGGCCCAGCAGAAAAACATGCTGATCTCGGTTCTCGTCCAGCAGATCATGCGCTCCAATCTCGCCGATCTTTCCACATTCGCGCAGGGCACGGACGCGGCCGCCTTCATCTCCAAGGAGGGGGAGCGAACCTCGGCTGGAGTCCATGCCGAGCTGGCCTCCGTGATGCGCTCCTTCTCCTATCTCGACGATACGACCGACGGCTTCTCAATCCGCAAATGGATTGAGAACGAGACGGGCGATGGCTGGCTGTTCATCTCGGTCAGAGACGATCAGCTGCCCTCGCTCCGCCCCCTGATCACGGTCTGGCTCGACATCGCGATCAGTGCCATCATGAGCCTTGCGCCCGACCGGAAGCGCCGGATCTATTGCGTGATCGACGAGTTGCCGTCCCTGCAGAGGCTCCCGTCGCTTTCAAACTTCCTGGCCCGCGCTCGTAAATATGGCGGCTGCGGTATCCTGGGATTTCAATCCTACCCCCAACTCGAAGCAACTTATGGTTCGAAGGATGCTGCCGCGATCACCGGCTATTGCTCAACGTGGGTCGCTCTGCGGGCCAACGACACTCCCACCGCGAAGCTCGTTTCGGAAAATCTGGGTCAGGTCGAGCAGGTCGAAGCGAACGAGGGCATGTCCTACGGCGTCAACGATATGCGCGATGGCATCAATCTCTCGCGCATGCAGGTGACCCGGCCGTTGGTACTTCATACCGAGGTCACCAATCTGCCCAATCTCTCCGGTTTCCTGCGGTTCGGACGTAACCTTCCCGTGGTCCGCTTCTCGGACGTATTTCACGATCTGCCGACTGGGACCCCCGCTTTTGTCGAACGCAACGCACCTCCCCATCGCGAGGCGCGATCCCAGGCGCCGACCGGCGAGATTGGGTCGCGGCGCCGGTCCAGATCGAGCAAGCTCAAGGACGAAGGGAAGGTTGGCAAACAGGGTGTACATGCCCGGGGCCAAAACGACAGCTTCGGTGCCGCGCTTCGAATCCAGGTTGGTGAAGACATTCGGCATGCGAGATCGCCGGAAGCCGGAGTTGGACCGTCCAGCAGACCTGCTCCGCCTTTCCGCAGCATGGCGCCCGTTCCCGGCAGCACGCGGATCGACCTCGATTATCATGACCGCAGTGATGGTCCTCGCCGGAAGGCAGAGCCAGCATGATCCATCCTCGCCGCCTCAAGGGCACGCCCACCAATATCGCGCGCTACTATGGCACCGGAGACTATTACACGAAGGGAGACGCCGAGCATTCCGAATGGGGAGGGCGGGTCGCAGCTGACCTCGGGTTATCCGGTCCGGTAGAACCTCGCATCTTCGAGGATTTGCTCGCCGGCGACGTGCGTGGCCAGCAGCTCGGACGACGCCGCGCCGACGGCCGGATACAACATCACCCAGGCTGGGATTTCGCGGTCAACGCGCCGAAATCGGTGTCGATCATGGCGTTGGTACGCGGCGACGACCGCATCCTCGAGACACACGAGAGGGCTGTCGGTACGGCTCTCACCTACCTCGAGGAGCATGCCGAGCTGCGACGACGGGACAAAGGTGAGCTCGCCCACGAGACGACCGGCCGCCTCATCTTCGCTCGCTTCACCGAACATGCTTCGCGCGAGCTCGACCCCCATTTGCACACCCATGTCGTGGTCCTCAATATGACCAATCGAACGGATGGCGACCCCATGGCGAGCTTTGAGACCCGCGCGATGTACGCCGAGCAGATGGCTGCCGGGCAGATCTATCGGAATGACCTTGCTCACGGCCTGCGCGAGATCGGTTATGATATCGAATTCGATCCCAGGAGCGGTCTCTTCGAAATCGTAGGTGTGCCGGAGCGGTTGATACGCGACATGTCACAGCGCGCTGAACGGATTGACGAGCATGCGCGCGAGAATGGACTGAGCGGCCAGGCAGCTCGGCGTCGGTCCTTCTACGAGACGCGAGGCCCGAAGATGAAAGCCAGCCTTGATGACCTGCGGCTCCAATGGAACGAGCGAGCCAAGCCATACGAAAAAGGCCTGGACGCCCTCGACCGCCAGGCAACTGAGCGGGGCGAACACGGAATCTCCGCAGACCCGATCCTGGCGAGCCGCGCCGCGCTTTTTGGACTGAGACAATCCGAGGTCGGCGAAGCCGTCAACAATCATGGCCGGTTGCTTCGGATCGCGCTCGCCAGCCACGTTGGCGAGGTCCGTCTGTCCGATATCCGCCCGGGAATTGACGAGCATGAGGCCCACGGCAAATTGCTCCCCACGCGGGAGCAGAGCGGCGATGCCGTCCTGACGCGCGGCAGAACGAGTCGCCAGACGGTGCGTCGGGAGCTTGCCCTAGCCGTTCATATTGCCTTGGCGGTCGACGACGTCCCGCCGATCGCGTCGTCTGACCGTTTGCTCGCTGCGTTGGAGACCGCTGGTCTGTCCCCCCAGCAGGAGCAGGCGCTTGTTCAAATTGCAACGTCGCGAGATCGCGTCAGCGGCATCCTGGGCGTTGCGGGTGCCGGAAAATCGACGCTGATCGAGGTTCTTCGACGTGCGGCCGCGCCCGGCACGGAGATGGTCGCGCTCGCACCAACGTCGTCCGCTGCGGCAAACCTTGGCGCGATGGCTGGAATCCCATCACGAACCGTAGCGAGCTTGCTAGCTGGCGGCGGCCACGGGCTCACAGAAAGGCACGTGCTGGTCCTTGATGAGGCGGGCCAGCTTGGTGCGCGTCAGGCTGTGAGGGTGCTCGAGATAAGCCGAGAAACCGGCGCCCGTGTCATCCTGGTCGGTGACGACAAGCAGACCGGTGCGATCGAGCAGGGAAAGCCGTTCTGGCTGCTGCAGAAGCTCGGCATGACGACGGCGCACATGACCGAGTCGATGCGCCAGCAGACCCGTTCGATGAAGGCGGCCGTCACGCAGGCGCGCCTCGGAGACTATGGCGCCTCACTCGACTGTCTGGATCGGGTGGTGACGGATATGCCTGCCGACCAGCTTGCCAGGGATCTTGTCGCGGAGTGGACGCGCCTCAAACCTGAGACGCGGGCCACCACCAATATCCTGGTTCTCGAGAATGCGACCCGGCTCATCGTCAACAGCAGGATCCGCGAAACGCTTCGCGCCGAGGGCACCGTCACTGCGGAGGATGCGCGCTTTGAAGTGCTCACGCCTGCGGCGCTGACGGACGAGCAGAAGCATTTTGCACGCTTCTATTCCGCAGGGCAGGTGGTGAAGTTCGGACGTGACATCGGCGGGGCCGGGATCGCACGAGACACCGAATATCGAGTGCTGGGTGTGGGCCGCGAACCCAATGGCCGCCAAATTATCCGGCTCGTGGACGGCAATGGGCGCACGATCCGATGGGATCCTCGATTGGGTCAGGCTAGGCATATCAATGTGTTCAATCGCGAGGAACGTGACCTGGCCGAAGGCGATCGCATCCAGTGGCGACTGGCGAACAAGGGACTGGCTCTCAAGAATGCCGAGCGCGGGACCGTCGAAAAATTGGACGGCGGCACGGCGACAATACGGTGGGATAGGGGCGGGCGCGCTCAGCGGGTCGATCTCGGCAAAGACAAGACCTGGGACCATGGCTACGCCGAGACCGTCTACTCGGCGCAGTCCAAGACCTACGCCCGGGTCTACATCCTCGCTCCCGTCGGATCCGGGCTCGTGAACGCTCAAAACTATTACACGGCTATCACGCGTGCCCGCTTTGGTGTGAAGTTGTGGACTGAGGATCGCGAGGCGCTCACCCGGAAACTTTCGACCCATTCCGGTGAAAAAACCTCCGCTTTGGAAGCCCTGGGTCGGCTCCGTCCTAATCAGCATGTAACGCTGGCCAAGCGTGTCCCCGATCGGCTGGTCCGGGCGCGGGCAGAACAAGATCGGGATCGCCAAGAGCGACGTGACCGACTGTTAATCCGCCAACTCGATAGGCGCGTCGCTGTTGGCAGCGATCTGGGACAATGGGCAGCAAATCGGGCGCAGCATGCCGCCGAGGTTGTCGATCGGTTCCTGAGTTCACTTATTGACCAAGAGCGTCGAAGATCCACCGAGCAACGCGAGAATTGGTCGCGGGCAGACGCACGTCCAGGAATTGAGCCGTCACGCGATCGCGGACCGGAACGGTAGGAGGCTAGCGTGCGCATTTTGGAGATTTCTTCGATGATGCTTGCCCTCGCGTCGGCAAGCTCCGCCGAAGCTGGCCGGCAAATCGGGACAGCCGACGAACACATGATCGCGACCTGCATTCACCGTACGTCTGGCGGTCATGCGTGGCTGGAACGAACGCTCTGGGGCCTGCGTGACAGGGAAGGCGGTTGGGTCGGCGCCGTGATCGCCAACAGCAACGGCACCTACGATTTGGGGCCGTTGCAGGTGAATAGCTCGTGGGTGCGGGAGGTTGCTGATCTGACCAGGCGATCCGCCACAAACGTTCGCTGGTGGCTGATCCACGACGCTTGCTTCAACGTCGATGTCGCACGATGGATATTCCTGTCCGATCTCGCCCGGACTCGCGTCTATTGGGACGCTGTCGGTGCCTACCATAGCCCCATCAACTGGCGCAGGAGGGAATATGCAGCAGGCGTCGCCAGCTTGCTTGTGAGGCGTTTCGGACGCGACGTCTTCAGACCGTCGCTGTGGTCGCGCGCGAAGCCTCGGACTTAAAGAGCAGAACCTTCGGCTCAGCCGATTTCTGGCTGACCCGAACCGAACGAGGAGCCTGAAACCGGCTCACCGTCGAGTTGTTCGGTTTTGGCGAGCGACTGGATCGATTGGAGCGTTTCCGCCGAGAGCGTCCTGTTGCGAGACAATGCGTGGCCGTCGACGGCAATGGCAAATAGAAACACTGCGAGAGGTGACCAACAAGCTAGTGATGGGAATCTAACACTTGGTGCCCGCGCTTGACGGCAGCGATGATTTTGTCGGGATCGGCAGTCCAGACGAATGGCTTTGGGCTTTCGTTGTGCTCGACAAGGAAGCGGTTGATGG
>Ga0105239_10002621_pt1 | contig 22741 bp, 25 predicted proteins | sample KBSC44metaG_FD_92761 | JGI IMG/M metagenome (GOLD analysis project Ga0105239, IMG submission 92761) | Corn rhizosphere microbial communities from Kellogg Biological Station, Michigan, USA - KBS C4-4 metaG | ecosystem: Host-associated > Plants > Roots > Rhizosphere > Soil | place: Michigan, USA... | reverse complement strand
GCGCCGCGCCGGAGCCGACTCGACGTCGACCTGCTGCGCCGGCTCGCCGTCACGGCGACTGCCCTCGGCGCGTCGCTCGACCGCGCGTCCGCGCTCGCAGCGCGGTTTCAGGCTCCTGTCCGAGCGCGGGTCGACGCGGGCGCCACGCGCGCAGGCGAGCTCGGCGCAGAGCTACGGCGGCTCGGCGCCGCCGAGGTCGAGGTCAGGCAGTCGCTCGACGATGCCTCCGAGCGCCTCACGGCGGTCGAGGTCGACCTCGCGCGTCTCGACGGCGAGTCGCGGGAGGCTCATCGACGGCTCGACGAAGCCGTCGCCGACGGTGCGGCGGCCGAGCCTGACGAGGCCGCCGCCGGGGACGGCGCCGATCGCGACGAGCTCGCGTCCCGGGTGACCCGCCTCGAGTCCCGTCGCGAGGCGCTCGGCAAGGTCAACCCGCTTGCGAAGGAGGAGTACGAGGCCGAGAAGGAGCGGCTCGAGGAGCTCTCGGCACAGCGGGCCGATCTCGAAGCCTCGCTCGCGGAGCTCGCGACACTACGGGACGAGCTGACCGAGACGGTCAACCGTCGCTTCGACGAGACGTTCGCGGCGGTGGCCGCGAACTTCGAGGAGGTCGCCGCGACCCTGTTCCCCGGTGGCGACGGGCGGCTGCGGCTCGTCGAGCCGGGCGAGGAGGACGGGCCGGAGGCCGAGTCGGGCGTCGAGGTCGAGCTCCGTCCCGCGGGGAAGAAGATCACGCGGCTGACGCTGCTCTCGGGAGGCGAGAAGGCGCTCGGTGCGATCTCGTTCCTCTTCGCGCTGTTCCTTGCGAAGCCGTGCCCCTTCTACCTCCTCGACGAGGTCGAGGCCGCACTCGACGATACGAACATCGCCCGCTTCGTCGAGCTCCTGCGCCGATACGCGGACCGCGCGCAGTTCGTCGTCATCACGCACCAGAAGCGGACGATGGAGGCTGCGGACGTCCTCTACGGCGTCACCATGGGCGGCGACGGCGTCTCGCAGATCGTCTCGCGCCGCCTCCCGCGCGAGCAGCACGCCGCCGCGACGGCCTGAGCGGGAAGCGCTGCCGGCCGCCCGGTGGGACGCTGTCGGGCGGCCGCGTGGTGTATGCGTCACTTCGATGATGTAAGCTCAAGGGGATGAAGCGACTCCAGATCATGATCGAGGAAGAGCTCGACGACGCTCTCGCCGTCCAGGCCCGACAGGAAGGCACCTCCAAGGCCGCACTCATCCGGCGGTACGTGGGCGAGCGCCTGCGGCCGTTGCCGCCGATCGAGGACGACGCGCTCTGGGGTCTGATCGGCATCGCCGAGGGCGCGGAGGGAGATTCGGAGTCGGTGGACGACGTCGTCTACGGCGCGCGCCCGAAGTGATCTTCGTCGACACGTCTGTCTTCGTCGCCGGGATCGCGGCGCGGGACTCGCACCACGGCGAGGCGGTCGAGCTGCTCGGAACCCATGGAACGTCGGGGCTCGTCACGTCGAACCACGTCCGGGGCGAGACGTGGACCTTCCTGAACCGCCGCTACGGCCACCGGGTCGCCGTAGGCTTCCTCGACATGCTCGACCGGACCCGGCAACTCGGCGTCCTGGCCGTCGACCACGAGCTGGAGACGCAGGCACTGCGCTGGCTGAGACGCCACGACGAGCGCGCCTACTCGTTCGTGGACGCGACGAGCTTCGCATTGATGCGGTCACAGCGCATCAGCAACGTGTTGACCTTCGACGACGACTTCAGCGCCGCGGGCTTCGTCGCGCTGCGCGCCTAGGAGCGCCATGTCGAGGACGTGGGCGGAGCTGCTCGGGGACGGCGAGGACGGGGCGCGCGAGGCGGAGGAGCGGAGCGGCTTCTTCTCTCGCCTGCGCGACTCCCTCGGGAAGAGCAGGCGCGCGCTCGTCGCGGAGCTCGGGGCGTCGTTCGATCCGAACGAGGAGGACGCGTGGGAGCGGCTCGAGGTGGCGCTCATCCGGGCCGACGTCGGCATCCCGGCCACCGCAGAGCTCATCCGGCGTCTCGAGGCACGCGGCGAGCTGACCGACCTCGGGGAAGCCCTCGCAGAGGAGGTCGAAGCGCTGTTCGGCGAGCCGCCGCTCCTCGCACACTCCGCCGAAGCGCCCACGGTCGTGCTCGTCGTCGGCGTCAACGGGACGGGGAAGACGACGACGATCGGCAAGCTCGCGCGCAAGCTCTCCGAGCACGGCCGCTCGGTGCTCGTCGGCGCGGCCGACACGTTCCGCGCTGCCGCCGAGGAACAGCTCGAGATCTGGGCCGAGCGGGCGGGCGCAGACTTCGTGGGCGGCTCGCGCGGCGCCGACCCGGCCGCGGTCGCGTTCGACGCGCTCGAGGCCGGCCGCGCCCGCGGCACGGACGTCGTCATCGTCGACACCGCCGGTCGGCTCCACACGCAGGGAAACCTGATGGAGGAGCTTGCCAAGATCCGCCGGGTGATCGCGGGCCGCCTGGACGGTGCGCCCCATGAGACCTTGCTCGTCGTCGACGCCACGACCGGCCAGAACGGTCTCCAGCAGGCGCGGCTGTTCTCCGAGGCCGCGGGCGTCACCGGTGTGGTGCTGACGAAGCTCGACGGGTCGGCCAAGGGCGGCGTCGCGATCGCGATCGCCCACGAGCTCGGCTTGCCCGTCAAGCTGGTGGGCGTCGGGGAGGGCGTCGACGACCTCCGCCCGTTCGACGCACGCGACTACGCGCGCGCGCTCGTCGCCTGAGCTCGGGCAACGCGCGCATAACCGGCTGGGGGATTGCGTGTCATCCCCCTTCCGGGGTAGGCTCAGCGCAAGTTCGACACTGGGTCGAGGGGGAAGAGGAGGATCGAGCGACATGGCCGTCACGGTTTCCGCGCGGTACCCGGGCCTGAGCCCGCAGCTCTACGACGAGGTCGTCGCCACGCTCGACCTCGACGCCAACCCGCCGATCGGAGCGATCCTGCACCTCGCGGGGCAGAGCGACGACGGCATCCAGGTGACGGAGATCTGGCGCACCGAGCAGGCCTTCCAGGCGTTCAACGACAGGTTCGTGTCGGCGCTCCAGATGCGTGGCTACCTGTCGCGCCCGACGATCGAGACCGCGCAGCTGCACAACCTGTTCGCGGTCGAGATGGACACGATCGAGCGCATGGGCGCGGTTTCGCTGCCGGGCACGTATGCGGGTGCGGCGCTCTAGGAGCGCCGCACAGCAGCGCACAGACGACGTCCCGCGTGGGGCGGTCCTCGCCGTCTACGGGTGGTCGACCACGCGCACCTTGTAGTCGCTGGGCGGGTTGTCGCCCTCGATGATGATGTCCACTACGCGAAGCCGGAACGGTCCTTGCCGATTCTGTGTGGCTTTCGCGTATGCGTGCCGCAGGCCGTGCTCGAGCGTGATCTCCTCCGCGGACGACTGTTCACGAAGGAACTCGCGGGCGCTGCCTTCGTACAGATACAGCTGATCGTCGGACATCTCTCCACCTCTCTCTGGGCCGGGTGCTGATCGTACGACGCTGTCGCCTCGAAAGGAAGCTCACGTCATCGAGCTGAGGGCGGTCTCGGCGGCCTCGACCGCCGCGACGTTGCCCTTCAGCGCGTAGAGCGCACGCGCCTCGTCGACGCTCGCGGCAGCCTCCTCGTTCCTGCCGGCCTCCGCAAGCACCTCGCCGAGCGCTACGAGGGTGCCGGCCCGGAGGTCGAGGGAGTCGGTCGCGTCGGCGAGTGCGACGGCCTCCCGAGCAAGCCGCTCCGCCTCGATCGTGTCAGCGCGCCGCATGGTCGTTCGCGCGAGGCCGCGACGCCAGAGCACCTGCGGCATGACGTCCGAGTCGGCAGCCGTGGCCCTCGTGATCTCGACGAATCGCTGTGCCTCGACGTCGTTTCCCTGAAGAGCGAGGACGTCGGCGAGGAGACTCGCCAGTGTCGAGCGGACGCCGGTCTCGCCCATCTCCTCGAGCATCGAGTACCCCGTCCGAAGCTCCTGCTCCGCTGCGGGGAGATCGCCTGCAAACGTCTCGATCTGCGCGCCGAGGATCGCGCGGGCAGCGCGGCGGAAGCGGAGGCCGAAGTCCTCGTACACGGCGACGGAGTCGGCATACAGCTCCCGCGCCTCTTCGAAGCGGCCTTCCATTGCTCGAAGCCCGGCGAGCGTCGTACCGATTCCCGCCTCGAACGTTGGCGCGCCGGGCGCCTCGGCGAGGAGCTCGATGCACTTCCGCACGGCGTCGGGCACCGGTGTCGGCCCGTAGTACAACGCCTGTGCATAGAGCGCCTCGAGCACACGCAGCTGTCCTTCGTTCTGCAGCTGCCGCGCATCGACGATCGCGCGCTCGAGAGCGTCGGTACGCGCCGCCCACCGACCCGCGATCAGGTGCGACTCGCTGAGGAGCCACCATGCCTTGGCGAGCCCGAGATGGTCGCCGAGCTGCTCCAGTTCCGGGATGGCGGCCTCGGCCACCCGCCGGTCGTCGTCGGCGGCGCCCTCCGGCTCCGTATAGGAGCGCTGCCACTGCAACTCGATGAGCGCCCGAAGCTCCGACCTCCGGTCGCCGTCGCGCTTCGCAGAGGTGATCGCGTCGTCCAGCAGCGTCCGGGCCCGATCCCACTCTCCGGCACGCATCGCCGCGCTCCCGAGCTCGGTGAGGAGCTCGCTCCGCCCCCGGTCGTCCTCCGGCAGCAGTGCAAGCGCGCGCTCGAACATCACGACCGCGGCGGGCACATCCTCCCGCGCGAGTGCGCGTCGGCCCGCGTCGGCGAGGAGGCCACCGGCCTCGAGCGCCAGCGCACGGGTCTCGTCGCCATGAGGGACCAGATCCGTGTGGCACCGGTACGCCTGCTCGAGGTGGTATCCGATGATCTCGTCGTGCTCGCCCAGGCCTCTGCCTTCGCGGCCCTGCTCCTGGAGCCAGCGGGCGAAGCGCTCGTGGAGCTCTGCGCGCACCGCCTTCGGGATTCCGGCGTACGTCTCGTCGCAGATCAGCGAATGTCGAAAGCGGTACGCGTCCTCCCCCGGTACCTCCGCGCGTGACGGCTGCACGAGCCCCTTGCGCACGAGGCTGAGCAGGCGGTTGGTCACGAACGGCTCGTCCGCGCGCGACGAAAGGCCGACGAGGGCGCGCGGCCAGAACTCCTTGCCGACGATCGAGGCCCGCTCGAGCGTCCTCCGCTCGGCGGCCTCGAGGCTGTCGATCCTGGCGGCCAGCAGTGCATGAATGGAAGCAGGGAGCTCGATCGCGTCGCTGGGCCCGGCGTCGGCCGTCATCGCCGCCAGCTGCTCGGCGAAGAGCGGGTTTCCCTCCGAGGTCGAGGTGATGCGCTGCTGCAACTCGGCGTCGCCCACACCGAGCGCCTCGACGAGCTCCGCCGTCTCGGTCTCGGAGAGCTGCTCGAGCTGGAGCATCGCCGAGGCGAGACCCGGGCGCGTCTCGAGCAGCTCCGGCCTGGCAATGCAGAGCAGCACGAGCGGCCCCGACGCGAAGGCCGCGAGATACTCGACGAGGTCGAGCATCGTCGGCTCGGCCCAGTGGAGGTCCTCGAACACGACGAGCAGCGGCCGCCGTTCCGAGATCCGCTCCAGGAAGCGCCTGACGGCCCAGAACACCTCCGTGCTCGGCGCTCCGCCGTCGTCCGCCGTCGTGACCGTACGGAGCCGCTCGAGCACGACCGGCCCGTCGTGCGTCCCGGCGAGCGCGGCCTCGGCCGCGGCGACGCCGCCCAGATCGGCGAGGAGCTGCTGTAGCGGCCAGAAGGTGATCCCGCTGCCGTAGGGAAGGCAGCGTCCGGTCGCGACGTCGGCGACGTCGCCGAGCTCTGTCGCGAGCTCGCGCGCCAGCCGGGACTTTCCGATCCCTGCAGCGCCGAGCACCGTGACGATGCGGCAGCGGCGCTCGGTGAAGGCATCGCTGACGAGGGGGCGGAGTGTCGCGAGCTCGTCCACCCGGTTGACGAGCGGCGCGTCGAGGCGCCGTTCGTAGCCCGCCGCGTCCTCGTCGACCTCGTCGACGCGGAACCGCGCTACCGGCTCGCTCTTCCCCTTCGCGCTGAACCGCTCGCGAGGTCCCACCGTGACGGCGTCCTTGACGAGCGGATACGTCGCCGTCCCGATCAGGATCGTTCCCGGTTCCGCGGCTTGCTCGAGTCGCTTGGCGAGATTCACGGCGTCCCCGGTGACGAACGTCTCGCCGGTGCCGGGATCACCCGCGACGACCTCACCGGTATTGACGCCGATGCGGCACGCGAGCTCGACGCCCCATGTCGCACGGAGCTCCGCGTTCAGCTGGGCGAGACGACGCTGCATCGCCGTGGCCGCCCGCACCGCGCGGAGCGCGTCGTCCTCGTGCGCGACCGGGATCCCGAAGACGGCCATCACCTCGTCGCCCCGGAAGCGTTCGACCGTCCCACCGTGGTGCTCGATCACCTCCCTCATCGACTCGGCGTAGCGCGCCATCACACGGCGCGTCGTCTCGGGGTCGGTCGCCTCGCCGAGCGACGTCGAGCCCACGACGTCGCAGAAGAGGATCGTGACGGTCTTGCGAACCTCGAGCCCCTCGTGGACACGTCTCGGCAGCGCCGTCCCGCATGCGCTGCAGAAGCGCGCGGAGTCGAGGTTGTGCTCGCCGCAATGGTCGCATTCGGCCACGGCCGGAGTCTAGGACGGTTGGATCCGTTCCACGAGCCGGCGCCGGTCGGCGTGACCGCCCTGACGGAGCGCGGGGCTACGCTTCCGGGCGATGTTCGACGCACTCGCCAACCGCCTCCAGGACGCCATGGGCGACCTCGGACGTCGCTCGCGCCTCGACGAGGAGACCGTCACTCGTGCGACGCGGGAGATTCGCCTCGCCCTGCTCGAGGCCGACGTCGACTTCGAGGTCGTCAAGGACTTCGTCGCGTCCGTCCGCGAGCGCGCGCTCGGGCAGGACGTGCTGAAGGGACTCGAGCCGGGCCAGCAGGTCGTCAAGATCGTCCACGAGGAGCTCACGGAGCTGATGGGCTCCTCCGACTCGAAGCTCGCTTTCGGGCGCCCGCCGACCGTCGTGCTGCTGTGCGGGCTCCAGGGCTCGGGCAAGACGACAGCCGCCGCCAAGCTCGCCCTGCACCTGCGCAAGCACGAGAAGAAGACGCCCGGTCTGGTGGCTGCCGACCTCCAGCGCCCCGCAGCGATCGACCAGCTCGAGCAGCTCGGCCGGCAGCTGCAGGTCCCCGTCTACCGCACCGACACGACCGACGCCGTCGTCGCCGCCCGCGAGGGGCTCGAGCGCGCGACCGCCGACGGCTGCGACGTCGTGCTCCTCGACACCGCGGGTCGGCTCCAGATCGACGAGGCGCTGATGGAGGAGCTCGCGCACGTCCGCGACGCCGTCAAGCCGCTCAACGTGCTGCTCGTGCTCGATGCTATGACCGGTCAGGAGGCAGTGTCGGTCGCGCGCGCGTTCCAGGATCGGATCGCCTTCGACGGCGTCGTGCTGACGAAGCTCGACGGCGACGCGCGCGGCGGCGCTGCGCTCTCGGTCAAGGCGATCACCGGTCGGCCCGTGAAGTTCGCGTCGGTCGGTGAGAAGCTCGACCAGCTCGAGGTCTTTCACCCCGACCGGATGGCATCGCGGATCCTCGGGATGGGCGACGTCCTGACGCTGATCGAGAAGGCGGAGCAGGCGGTCGAGCAGGACGAGCAGGAGGAGATGGAGAAGCGCCTGCTCGCCGGGCAGTTCACCTTCGACGACTTCCTCGCCTCGACGCGGATGCTGAAGAAGATGGGGCCGCTCAAGGGCGTGATGAAGCTCGTCCCCGGCATGGGCCGCCAGCTCGAGGGCCTCGATGTGGACGAGAGCCAGATGGGACGGATCGAGGCGATCGTGCTCTCGATGACCCCGCACGAGCGGCGGACGCCGCATCTCATCAACGGGCCGCGCCGGCGACGGATCGCGGCAGGGAGCGGGACGTCGATCGAGGACGTCAACCGTCTGCTTCAGGCGCGCAAGCAGATGGAGAAGATGATGAAGGCGATGGGGAAGGGCAAGATGCCGACGCTGCCGCCGGAGCTCACCGGCGCCAGCCGCGCAAAGCGCGGCCGGCGCTAAAAGATCCAGTGGCGGGAGCAGCGGAGCGGCTTCGGGCACAATCACGCTTTCACCAATGAGAAAGGCTGGAACATGGCGGTACGCATGAGATTGACGCGCGTCGGGTCGAAGAAGAACCCGATCTACCGCGTCGTCGTGGCCGACTCGCGCTCCCCGCGCGACGGGCGCTTCATCGAGATCGTCGGGCGCTACAACCCGCAGACCGACCCGTCGACGATCGACCTCGATGCGGACAAGGTCAAGGACTGGCTCGCCAAGGGCGCGCAGCCGTCGGACCCGGTCGCTCGGCTCATCAAGGCAGCCGGCATCGAAGGCTAGGCGTGGAGGAGCTCCTCGCCTGGATCGCGCGCGGGCTCGTGGACGAGCCCGAGGCCGTCCAGGTCGAGCGCTTCGACGAGGGCGACGTGGTCGTCCTTCGGCTCCATGTCGCGCCCGACGACGTGGGCAAGGTGATCGGCCGCCAGGGTCGGGTCGTGCGGGCGCTGCGCACGGTCGTGCGGTCGGCGGCGGCGCGCGGCGACCGCCGGCTCGTGCTCGAGATCGCGGACTGAGCCCTGGACGAACGGCTCGTGCCGATCGGCCGGGTCGGGCGCCCGCACGGGCTCGACGGCGCATTCGTCGTCGAGCACGCGAGCGACGACGACCGGCGCTGGCAGGTCGGCGCATCGCTGCACGTCGACGGCGCTCCGGCCACGATCGAGGTCTCCCGACGTGTTGGCAGCGGCCGGCGCGCGATCCGCCTGGATCGACCGGTCGAGCGCGGTGCCGAGCTCACGGTCGAGCGGTCGGAGCTACCGAGCCCCGAGCCCGACACGTACTACGCGTTCCAGCTCGTCGGGCTGGTCGTCGTCGACGAGGGCCGGGATCCGCTCGGACGCGTCATCGCAGTTCATCCCGGTGCGGCGAACGACAACCTCGAGCTGGAGGACGGGCGCCTCGTGCCGCTGATCGAGGACGCCGTCCGATCGGTCGACCTCGAGGGCCGAACGATCGTCGTCGACCGCGGCTTTCTCGGTTGATTCGGCCGCGAAGCCGACGTTACGGCGGGGGTCGGAGTCTCGGGCCCGTCGACCCGAGGGGGTACACTGCATCGCCGTGCGCATCGACGTCTTCACGCAGGTTCCGCACGCCTTCGCCTGGCTGACGGAGCAGAAGCCTCTGGCGACCGTGCTCGGCGGCGAGCTCGAGCTCCGGCTCCTCAACTACCGCGACACGACGCCGCTGCGCGCCGGTCAGGTCGACGACGACCCGTACGGCGGCGGCGCGGGCATGGTGCTGCGGGTGGACGTCGTCGACGCCGCGCTCGAGACGGCCTACGGTGGTGGCCGGCCGTCGCGGATCGTCGCGCTGACGCCGCAGGGCCGACAGCTGGATCAGATGCTCGTCGAGGAGCTCGCCGCAGAAAGCGAGCTCGCGCTTCTCTCGTCACGCTTCGAGGGATTCGACGAGCGGATCGTGACCCACCTCTGCACGGACGCTGTGTCGATCGGGCCGTACATCCTGTCCGGCGGAGAGCTTCCGGCGATGGTGCTGCTGGACGCAATCGCCCGCAGGCTGCCCGGCGCCCTCTCGGAGGGGTCGGGCGAGCACGAGAGCTTCTCCGAGGAGCTGGACAGGGGTCTCGAGTACCCCCACTACACGCGCCCGGCGGAATATCGGGGGTGGGACGTCCCCGAGATCCTGCTGTCCGGCGACCACGCCCGCATCGACCGCTGGCGCCGCGAGCAGAGCCGCGCCAGGAGCCTCTCGTGAGCGGGCTCGGCGACCCGGAGACGCGCCCTGACGAGCCGATCGTGCCCCGTCCGGCCGCGTTGCCCGAGGCCGACGGAGACCAACCGCAGCCGGGCTGGCCGACCACGCCTGCGGAGCCGCTCGAGGGCCCGGACGACGAGGCCGGTGGGCCGCCGGCGCCGTCGGCCGCCGCCCGTCCGCAGCGGCACTCGCGAAACCCCGTCGACCGGCTGACGCGCGGCCTTCCCGACCCGATCCGGGTCGTCGTCGACTGGGTGATCACGATCGTCGGCGCCGTTGCGATCGTGCTCCTCGTGAAGGCATACGTCGTCAACCCGTACCGCATCCCGTCGTCGTCGATGGAGCCGACGCTCCACTGCGCCAAGCCTGCATCGGGCTGCGAGGCGCGGTTCTCGGACCGTGTCCTCGCCAACAGGTTCATCTACCACCTGCGCGACCCACGGCGCGGCGAGATCGTCGTCTTCGACACACCCGATGCTGCGCGGATCAAGTGCGGCGCGGGCGGGACGTTCGTCAAGCGCCTGATCGGGCTTCCTGGCGAGACCGTCGAGGTTCGCCTGCGGAGCGGCCTGGGCTACGTCTTCATCAACGGGAAGGAGCTCCGCGAGCCGTACATCCAGGCGAGCAGGCGCTCGACCGAGGACTTCGGGCCGGTCAAGGTCCGGAAGGACAACTACTTCATGATGGGCGACAACCGCTCGCAGTCCTGCGACTCGCGCGAATGGGGGTCGGTGCCCCGCGGCAACCTGATCGGCAAGGTCTTCGCCACGTACTGGCCGCCGAACCGGCTGAGTCTGCATTAGGGGACTGGCCCCGAAGACGCCCGTCCCCCGCGACGCTCACAGGGGCGGTCCCCTTCGGGGACAGACCCCTCGAGTCGTTTCGCTATGATCCGCGACCGGCCGTCCGGCCACCTTCCTATGAGCACGATCATCGAGAGCCTCGAGCAGCGTCAGCTGCGTGACGTTCCCGCCTTCAAGGCCGGCGACACGCTGCGCGTCCACTTCAAGGTGATCGAGGGCAACCGCCAGCGCGTCCAGGTGTTCGAGGGCATCTGCATCAAGCGGCAGGGCTCCGGTGCGCGCGAGACGTTCACGGTGCGCAAGAACTCGTTCGGCGTCGGGGTCGAGCGGACCTTCCCCCTTCATTCGCCGAAGATCGAGAAGCTCGAGGTGGCGATGATCGGCGACGTGAACCGGGCGAAGCTCTACTACCTCCGTGGCCGCGTCGGCAAGAAGTCGCGGGTGCGCGAGCTGCGCCAGTCGTAGCCGGTCTCGCGCTGCGCGCGATCCCGGCTAGATTCGCTTCCGTGCGCGTGCTGTTCGCGCTCGTGGCATCGTGTTGCGCGCTGCTCGTGCTCGCCGGCTGCGGCGGGACGGAGGATGCGTCGCAGCGGCTCGCGCGCGAGGCGGTCGTGGCCCACGTGGCCGGGGACCCCGCCTACGAGGCCGACGGGACTCATTGCACGGGCAACCCGCGGCCCTGGTTCGTGGAGAGGCAGGCAACCGAGTCGATCTGCGCGGTTCCGCGTGCCGGGGGCGGCTGCGACTGGTTCCACGTCGACCTGATCCCCGTCGGCGCGGCCGTCACGACGCGGGTCCGGCTCGACTCGCCGGACGCAGGCTGCACGCTGGGCGTGTAGAGACGGCACGAAGGCGGCACGGTCCCGTCCGAGAACGCGGGATATCCTCCTGCCGTGCCGCTCTCGACCGGCCAGCGGTTGCTCCGCCACGATCGGCGCCTCGGTGCGCGGTTCGTCGCCGGTGCCGACGAGGCCGGTCGCGGGTCGCTCGCGGGACCCCTCGTCGTCGCGGGCGTGCTGCTCGACTACGGGGCACTGCGCGGGCACCGCGTGAGGCCGCTTGCGCTGCTCAACGACTCCAAGCAGGTCGACCCCGAGGAACGCGAGCGCCTCTTCCACGCCGTGCTCACCGCCGCGAGCGCCGTCACGGTGCGCGTCATCTCCTCGACCGAGATCGACGGCCGCGGCCTGCACCGCTCGAACCTCCGCGGGCTCCGAGAGGTCCTCACGGAGCTCCATCCTCCCGCGGAGGCGTGCCTGGTCGACGGGTTCCGGCTCGGATCGCTGGCGCCGCCGCACACGGCCGTCGTCGACGGCGACACGAAGAGCGCCGCGATCGCCGCCGCGTCGATCGTCGCGAAGGTGACACGCGACCGCCTCATGCGTCGGCTCGACGCGCTCTACCCACGCTATGGCTTCTCCTCCCATGTCGGCTACATCACGCCCGAGCACACGCGGGCGGTCCTCACGCACGGGCCGTGCCCGCAGCACCGCCGGTCGTTCCAGGCCCGGGCGTACCTCGAGACCGTCGCGGCGTGAACCGCGGCGAGCGGATCGCCGCGCGCCACTACCGGCTCCACGGCTACCGAATCCTCGGGGCGAACGTCCGAAGCGGCGGCTACGAGCTCGACCTGATCGCGCGCCGCGGCAGGCGACTCGTGTTCGTCGAAGTGAAGGAACGGGCGTGCGATCGGTTCGGGGGAGGCGTCGCGGCGGTGAACGCGGAGAAGCGCCGCAGGGTGCGCCGCGCGGCTGCGTCGTGGCTCCAGGCGCATCCGGAGACCGCTTCCCTCGAGATCCGCTTCGAAGTCGTGTCCGTCAGCGACCGTCGTGTCGAGCGACTCCAGTTCGCGGACAGCTGAGGGCACTGGGGCGACGGGAATGACGGGAACGCCCGTTCCGTTACACTCGTAACCAAGAGAAGAGCCGGGGGGCACTATCCCCCAACGGGCGCGCTCGTCAACACGGCCGTGAGGTGGCAGCACCCACGTTCCCGGGCGCGTCGGCCTCCGCGGAGCGGGGGCGGGAGAAACCTCCGGCTGACAGGGAATCCACGTCAGCCGGAAAGGAATCGAACCGCCCCATGACCAGCCGTTCACGTACCTGGATCCTGCTCGCCGGCCTCTCGGCGCTCTTCGTCGCCGTCGGCGGGCTCGTCGGAGGCACCGGCGGCATCGTCGTCTTCCTCGCGATCGCGATCGTGTTCAACTTCGCGATGTTCTGGTTCTCGGACCGGATCGCCCTCAAGATGAGCCGAGCGCGGCCGCTCGAGGCCGGGCAGATGCCCGATCTCGTCGCCGACGTCGAGGACCTCTCGGCGCGCGCACGCATCCCGGTCCCGCGCCTCTACGTCATCCCGTCGCAACAGCCGAACGCGTTCGCCACGGGACGCAACCCACAGCACTCGGCAGTCGCGGTGACCGAGGGCCTCGTCGCGCTGATGCCGCGCGACCAGGTGCGCGGCGTGCTCGCCCATGAGCTCTCGCACATCCGCAACCGCGACGTGCTCGTGACGACGATCGCGGCGATGATCGGCGCCGCCATTTCGGCGATCGCGAACTTCCTCCAGTTCCAGTGGCTCTTCGGCGGCGACGACGACGAGAGCCCGCTCGGCTTCATCGGAACGATCGCGGCGATCCTGATCGCCCCGATCGCCGCGATGCTGCTGCAGTTCGCGATCTCGCGGCAGCGCGAGTTCCTCGCGGATGCGACGGCGGCCGAGCTGCTCGGCACGGGACGCCCGCTCGCGGACGCGCTCGGGACGCTCGAGCGCGGGGTGGAGGCGCTGCCGATGCAGGTCAACCCCGCGACGGCGTCGCTCTACATCGCCAATCCGCTCTCCAGGGGCGGCATGTCGTCGCTCTTCTCGACGCATCCGCCGATCCCGGTGCGGATCGCGCGACTCGAGGCGCTCGACGCCGCACGCGGCCTCTGACAGGAGCTCCGAGGAGTCCGAGCCATGGGCGCCGAAATATGCGCCCATGGCGGCGACGCAGGAGGCCCTGTACGCGGGGCGGCTCGACCTCGACCTCTCGTGGTCGGAAGGACAGCTGCCCGAGCGTGAGCGGACGAAGCACGTCCACCGCCTCCATCCGTACCTGGGCAAGTTCGTGCCGCAGCTCGTCGAGGCGCTGCTCGAGCGGTACGTCGCTCCGGGTGGGCACGTGCTCGACCCGTTCGCAGGCTCGGGGACGACCCTGGTACAGGCCCTCGAATCGGGCCGTGACGCGACCGGCGTCGACATCGCCGGCTTCAACTGCCTGCTGATGCGTGTGAAGACCCGGCGTCACAACCTGGACGCGGTCCGGCGCGATCTGCTCTGGGCTCACGAGCAGGCCTCGGCGTTTGCGGCCGACGAGCGGATGCCTTCCGGGGCGACGCCCTACCTCCGCGACTGGTTCGCGCCGCGCGCGGTCGCCGAGCTGCTGCACTTTCGCTCGCTCGTCGAGCAGGTCGCCTCGGCCGACGTGCTGCGCGTGATCCTCGCGCGGGCCGCCCGGTCGGCCCGCCGCACGACGCACTTCGACCTCGACTTCCCCCGCGAGCCGCAGCACGGGCCGTACTGGTGTCACAAGCATCGCCGCACATGCACGCCCGTCGGCGAGGCGCGGAGGTTCCTCCTGCGGTACACGCTCGACACGCTCGACCGCATCGAGACATTCACTGCGGCCCGTGCAGCCGACGTCCACGCTTCGGTGCAGCACGGCGACGCTCGAGACCTCGAGCTCGGCGGGCCGTTCGACGGCGTCGTCACCTCGCCGCCGTACCCCGGCCTGATCGACTACCACGAGCAGCATCGGTACGCGTACGAGCTGCTCGGTCTCGACGAGCGCCGTGAGGCTGAGCTTGGTCGTCCCGCCCGGGGGCTCGGTCGCGATGCGATCCGTGCCTACGTCGAGGGCGTCGCAGCAGTGCTCGCGAACGCACGCCGGCGACTCGGTCCGAGCGCCCCCGTGTGCATCGTCGTGAACGATCGCCGCGACCTCTATCCCGAGATCCTGCGGCGTGCCGAGCTTCGCCTCGAGGACCGCCTCGAGCGCCATGTGAACCGCCGCACCGGCCGTCGCGCAGGGGAGTACTTCGAGTCGATCCTCGTCTGCCGCGCCGCCTGAGCGCGCTCGACGCCCTTTGCAGGATCCTCACACGGCTGTTCCATCCTTGCGATCGATCCGCTCCCGACCAGGAGGTCACATGAGAACGTTGATCCGTCACCGGCCGTCGCCGGCCATGGTCGTCGCATGCCTCGCGCTCCTCGTCGCCCTCACGGGCACGAGCGTCGCCGCCGTCTCGGCGCTCGCGCCGAACTCCGTCGGCACCGCGCAGATCAGAGCGAGCGCCGTCACCGGGGCAAAGATCCGGGCGAACGCCGTCACCGCGGCGAAGATCAAGAACCGCAACGTGACCGGAGCGAAGATCGCCCGGAACGCAGTCACGGGCTCGTTGGTCCTGAACGGGTCGCTCACGCGGGACGACTTCGCATCCGCCTCGCTTCCCGCCGGCCCCGCCGGCCCCGCAGGTCCGGCCGGCCCGGCGGGCCCCGCCGGCCCTGCAGGCACGATCGGCCCGATCACGGTGCGACAGGCGAGCGCGGTCGTGCCGGGCGGCGTTGCCGAGAACGGCGCCTACGACACCGTGACGGTGGGCGTGAACTGCAACGCGAACGAGAAGGCGATCTCGGCCGGGACCGGCTGGAGCGACGACGCCGCGGACCGCGAGCTCTGGACGCAGCGGATCACGCCGGTCATCACGAACAACGCTGTCACCGGCTACCGGGGCACGGGCGGCAACGACAGCGGCAACACGAGCACGTTCACGCTCTACGTCCTCTGCTACACGGGCTGACGAGGACACGCCGACGGTGGGGCCGCCGAGGCCCCACCGTCGCAAACCTGGCTCGAAGACGGCACGAACTCGTGACACCTTCGGCCGTACGGTCGAAGCGTGTTCGGTCGGGCGGTCACGTTCGCGCTCGTCGGGCTCGAGCCGCGGCGCGTCGAGGTCGAGGCGCACCTCCGCTCGGGCCAGCAGCCGACGTTCTCCATCGTCGGGCTGGCCGACCGCGCCTGCCAGGAGGCGAAGCACCGTGTGCGCAGCGGTGTCCACTCGGCGCTCCTGCCGTGGCCAGACATGGTGATCACCGTGAACCTCGCACCCGCCGCGTTGCGGAAGGAGGGGACGGGCTTCGATCTCGCGATCGCCCTGACGCTGCTCGCCGCGTCCGACGAGGTGCCGGCCAAGCGGCTCGCCGAGCACGCGTGCATCGGCGAGCTCGGGCTCGACGGCCGCATCCGGCCGGTCGTGGGCACGATCGCAGCCGCTGAGGGAGCGGCTCGGGCAGGGTTCTCGCGGCTGCTCTGCGCGTCGGATTCCTCACGGGAGGCTGCGCTCGCGGGGATCGAAGCGGTGGGCGTGCGGCACATCGCCGAGGCCGTCGGTTACCTCCGCGGCGAGGACGACATCGAGCCCGCATCGCCGGAGCAAGACACGCTCCCGGTCGACACGCGCCTCCCGGACCTCGCCGACGTGCGCGGCCAGGAACGCGGTCGCCGGGCGCTCGAGCTCGCCGCGGCGGGATCGCACAACCTCCTGCTCGCCGGCCCGCCCGGGACGGGCAAGACCATGCTCGGGCGGCGACTTCCCTCCATCCTGCCGCCGCTCACCCAGGACGAGGCGCTCGAGGTGACCCGCATCCACTCCGTCTCGGGAACGCTGAGACCGGGCTCAGGGCTCCTCACGACACCACCGTTCCGGGCGCCCCACCATGGGGCATCGGCCGCGGCGGTGATCGGTGGAGGGACCGTCCCGCGGCCGGGGGAGGTGAGCCTCGCGCACCGCGGCGTGCTCCTGCTCGACGAGCTGCCCGAGTTCCCGCGCTCGGTGCTGGAAGCCCTGCGGCAGCCGCTCGAGGACGGCGTCGTGTCGGTTGCGCGGGTGGGCGGCCGCGCGCTGTTCCCCGCGCGCTTCCGGCTCGTGGCGACGATGAACCTCTGCCCGTGCGGCGGCCGAGGCGATCCCAAGCTCGAGTGCGTCTGCACGCCGGCGCGGATCGCCGCGTACCGCGACAAGGTCTCACGGGCGCTCCTCGACCGGTTCGACCTCGTGGTCGCGATGCCGCGGCCGAGAGCCGAAGAGCTTGCCGCCGGGCCCTCGGAGCCTTCCGGCGTGGTGCGCGAGCGCGTCGTCGAGGGCGCGGGCCGTCTGCGCGCAGCGCCGCCGAGGCGCGTCACGGCTGCGTCAGAGCTGCTCGACCGTGCGGTCGACCGGCTGCCGCTCACGGGACGCGGGCGCGCTCGCGTCGCCCGCGTGGCGCGCACCGTCGCCGCGCTCGCAGGCTCCGCCGACGTCCTTCCCGAGCACGTCGCCGAGGCACTGTCGTACCGCTCGCCGACGGGTCTCGGTGAGCGGTGACGTGCCGCTCCGTCAGACGCGGCGAACGCGGGTATCCACGCTTGCTCGCCGAGATCCCCGACCCGCCCGGGCGGCTCTGGGTTCGTGGCGAGGCGTCGCTCGACGTGCTCGAGCGCCCGGCGGTCGCGATCGTCGGCGCGCGAGCCTGCTCGGGCTACGGGCGCACGGTCGCCCGCTCGATGGCGACCGAATGCGGGACCGCAGGTGCGGTGGTCGTGAGCGGCATGGCGCGAGGGATCGACGGGGAGGCGCATCGAGGCGCCCTGGCCGCAGGCGGGATCACCATCGCGGTGCTCGGGTGCGGGATCGATCGCGACTACCCCGCGGCCCACGCCGAGCTCTCCCGGGCGATCGTGTCCGCGGGCGGTCTCGTCGTCTCGGAGTACGAGCCGGGGATCGAGCCCGCCCCGTGGAGGTTTCCGGCGCGCAACCGGATCATTGCGGGGCTCGCACGCGCCACGGTCGTCGTCGAGGCGCGGGAACGCTCCGGCGCGCTGATCACCGCCGACTTCGCCCTCGAGGACGGTCGGGAGGTCCTCGCAGTCCCCGGCGAGATCACGTCGTCCCTGTCGAACGGGACGAACGCACTCCTGCGGCTCGGTGCGACGCCGGCGACGTGCGCCGCCGACGTGCTCGAGTCGCTCGGGCTCGAGCAGCAGCGGGTCGTGCCGAGCGTGCCGAACGACCCTGCGGCGGAGCAGGTGCTCGTCGCGCTCGCCACGGGTGCCGGGACGGCGGACGAGTTGAGCCGCTCCACGGGCCTCGGGGCCTCGGAGCTCGCGGCGGCTCTCGCGCTCCTCGAGCTGGCGGGCGCCGTCGTGGTCGACGAAGGGATGGTGCGCAGTACGATCGCGCGATGACGCCGTACTGGCTCGCCGAGGCGGGGCCGTCGCCTCCGGCGGGGAACGGCGTGGGCCATGTCGAGGTGGGCATCGTCGGCGCGGGAATAACGGGCTGTGCGTGCGCGCTCGCTCTTGCGAACGCCGGCGTGAGTGTCCGTGTCGTCGACGAGCGCGGGATCGGCGAGGGTGCGAGTGGAAGGAACGGCGGCTTTGCTCTCCGTGGGACGGCCGCCCCGTACGACGAGGTCGTCGCATCCGTCGGTCGTGAGCGCGCGCTGGCCCTCTGGCAGTGGACGGAGAGCGAGCTGCGCGCGATGGCGGAGCTCGGCCGTGACGCGTTTCGGCCGCTCGGGAGCCTGCGCCTTGCGGCGGACGGGGAGGAGCGCGAGGACCTGCGCGACGAGCTCGAGGCGCTGCATGCGGACGGCCTCGCAGCCGACTGGGTCGACGCTCCGGGTGGGCCGCTCTCCGGCCGCTTCACGGCAGCCATCTACCACCCGACCGACGGCGCCCTGCAGCCCGTCCGCCTCGTGCGGCGCCTTGCCGGCCGCGCTTCCGACGCGGGGGCGATGTTCCTCACGGGACACCGGATCGCCGATCCGGGCGAGCTCGACGCGGACATCGTCGTCGTCGCCACGGACGGCTACCCGAGCGGCCTCCTCGGCGAGCTCGAGGGTCTGATCGTCCCGACCCGTGGTCAGGTGATCGCCACGGAGACCCTCTCGGACCGCCTCTTCGAGACACCCCACTACGGCCGCCACGGCTTCGACTACTGGCATCAGACGGAGGACGGACGAATCGTCGCGGGAGGCTTCCGTGATGTCTCGCTCGACCGCGAGTTCACGGCAGAGGAGGCGGTGACCGACGATGTGCAGGGCGCTCTCTCCTCATTCGTGAACGACCTCGTGGGACGCGAGCTGCGCGTCGACTACCGCTGGGCGGGGATCTTCGGGCTCGTCCTGGACTTTCTGCCGGTCGTCGGGCCCGTCCCTGGCTCGCCGCGGACGTGGGTCGCGGCCGGCTACTCGGGCCATGGAAACGTGCTGGGCTTCGCGTGCGGCCGCCTCCTCGCCCGCGCGATCCTCGGCGACCGCGACCCGTTGCTCGACCTCTTCGAGCCGGCGCGCCTGCTTGGTGAACGAGCGTGAGCGCGGGAGTGGGCGCGCCGTGCCCGCAATGCGGCGCGACCATCCCTGCGTCCGGCCCCTACCCGGCCTGGTGCGACACGTGCGGCTGGAACCTGGCCGGCCCTCCGGAGGAGCCATCTCGGCAATCGAAGCTCGACCTCCTCGACTAACGTCTCGCCTCGCGGCTGGGCGCCGGTCTCTCTGCTGCGTTCTCCGCCGACACCGTCTTGAGGCCGCGTCTCACGCGCGCGAAGGCCGCGGCGTATGCCCTCGCCGTGCTGACGCTCGCGCTTGCACTCTTCTTCGGCCTCCTGGGCGTCGTGCTGCTCGGGCTCGGCGTGACAAGGCCGAACATCGCCTTCGTCGTCCTCGGGGCGCTCTTCCTCGGTGTCGGGGTCCTGATGCGCCCGCGTCTCGGCCGCGCTCCCCAGGGCGTGCCCCTGTCACGAGATGACGCGCCTTCCCTCCATGGCCTGGTCGACGACGTCTCGGCCGCACTCGGGACGCGAGCGGCCGGGGTGGTGCAGGTCGATGCCCAATGGAACGCGTCCTGGTCGGTCACCGGGCTCCGCCGCGTGCGCGTCTTGACGCTCGGGCTCCCGCTGTTTCGTGTGCTGGGGCCGCAGGAGCGCGTCGCGCTCGTGGCCCACGAGCTCGCGCACGGACGGAACGGCGACGCGAGGCGGGGCCTGCTGGTCGGCTCGGCTTGGAGAGCGCTCGCCGAGCTCTACGCGATCCTTGCCCCGGATCCGTACGCGGAGGGCGTATTCGACGGCATCTTCAACCTGGTCCTCTGGCTCGTCTCCCGTCCCGTGTACGGGGTGCTGCTCGTGCACGGGTGGCTCACGGCCCACGACTCGCATCGCGCCGAGTACCTCGCCGATGCCCTGGCCGCGCGTGTTGCCGGTACGGAGGGCGCCTCACGTCTGCTCGAAGCCATGCTCCTGGAAGGCGTGCACACGCATGTCGTGCGTCTCGCCCAGTACGGCAATCCGTCGGGTCTCATCGACACACTCGCGGATGACGTCCGTGCCGTCCCCGAACGGGAACGCCTGCGGCGGCGTCGCGTCGCGCAGCTCGAGCGATCGAGCCTGGACGCGTTCCATCCTCCGGTCGCCAAGCGCATGGCGGTGCTCGAGGCCCGCGCCGGGTTGCCGGCTGCGGTGACGCTCTCGGCCGAGGACGCAGCGGCGATCGACCGCGAGCTCGCGCCGCACCATGCCGGCGTCGAGCGTCACATCGTCGACGCCTATCGCGATCTCTTGTACGCCCGCTGACGCGACGGCCGCGGCGCGGTTCGTTAGAGCTCGAGGCGGGGGAGGTCCATCTCGACCGACCGGAGGAGCGCTGCCCGGGCGATCGCGAGGTCCTGGATCGCGAGTCCCGTCGAGTCGAAGAGCGTGACGTCGTCGCCGTCCGCGCGCCCTTCGGCAGCGCCGGCGAGCACCGCACCCAGCTCGGTCACGTCGTCGCGCGCCAGTAGCCCCGCGGCAACGCCCGCCGCGAGCTCGCCGCCATGGCTCGCCTGCTCCCAGTCGTCGCAGAAGAGGCGCGCGCGGCCGAGCTCCCGCGTGGCGATCTCGGCCTTCCCCGGCCCGTCGGCGCCCATCAGGGAGACGTGCTGACCGGGGCGGAGGGAGCCCTCGGAGAAGAGCACGTCGCGTCCCGGAGTAATCGTGACGACGGCGTCGCGCGCGAGCGCCTCGTCGAGCGAGCCCGCGACCTCGGCGCCGAACTGGTCGGCGACGAACCGTCGCCGCGCCTCGTCGACGTCCCAGACGACGGGGGTGCGGCCGTGCGCCACGAGCATCCTTACGGTCTCCGCGCCGTTCACGCCGCAGCCCACGACCGCGACGGACGGCCCGTTCTCGACACCCAGGGTGTCGGCTGCCAGGACCCCCGCCGCGGCCGTTCGGAGCGCCGTCACCGACGCCGCGTCCAGCACCGCCTCGAGTTGACCCGTCTCGGAGTTCGAGAGCACGACGAGCCCGGTTACCGTCGGCAAGCCGAGCGCAGGGTTGCCGGGAAACGACGTGACCCACTTGAGGAGCGCGTGGCCGCCCCCGATCGCCGGCATCGCTCGGAAGTCCCCGGCCGGGTAGTTCGTGACGTAGATCTTGGGCTGCATGACCCATTCGCCGCGGTGGTGCGCGATGAACGCGTTCCGCACGGCAGCGTAGGCGTCCTGCGGCGAGACGGCCGCCAGCACGGCGTCGCGCGAGAAGACCGGGACCGACATGCGGGCTTAGTAGAAGCCCTCTCGCCGCGCGTACCGCTTCGCCCGCTCGGCGTCGTAGGACTCCGCGTCGAACGACGGGTCGCGGCGGCGGTGGATCTCGCCCGAGGACGGGAGCTCGCTCCGCTCGACGTACCGCTCGGGATCCCAGAGCTGCGAGCGGAGGAACGCCTTGGAGCAGTGCGTGAACACCTCGTCGGCGTCGACCAGGATCCCGAGCTTCGGCACCTTCCCGTCCACCGCGGAGGGGGCGAGGAGCTCGTCGTCGGTGACGAGTGTCGCGCGCCCGTTCACCCGCAGCGTGTCGCCGACGCCCGGGACGACGAAGAGGAGGCCGACCCGTGGGTTCGCGAGGATGTTGCGGAGCGAGTCGGCGAGGCGGTTGCCGGGTCGCTCGGGGAGGAGCAGCGTCTGCTCGTCGAGCACCCTGACGAACCCGGGAGGGTCGCCCCGGGGGCTGACGTCGCACGTTCCGTCGGGCGCCGAGGTGGCGAGGAGGACGAACGGCGAGCGGTCGACGAACTGGCGCGTGAGCTCGTTCAACCGGTCTCCGACCTTGGCGCGCACGAGGTCGCTCGGCTCGCCCAGGAGCCGTCGCAGCTCTTCCTCGCCGCGGATCGTCGTCAGCGTCGCTTCCATGGCTCTCGTCTCACCCATCGCACAGTCTCCTCCGACGCTGGATCACCTGATCGGGCGTCACAGCGCCTTGACCGCGGCGATCAGCTTCACGATCGAGTCTTTCGCGTTGCCGAACAGCATCGTCGTCTTCGGGTCGAGGAAGAGCTCGTTGTCGATGCCCGCGAAGCCCGGTGCCATGGAGCGCTTCATGACGACGATGCTCGCCGCCTTGTCCACGTCGAGGATCGGCATGCCGTAGATCGGGCTCGCGGGATCGCTCCGGGCAGCAGGGTTGACGACGTCGTTCGCCCCGATCACGAGCACCACGTCAGTCTGCGGGAACTCGGGGTTGATCTCGTCCATCTCCTTGAGCTGGTCGTACGGCACGTTGGCCTCGGCGAGCAGGACGTTCATGTGACCCGGCATGCGGCCCGCGACGGGGTGGATCGCGTACGCCACGTCGATCCCCTTCTCCTCCAGCAGCTCGGCGAGCTGACGCACGTCGTGCTGCGCCTGCGCGACGGCGAGCCCGTAGCCGGGGACGATGATCACCTTGCGTGCGAACGAGAGCTGCACGGCGACGTCGTCCGCCGTCGTCGCGCGCACGGTACGCCCGTCGTCGACGCGAGCCGCGCCCGTTCCGGCCTGCACCTGTCCGAAGGCGCCGAAGAGGACGTTCGCGATCGAGCGGTTCATCGCCTTCGCCATGAGCAGCGTGAGGAGGGTGCCGGAGGCGCCGACCAGCATTCCCGCAACGATCAGGAGCGTCGAGTTGAGGACGAACCCCGTCGCCGACGCGGCGATGCCCGTGAATGCGTTGAGGAGGGAGATGACGACGGGCATGTCGGCCCCGCCGATCGGCAGCACGAACATCACGCCGAAGAGCAGCGCGAGGCCGATCAG
>Ga0105239_10002620_pt1 | contig 22747 bp, 29 predicted proteins | sample KBSC44metaG_FD_92761 | JGI IMG/M metagenome (GOLD analysis project Ga0105239, IMG submission 92761) | Corn rhizosphere microbial communities from Kellogg Biological Station, Michigan, USA - KBS C4-4 metaG | ecosystem: Host-associated > Plants > Roots > Rhizosphere > Soil | place: Michigan, USA... | reverse complement strand
TCCTTGGACGGCTTTACAGGGGCCGTCGGCTTCGTCGGCTTGGGCTTTGACCGGCTGCTCGGCGGTCGTCCGGTTGATGGCATGGCAGTTCTCCCTGTTAGATTACGAAAGCTGACATCACAGCATCGCCCCCTGGCCTGGATTGATGATGACGTGCCCAGACACATTCCCTTGCGTGGCGATGGCCGATCCGCCACTTCCCCCACTCCGGATGCGATCGGTGGTTGCTCCATCCGCAATCCCAGATACGTCCAATAATAGATTGGTATTGCCGCTCACCAGATTGATGCCATAGGTAAATACGCCGCCGCCCGAGACGGCGATGTACGGGATGACCCGGCATCGATTACTGTCCTGGATGGAAACGGCTACTGGCGCCGTAAGCGCCTGGCTTTGAATGAACTGAGGAGCGACTTCACAGCCCTGCGAATTATTAATCACGACACCGTTGATGCAATTGAGTAGTTTCGTACCATGAACGACGACATTGCCCATGTCCGTGAGCTGAAGCCCGGCGCCGCCGCTCCAATGCCCGTGCAGCTGCCCTCCCAGAAGCGTCACACCGGAGCCGTTGAAGATGCTGACCCCATAAGAGGCCGAGCCATTTGATGCTACGTAAGGGGCGATAATCTCGATGGCGGCCCCGGCGTTGATGTCGCCAACCTCGATCCCGACCGTGTCGCATTGGTCGACAATGGGGTGATCGATATGGACATCGACTGATGACGGGTAGGTTAAGCCAGGAGCGCTCAGGACAATTCCCTTGCTTGTCCCCGCCACCTCGAAATCCCGGACAAAGGTGTCGACAAACGCCCCCTTCATCAAAAGCGCGATCGGGATGTTTCCATCGGTCGTGCTGCCGCTTTTCCGGTTGGCGACACCAACGCAACGGTTCAGGTAAATGCTGGCGTTGCCGCCCGCATAGCCGAAGGTGCGGTTGCCATCGAGAAACCATCCCCGGCACGTATCGTAATTGCCGGCAGTCGTCGGGCTGTCTATCCGCGCCTCGACATCATCGAATTTCGTGTAGATGGTAGCACCGGCATAGACGCCGCACGCGCTGTTCTGAATGAGAAGATTGCTGAACCTGCATTTCAGGACATATTGAACGCGAAGACCGCTGCCGACCGTATCCTCGTCGTTGATCGTTCCCCACGGCGACGGAGCGACCGTCCGCCAGATTGCAAGATCCTGTAGCGTTACATTCTTGAGAAAGCCGCCCTGAAGCTGGTCCTGCTCTACCGCTCCGGCAGGCTGGGTGTCGTATCCAACCTTGACGATATTGGCGGTGGCGGAAGCCATCGTGATGCGCGTTCCGGTTCCGGAGGCGCGGTTGAAGCGGCTCGATCCCTTAACTGTACGATTTTCCGTCTGGATGGCCCAAGTGGCCGAGATCGAATAATCTTTCGCACCTAGATGAATGACAGGGCAAAGCGTCTCGCATGCGTTGAGGGCAGCCAGCCAATCCCCGCTATTGTCGTAGAACCACTCCGGATAGCCGTTGATGCCGTCCCAATCACGCGCCCAATAAAAACCGTCAGTGAGCGACTGGATATAGATGCCCTGCAATGGATCGGACGGCGGAGTGCCGACGAACGACGTGAAACGTCCGGCCCTTCCCCCCTCGACAAGATCAGCTTTCTGACCGGCAGAGCGAACGGGCAATTCCGCAAGCGCAAGGCGCGTCAGCGCGACGGTGTCGGTCCCCGGTGAGAAATAATCGCGTGTCACCAGCACCACGCCCTGAGACGTGGAGAGAACATATTTGTAAGGCAGAAGTTGGAGATATATTTCGGGGAACCGTCCGCTCGCATCGGCCACCACCGGGTTGGGATTGGGGATGGTTAGATTGGCGTCGGAATATGTCGCCAGCGGCAACGAACTGCCGGCCGCGAACCACTCAAGCTTGGCACCCGGCAAAACCTCGCCGTTGATGCCTTCGATGCTGAATATACCTGTGTCGAACAGCGATGCCATCCAGTCCCCGCGCATTCATGATGATGAATGTGGTTGTCTGGATGACGCGGCCCACTACCGCTTGACGCTCATAGCGCTGTCAGGGGCTTTTCTAGCATGCTTGGCGCTGGAATGAAAGCGTGCTATTCAGGCCATGATGCGATCAGTCATATTGATAGCGCTAGCCCTGACAGGCTGCGCCCCGCGCCTCAGCTTCGCCAATGAAACCGGTGGCGTGATCAACAAATCAGGCAGCCTCGGAAACGATCGAGCCTATGCGATGATGACAGAGCATTGCAAAAAGTTCGACAAGATCCCGCGCGTTTCGAGCCGCGACATTCTCACCAACGCTGTTCGCTTTGATTGTGTAGCGCCTTGAGGATTTGGCAGGCGCTCGTCATATTCGGAAGCGCGTATGCGATAGGGCGCAAAACCGCGCTTGCTGCACTATTGTTCGCCTGGCCGCTCATCTGGTGAAGCGGCGGCACTGCCGGTCTTGACTACATTATCGTTTACAGCGGCCATAAGCTTTTGCTGAAGCTGAATGACTTCATTGCGAATGGTAGGATCTTTCGTCGCAATGGAGGTTAGCCTCTCGATCCTGGCAATCGAAGCCGCCGGATTATTCGCCTTGGCAATGTTGAGAATGGCCTTGGCCACATGGGGAGACGCGAGCACGCGGCCAGCAATATATTGACCAGCCAGCACCTTACCGAGCGTTGCCATACTGGCAAATGCAGTCCCGGCTGTGGCCGATGACATGATCGCCAGGCCGGTATTTGAAGCGTTGCGATAGCGGCCTGCCGCCTTGGATTTTTCAGCCAAAAGCGCGAGCTGGTCGATCGCTTTGCGGCTTTCGCCCCGAAAGATCGTATTCTTTGCACTCGCCCCAATTGAATTCCAGTTGGTTAGGAACGTATCGAAGGAGAAAGCGCTCCCGTCAGCATTCTGTGCACCACTCTTCGCGCGGCCAAGCTGATTGATCAACGTTGCGCGCGCGTCGCCAGCTACATCCTCTGGGAGGACGGCGAAAAGCTTGTCTAGACGCGCATTATTCCCCTTGGCGGCAGCATTGAGGCCATCCACAATCTGCTCACCGCTTTTCTCGCCCTTCTTTCCTATGATTGGCATGATGACATCATCGAGATTTTTTACCCGGTCAGCCCATTCGCGATCGGCCTTGGTATATGCATTTGCCGCCTCGGCCTTGCCTTGTGTGCGTAGAGAGGTAACCAAATCCTCGCTTGCGGCATCGATGGCGCCATTCACCCGCCGTTCCAGATCTGACCCACGCAAGCCATCCTTAATGAACTTCTGGCGCAACTGGGTCCGCATGCCGCGAATACCGTCAACGCTGATAGTGCCACGCGCCGCAAGATCCTCCCGCAGTGATTGAAGAACGGCAAGGCCATCCGCGCCTCCCGGAACCTCGCTCAATTCAGCGATATTCTTATCCAGATTGGCCAAAGCCCCGTTCGGCGCAACGCGCGTATCGCCGGCCAGCGCCGCTGCGCGAGTGTATTCCTTGCCAATCTCGGTTCGGCTGCTATTTCTGTAGGCAAGCGCGCCTTCGCGAACAGCGTCTCCAGCGGCCTCCTTGTTCAGTACATTCCCCTCCGCCGACGCCATGCGATCCAGCGCCTCACCTCCCTTGGCCTGCACATTTCGTGCCGCAGACACGATTGGCTGAACGCCTCCCGGCGTTGCTGCTGCGCCCGCCGTCAATAGTCTAGTTGTTGGGCCGCCAGCATCAGCTGGCATGACAGGAACACGAAGATCATTGCTCGCCTGAAGAATGTCAGAAGCCTCTTGGACACGCCCGCCGCCAGACGGCGGAATCGGGGGCGTACGATTAATGTACCGATCAGCCAATTTCCCAAAACCGTAGCCCAGTCCGGCACCAAACACGCCGCCCTTTGCGCCTGCCGAAAGCCGGCTTTCCAGATCGGTGCCTGAGCCAAGGCCGTATAGCGCTCCCATTCCTCCGCCCACTTTCGCCATTTCAGCAGGGGTGCGAGCGCTGCCGCCAAATGGAATTATGGAGGCACCAGTCAATTGGCCTCCGGTATAAGTCCATGGATGTTGCTGTGCTTCGGCATCCTTTACGGCGCGTGTAAGCTTAAGCTCGTCCTCATAAGTTGTCGGCTTGTCTGACGTGAGCGCGCGAACGCCTGCTCCGAATTCATCATTCAGGCCAAACATAACGGTATCCGCCGCGCCGTGCATAAACGCCGTCCCGGCGCCGCCTGGTTGATTTGCAACCGCTTCTTCGGCGCGTTTAGCCGCCTCGCGCGAACCAGCTTCTACCGGAGTAGCAACCTCAACCGTATCCCGCCCCCCTTTGGAGAAATAATCGATCGCTGCCTGTGCGTCCTTGGCGTCGATGTTGAAGCCCTTGCCCTTCCCATAAGCAATAATCTCTTCAGGGGACTTGAACTCGCGCGCATTGACACGTTTTTGAAGATCCTGCTGAAAAGCAATCGCCTCTGGCGAAACAATCGTGTTGCCGGGATCGCCCTGGTTGAAGCCGATATCTCCCTGAGCCAATGGATCGAGCGGTGCGTTGGCGGACAATCCCTTATCCGCTGCGCCAGGACCAGCCGCGACCTTCAGGCTTTCCGCCACGCGCTGGCGCGCCTTGGCTTTCTGTGCAATCGTCTCGGGACTGTCGCCGGTTTGAGGAAAGAATATCTTATCCTGCCCCTCGAATTCAGCAGGGGAAATCGCTGCCCCTGATTCATACCGAAGCGAGGCCCTGATCCAGTCCTCCTTAGCCTGCTGTGCTTTCTGACGCTCAGGAGATGTAAAGGAGTTAACGACGTTTGCGGGGAGGACTGCCCGCGCAGCGTCGCCGGCAACGCCGACCGGGTCACCGCCCGCTCCTGCTGCAAGAAAATCCCTATCGGCACCAATCGCCCGCTCATAAAATCCAGTCGACTTGCCTTGGTATTCGGTAAGCGAATTGCCGCTCGATTTCTTTGGCGCAAGTCCTTGGGCGCGGTACGTATCCAGCTCCAACTGATGTTCGGGTTTGATGCGTCCAGAAACCTCAAGCTCGATTAGCTTCGCGATCCTTGGATTGGTGACGGTCGTTGTGGGGTTGGGCTGCGCCATCAGTAATTCAAATCATCTGTGCTCGAAGGGATGTTGCCCATCACACCTATGAGCGGCTGCGGCCCCCATTTTGTCAAGCGCTCTTCGCGCTTTCTGCTGAGTGCAAGATTGCCCGCTGAAGTCGCTTCCGTGGCCTGGTTATGGCGTTGCTGCTCTGCCGCCTTCAGTTCCTCCATCTGCATCTGAAGCTGCTCTTTGCCGGAAAGCGCGCCCATCTGGAGCTTATGGATTGCGGTCGGATCGTAAACATCAGGAAGCTGCGGAAAATGCATGCCATGCCCATATTGGTCGAACATCATCTTCACATTCGCCCGCGCCGCGTCATAACTCGCCTGATCCCGCACGCCGCCGAGTTGCTGCAACGCATATTCATTGATCGTCTGATAGGTCTTGAGTTCATTCTGCTTGCGCGCCAACTCAGCGTCGTCGAATTTCATCGCGCCTTCGACATCGCCCGCCCCAACATAGGCTGCGCGGGCCTTGGTAGGATCGATCTGGCCGGTTGACGGGTCGTAAGCCGACGTCAGCCCGCTTCGCACCTGTTCGCCACGTTGATAGTCCTTGTCGGCGCGCTCGTCGAGCTTGTCCTGGCGCTCCATCTGCTTGGCCTGATACATATCGGACAGCCGCTGATGTCGCATCTGCATATAAAGCTCAGGCAACTGGTTCGTCTGCGCCCGCGCGTTGGCCAATATTTCCCAAGGGTTGCTAGCCATCAGTAGATCCCGTCAGAACCGGATACGCCGTAATATTTGGGCGAACCAAAACCGCCATTGCTCATCATGTACATGCCCGCGAGATTGCTCGCCGTGCCGCTAATGCTCGCTCCGGTATTGGCATAGGACGACGCGCGCGCGTTGCCGGCTGCGGTTGCGGCATTCCCGATGTTCTGCGCGTTCTGGCCATAGGCGTTGATGATCTGGCCACTAGAACTTGCTCCAGCAGCAGCGGTCCCAGCCGTTGCCGTCTGCCCGACGCCAGCCAAGGCCGCGAGCCGATTGGCGAAAGTCTCATAATCTCCCGACGCGAGACCTGTGGCATAACGCATCCGTGCCTTGTCGGCGCCGCCGCTGTTGAGAATGCCGCGTGCCGCATTTTGACGATCGATCGCCTGCAATCCTTGGTCAAGCTGCCACTGATAGCCCGGCGATTCCTCATACCCGCCATATCCGGGCGTCATCGCGATCGGTGCCTCATGCGTAGTTGTCGCCGGTTGGTAGCCGGGCATCTTCGACAATGTAGAATCGTAAAGCGAGGCTGGGAAATAGCGCCCACTGGGAACACCCGGCGGCAGCGCTGGAAATTTCTCCGGAATCGTTGTGGCTGTGCCCCCCGGCATCCCTGATGCATAGATCGAGGTGTCTTCGGGCCGTGATACGCCGTACATGTCAGCAAGTTTGTAGAGCGCGCTTTGCCCGACCGCACGCTGCGGAGCGTAATCGGAGCGCGTCAGGTCATATTGACGCCGGGCCTCCTCAACCTGAGCTTGTGTCGCCTGATTGGATGCGTCCGCTGCCGTCTGCGCCGCCTGCTTCTGTGCCTTGGCGGCCTTGCTCCCGGCAATCATCGAAGAGCCCGCGCCTACAACCGCAGCGCCTGCGATAGCTACGCCGACCATTATTCAGCCGCCTGCATGATGTGGGCCTCTTCGAAAAATGTCTTGGAATAATAGCGCTCAACCTCGGTATAGCCGAGCTTCTCGAACAGCCATGACGCATCCTTATGGAGTTTGGAGCCGACAAAGAAGCGCCCGACGCCGCGTCTGCGCGCCTCACGTTCAACCGCCTTGAACAGGATGAACCCGCCCATCTTGCCGCGATGCTCCGGGGCTACCCAGAAGATATCGAGGCTCAGCTGCAGGAGCGTGCGGTAATGCAGCGCCGGCCCAATGAAACCGACGAAATAGCCGGCCAGCTCGCCTTTTTCGCGCAAGGTGACGACAAGAATGCGCCCCAAGGCGTCGAGCCGGTGATATTCTTCGAAGCAGGGATCGAGCGGGACATGATCCTGGTCGAGCGCCAGTTCCAGATAATGGCGCGGAAGCAAGGGGGCCACTTCTTCAAGGAAGGGCGCGAAAGGTTCCGGTGTGGCGGTCAGTGTCATTCCAGCCTCAAATCCACGATGAGAACGATGCGATCGTCCGCGCTGTTGTTGACGACGCTGTGTTCGGTTCGATTGTCGATCATCCACCACTCGCCCATGCGGAAGTTGATCACCTCCTCTCCAATCTTGAAGATGGCGCCGGGCAGGCATTGCAGCGCGAGCATGTAGCGCGTGAAATATGTCGCCGGAGCGCCCTGGTCGATATGGGGTGGGATTTCCTTGCCTGGAGGCAGGCGCGTGATGATCACTCGCCCTAGCTTTACCGCTTCGACGCGGCGCATGATATCGAACACCAGCGGCCTCAATTGAGGAAGTTCACGCCAACCGCGATATGAGACCACATCAAGGTCATTGACGACCGATTCCGCATTGGACGGATCGTTGAAAAACACCCAGATATCATCGACCGCGCCGTGCGGGCTGGCGGGATGCGTGGATCTCAAGTCATTCTCGTTCCACAACTCCTCCCGCGCAGAAAGCGCGTTGAGGATGGGAATGACATCGACGCCTTCCGCGATTTTCTGGAAATGCCGCAAGCCAGTTCATCCGCTGAGCGATCGTCTGGCTATGGGAAGCGGCCCGATCCTGCCGCCGATGCGTGTCGCACCCCCGCATTCATTATCACGAAATGCGCCAAGGTCAAAGCATCATGCGGCTGGCCTGAAGACCACCGCCCCCATGAGCGCGGAAATATCATTGGATGCCGCCCCTGTTCCCGCCGCCGTGCCAGTGATCTTGAGAATATTTGTCCCCGACAGTGTCAGCCCTGTCAGTTCGCCCACGGACGTATAGGCCGCCAGCGCCGCTCCTTCCGTCTCCAGGGATGCCATATAGCGCACGACAGACGATGAAACGCGGATAAGAGACGCGCGAACAACCCATGCCGAAGATAAGCTCAGCGTAAGCGCGCCAGTATCGAGGATGGCGGTGCCAGCGAAATAAACCTTGATCTGCCTTGTGGCGGTTCCTGACGAGACGAACGTTCCCCCATAATTGGCTTCGAGCTTGTCGCCATTCGCACCTAATTGTCCGGCTGCGATCGTGTCTGAATAAAGATCGGTTTCCGTCGTGCCGCTATTGCCCACAGTCGCATAATGGTCGAACTTCGCTGCCGAGAGAGGTAGCGTGGAGGCGGCGGTCAATCGCCCTTGCGCATCGACGGTGAATGTTGGGAAGGCAGATGCAGAACCATAGCTTGCAGCCGTCACGGCGGTATTGGCAAGCGCAATCGCGCCAGTGCTGCTGTTATAGCTTATCCCAGTACTTCCAGAGAGCGCGGATCGCGCCCTGCTATTGGTGAAATAGAGATTGACCGTACCCTCTGGAATGGCGTCGCTGTCGAGAGTGATCGACGATATTGCCGTGATTCGTCCCTGCTGATCGACCGTCAGTTGCACCGCAGAGCCGCCATAGGTCCCAGGCGTCACTGCGGTATCGTCCAGATCCATCGTCACGAAGCTGGGGCCGACATTGGCCGTCAGGCCGGCTCCGCCGGTCAGAACGCGCTCGCCGGTCAGGACTGGTGATGTCGCGAAAGTCAGAAACGGCGCGCCAGCCAGCGAACCCGAGATGTCAGTTGACGCATTGCGCTGCAATTGCGCGAAGAAGCGATAATATTCAGCAGTCGGGCGGCCAGCACCGTCCACCATCGGCGTATTCGGCGGATTGATCGTGAAGGTCATATCTATCGGCAATCAGCATAATAGCTCATGATCAGCCGCCTTACGGGATCGGTGATCGTCAGCCGCATCGTTCGCACCCGAAATTGTCCCAATGTCCGCCAGATAGCCCGCGTGCGGTATTGGCCGATCCGCCCAAGCGAGCGCCACAACTCGTTAGACCATGTCCGGCCACCATCGTCGGAATAGCGAAGCATGATCTTGGGATCAGAGCCCTGCCCGTCATTCAGCCCGACGCCGGTTTCGCAATAAACCTCAAAGCCGTACATCGTCACCCGCGAGCGCCCAGCCCCGATTTGAGGTAATTCCACCTCCATGGCGATAGGGTCGCCGTCCTCGGTGTGGCTGTCGAGATTGGGCGTGTAGAGGATGCCGGTATAGGCATCGGAAAGGATTGTCCGGTTCCATGCCGTGACGGCCCCGCCCACCCGCCAGTTGATCGTCTGCCAGCTTTTGCGCTCATGCCATGCGCCCGTCGCCATGTCGTAGCAGAACGTGCCTTGGCCGGTTGAAATGCAATAGAATTTGTGGCCCTCCTGGGCATAGGTGAAGGCACGCATATAGGTCGCATTGCGCAACTGATATTCGATCGCATGAGTTGATATGCGAATAGGCGTGTAGCCGTCGAGTCTATAGACGGTCCTGTCGTCGCCGACGAAGTGCACGCTGTTGTCGATCTTGACGATGCTGTCCCGATCGAAGCAGCCGCGTTCGATAAAGGCGTTTCCCTGCCGCTCGAACACATTGTCCGCGCCGCCGGCATTGTAAAACACCTCAATCGTAGCCCCGCCATAAAGCTGCAGCTCGCGGTGATCGTTGACGATGCCTATCAGGCGATCTGGCGATCCCTCCGCCGTGAACACGTCGAGGAGGTCGTAGGATAGCCCGTCCGCAATCCCGGAATAAATGCACTGGTCGGAGTTTCTGATCACCCATACGAAATAGCTGTCGATATAGGCAACATCGATAACCTCGGGCAGATCCTCCGAGCTGTGCACCGTGCCGCCGGAATAGACATAGCCATTGGGATCGGCTGCGATCGCGACCTCGGTCCCATTATTCGCCATCTTGACCGGACCAAGGCCCGGAACGCTCCCGAGAAGCGAAACCGAACCGTTTTGGTCGATCGAATAAAGACTTGTCCCGGCCACCGCGTAAATTTTGTCGCCCATGAACGTCGAGCCGCGTACTGGGTCGGAGCCAAGCACGGCAAACCTGTCAAGGCCTGGCGTCGCCATGATCGCAAGATCGTCCTCGCGGTCTCCATCTGCCTTTTCAGCGAAGCAGTTGACGACCTTGGCGCCACTCCATGGCAGTGAACGCCCCTGGCTGTATTGAAGGGCTGGCTTGGTCTTGGACACTATCTTTTACCCAAGTCATAATTAATTGGGAGCACGACGGTGCTGTTTGGTTCCACCCGAGCGAAATAATCAGCTAGAGTTGCAGGTGCTCGATAGCGCGCATTCGCTGGTGATGCCCAATAAACCCAGTTTTTTTGGGCATCGTTTTGAGTTTGTGGGCTACCATCAGTCCATTGACCGCCAATGCCATTCTGCGCATTGCTGTAAACGCTCTCCCGCGAAAATGTTGGATGGTTTGGCTTCTTCCATGTGTCAGGAAGATGCCCGTTCGCGGCTTCTTTCGCGTTGTTTTTCCACGCGCCGCGCAGATCATAGTCTGAGACGCTTTGTAGCCTTGCAGGAAGCAAGCGCAGCCATTTCTGGAAAGCTGCCTCGTCTTCCGAACTAAGTTGAGTGTTAAACTGCCCTGAAAGATCGGGCGGATTTATGCCCATAAGTGTTTGGATGTCTGGCATCTAATGCCGCCGTCCCCAGTGATCATCAGGCTGGAGATAGAGCGAACTGGTCTCCTGATCGAAGCCACGCAACTGACCTAGCAGCATCGCGGCCTTGGTCTCGATCTTGGCAGCCAGTCTCTGATCGTTAACGGGATATTCGGTCTGCATGTCATCCGCGAGGTTCCAGATGATCGCCTGAAGCCATTCCTGCGGAAAATCGGCGCCGTCATTGGAATTGATCATGTCGTCGAGCGTCCGCACGACATCGAGCGTCACAATGAATTGCGATGCCACCTGAACCGATGGCGCCGGCCACAGGTAAAGTGTGCCGCTGGCGCGCTGCGCGTCATAATAGAAATTGACCGGCGTGGACAGCGATGTCATCTTGTTAGGCTGGTCAAGATATTCCGAGCGCGACCACATGAACATGGGCGTCTCATAGCCACCCGATAAGAGGCCTCGGCGCGCCGAAAGCACCCGCAGCGGCTTGGGATTGAGCGGATAGGCCGCTTGCCCCCCGACAAGGTTGAGCGTCCGCTGCTCACGCGCCCAAAGATGCTCGATCGTCCCCCATGTCTTGATCAGCAGATTGAGCGATTCCATCCCACGCGCATACATGTCGGCAGTGATCGCCTCGCCCTCCGAGCCAACGCCAATTATGCTCAGTGCCTTGCGGATGATCTCATTAGCGACCAGCGAGAATGAGGACCGACCGGAAAGTCCGGTGTGGTCGGTGCCGGCGCCAAGGATGTCGAGCGCGAGAAGATCAAGAAGCATCCACCTTCTCCCACCCGTTACGCTCGATCGTCACGGCAAGCCTTGCGTCCGCTCTCGCCTCCTCGATCGGGATCGTCCTGCGTACCTGCCCCGCAACCGTGATCTCGTAGGATTTGCGGTCGGCAGACATGCGCCCCTCGATTCGGCCTTCCATCAAAGATCGTCCGCTGTGACGTCCCCCGGACCAATGAAGACGTCCGGACTTTCCGGGCTTGCAAACGGCAATGATTGATCATCCCGCACACCGCGCACGAACTCCTGCGGATGACGGTGATCGGCGAACCTGCGGTCCACCAACAAACCGTCCCATTGCCGCACGATGTTCGACAGCTTGACCTTGAAGCCAGTCCGCATGCAGATCGCGTTAGCCATTAGTAGAGCGCCAGAAGGTTAGTCGCCGCAGTGCCTGTCGAAAGAACCTTGCTAACCTGGACAGGAAGGATCCCGATGGGGGCGGACTTATAGGTGACGGTTGCTCCGGAGGCCATTGTGACAGCAACGTCCCCAGAAACTCCCACATAAAGGCTCCTTGTCGTCCGAATGACCGTCGAATCGCTTGGCGTCACCGCCACTGCGTCATAGGCGGCTGAGATGTCATGGCTGCGGCCACTCATCTCTAGCGCCTCGATTTTGCCGCGAGGAAGTAATCAACCGTCATCGTTCGAGCGTTGGCCGAATCCGTCTGGATGCCGAAGGAAACGGTCGTCGTGGTATCCGGCAGATAGCTTGCCGCCACGCCCGTAATCGAGCCCTTCTGTACGCGGTCCTGATAGAAGTTGACCGTATCCTTGCCGTCCCAATACCAGGCCAGTTCGGTGAAGGTATCCGCCACCAGCGAGCCAACCGCTACCGACGAGCTGCCGGTCGTCGCATTCTTGCGGACGATGCCGGTAATGGCGCCCGTCGCCGTCGTCGTCAGGAAGTAGATCCCGTCCGTGACGTCGAGCGGTGTGGTGTCGATCACCTGCAACCCCACGACGGCGGTCGTAGCCAGGGTCGAAACCTTGAAGCGCGATGCAAACCACGCCGGCTTGGTCGTCTCGAATGTGAACGATGCGATCGTCTTCTGAAGGAAGGCCGAATCGCCCGAGGTGGCCGAGGTCGTGATGCCAAGCTGACCCCCGTCACCTGCGACAAGAGCCGGCGTCGAAGTTCCCACCACGGTAATCGTCCAGTCGCCGGACGTGTAGGTGTTGAAATCATTGAAATAGAGATGCTGATCGGTTTCATCGGGGTGCGTATAGGCCCCAAACGGATCGGTGGCTTTCCTGGTGCTCAGGCCTGCCGGAAGGCGTGTTACAGACATATATTCCCCCTATGCGAAGCCGACGATGCCGGTGGCGGTGGTTCCCGTCGCCCGGACATATTGAACACGAAGCGGAAGCGGCACGCCCGCCACCGCCGAAACCACGACATCAGCGGACGAGCCGCTGGTCCTGAGCGTGACATTGCCCGCGACCTGCGCCACGATCGCGCGCGGGATGATCGAAAGCGCGTTGGTGTCGTGCGGCGTGATCGAGAATGCGTTGGTGGACGGAGCAACCAATGCCAAAGCCGCTAGCAGCGTCGTGCCGCCGACCGGCAAGGGATTGGAATCGGACACATCCGAGGCGAACCCCTCAGCGCCGAACGCCACCTTCTCTCGCGGGAATTTCGTGGTGCCGATCGTGTCGACCGGAAGCACCGTGCCCGCCGCAGGTGCCGTAACCGTGTCATAAGCCATGTTTCACTCCGAGCGTTCTATCCGAACGCCGGTTTCCCGGCGCTCAGGGGAAACAAATCATCAGGCGCCGGGCGAACCCGCCAGCCCGCGCCAATCGGACCAGCCGGTCGAATAGCGCTCATATGCCTTGTATTTGATGTTCGACGTGTCAAAGTCCTCGTCCTGAGCGAACGAAGCCGCCTCACGCTGGAACAGCTTGAGGCCATCATCGACATTGGTGCGGATGAAGAAGGCATCCGTGTCGGTCAGGTAATGGTTGACCTTGATGCCGTCCGGGAACATGCCCATCGAACGCAGCGCGTTGATATCGTTGTTCGCGGTCCCGCTCTGGCTGGTCGACTTCAGGATGCGCGCCGCCTCGAACTCAAGGTCGATCGGCACGATCAACGAACGCGGCTGCACCGAAATCTTCATGCCGCGCGAATTGGTCATCTTGCCGATCAGGATACACATATCCTCAAGCGAGGCCTCAGACAGATCCGCCGCCACCGCGAGAGTGTTCGACTGGTTGCCCGAAAGGCTGGGATGCGCCGTCGAAAGCAACACCGCACCATCAGCGCCAAGATAGGAGCTGTTGAAGGCGCGATTATACATGTTCGCGACAACATTCTCCTTGGTCTGCCGCATCGAAAAGGCAAGGCTGCCCGTCCGCTGCATGCCGATCTTCTCGTAAAGATTGTCCTGGATCGCCTCATGGGTGATGATGAAGCCGAGCGCGTAGGCAAGATGCGTGTAACGCGACGTGATGCCCTGGGATGCGGTATCATAGACGATGGATGCGCCATGCGCCTTGATCGGGGCGAGACCGAAGCCGGTCATCTCCTGATCTTCCTCATAGGCCTTGTCCGACGTTTCCACGTCCACAAGGTCTTTCCATTCCATGGCGTATTCGTTGTATTTCGTGCCCCAGCGTGCATTAAGCCCCGGCCAGAGCAGCTTGGCGATTTGCCCGGTTGTGATCGTGCTCATGGCCCTAGACCCCCGCTACCTGATTGACATATTGATGGCGATTGATGCGGACGTGGAACACGCTGGCATCGGAGCCCGAACTGACCGACGAGCCCGGATCATTGTCGGCACGATTGGCCATGCCGACGATCTTGAGATCGAGGGTGTTGGTCGTCGCCTCGGTCGCGTTGTTGAGCGTGACCCCGGAATAGCCCGTATAGGTCGAGCCGGAACCGACCACGAAATTGGCATTCAGGCCAATGTCGTTCGCGGTCAGCGGCGTACCGCCGGTAACCTGCTGGATCTCATAGAGCGTGTTGGGATCGTCATCGACCAGAAGCACCCGCGTGGTCGACGCCGCGCAGTAGATCGTGCTCGTCGCCACATCGGGCAGAACACCGACCACCACACCGACAATCACGTCGCCGGTAGCGGCCTGGATGACGTTCGGCATCACGGCGCCGTTGACGATGGATGAACCGCCCGTCAGTTTGACCGGATCGCCGATGAAAATAGCGGTCGAATCGCCGCTGTCATGAACATAGGAACGAAGGGCGCCCGTCACATATTGACCGTTAACCCCGCGAACCGGGATCAGCCCCTTCGGTGCATTGACATTCGCCATGATGGCACCCTTTGCGCTTCGATCGCAGGTGCCGGATCAGTGGACCTCAGCGATCGGACTTGATTGAACCATGACCATAGGTTTCAGAAACCATCTGGCCTGTTGAATCACGCCCGGCGATGATCGCATCATCTATCTGCCGATTGTGCGCCTCTTTCTCCGCTGAACCCTGGGCATATAGCTCGTCGGGGGTTTCCATGAGATAGGCTCGGAGAGGTTCGCCGCTCGCCTTGGTGCCTACGAGGCGTGAAACGCGCGAACCGGCATCGGTTGACTTGATGCCTTGCTCAGTGACGTGATCGTAACCTAGTTCTTCGGCGTCCGCAAGTCTGTTCTTATCGTCATTGAACCAGCGCCGGACATAGCCCGGACGCGTGGGGGCGGACAGCTTGGCGGCGTGGCCTCCCACCGATGGGCGACGGCGGCGTCCGTTTGCCGCTACGGGCGCGGTTTCCTCCGGTTTTTCCATTGCCGGCTCTGGATTCTGCGGTGCGATGGTCCGGCGAGGGCGCCCGCGTCTGACTGGTTCATCCATCTCTCGATCCTTCAGAACTGATATGATTTCACATAGTCTTCACGGCTCTTGATGACGCCGTTCTTGAGCCATTTGTCGCACATCTGCTTTGCCTCGGGGGGGAGGTCGGCGTAGGTCTTGCCGCCCCTTGGAGCCCTTGCGATGCCGCCACCGTCCACCGGATTGCGGGGCTTCGGCTTTTCCGCCTCGAACTCCTCCGCGAACTTGGCCTTCACCTTGTCCGTAATCGCATCCAGATCGGATCGATCGATAAAACCGCCCTTGCGCTTGAAAAGAATATCGGCCTGAGCCGTCGCATAGTCCTGCATGGCGCGGTTATCGTCGAACCACTTGTTCTCGCGCCGCCAATCGGCGAATTCCTCGGCGCGCTGCTCGGCAAGCGCCATGTCGTCGTTCGCCACCTGCGGCTTGGATGGTTTTTCAAGTTTATCGAGCTTTTCGGACGCTCTGTCGTGGGCCTCGACGTCTCCGGTTTCAACCGCCGCCCGCTGTTCGGCGCGGATTTCAGCCAAAGCCCGTTCATAAGCGCGCTGCTCGCCTTGTGAGAAGAATTCGGCAGATTTTGCCATCTCCTTCTCCATCTTCTCCAATCGCTTGAGCAATGTCTGGTTCTGAGCCCGTAGAACCGGCATCAGCTCCTGACCGCGATCATAATAGGTCTTGGCGTCGACATGCTTGGTAGGATCGCCGCCGAACTCCTCGGCCGATTTCCAGCCGATCTTGCGCGCCTCCTTCTCGTAATCGATCTCTGGTTCGGCTTGCCGTGCCTGATCTTCGATCTGACCGACGTCTTCGACTGCCGTTGCCATGGCTATTCCTCCAGCCTTGCTATGACATCCTCATCACGGATGATCCGATAATCCTCGCCGTCCGCGCCCTTCAGCAGCGCCCCGGAATATTGCGCGATCAGCACGCGCTCGCCCTCGTTCAGCTTCTCGATCCATTCAGCGAAGCAGGATTTGCCAATCGCGATGATCGTTGCCTTCTGTGCGGCATATTTCTGCTTTTCGAGCGATGACTCGGGCATGATGATCCCGCCAGCCGTTCTCGTTTCCGGCGGATCGACCTTGACCAGCATCTTGAGGTCGACCGGAACCATCCCCGACGTGTTAGTCTGCATCATCTTCCCCATAGAATTGCTTCACATCATCCGGCTTGAGGTACTGGAGCGAGCCCAGGACCGCCGCCTCCGTTTGGCATGACGGATCCATCAACTGGCCCCGGCCCCATAGCTCCTGCATCTTCTCCCGGCGGTCCTTGAGGTATTGCAGGAATTCCTCCGTCACCGGGTTGCGGCGCCATGCCTCCAGCGCCTCCGGGTTGCATAGCTGGCGCACCATCGTCCTCCATGTCAGCAGCATCGGTTCCAAGCTTGACGGATGCTGCCGCAAGCGAGCTTGCATCGGTCAGCGCATTCATCGTGAAAGCAGTCTGAGCCGCCGTCATCAGCGACGCAGACCCGGACGCATTAAGCTGCCGTATCCGCGCCTTCGTCTCATCGCGATCATTGGCGAGCTTGGCCGCATCATGAACCATCTTGGGGTCGGGCGGCGGCGGATCGACCTTTAGTAGCTCGTCGATATTGGTCTGCCCCGTTCCTTCGAAAATGCGGCGACGCAATTCGAGCTGGTTCGTCAGCGGATCGTTGATGAAGCCCTGGAGAACCTGAGCCCGCACAGCCTTTTGCGCATCGTTGACCATCGTCGGATCGGACACAGGGACAACATCGATGTCCTGATCCTGATAGTCTTTCCGACCAATGACACCCGGCGTGTCGCTGAGCGCGTAATAGGCTTTTTCGTCGAGAAAATCACGGTTCAAGTCGAACAATATCCGCAATTCCTGCCCGAAAGAGCGGTGGATGCGCTTGAAAATGCCGGTCATGACCTTCGTGGCCTGCTCGATCTGCGCGAGGACCGTCGTAGCCGGCGTGTTGAGCCCCTGACCGGCGCCCGTCAGCACATCCTGGACGCTCGTGATCTCCTTCGCGGCGCTGATCAGCATCTCCAGCAGGTTGAACAGCACCTGCGAGGGGCCGGGAAGCGACAGCGGAACGATATTGTCACGCAATGACCCGCCGGACACGTCCATGCGCTTCCATTCGCCCAGCCTGAAGCGCAAATCGCCCGATTTGAGGCTGACACCGGAGCCGAGGAAGCCGCCCTGCGCATTCTGGAGCGCGCCAGCATCCAACAACTGGTTCAATGTCGTGTCGACCGTCGCCGTGATATCGTCGAGCAACGAACCGAACCCGATATCGTAGAAGCCGCCATCGGGCGATGGGATGAAGCCGTATTTCGTGAAGTAGCGCTTCGGCTCGATCCTGACGACTTCCTTGCTGGACATCGTAACCGTGGTCGGGTCGAAGCATGGCTCAAGTCGGACGACCTCGCCGCTCTCGCGCACCATCGTTACCACGTAGGGTTCGGGGTACTCGTCGCCGTCCAGATCAAGCCGGCAATGCTGCTCCAGAAACTCGATCGGGGCCGTTGAAGACTGATCGCGGTCGCTCTCTGCCTCCGGGATACTCACCTTGCGCCATTGCTTCGTGCGGAACTTCTCCTGGATTTCGTGCGGGTAAAATCTCAGGATTTGCGTGAAGCGCGGGGCCGACTCAAGCGATGTCGCCCAATAGTTGATCACAAAGTCCTTGGCCGGGACCATGCGCGAGATGTTCTTGCGCTGAACCAGGTCGTAATAGGTCTTGCGGAAGACGCATCCCACGATCGGCAGCATCAACAGCAGGCGATCGGTGTCCTCTTCCCAGCCTGGCGTGTCGTACAGCAGTTGCCAGGTCATATGATCGCCGATGCGCTCGGCGCGCGCGTGTTTATGTCCGTCAGGATCCGGGCCAAGCACACGGCCCTTCACCAGATTGGAACCATCCACGATCACAGGATAAGATCGGGCCTGGAATTGGATGCTGGCCGTTGTCAGCAACGGGAACTTGACGTTCGCGGCCCCCGCCCAAGGAAAATTCTTCGCCTCGCGGACCTGCATGGCGATGTCGAGATAGCGATCGTAACGCGCCTCCCAGCCTCGACCTTCCTCGATCGAGTTGTTGCGCGATGCCAGATCATACTCAAACTCCTCAAGACACTGGCTGCCGATGCGCGTGATGTCGTTGCCCTCAAGCTCATCGAGCAGGTTGTGCGCGCGCAATATGTCGTGGATGGATAAGTCGCCCATCAATATCCCCCAACCGTGCTGCGGCCATCATCTCGAAAATCGTCCCATTCATTCTCGAATGTCTGCGCCATGACCGGGGCGGCGAACGTCAACGCCAGCGCGTCGCCGTCATCGGGAGAAGCAAGCCCGCGCTTCTTCATGTGCTCCTTGCGCTCAAGCGCGATTTCATCATTCACGTTGAAGCCGTATTCCACGCCGATCAGATCATCGTGCAGCCTGTCGTCGTCGTCGATCGCGCCGCCTGTCAGCCATTCGCGCATGACCGCCCACATCTCAGCGCGGCGGTTCAGCACCTTCTCGCCGTTGGCCAATTTGACATGGCCCAACGGCTTGCCGCCGAAAGGGACGCCGACAACAGGCGCCCCCATCATCCTCAAACGATCGACCACCCCCCCGCCAACGCCGCCTTCATCCACGCAAATCATCGCCGCGCCCCATTTGCGATGCTGCTCAAGCACTCGGGCGGCGAGCTGCATCGTATCAACCTGACTCATGCGGATAGGAGGAATGGTCCTGGCATCGCGGCCACGGCGGAAGCGGATCACGCTGTCGTCATCACCGAAACGGGCAACGTCGACCCCAATCACCAGCGGCTCGTTATGGTCAATGGCCGGAATTTCCCGCTTACTGGCGCCTTCCACGAGATGCGACGGAATAAATTGCAGCGATGATGCAGACGGGAATTCACCGCGAACGCGCACCTTCACGATATCGCTCTCCTCGCCGTAGGTGTCGACGAGTTGTTGCAGGAACTGCTTATTCGTGCCCTCAACCGTGCGGCTGTCGATCTTGCGCGTGCCCCATAAATGACGAAGCTTGCCGAAACATTCGCGAAAGCGGCCAGTGTTACGCGTCGGGTTGCCGAATGCGATCCAGAGGATCTCTGTGCCTTCGTCGGTCAGCGCGCCTTCCGTGACCTCCCACACCTTTTCTGCAATGTTCGAGCTTTCATCGAAGATGCAAACAATGCGCTTGCCCCTGTTGTGCAAGCCAGCAAACGCCTCAGTGTTATTCTCGGACCATGTTACGGCATCCATTCGCCAGTTTTCATCATGGCCAGGGAAGGCGGAGAAGATCGCGGTCTTGGTCGGTTTCCACCATCCCTTCGTGATCGACATACCGCGCCATTTCAGAACCTCGGGCCACGTCTTGGTGCGAAGCTGCTGTTCGGTGTTGGCCGTAATGACGACGCGTGTATCTTCGCACGTGTCCAACGCCCAGCAAGCGATCATGGCGATCAGTGCGCTCTTGCCGATGCCGTGCCCAGAAGCGCGTGCGATCAGCAGCGGCGTATGGCGACGGGCTGGATTTTCCAGATGCTCGCGAATATCCTCAAGCGTGTCGCATTGCCAGCTGCGCGGGCCTTCAACGTCCGACAGATGGCCGCTCTCGCCCCAGGGGAAAGCGTACATCGCATAGCCCAAGGGATCATGCGTGAAGTCTGCGATGTCCTCGGCGAGCATGATCTGTGGATCTTGCGGCTTACTGGCCATTGGGAAGCTCGACCAGTTCAACGACACGCTTCCGGCGTTCTGCAATCACATCGGCAAGAACGCCGACCGCAGAATGCTCGTGTTCGGTTTTGTCGCGCCAATTTTGTGAGCGTCGATTTTTGAGCCAGAAGATAGCTGCGGTCGTGTCGGCCGGAATGTGCTTCCGTATCTCGACGACCTCAACCTTTTCCTCGTACTGCTCAACCTTAAGCTTGACCGCCTGCTCTTCGGTGACATCGTATCCGGTAGCTTTCTGGTACAGGCTACGCTCAACGCGTTCGTCCGCAATTTCCTTTGCTGACCTTATGGCGTCGCAAAAGTCAGAGTGTTCGAGCTTCCAACGGTATAGGGTTGCCCGATGCACGCCGAAGAAATCGGCCATTTCATCATCGGTTGCCCCAAGCGCACAAAGCTTCGCCGCCTGCTCAACATATTCATCCCGATATGCTGACGGCCGTCCTATTTCATTCTCTGCGGCTGATGTCTTCCCGCTCATGGGGCAAGCTAATTACGCAGCAATATCGATCATGGGGAGGGGGCTAAATTCGACGATCTCATTTTTTTTGACGAGGTCGCGCAATATGCGCTTGAGGCGCGAGCGCTCGGTGTTGGTGGCACGGCAAAGCTGTCCGATCGAGCAAGGGCCGTGATCGCGCCAATATGTCAGAATAGCAGCGCGTTTCAATGGTGGCCGCCCCCTGGGCAATCCTTTAGCCACAACGGTCATTTCATCTCATATCCATTTTCGTAATCGCCAAGAGATCGCGTTCGCTGCCGCAACTTCACTATCCATTGTTGGCCCCCTCCCCTTCATTCAGGACGTGGTCGATCATTGCGCGCCAATGCTCTTCAGCGGATGCGTATTGCTTGCCTCCATACGTCCAAACATCGGCACTGCGCCCAGCCTCCACCATCCCCTCGCTGGGCTGTTTCAGCTCGTTCAGGATGGCGCGGGCCTTCCGAAGCGAAGATGTTCGCCTGTTCTTGAACGCAAGCGTATCGCCAAAATCGAGAGCCGCCCATGCTCTAGGCTCAAGAGTGCGCGCCAAGCGCTCCAGCATCGTGGTGTCTTTGTGGGTCATGAGCGGGCCATCGCTGCAAACATCGATATGACCATGGCACCCGCAACGCTAACCACACGCGCCTCTGGCGGCCAATCCCAAACCGGCGGAATGCCCCAGCAGATAAAATCGACGATCATCGCGAACGCGATCACGCCGGCTATGCCGAGCGCCACATTCACCCCCATCCATTTCGCGAACTCCATCATCTCATTCCTTCTGCTTGCGGGGTTGGGTTAGGCGGGGTCAAAAGTCGGTCGGGTCTTTCGTAGTATCGATATCATCCGCCATTTTCTCAGCGTTAAGCAGGATTGTCGTGATCTCAGACTCTACGCCGTTAAGATCTTCGAAAAACGTCACCTCGGTACGGGCATGGTGATATCCTTTGTTGACGTCACCGTAGACCGTGAAGCCGTTCTTGATTTTAACGATGCGAATTACGAGTTCTTCCATGATTTTCCTCCTTAATGCGAACCGTGGTCAGAGGCTTGGTTAGGCGGGGTGATGCGGTGCAATATCTCGCCTATTCCTGCGGCTTTGCGGATGCGCTCGGTTTCCCGGTCCAGCGCGTCAGCCTCGTTCTCCCGGCCCATGCGGCGGTAAATCCTGGCCTGGTCCTGCCGTGCTTGGATTGTTTGCTCGACCGGCACGGGTTGCTTGGCAGCAGGCGGCGCACTGCGCTCCAGCATTTTCGTAAAGTTTTCAGGGCTTTTCAGTAGCCAACCGAGATTGCCCTCGGTCCATTTTCCAGACTTCCCGGAGTGAAATTCGCTGGCGGCCATGTTGCGGATTGCCACGAAAACCGCGTCTTCGCCGTGTTCCTTGACCCTGGCGGCAAGGTGCTTCCGGCGGTCTGGGGTGAGTGGTCTGGCTTTCGGCAGGGGTGTGCCAGCGGTTTCGGTGTTCCAGCCTTCGACAACCCGAGTTGGAAAATCGTTAAGGGGGGTATCAGCTTTAGCTGATGGGGTAACTGGATGGGGGTTTGATATATATTCTTTGGGGGAAACCAATTCCGTGGACTCCGGTGGAATTCCGGTGGATTTCCGCTTGCGCTCACGGTCATATGCACGGCGCTTTTCGGCTACGGGATCGCGGCGAACCTCTCCGCCCAAGCTAGCAGAAAGCTCCATGACAAGCGCGAGCTGGTCGACTGTTAGGCCGGAGAGCGCTAGATCGCGCATGACATCGCTCGCGGGCCTCATGGCATCACGGCCTCGGGCCAGTTGCCCACTAGAACGTCTATATCGGCGCTCATCCCGTACAGCGCCTCGTTGTCGCCAGGATAGGCCGGCTTCTTGTTCCAAATAGTGTGGCGAAGCGCCTCCATAAATGATGGCCTTGGGATCAAGGAACCGAACGGGACATCGGCCACGCACCAGCCGGTCAAATCGGCGAGCTTCAATTCGTCGGAAAACCATTCCCCGCGAAGAAGAAGCGGAGCAAAAAGCTCGTGGAGCGCCTTTTCCTCGCTAAGAGTCCCTTCTACGTAAAACAGGAGCCTCAATTCATACGGGCATCCTGTCTGCATGGAAGATAGGCGCGATAAGGGGTTGCTCGACGTATATCCGATCTTGATCGTGTGCGCGCCCCGGCACTCAATAAAATAGATATAGCTCATCCCAACGTCACCACGATCTTGCCGCCTTTGATGGGCTCGCCAATCTGAACGCGCGGGTCGAAAACGCTATCGTTGATGCCCCAGGCTTGGGCGATGCCGTCCAGATAACCCTTGCAGGACGCGAGAAG
>Ga0105239_10002619_pt1 | contig 22749 bp, 11 predicted proteins | sample KBSC44metaG_FD_92761 | JGI IMG/M metagenome (GOLD analysis project Ga0105239, IMG submission 92761) | Corn rhizosphere microbial communities from Kellogg Biological Station, Michigan, USA - KBS C4-4 metaG | ecosystem: Host-associated > Plants > Roots > Rhizosphere > Soil | place: Michigan, USA... | reverse complement strand
GAATTTAATGAAAATGCAGCCCTCAAGACACGGGCCGGTGAATTGATCTTTGGCGGGCCTTCCGGCTTTAATATTATTAATCCTGCATCTATTCAGCAATCCGCACAACGACCTAAAATTATTTTAACAGGTTTGCAGTTGTTGAATAATAATATTGAACCTGGTGAGCTGGTCGATAACCGTGTTCTTCTGAAACAATCTATATCACAGGTGCAAAGCATTGACCTGAAGTATAAAGAAAACGTTTTCTCCATTGAATTTACTTCACCCGATTTTTACAGCAGCACCAGGGATAAATATGCCTACATGATGGAAGGCTTTAACTCAGACTGGTTGTATGCCGATGCCAGTCAGAGAAGGGCCACATACACCAACCTCGGCCCGGGCCATTATACTTTTAAAGTAAAGGCTTTAGGAAGAGATGGCTTGTGGAGTGATATAAAAACTTTACAGATCAATATTAAACCACCGTTCTGGCGTACATGGATTGCCTATATCATTTATATATTAATAGCCACCGGAATATTTCTGTTGATACGGCGTATTATATTGGAAAGGATCCACATGCGATACGAAGTCAGGCAACAGCGACGGGAAGCCGAAAGGGCGCATGCTCTGGAACAGTTAAAAACAAAATTCTTTACCAATGTTAGTCATGAATTCCGCACGCCGTTAAGCCTCATCATAGCGCCATTAAACAAGATCATTGAAAACGCTGCGAATGAAGAGCAAAAAAAGCAATTAAATCTTGTTCAGCGAAATGCAAAACGGCTGTTGAACCTCGTAAACCAACTGCTTGATTTTAGAAAGATGGAGGTACAGGAAGTAAAGCTGCATCCGTCAATAGGTGATATTGTACAGTTCAGTAAAGACATCACCTTGTCATTTATGGACATTGCCGAGAAAAAGAATATTCAGTTTTCATTCTCATCTAACATAGAACATCTTGAAATTTATTTCGACAGGGATAAGATCGAAAAGATCTTATTCAATCTCCTTTCCAACGCCTTTAAATATACGTATGATAATGGCGCCGTCAGCGTAAACCTTATTTATAAATTGTCTGAAAATAACGAAGCGGATGGAACCCTTGCCATAGAAGTAAAAGATACGGGTATTGGGATTCCTGCCGATAAGCACGAAAGGATCTTCGAAAGATTCTTTCAAACAGATGTACCCGAGAGCATGGTGAACCAGGGAACCGGTATTGGGTTGGCGATCACCAAAGAGTTTGTAAAACTCCACAACGGCATTATAACCGTACAAAGCGAACCGGAGAAAGGAACCTGCTTTACCGTTTTGCTGCCGGCAAAAAAGATCAATGAACCGTCCGTTCGCACAACAACCATTGATCCCATGCAGGTTGATGAAGCTGAACAGCTAATTTCCGAAGAGAATCATAAGAGTAACAGAAAAAAGACTATAATAATAGTTGAAGATAATGAAGACCTGCGTTTTTATTTAAAAGACAATTTAAAGGCGCAATATCATGTTGAAGAAGCCACGAACGGAAAAGAAGGATGGGAAAAAATAAAGCAGTTGAACCCCGATCTGGTAGTCAGTGATATTATGATGCCTTTAATGGATGGTGTTGAATTGGCCAGAAAAATTAAAACTGAAACTCTTACTGCCCACATCCCGGTTATTTTGCTTACAGCTATGGGAAGTGAAGAAAAACAACTCGAAGGTTTAAAGGTGGGCGTAAATGATTACATTACCAAACCTTTTACTTTTGAAATACTCGCTTCCCGCATCAGAAACCTGCTGGCCCAGCAAAAGTTGTTGCAGAAACGGTTCCAGAAACAGATTGAGGTCAACCCCGCCGAAGTAACAATAACATCGGTTGACGAAAAGTTCCTGCAGCAGGCGCTGGAGGTTGTTGAAAAACACATAGACAAGCCTGAGTTTTCTGTAGAAGAGCTTAGCCGCGACATGTATATGAACCGCGCCACGCTGTACAGGAAAATTCTTTCGCTTACCGGCAAAACGCCTATCGAGTTTATCCGTTCCATCCGTTTAAAAAGGGCCGCCCAGTTATTGGAAAAAAGCGGCATGACGGTAGCTGAAGTTGCCTACGAAGTAGGGTTCAATAACCCAAAACAATTCACGAAATTATTCAAGGAAGAATTTAAAGTCACCCCTTCGCATTATGCGACCAATAAAAAGGAAAAAAGCGATTAAAAGTCTTTTGTTGCGTAAAGTATTCTGAAAATCACTTCTTTGCAACATTTGATACCCTATTGTGAAACATTCAGATCCCTTCTTTGAAGCAGTACCGTAATAGTTTTGCAACTCAATTAACCATTTTGTTGCCATATGAAATTACGACTGCTACTACCTGGCCTTTTATTGTTAATGTTTGCAACCAATGCCCAACAGATTGCAAGGACTAATGACGCTACAGAAGAAAAGATCCATGCGTTAATAAGCCAAATGACTTTGCAGGAAAAGGTCAGCCTCCTTCACGGAAATTCAAAATTTTATGTATCAGATATAAAAAGACTCGGCATCCCTGAATGGGCACTGAGCGACGGCCCTCATGGCGTTCGTGCTGAAATTAACAGACACGACTGGGCCTATGCAGGTTGGACAAATGATTCTGCTACCTGTTTCCCGCCCGGAACAGCGCTTGCAGCTACCTGGAATCCTGAGTTAGCCTATAAGCGCGGACTGGTATTGGGTGAAGAAGCCCGTTTTCGCAAAAAAGATGTTTTACTCGGCCCCGGCGTCAACATCATTCGTTCACCACTTTGCGGCAGAAACTTCGAATACATGAGCGAAGATCCTTTTCTTGTTTCAAGGATGGCTGTTGCCTATATAAAAGCGCTTCAATCGAAAGATGTGGCAGTCAGCGTAAAACACTGGCTCGCTAATAACCAGGAAGAACACCGCGACTCTGTTGATGTGTCAATGAGCGAAAGGGCTTTGCGTGAAATTTATTTGCCTGCCTTTAAAGCGTCTGTAATGGAAGGCGGCGCTTATACCGTAATGGCTGCCTATAATAGATTCAGGGGTGAGTGGTGTTCAGAAAATGAATATCTCAACCGGCAGCTCCTTCGCAAAGAATTTGGTTTTAAAGGAGTGTTAATGACAGACTGGTCTGCCGCCCATTCCACCATAAAAGCGGCTTTAACCGGGCTCGACCTCGAAATGGGCACCGATAAAAAAGATTATAACGAATGGTATTTCGCTGATCCTTTAATTAAAGCCGTGGAAGAACAAAAGGTTCCCTTATCAGTGGTTGATGAAAAAGTGGCCAATGTATTGCGCGTAATGTTCAATACAAAAATGTTCGATGAAAAAAAGCGCGAAAAAGGATCTATCAATACGCCCGAACATCAGCAGGCTGCTTATAATTCGGCTGTTGAAGCAGCCGTGTTATTACAAAACAATGGCAACCTGTTGCCGCTGCATTTCGATCACATAAGATCAATTGCCGTTATTGGCGATAATGCTACACGTAAGCATTGCAATGGCGGACTTAGTTCTGAAATAAAGGCCTTATATGAAATAACGCCCCTGCAGGCCCTGCAACAAAAGTTTGGCGCCACCGTAAAAATAAATTACGCACCCGGGTATCAAAAGCAATCTATCTTCAAAGAAGGCAATAACTCCGGCCAGTCTACTTCCGGCAAAGTTGACTGGAAGCTCATAGATGAAGCGGTTGCGGCTGCCAAAGAATCAGATGTGGCTATCATTTTCGGCGGATTGAATCATGATTTTGATACCGAATCTGCTGACAAACAAAATATGGATTTGCCATACGGGCAGCAAGTTTTGATTCAGGAGGTTGCCAAAGCAAATCCTCATACCGTTGTGGTTATTATTGCCGGGTCACCCGTAGAACTGGCTGGTATTGTTAACCGGGTGCCATCCATTTTATGGTCATGGTATGGTGGTATGGAAGCCGGAAATGCCGTAGCTGATCTGCTCAGTGGAAAAGTAAACCCTTCCGGTAAACTCCCATTTACACTTCCTGTATCTCTCATGCAATCGCCTGCGCATGCATTGGGTAATTATCCCGGCAGAGATTTGAAAGTAAATTATGAAGAAGACATTCTCGTAGGATACCGCTGGTTTGATACTAAGAAAATTCAGCCTCAATTTCCCTTTGGTTACGGGCTTTCGTATACTGATTTTTCTATCGGTCGTTTTTCAACTGACAAATTAAGTTATGGGAAAAATGACATCATCCATGCCACATGTACCATCAAAAATACAGGAAGCTCCTATGGCGCCGAAGTGATACAATTATATGCAAGCGATCCGGTTTGCTCTGTATTGCGTCCTGAAAAAGAGCTTAAAGCTTTTCAAAAGATATTTTTAAAACCCGGCGAAACAAAAACGGTAGAACTACAGGTGAAAGTGGCTGATCTGGCATTTTATGATGAATCAAAAAAAGCATGGAATACAGAGGCCGGCGAATACGTCCTGCAGTTAGGTAATTCTTCCCGTAATATTTTTCAGAAGGTAAAAATTTCAGTTAAGTAACACTACCATACGTATGATCACGAATAAAACGATTGCTATATCATTATTCATAGCTTCATTATTTTTATGCTCCTCGCTCTCTTATGCTCAAGTCAGTTTACCAAAAGTATTTGGTGACAATATGGTTTTGCAAAGGGAGCATGCAATTCCTGTTTGGGGAAATGCAACGCCCGGATCGCTGATAATAGCTGAGCTTGGAACCGTACATGCAACTGCAAAAACCGGTAAAGATGGAAAATGGATGATTCGCTTTCCAAAGTTTAAAGCAGGCGGTCCGTATACACTCAAAATATATGAGTCGGGAAAGCCCAATGCTGCCATTGAGTTAAAAGGAATTCTTATCGGAGATGTATGGCTCGCATCGGGGCAGTCAAATATGGAATGGCAGGTACAACAGGCTAAGGATGCACGCAATGAAATTGAAAAAGCCAATTTCCCCCAAATACGTTTTTTGATTGTTGCGCAAGAAAAGAAACTATCACCCCAATCAGATATTCTATCTGGTAAATGGGAAGTTTGTGATTCTAATAGCGTAAAAAAGTTATCCGCAGTCGCTTATTTTTTTGCCCGTAAAATACATGGCGATCAACATATTCCCGTTGGAATTATTCAAAGTACCTGGGGTGGAACACCTATAGAAGCCTGGACGAGCAGAGACATGTTGCTTACATCACCCATTACCAAAGCAAAAACACTCAGCAATGATACCCTTCATTTTGACAGGGAAAATTTTGTAAAAGACAGCCTGAACCAAATACGCTTTTGGCAAATCATCTATAATCCGCAAAACAATGCTGACAAAATATTCACCACGGCAGAGTATAATGATGCCGACTGGACAAAAGTTGAAATGCCAAATACGCTAAGGGATGTTGGTGTTGTAAATTATGAAGGAATGGTTTGGCTGCGGAAAAAGATCTCGCTGCCTGAATCCTTTGCCGGTAAAGATGTTACCATCAACCTCGGTCATCCGTCAATGGTGTATTCGTTGTATTTCAACGGCAAGGAGATTTGTAAAAACGTTTGGAATGCCAGCCCCACTCATTCTTATACTATTCCCGCCAGTGTGGTGCATTCCGGAGAAAATACGATCGCTGTCAGAATCGCTATGCTCTGGGGCGGTGGCGGTTTAAATCAGGCAGATGATATTTATATTACTGATGGTTCATCTAAAATTTCTTTAGCCGGAAAATGGTTATATAAGAAAGACCTTGAAACGCCTCTTCCCAAATTACTCAACTATCAGTATTACCCCACCGTGCTCTTTAATGCCATGATCAACCCGGTTATTCCTTACGGCATCAAAGGATTTATCTGGTACCAGGGCGAAGCGAATTCCAGTGCGGCTTACGATTATAGAACATTATTTCCCATGCTCATCAAAGATTGGCGGCAACGCTGGCAGCAGGGCGATTGTCCGTTTTTGTTTGCTCAGTTAGCCAATTTCATGAAAACAAAACCGGTTCCCGCTGAAAGTGAATGGGCCGAATTACGCGAAGCGCAAACACTAACATTATCTCAGCCAAACACCGGTATGGCATGCATAATCGATATTGGTGATTCCGCCAGTATTCATCCTTTGAACAAACAGGAAGTGGGTCGCCGCCTCGCTTTAATCGCCGATAAACAGGTGTACAAAAAAGATTGTATTGCATACGGCCCCATGTACAAAGAGTTTCGGAAAGATGGGAACCGTATACACATCAGTTTTACCAACATCGGTTCAGGCCTTTCCACAAAAGATGGAAAAGAAGTAACCGGCTTTGCTATAGCAGGCAAAGACCATAAATTTTATTGGGCACAAGCGATTATTGAAGGGAAAGAAGTGGTTGTTTATTCTGACAAAGTTACTGAACCTGAAGCCGTGCGATATGCCTGGGCCGACAATCCCCAATGTAACCTGGTAAATTCAGAAGGGCTGCCTGCTGTACCATTCAGAACAGATCAATGGAAGGGGATCACTCAGAAATAAAATGGACCCATCCTGAAAATCACTTCCTTGCAACATTTTATATCCTCATTTGCAACATTATAAGCCCCTGTTTCAAAACGCCAGGGGCTAGTTTTACAAGGTTCATTCTAACGAAAGATTGTGGCTATATGAAAATAAGACTGTTTCTGTTTTGCTTCGTTTTTATCGGTTTCTTTCAATGGCTGAAAGCGCAATCACCGGCGTTCAATACCATTTTGTATGGCGCTGCCTATTATCAGGAATACATGCCTTACGACCGGCTCGACAAAGACGTACAGTTAATGAAAGACGCTGGCTTAAGTGTCGTTCGGCTCGGCGAGTCGTCATGGGGCCTATTTGAACCAAAAGAAGGCGTATACGATTTTGCATGGATGGACCGCATCATCAACAAATTACATACAGCGGGCATAAAAGTTATTTTGGGAACACCCACTTATTCCATACCCGCATGGCTTGCAAAAAAGCATCCTGAAATTCTCTCTGAAAAACTGGATGGTTCAAAAGCCAGCTTTGGCATTCGCCAGAATATGGATCTTTCCAACCCTACCTATCTGTTCTATGCAGAACGCATCATTCGCCGGTTAATGGAGCACTATGCAAATCACCCTGCGATTATAGGCTATCAGGTTGATAACGAAACTTCAACATACGGAGCCGCCAATTATGATCTTCAGCGCAGCTTTGTTGATTATATGAAGAACAAATACAAAACCACCGATTCGCTCAATCATCTGTGGGGGCTCAATTACTGGGGAATGAGGTTAAACGATTGGGATGAATTTCCAACACGGCAGGGAACAACCAATCCGTCGTATAAACTCGAGTGGGACAGGTTCACTATGAAAGTTGCTGCCGATTTTCTTTCCTGGCAGGCTGGTATTGTAAATCAATATAAAAGACCTGATCAGTTTATTACACAGTGTTTTATGCCCTGGTTAACCAGCATCGATCAATACGCTGCCAGTAAAAGTTTAACAATGCCTTCGCTGAACATTTATCATGGAACTCAAAACGGTGTAAGGGGTGAAGATGTAGTATGGGCAGACGATTTTTTCAGAAGTATAAAGAAATCCAATCACTTAATAACGGAAACAAATGCGCAAACAACAGGTTGGGACGCAAAGTGGCAATATCCGCCTTACGATGGTCAGGCAAGGCTATTCGTTTATTCTCATCTTGCGTCGGGAGCAAACATGGTTGAGTACTGGCACTGGCATTCTATACACAACGGCCAGGAAACCTACTGGAAGGGCATCTTAGGGCATGATCTTGAACCGGGGCGCTTCTACAATGAAGTTAGTAAAGTGGCGCATGAACTAAAAAAAATAGGGCCCAAACTGGTAAACCTGAAAGTTAAGAATAAAGTAGCCATCCTTTATAGTCGCGACTCTGAAACAGGATTAACCTATATGCCCGTTAAAGACGGCGACGTTTATATGGATGTAATGCGGCAGATGCACCGGGCCCTGCTGAGACAAAACATAGGCGTTGATTTTGTGTTTGCAGAAGAGGCAGATTTCACCGGTTATGAATTGCTGCTTGTTCCATCACTTTATATTGCAAGCGATTCGTTACTGCATAAAATAAGCGATTTTGTAAAAAATGGCGGCCATGTAATCATAGCGCCAAAAAGCGGTTTTTGTAATGAGAATGCCGCAGTGAGATATTCAAAAGCGCCCGGTCCATTAAGAGATGTAACCGGCATCACCTACCAGGAGTTTTCAAGCATTGGCAGCGTATCTTTACTCAACGATCCTTTTCAGGTTGGTAACGACAAGAACAAGGCGCTAACCTGGGCTGAATTTATTGTTCCCGAAACAGCAAAGCCGTTGGCCCAATACGATGATCCCTTTTTAAAAACATATGCTGCGATAACTGAAAACAAGTTTGGAAAAGGAACATGTATATATGAGGGATGTTATGTAAGTGATGACATTCAACTGGCTCTCGTAGCAAAAAAAGCAAAAGAACTTAAACTGATCCCTGAAAATAATGAAATAGCATACCCCGTTGTAATGAGGTATGGCGTTAATGGCGACGGTAAAACCATTCGTTATTATTTAAATTATTCCGGTCAGCCTGTTTCTGTGATCAATAAATACAGGAAAGGGATAAACCTGCTCTCAAACGGGGCTATCAATGAAGGCGATAAAATTGAATTAAATGCCTGGGATGTGGCCATTATAGAAGAATAACTGTCTTATTAACAAATATGCTGAAGATCACTCGTTTGCAACATTTCATACCATAATCTGCAACATTTGATGCCCTTATCTTAAAAAACTCATTGATAGTTTTACACTGTCAGATTAACACTTTTTCTGCTCACTTAAACATTGCCATATGAAATGAACTAAAACGATTTGCTATTTATTCTGTCCCCCTATGGGAAAAATGTAACGACCAAACTTAACAGTCCATTTTTTAACGCTAACGAATTGTTTTGCTTATGAGAGTACTTACGATTGTACAAAAACCCCTTGTGCTATGGAGTTTTTGCTGTTGCCTGCTGATTACATTAAATAGCCGGGCACAGGAAAGAGGTGATACAAAAAAGATCACCGGTAAAATAATCAACTCCTCCGACAACAGACCCATTCCCAATGCCGTCATTTTTATTCCCGGTACCAAAACCGGCACTTCTTCCGACGCCAATGGCTCGTTTACCATTGAAGCAAAAGAAGGTGATGTTCTACAAATAAGCATAATTGGCTTCCTCCAAAAAGACATAAGGGTTGGAAAGAGCACTAACCTTGAAGTGAAACTCGAAGAAAATGCTTTAAAGCTCGAAGATGTAGTAGTAATTGGTTACGGAAAGTCAAAACGTAAAGACGTTACCGGCGCCATATCCTCTATAACCGGTGATGAACTGAGAAAAACACAGCCCGCCACTTTCGATCAGGCCCTGCAGGGTAAAGTGCCCGGTGTAGTAGTACAACAGGTTTCAGGTCAACCCGGCGGCGGTGTTTCTATTCAGATCCGCGGATTATCTTCTTTTGGTAACAACCCTCCTTTATATGTTATTGATGGTGTTATTGTAGGTGGCGCTGCCATCGACGGCAGTGGTACCAACCCATTGGCCAGCATCAACCCATCAGAAGTAGAATCGATCGACGTTTTGAAAGATGCCTCGGCTACTGCCATTTATGGTTCACAGGCTACCAATGGGGTGATTATTATTACTACCAAAAGAGGACAGGCTGGTCCGCCAAAAATAACCTACGATATGTATGCCGGCAACGAGCGGCTGCCAAAATATTATTCCACCATGAACCTGCGCGACTATGCTGAGTTCATGAACGAAAAATCAGCTGTTATTGGCTATGACCTCCGGCCTCAGTTTACCAATCCCCAGTACCTGGGCGAAGGTACTAACTGGCAAAAAGTATTATTCCGGAAGGCGCCCATGCAAAATCATACTATAACGGTATCCGGTGGTGATACAAGGACCCAATACCTTCTTTCAGGTTCGTATTTCGATCAGGAAGGAATTGCGCTGGGATCAAATTTTACCAGAACATCCATTCGGCTGAATCTCGACAATAAAACTACCAACTGGCTTAAAACCGGTATCAGTCTGCAAATGGCCCATATTGGCGAAAAGGTAAACACTACCAACTCCAATGTTATTCAAACGGCCCTCATTCAAACGCCCGACGTAAATGTGCAGAATCCCGATGGAAGCTGGGGTGGCAATGATCCTAATATATATGGCGCTGTTGCAGTAAACCCTTATGCCATAGCCCTTATTATAAAAGACCAGAAGAAAAGAAACCAGGTGTTTGGAAATGCGTATGCTGAAATAAACTTTACCCGTGACCTTTCACTCAGGAATGAAGTATCGGGCAGTTTTGATTTTGGTACGCAGGACCATTTTACGCCCACTTATAATATGAGCACCGTGGTTAACAAAGTAAATTCTTCAACCTACACCTACGGTCAGAATTATTATACTACGATCAGGAATTATTTAACCTATAGCCACTTATTCAGCAACAAGTACAATATAAATGCATTGCTGGGCCACGAATCGCAACTCAGCACTTATGAAAATGTATCGGCTACAAGGAAAAACTTTCCATCAAATAATGTACAGGCTATAAACAGCGGTGATGCCACTACGGCCACCAATTCAGGTGATAAAGGACAAAGCGCGCAGGAATCATATTTCGGGCGCGCTAATTTTTCCTATAACGACAGATACCTGTTTACTGCCAATGTACGGGCAGACGGTTCTTCAAAATTCGCTGCCGGTAACCGCTGGGTTACTACCTATTCAGGAGCATTAGCCTGGAAAATAAACAATGAAGAATTTTTTAGATCGATAACGCTCTTTAATGAACTGAAATTAAGAGCAGGGTATGGGCTTACCAATAACCAGAACATCAGTAATTACGCTTACGCTTCTACGCTTCTTACTACTTCCAATGGATTATCGGGTATCGCCCAGATCACTTCCAATTTACCCAATCCTTTGGTACAATGGGAAAAAACAAAGTATTCCAATATAGGAATAGACGCGGCGCTGCTTAACTGGCGCATTAACTTCTCTTTCGATTATTACGATCGCAAAACAGATGGTCTGTTGCTAAGTCTTCCCCTGCCGTTGTATTCGGGAACAATTCCATCTACCAGCTGGTCACCGGGTTCTCTCGCTGCGCCCTATAAGAACGTCGGTTCAGTTAGTAACAAAGGGTTCGATTTCAGAATAAGCACTGTAAATGTGCAGAGCAAAAGCTTTACCTGGAAAACAGACGTAACCGTATCGCATAATACCAATAAAATACTGGCGCTTAATTCAGCCGCCGATGCGTTGTATGGTTACTATGGTACTACCATAGCCGCCAAATCGGCCGTAGGCCGTTCCATTGGTGAATTCTGGGGATATCAAACAGAAGGTTTATTCAACGGAGCAGAAGATTTTAAAAATCATCCTGCTATTCCGGTGAACCCAACCACAGGCGTGAAACTTCCTATAACGCCCACTACCGGCGGTGTTTGGCTGGGTGATGTAAAATTCAAAGACCGGAACGGAGATTCGGTAATCGACCAGCGTGACCAAACCTATCTGGGATCGCCTATTCCTAAATTTCAGATAGGCTTTAATAATACCTTTACGTATAAAAATTTTGATCTTAATGTTTTCTTCAGCGCCAATTTCGGTAACAAGGTGTTGAACACGTTGCGTATCAATGGTGATAATCCTAACCAGAATTTCGGGTATTTCAAATCGGTACTCAACTATGCCAAACTCGGTATGAGAGATCCTAATGGTTCTTCAACCGATGTAAACAATGTATACGTAACCAATCCCGGTACAACCATAGAAAGGATAAGCCAGAGTAGCGGTAATGACAACGATCGTATATCTGACCGGTTTATAGAAGACGGTTCATTTATAAGATGTAAGAACATTACGTTGGGCTACAGTTTGCCGCAACGACTGATGAACAAAGTACACATGAGCGCGTTGCGGGTATATTTTAATGTAACCAATGCATTTATTATTACAAAGTACAGTGGAATGGACCCTGAAATTGGTTCCTGGAATCCGTTGCTCGCTGGTGTAGACAATGGTTTTTATCCACAGCCGCGTGTATTTACAATAGGAGCAAACCTGGCGTTAACCAAGTAAATAAGATCAACATGAAATCAACATATAAAATATTAATCCCACTGTTGTTTGTGCTTACGGCTACAGTGAGTTGCAGCAAAAGTTATCTCGACCGTCCGTCTTTATCAGCAATCACTTCAGATAATTTTTATCAAACCACTTCCGATTTAAGACTCGCTACGGCTGGTTTATACGGAGGAGCCGTTTGGTTCGACTGGAACTATTTCCCTTACCTGGGCATGGGCGACATATTAAGCGGTAACCTGCTGCAACCATATAATGCCGACCTTGTACAGTTTACTTCTTTTTCCATTACCGGCGATAATAGTCAATTGGCCAATACATGGCGTGCTTTTTACAAGATCGTAGCACAGTGTAATGTTACCATCAATGCCATCAAAGCAAAGGCGCCCGCCAGTATTCCTGCAAAAGATGTAAACGCGGCATTGGCCGAAGCCAGATTCATTCGGGCAACTGCTTATTTTCATTTGGTGCAATTATGGGGAGCAGTACCCATAATAGAAGACAATACCAAACTGATAGATTCTTCTTTACTGTATCGTAACAATGTAGCAGACGTATATAAGTTCATTGCGACCGATTTAACTTTTGCATCACAGAACCTGCCAGCCTCCGATGCAGCAGGAAGGGTAACTACCTGGTCGGCGCAAGGTATGCTCAGCAAGGTATATTTAACCTGGGCTGGTCTTAACCAGAATATGACCCGTGATCAGGCTTTATTAGACAGTGCTAAATTATATGCCGGAAATGTGTGCAATAAAAGCGGATTATCGCTGTTGCCGAGCTATTATAATCTTTTCAGAACACAATATAACGACAACCCTGAAGTGTTATTCGCTTTACAATGGGCGCCCGGTCTCGGTTATGGATATGGCAATGCATTGCAGGCTCAATTTGCACCCAGCGGCGATCTCGTAACAGGTGGCGGCGGTTGGGGTGGCGCCATAGGCCCTACTTACGATTTGTATACTTTATATACACAACAGGATTCAATAAGGCGTAAAGCTTCTTTTATGCTCACGGGTGATTTTTATCCTGAGTTGAATGCAGCCGGTGGTGGATATAAATCAACAGGATGCAATCTTAAAAAGCATATTGTAGGCACGGCGGCAGATAACAATTCTCCCACCATGGATTTATGGTCGTCTACCGAGCATAATGCCATTTTGCGGTTAGCTGATGTATATCTCGTATATGCCGAAGCTATTTTGGGCAATAATGCTTCTACAACAGATCCCGAAGCGATGAAGTTTTTCAATAAGGTAAGAACAAGGGCAGGGGTTGATCCCGCGCCGCTTATTACAGCCGATACACTGTTCAGAGAAAGAAGGATTGAACTGGCATATGAAAGTCAGTTCTGGTTCGATCTGGTAAGGCTTTCGTATTATAATCCGCAAAAAGCCATTGCTTCCATCAATAATCAAAAACGGGAATTGTTTACTTACAGCAATGGTGTTGCTACACCTACACCTTACAGTGTGGCCATTACACCTGCTACCGTTAATACGTTTACATTGCCTCTCCCATCGACCGAATTAACGGCTGATCCTAAATTGTCACAACCGCCCGTGGCTTATTATAAATAATAAAAAAGATAATAATGAGAACGATACTATATAAATCTGTTCACTATTTATTGCTGCTGTGCGTAGTGGTGGTTTTTGTATCACTGCCCGCCTGCAGAAAGGAAACTTCCAATTCGCCGGTGTTAACAGGGGTGCGTAATTATGCACTCGCTCCCGGCGACTCCGTGCTCAAAAGCCTCATACCCGGGCAATGGGTTGTATTGCTGGGGCATAATTTAAAAGGAGCCACGCAGATATATTTCAATGGAGTGCTTACTTCTTTTAACAGTGCTTTGTTTTCCGATACCAGCGCCGCCGTACAGGTACCTGCTGTAATTCCTTTTCCTTCAGTGGCCGCCGACCAGCTCAATACCATACGGTATGTTACGCCTAATGGATCAACCACTTTTACATTCAATATAACAGCGCCCGCGCCCACTATTACAAGTGTTTCCAATGAAAATGCCAATGCCGGCGATTCTGTTCGGGTATATGGCGTGAACTTCTTTTTTATACAAAGTATCACTTTCGCCGGTTCTCCGGTTGCTAAATGGAAAGAATCTAATGACGGTACTTCTGTAGGGTTTGTGGTGCCTGCACTCACTAAAAGTGCGCCAGTGGTAATCACTACCCAATCCGGCACGGCTTCCACTGTATATAATGTAAACGACGTAGCCACCGGCGTTCTCTGCAACTTCGACGATGTAAATACCTACAGCTGGGGGGCAACCAGTACCAGTAACAGTAGCAGCGCGTTCCCCGGTAACAGAGGCGCCTATGCTATATTGACCGATGGCGTTTTAAATGCCAATGAATGGAGTTGGTGGAACGGTGGCCGTAGCATCAATACCAATGGTGTACAATGGGTGCCTGTCGATAGCCTTAATGCATCCATGAGCAGCTATGCGTTTAAGTTTGAAATAAGCGTGCCTGCTTCCTGGAACGGCGGATCGATTTTTGTGGTAAAAGATTATACTACCACTTATTTAGGTCGCTATGAGCCGTGGAAAGATGCAAATGGAAATTTCTTCAATTTTTCCACTACCGGCTGGCAAACAGTGACTATTCCGCTTTCGATGTTCCTTACCAATAACGGTACCGGAACCGCAGCATCTTCCTTAAAAGATTTATTGGGAAGTTCCGGTAATGGTAGTGTAAACATCTGGTTCATCAATAATTCGTCATCAGCTACAGCAACCAGTTTCAATGCAGCTTTTGATAATTTCAGGGTAGTAAAAATAAAATAACAACAGGAGATCAGCACACATCGAACGCACTGATACAAGACGCTCAAATAACTATTAGGCAATATTGGAAATAATCGTATGAAGAATTTATCTGTTAGTCTGGTTTTGTTTTTTTGTTTCACAAGTACTTTTGCTCAAACCAAATCCAATAAAAAAACAGAAGTTCCTGAGAGATCTATCAATATAGATTTCACACAGCAAAAAGGCCCTTTGAACACCATGTTCAATGAATGTGTAGGTGCAGGCCGTGCCAATGAAGGACTAAGGGCCGATTGGCAGCAGCAACTCGCTTATGTAAAAAAAGAATGTGGTTTCAGATATATCCGTATGCACGGGCTTTTAACAGACGACATGGCTGTTTATAAAGAAGACAGAAATGGAAAGCCGGAATATAATTTCATGTACGTAGATGCGCTGTTTGATTTTCTGCAAAGTATCGGCATGAAGCCTTTTGTTGAATTAGGCTTTATGCCCGGAGCACTTGCCAGCGGCAGTCAGACCATTTTCTGGTGGCGGGGGAATGTAACCCCGCCCCGGGATTATGATAAATGGGCTGGCTTAATCCGTACCCTTACACAACACTTCACAGAACGTTATGGTGCTGATGAAGTAAAAACCTGGTACTTTGAAGTATGGAACGAGCCTAATCTTTCACCCGGATTCTGGACAGGCACACAGGCAGATTATTTCAAATTATACAACTATACAGCGCAGGCAATTAAAAGTGTAAATAAAGAGTATAGGGTAGGAGGTCCTGCCACTGCCGGCGCAGCCTGGGAAAGTGAGTTGATTGATTATTGTTCTAAAAATAAAGTGCCCATTGATTTTATAAGTACCCATGCCTATGGAGTAAAGCAGGGGTATCTCGATGAATTTGGCAATGGCGGAACGGTGCTAGATAAAAATCCTATGAGTGTAAGTGGCGATGTGCTTCAGTCGCGCAAAGAAATTGCCGCCTCGCCAATGCCACATCTCGAACTGCATTATACGGAGTGGAGCGCTTCCTATACACCCTCCGATCCCATTCATGATAGTTATCACGAAGCCGCCTATGTGCTGAATAAATTAAAACAGGTAGGCAATGCAGCCAACTCCATGTCGTATTGGGTATTCACCGATATTTTCGAAGAGCCCGGTCCACGGTTCGAACCTTTTCATGGTGGCTTTGGTATGTTAACCATTCAGGGTATTAACAAACCGGTTTTCTACGCATATCAGTTTTTAAACCGCCTCGGAAATATTGAATTAGTCAATAACGATTCCAGTTCATGGGTTTGCAAAGATGCAGCAGGAAATATGCAGGTCCTTGCATGGGATTTCACCAACACCCATCCGGGCGATTCGGTTCACAACCAGAATTATTATATCCGCGACCTGCCGTCAAAATCAAAAGGAAAACTGAAGATCAATGTTGCAAATGTGCCTGATGGTACGTATGCACTGGAAGTGTATAAAGTTGGTTACCGCAACAATGATGCTTATTCCACCTACCTCTCCATGGGGAAACCAGCCCAATTGAACAGGCAACAGGTTGAACAAATAAAGAAACAAAATGATGGTTCACCAATTTTCAGAGAGATCATTACGATAAAAGACGGAACGCCTTTTTCAAAGGAATTGGATCTTCGTGAAAATGATGTTTGCTTTATAAATCTTATCAAACTTTAAAGTCTTGGTTGTGAAGTTCAGATTCAGTTTCTTGTTTATTCTAACAGGCGTATTGTTTCTTTTAAGCCTGAGTGGAAATTGTCAGCAGTTATACGTTGGCACTAATTACCACCCACATGATGATAAAGATCCTGAGAAAATAAAAAGAGATATCCGGCTAATGAAAGATGCCGGTTTTACAGTGGTGCGAATGGGGCATCTTGCCTGGGATAGTTATGAACCATCAGAAGGGAAGTTCGATTTCGCCTGGTTTGATAAGGTCATGGATTTAATGAATGAGGCAGGAATAAAAGTAATTTTAGACATTGCCATACGTCCCGCGCCAATTTGGCTACACCACAAATATCCTTCCATAGACATTGTAGATGCAAATGGCGATGTACAATATCCAAACCATCGCTATATGGAAGATGTTGGTGATGCCATGTATCAGAAATATGCAGTACGATATGCAGATACACTCACAAAACATTATGGCAAACACCCTGCATTAATTGCATTTGGAATAGACAATGAATCGGGCGATGGAAGAATTTCATATTCCGAATCAGCAAGAAAAAGATTTATTGAGTGGCTAAAGAAAAAGTATTCTACTGTTGATAATCTTAATAAAGCATGGGCAACACAACGATGGTCACGAAGGATTAATCAATTTGAAGAAGTTGGATTTCCTGTTGCTACGCATACAACCGATGTTCCTGAAAAAATGCTTGATTTCAGGCGTTTTGTTTCTGATGAAGTCAATCAGCTTCTTTTTAAGGTCATTGATAAAGTAAACACGAACGCTCCAAAAGCATTTGTCAATACCAATGCCTGGTACTATAGTCCAATGAAATATTTTGATTATTCTTCCATTGCCTATTCCGGGAAAATGACCCGTGAAGGTTGTGGATTTTATCCAGGAAATTCCCTCACAACCAATTGGGGAGTGATGGGTGCTTTATTTGGAATTTCAAGAATTCAATTCGAAAGCACCAATCCTTTTTGGTGCACTGAATTCACCACCATGACTGCAGTTCCCAATTCAATCCGTAAATCAGCATACGCAACACTCATGTACGGCAATCAACTGGTTTGCGGATGGACATGGCAAAGTATGCACAGCGGCGAAGAGCAATATCTGGAAGGTATGCTCGATTGGGACGGAATTCCTAACCGCAAATACGATGAGTACAAAAAGATAGCTACCGAATTTAAGAAGATTGAAAAATATTTCCCTTACAATCTTCAGGCAGAAGTTGGATTGGCGTTTTCATTTCCATCCCAGATAGCAAGCGCGTATTTCCCTGAACGGCACGACGAACAATTGGAGGCGTGTTTTGATCTGTTTTACTACCGCAATATGGACGCACGTGTTGTAGAGATCAGTAAAAGCCCCCTCCCGTATAAATTACTTTTTGTTCCGGGCGTTGCAGTTATGGATCAGGCAACTGCTGATAAAATTCGCGACTTTGTTAAAAACGGTGGAACAGTTGTTATGACAAGTAATTCGGCTATTGTTGACGAAACCGGAAAGGTATTTGCCTCAACACACCCCGGGCGTTTAAGCGATGTTTTCGGCATTCGGGTGGCAAGTTTCGAAGAAACTGAAGCGTTCAATGAAATATCAAAAAAATCATTCAAAGGCAAAAAGTTAGAAGTCACTTATCAGGGAAAAGAAATTAATACAGAATCTGCACGATTTGATGTTATTGAATCCAAAGGTGCTGAAGTACTTGCCAGCATAACAAGTCTCGATAAAGACTATCCAATTATAACTGCCAATAAATACGGAAAGGGCAGGGCTATTTACGTTGGTCTTCCTGCAAAAGGTGAAGTATTGAATTCTTTGCTTGATCAGTTGATGAGCGATCTCTCGCTTAAAAAAGGACCTGAAGTACCCGGAGGGGTAATAGCCCGGTATATCGATAAAAATCATATATTATATCTGAATACAGGTGCAGAATCAAAAGAGATCCACTTGACGGGAAAGGCGCACAGCGTTCTGTTCGGGAAAGATTACACGGGTAATTTTATTATTCCGCCTTATGAACCCGAATTTATAGAAATCGAATAAGCACTTATCGCTTTGGGCATACGGTTCAGGCATATGAATTCATGATATACCAATATATATTCAATGAGAAAATTCTTTATAATCCTCTCGCTCATTTTCATCACACATAGTTCTTTTACACAGGTAGTGGTGGATTCCTCACTGTTGCTTTCACAAAAAGACATGCAATGGTGGAAGGATGCCAAATTCGGATTGTTCATCCATTTTGGGTTGTACTCCGTTTTGGGACAAGGGGAATGGGCCATGTTTTATAATCGAATGGACACATCTGAATATGGAAAACTGAAAGACTCTTTCACCGTTTCAAAATTCTCAGGAAAAAATTGGGTAGACGCTGCAAAACAAGCTGGCTGTAAGTATATGGTAGTCACATCCAGGCATCACGATGGCTTTAGCTTATTCAATACCAGCTTCGGTACTTACAATTCAATGAACGCGCCTGTAAAAAAAGACTTGATAAAGGAATACGTTGATGCAGCTCATGATGCCAATATGAAAGTAGGTATCTATTATTCTCCACTTGATTGGCGGTACCCGGGTTTCTTTTTTCCCGACCTGTATTATTCCAATGCGCTTGAAATGAAAAAGCAAACCTATGCGCAGGTTCGTGAATTGTTAAGCAACTACGGTAAGATTGATGTTTTATGGTACGATGGCGGAGAAGATAACTGGCTCAGTTTTGGAGGCTTGATGTGGGATGGAGGCAAAGGTTGGTATACACGTGGTTTCAACAAACCTTACACAGGAAAATTTAGCTGGGAGCCAATTAAGCTCAATACAATAGTAAGAGAACTGCAGCCAAAGATTGTCATCAATCCCCGTTCCGGATGGATGGGTGATTTTAATACACAGGAGGTCACGTTAAGAGGAAGAGAGAACAGACCCTGGGAATTATGCACCAATTTAAGCAGTGGCGCATGGGGATGGACTCCTTCTGCAAAAGACAATATAATGTCGCTTGACAGTTGCATCCGATTGCTGGTATCTGTTGTATGCCAGGATGGAAATCTGTTGTTGAATGTAGGGCCTAAAGCTGATGGCGAAATTGAACCTGCTCAGGTGCAACGATTGAAAGAAATTGGAAGTTTTCTTTCTCAATATGGAGAAAGTATTTATAACACAAGAGGCGGGGTATGGGATGCAAATTGGGGCGGAACTACTTTTACCGATAACGCGATTTACGTTCATGTTTTAAGAGCACCTACAAACGGAAAAATTGTTCTGCCCCCCATTCCCCAAAAAATTGCTTCTGTAAAATATCTGGGAACTAATATAAAAGTAAGCTTCAAACAAAGCACGGATCAAATCGCACTCGATGGTATCGTTAATAAAGAAAACAAAACAGATCTGATCGTGAAAGTCAGTTTGAAATAGCTTATCAGTTTTTTGAGTTCGCCTATATTCCCTTGGGTTGCCCCCATCGGAATATATCAGGCGTTACAGAAAACCTTTGGGTAACAAGATCATAAAGTAAAAATTTTTGATAAATTTACCCTACAAAACCAAACTGCACGACAATTCCGGTACCTGACGCCCATACATATAATGAGAAAGATCTTTTCAGATTAATAGCTCAGGATGATGAGTCTGCATTTGCCGCTATTTTCTACCGCTATAAGTCCTCCATGTTTGAATATGGCATGAAGATTACCAAATCACGAATAGCTGCCGAAGAGCTTGTACAGGAGTGTTTTATAAAGCTCTGGCTTTCCAGGAAACAGTTGTCAGCAGTTGATAATCCTGTAGGGTATCTATACATGATGGCGCGAAATGCGGGCGTTGATTATTTACGCCGGCTTTCTCTCGATGCCAGTCTGCAGCAAAAAGTATGGGCCCGAATAGCTGAAACAGAAGATCCAACGCTCCAAAAAGTACAGGTCAGCGAAACACAGCGTCTCATTGATGAGGCCGTTGCGCAGCTTTCACCCCAGCAACGGGAAGTTTTTTTATTGAGCCGGTACGAAGGATTAAACTACAAGGAAATAGGTCTCAAAATGGGTATCGCCTCAAATACCGTAAAAAATCACCTTGTAAAAGCATTGAAATTTATCAGGGATTATCTTGCCAGCAAGTATGGTAACCCGATTGTGCTGGTACTTATAAGTTTTCCGGGTATCCTGTTCTCTTAATAATAGTCATCCTCAGAAAAGCGACTGCTAAAACCATTTATTTAAGCCAATTGAAAAAAAATTGAAGAGAGACTAGTCCATCTCCTTTCGGGAACCGTCACTTTTATATAAACCACCTTATCTTTTAATTAATTTATTATGTCGCAGTCAATTGACGACCGAACCGGTCATTTGATAAAACAATATATAACAAACAAGTGCACATATGAAGAATACCAGGAATTATTAGCCCTGCTGAAGATTCAAACAGATGATACACAGCTGGAAGGGCTGTTGATGGAGGAGTTACTTAACAGCCAAAGCCATGCTGCCGAAAGTGAAGTTGATTGGGAAACTATGTTGCAAACAATTACCCAACAACATGAATCTATACCAATTAGGCGGGTAAGGTCATTCATCTGGATAAAGCGATTTGCCATTGCAGCGGTATTTATTTTACTGGTTGGCATTATTGTTTGGTGGTGGTTACAAAAGCAGGACTCTGGCAATAAGCAAAACGAAAATGTTCCTGTTATTGCTGATATATCACCAGGCAGGAGTGGCGCCATATTAACCTTACAAAATGGCCGTCACGTGGTGCTCGATAGCGCGCATAACGGCACATTAGTAGCAATACAGGGTTTGCATATCGATAAGCACGATAGTTCTATTGCGTATGCCCCTGCACCCAAATTGGGCGAAGTGAGCAACGAAATGTCTTATAATACCTTATCTACACCCAGAGGGCGGCAGTTTCAGTTGGTTTTGGCAGATGGAACAAAAGTGTGGTTGAATGCAGCTTCCTCCATACGCTATCCAACTTTATTTAGTGGTAAAGAAAGGGTAGTGGATATTACCGGTGAGGTTTATTTTGAAGTAGCTAAAAATACAGCCCGGCCTTTCATCGTAAATATTCTATCAGAAGGCGAAGGTTCACAAAAAGGCCGTGTAGAAGTGTTAGGAACACACTTTAACATCAATGCGTATGACGATGAAAAACAGGTGAGGACCACTTTGCTCGAAGGCAAAGTAAAGGCCTCGATAGTCAATGGTGAATTTGCCGTGCTCCATCCCGGAGATCAGGCCGTGATGGATGCCGGCACACCATTAACAATTAACCATGCGCCAGATGTAGAATCGGTGATGGCATGGAAAAATGGATATTTTCATTTTAAGCGGGCAGATATAAAAACCGTCATGCGCCAGATTGCCCGGTGGTATGATGTGGAAATTCAGTATGAAGGCGCCATTACCACCGATCAATTCGGAGGTTATATTCCCAGAGATGCTACACTATCGCAGGTATTGCATGCACTGGAACAAAGCCTGGTTCATTTCAGTATTCAGGGAAAGAAAGTGATTGTTACACCATAAATAACCAGAAATACCAAAACCACTAATAGCCAAAGCGTTCCTTAATTATCGTTCACATTTTAGCCACAAAAAAACCGCTCCGGCCTCATATGCCGGAACGGCTAAGTATTGAGCTAATTGTAATCCAAAACTGCCAGCCTGTTCCTCGTGCAAAGAATTACAGGAAGGCATTTGTTAACCCAACAAAACAAAAGTATGCATTTAACTGCTATGGGAATCGTCTGTCCGGTCAAAAAACCAACCGGAAGCAGGTTGTTCCTCCAAACCTTGCGAATTATGAGATTATTGATGTTTTTCATGGTAGTCTGTTGTATGCAGGTAGCGGCACGCGGCCTGGCACAGTCAATTACCCTCGTCGAAAAAAATGCTTCACTTGAGTCGGTTTTGAACTCCATTAAAATGCAATCGGGGTATGTATTCTTTTACAACTATCGCATTTTGGAAAAAAGCAAACCGGTAACTGTAAATGTATCCGGAGTGTCTTTGACCGAAGCGCTGGACGCATGTTTTAAAGATCAACCCCTTACCTATTCAATCGAAGGCAGGCTCATAACTGTAAAGATGAAGAAGAATGCTTCAGTCATTTCAGTTGAAAGTGCGACGGACCACACTGCAATTGTAACAGGGGTAGTG
>Ga0105239_10002617_pt1 | contig 22776 bp, 18 predicted proteins | sample KBSC44metaG_FD_92761 | JGI IMG/M metagenome (GOLD analysis project Ga0105239, IMG submission 92761) | Corn rhizosphere microbial communities from Kellogg Biological Station, Michigan, USA - KBS C4-4 metaG | ecosystem: Host-associated > Plants > Roots > Rhizosphere > Soil | place: Michigan, USA... | reverse complement strand
TGCCGCTGGTGGATCATTTTAATGACGACGACCTGAAGAATGACCAGGGGCTTGATCCGGCTCCCACGACCGGTGCTGATCCCTTTGTGATCGACCCGCGGCCGGTAGATCCCCGGTTGGACTGGTCGGTTGGCCGCAGAGGAATACCCTATCTGGACTGGGGTCTGATGCCGGGCGCCTCCTGGATCCGTAACCAGGCCAGCGCCGGTCCTTATCTGCCGATCAAGTATATCGTAACAAAGGCACAGGCCGGCGTCCTTTCCGACCAATATGGCGGATGGGCTGTCAACCAGGCAACGGCGGACAATTATGTCTATATCCGTTTTGCAGATGTGCTGCTTTGGGCTGCTGAGTGTGCTGCTCAAACCAGCGATCTCGCGGCCGCCACGGCGTATGTCAACCAGGTTCGTCAAAGGGCTGCCAATCCGGCAGGTTTTGTACCGGGGAGCGCGGCGAATTATAAGTGTGGTCTGTATCCGACTTTCCCGGACCAGGCTACTGCGCTGAAGGATATCTATTTCGAACGGAAGCTGGAGTTGTCGTCTGAAGGCCATCGGTTCTTCGACCTGGTACGCTGGGGAATTGCCGACCAGGAGCTGAACGCCTATATAGCTCATGAGGCTAATGCCGACAATTATATTTTGCTGAAACCCGGCGGGGCACTCGCGCATTTCACGAAGGGCAAGAACGAATACTATCCGATACCGCAGCCGCAGATAGACGCCAGCGTTACCGGAGGAAAGTCTACTATGACGCAGAACCCGGGGTATTGATCTAACTACGTTAAAACAGGAAGAGGTAGGGTGTATCACTCTACCTCTTTTACATTATATTTAGGTATGAAAATGTTCCCTTTCTGGCGATGCGGCCTGCTGATCCTCCTATTGAGCGCGTGTGGCGGACTGTTGACTTCCTGTGGTGAGAAAAAAACACTTTTTGAGCAAATATCTCCCGAACGCAGCGGGGTACATTTCAATAACCGGATACCGGACAATGACTCGATCAATATCCTGAGCCTGCAAAATGTCTATAACGGCGGCGGGGTAGGCATCGGAGATTTTAACAGGGACGGGTTGCCCGACCTGTATTTTACCGGTAATATGGTGCCGAACAAGCTGTATCTGAACAAAGGCGGATTTAAATTTTCAGATGTTACCGATGCAGCGGGGGTGGATGGTAAAGGACATTGGTGCCGCGGAGTCGCTGTCGTCGATATCAACAACGATGGGTGGCCGGATATTTATGTCTGTGCCACGCTGAGCAGGAATCCCGAGAAGAGGAGGAACCTCTTATACATCAACCAGGGAGCAGACGAAGAGGGCGTTCCGCATTTCCGGGAGATGGCTTCGGAATATGGTCTTTCCGATACGGTGCATTCGACCATGGCTGCCTTTTTTGACTATGACAACGACGGGGACCTGGACATGTATCTTACCGTCAACGAGATCCGTCCGGGTGAGAACCCGGATCTTTTCCGGCCGATCGTGAAGGATGGGACGGCGGCGAGCACGGGCCGTCTTTACCGCAATGACTGGAACGATTCGCTGAAGCACCCGGTGTTTACCGATGTGTCCAAAAAGGCGGGGCTGCTGAGGGAGGGGTACGGACACGATGTGACGATCGCCGATATCAACAGGGATGGCTGGAAGGATATTTATGTATCCAATGACTTTCTCTCGAACGATCTTTTGTATATCAACAATCACGACGGGACCTTTACGGAGAAGTGCGGGTCCTATTTCAAGCACACGGCGGCCAACGGTATGGGGCAGGATATCGAGGATATCAACAATGACGGGCTGGCGGACGTTGTGGAGCTGGATATGAATCCCGAGGACAACTACCGCAAAAAGATGATGCTCAATGGCAACAGGTATCTCACCTATCAGAATAACGAGCTTTTCGGTTATGGCTATCAGTATGTTCGTAACACGCTGCAGCTGAACCAGGGCCCCCGGGTCGGGGCGAACGATTCGGTCGGTGACCCCGTATTCAGCGAGATCGGGTTCTATTCCGGCATTGCGGAAACGGACTGGAGCTGGACGCCGATGGTGACGGATTTTGACAATGACGGCTACCGGGACATCGTCATCACGAATGGTTTTCCCAAGGATGTTACGGATCACGATTTTGTAGTCTATCATAACCGGACGTCGTCCTATTCTTCGCCGATGGATGTATTGCTCGAGATACCGGAGGTGAGGCTGCATAAGTACGGGTTCAGGAATAACGGCGACCTGAGCTGGACCAACGTGTCGGCGGATTGGGGGCTGACGGCTACCAGCTTTTCGAACGGGGCCGCCTATGCGGATCTGGACGGCGACGGGGATATGGATATGGTCATCAACAATGTGAATGATGAGGCGATGATCTATCGAAACAATTCGCGGGAGGAGGGGAAGGAAGCGGGACATTTTCTGAATATCGTTTTTTCCGGGGATAGCCTGAACAGGGATGGTCTTGGGGCCTGGGCGGAGCTGCACTATGGTCATGGCAGGCAGCAGGTGTATGAGAATACGCCGTACCGGGGGTATCTGTCCACTATTCAGAGTATGGCTCATTTTGGATTGGGAAGGGTCGGTGTGGTAGATACCGTGCTGATCCGGTGGCCTGGGGGTAAGATGCAGGTGTTGCGGAATGTCCGTGCCGACCAGGTGTTGAAAGTAGATATCCGGAATGCGGATCAGCGGTATAGCTGGGGGCATGATCAGGTGGCGGCGGATGCGCTTTTCAGGGACATAACAGATGCTGCCGGGCTTCGGTACAGCCAGCAGCAGCGGGACTATATCGACTTCAATATACAGAAGCTGCTGCCCCATAAGCTGTCGCAGTATGGGCCGGCTCTTGCCGTGGGAGATATCGACGGCAACGGATTGGATGATCTTGTTGCCGGTGGCGGGGCAGGCTATAGCGCTGTGCTGTTCTTACAGCAGGCCAACGGGAAATTTCTGCAAAAAGAGCTGATGGATTCTGTGCAGGCCCACACCAAGTTAGCCGATGATATGGGTGTCCTGCTGTTTGATGCGGATGGAGACGGGGATCCCGATCTGTATATTGCTTCGGGAGGATATAGTAATCCGCCGGGCAGCCCCGCCTATGGAGACCGGCTGTATATTAACGATGGGAAGGGAAAATTTTTGATGGATAGTGCGGCCCTGCCTCCGAATTTTACGAGCAAGGCCTGTGTGCGGGCGGTGGATTTCGATCACGACGGGGATCTGGACCTTTTCGTCAGTGGGCGTGTCGAGCCGGGGCGCTACCCTCAGCCGGTGTCCAGCTATATTTACCGCAATGATTCGCAAAACGGGCACGTGAAGTTCACCGATGTCACGGCCAGTGTTGCAAAGGATCTTCAGAAGATTGGTATGGTCTGCGATGCCGTCTGGACCGATTTTGACAACGACGGCTGGCCGGACCTGGTGCTCGCCGGAGAGTGGATGCCTGTCGTATTCCTGAAGAACGATAAAGGTGTATTTAAGAATGTTACGGGGACTACCGGGATAGCCGATGAGAAGGGGTGGTGGAATAGTGTCGTGCCCTGTGATATCGACAATGACGGAGATATCGATTATATCGTAGGCAATCTGGGTCAGAACTCTTTTTTCCGGGCGTCGAAGGACTATCCCGCGCGGGTCTATGGGAAAGATTTTGACGGCAATGGAGTATATGATATGATGACTTCGTTGTACCTGCCGGATTCGAATGGCGTGAGGCGGGAATTCCCGGCGGAGACCAGGGATGATCTGTTGAAGCAGATGAACAGTATGCGGAGGAAGTTTCCGAGCTACCGGTCATATGCGAAGGCGACGATGGATATCGTCCTGCCTCAGGAGGAGCGGAAGGGGGCGGTTATACTGGAGGCAACTGATTTCCGGTCGTCTGTATTACGAAATGAAGGCAATGGAAAGTTTACGGTCGTGGCGCTGCCGGTGCAGGCGCAGCTGTCGGTCGTGAACGGCATTGTGGTGGATGATTTCGACGGGGATGGCAATGCGGATATTGTCCTGAACGGGAATGACTATGGGACGGAGCCTTTTGTCGGGCGGTATGACGCGATGAACGGCCTCTATCTCAGGGGGGATGGGAAGGGTGGATTCGCGCCTTTGTCGATCTTCCAGAGTGGGATCTATATTCAGGGGGATGGAAAGTCGCTCGTCAAGCTGCGGGGTGCTGACGGGAGCTGTCTGTTGGCGGCGGGGCAGAACAGGGGACCGCTGAAGTTGTTTGCGCTGAAGAAAAAAATGAAATTAGCCGGTCTGCAGCCGTCGGATGTGCGGGCGGTCGTTGAGTATAAGAGTGGCCGGCGGAAGGTTGCGGAGGTGGACTACGGGTCCTCGTTCTTATCACAATCGGGCAGGTTCCTGCTGCTGAACGACAGCGTTCGTTCTATCGAGGTCGTCGATAGCAGGGGAGTTCGCCGAAAAATATCGGAATAATGAGCTATATCAGATGGTTGGTGGCTGTAGTTGCGATCGGATGTTGCGGAGCGTGTAAGGAATATAACAGGAATCATGCGCATGAGGGCGTACAACGGTCGAGCATTGAGAAGGGGGAGGAGCTGGCTACGCGCTATTGCCAGAGCTGTCATGCGTTGCCGGATCCTTCCCAATTGGATGCTAATAGTTGGGAAAGAGGGGTGTTGCCGCATATGGGCCCCTTGCTGGGCATTCGGTATTTCAAGGGTCGGCGGTATCCTTTTGCGGAGGGGGATCGGTTTCTCGACAAGGGATATTATCCGCATTCGCCGCTGTTGAACGAGGAGGATTGGCAGCATATCGTCGATTATTATACGGCTACTTCGCCGGATAGTCTTCCGGGGCAACAGCGGAAGGAGGGGATCGGGCAAGGGGTATCGCTTTTCCAGGTGGTTTCGCCGGGGGGTGGGGGACCGCCTCCGGCCACCTGTATGGTTTGGATCGACACGGTGGGGAGGCGGAATAGCCTGCTGACGGGGGATGTACTGACGGGGAGCCTCAGGCGATGGGATGAGGCGCTGCGTCTGGTGGATTCTGTCGGCTGTGGCGGGCCTGTTCTTGGGGTTGACCGGGGGAAGGACGGGATGGTGGCGTGCAATGTGGGGCTTCTTAATCCGAGCAATGCCCGGCTTGGGAAGGGGCAGGTGATCCGGGAAGATGCAGGTGGGAAGATGCGGGTGGACAGTCTGACCTTGTTCGCCGGGCTGGCGCGGCCGGTGCAGGTGAGTGCGGTGGACCTGAATGGGGATGGGCGTATGGACTACCTGGTTTGTGAGTTCGGGTATATGACGGGGGCCCTAAGCTGGATGGAGAACAGGGGGGATTCGGGGTATCTGCGGCATGTGATAAAGGCGCTGCCGGGGGCAATAAAAGCCTATATCGACGATTATAATCACGATGGCCGGCCTGATCTGTGGGTGCTGTTCGCGCAAGGGGAGGAGGGGATATTTCTTTTTACCAATAAAGGAGGGGGGGCGTTCAGCGAGGAAGAGGTATTGCGGTTTCCGCCGATGAATGGCTCTTCTTATTTTGAGCTGGCCGACATGAACAAGGATGGGCGTCCAGACATTGTATATACCTGTGGGGACAACGCGGATTTTTCCATGGTGCTGAAGCCTTATCATGGGGTGTATATATTTTTGAATGACGGGACCAACCATTTCAGGCAGGACTTTTTCTTTCCGATCAATGGCTGTTATAAGGCGATGGCGCGTGATTTTGACGGGGACGGGGATCTTGACCTGGTGACGATCGCCTTTTTTCCAGATTTTAAGCGTCAGCCAGAGGAGGGGTTTGTCTATCTGGAGAACAAGGGCAATGGGGTGTTCAAGCCCTATTCTATTCCGGGAACGGGGGCGGGTCGCTGGCTTACGATGGACGTCGGGGACCTGGATGGGGATGGGCGGATGGATATTGTGCTGGGGAATTTTTCTTTTTTGGCGCCGGTGACGAAGGCGGGGGTGGATTTTAAGAAGGGGCCACCTTTTTTGGTGTTAAGGAATGTGGGGAGGAAATAGTTGTTGGCGCCTTCGCCTATCTTTGGCGCATGAAAAAATACATTCTGGTCCTGGCCCTGGTGGCCGGCTGCGTCACGCTGGCTCTTGCGTGGGGACCCTGGGGGCATCAGCATATCAACAGGGCGGCAGTGTTCGGTCTGCCGATGGAGATGCGCCCTTTTTTCTACAATCACATAGATTTTATTACGGAGGAGGCGGTGGTTCCCGACCTGCGGAAGTACACCATCAATGACCGGGCGGAGTTTCCTCGTCACTATATCGATCTGGAGCTGTACAGTCCGGAGTCGAATGTGGCCGGTCTGCCTGCGACGATGAGGGATGCTAAGGTGCGGTACGCGGACAGTATGCTTTCGAAAGCGGGGACTTTGCCCTGGACGATACTGGAGGTGGAAGAGAAGCTGACGAAAGCGTTCAGGGCGAGAAAGAAGACGGAGATATTGTTCCTTGCGGGGGACCTGGGCCATTATATAGGGGATGCGCATATGCCCTTGCATACCGCCTTGAATCATGACGGACAGCTGACGGGGCAGAAGGGGATACATGCTTTGTGGGAGGGGCAGCTGCCGGAGACGTTTGGGCAGGGATATGATCTTTATACGGGTGAGGCGAAGTATATCGCTGATCTTACACGCGAGACCTGGGCGATCATTGATTCTTCGCACCGGCTGGTGGAGAAGGTCTTGTCGGTGGATAAGGAGCTGTCGGCTTCGATGTCCCGGGAGAAGGTGTATGTGGTGGATTCTGCGGGGCGTATTGTTGTCAACCAGTATGGGGATATGGTGCATACGAAGGAATATGCCCGGGAATTTCATCAGCGCCTGGGGGGGATGGTCGAGCAGCAGTTACGGGGGGCGATAGCCGAAGTTGCGGCGTTCTGGTATACGGCGTGGGTAAATGCGGGGAAGCCTGATCTTTCGGAGCTGGATACGGAGGAGCTCACGAAGAGGAATAAGAAGGATATGGAACAGGATCTCCGCCGGTATCAGAAGGGGAGGGTGGAGATGATGAGGCCCTGGGGTGATTTTGGGGGGAAGGGGGGGGGGTGGGGGGCGGGGGGGTCGGGGGGATGTTTGCGGTTAGCGGGTTTGGGGTGAGGCGGGAGGTGTCTGGGGTTCACGGTTTTGGGGTGAGGTGAACGGGTGTTGAGCGGAACGGGGTGACTGGGGAGAAATGGGGATCGGGAATAAAAATTTGATCAAGGATTAAACTTTTTTTATGGCGGGCCTTCCATATTGGTTAGTATATGCTTTGTTGTCGGCGGTATTTGCAGCTTTGACGGCGATATTTGCGAAAATGGGGCTGAAGGATGTGAATTCGGATCTGGCGACGGCGATACGAACGGTAGTCATTTTAGTGATCACGTGGGGGATCGTGCTGTGGAGGGGAAGTGGTGCTGGCTGGAGGAATATGACGCGCAGCAACTGGATATTTCTCATTTTGTCGGCGGTGGCTACGGGGCTCTCCTGGCTTTTTTATTACCGGGCGTTGCAGCTGGGGAAGGTATCGGAGGTGAGCGTGATCGATAAGGGCAGTGTATTGTTTACGATACTGTTGTCGTTCGTTTTTCTGCGGGAGCCGTTGACGCCGAGGGTACTGTTTGCGGCCGCGATGATCTTTGGCGGAATGCTGGTGTTGGTGTGGAAGTAGGTAATTGAGGGGATGCCGCTGTTGGTGTGGAAGTAGCATAATTATTGCGGTCATTGTTTTGTTATACCTATTTAAAACATAAGTACTATGCGAAAACATGTGTTGGTCAGAAACATTGCTCTTCTATTTTTATGCGTTTCGGTTTTTGGGATGGGTTCCTGTAAGAAAGAGGTAACTCAGGTAGTGAACCAGGGTTTTTCAGCGATCTATACGGTCAAAGGCACCGACTGGAAGATTAATTCAAATTCCACTTACATCAACGTTGAGCTCAATGTTAAGGAGCTGGACCAGGTGATATTGGATCATGGCGGTGTTATGGTCTATCTTTCGTTCGATGGCGGGAAAACGTACGAAGCCTTGCCGGAAGTAGTGGGGAATGTGGCTTATGGGTCTTACCATTATCTAAACACCGTAGGTATCGATCTTAGTCCTGCGGACGATACGGGCACGGTGACGCCGCCGATGAATCAGAGTGGGCAGCTTGTGGATGTAATTGCGAAGGTGGTTTTACTGGATGCCCAGCCGCTGGACTAGGTGTGGCGGGTCCTCGATTTAGCTGCTGGAGCGGGACCCGGGGATGGGACGCTGTAGCGCCTGTGCTGCTGAAGAGATAATGAAATTGGTGAATGCCTCTCCGGATTAAAAATCCTGGAGGGGCATTTTTCTTCTTACGGTGAAGCTTAGTTGGTCCATGGGTGGTATAGAAAAAAATAAATCTTTGAAATCGGCAGAAAATCAAGGAAAATCAGGGCTGAACGGGAATATCTTATTATTTTTAAGAACAAGAACACTGATCGTAACCATGTTACCCGCTAGAACCCTCTTGAGCCCTGATAATCAATTTATTACTCGACGTTGGGTTCCCGGTTGCCCTTTACCCTCGCTGTATAACATTTTCCAATCTACCAATTTCTGGCGTGTCTTCTGAGGGTATTCATAACGAAAAGCAGCTGCTGTTGCAGATAGCCCAGGGGGATAGGGACGCATTCAGGATCATGTATGCCACCTATTTTTCCAAAGTGCAGCAGTATGTGGCGTTGTTTGAGCCGTCGCGGACCAGCCAGGATGAACTGACGCAGGACGTTTTTGTGCGTATATGGGAGAAGAGGGCGAGGCTGGCGGGGGTGGAGTCCTTCAAGAACTATTTGTTTCTTGTGACCCGCAATGTGGTGTTTAATTTCATTCGGGCCCTGAAGGTGCGGCAGCGGGTGCAGCAGCTGGACGACTCTATCCAGGTCGCGTCTAACGAGCTTGAACATGAGCTTTTGTTCAAGCAGTACTACCGGATCGCCATCGAGGCGATGGACAAGCTGCCGCCGGGCCGTCGTAAGATATTGAAAATGAGCATTGATGACGGATTCAGCCTGGATGAGATCGCCAGCGAGCTAAATATAACCCGGGCCGGGGTCAAGAAGCAGCTGTATGCAGCGACTGCATTTGTACGGCAGTATTTACAGGAGCATGGGGAGATAACCCTGCTTCTATTTGTTTTTCTTTCCCTTTTTGAATTGTAAGAATTTCCGGGGGCAGCGCCAGCCTGGTGCAGGATGAGGATTTTCCGGGTGTGTTGCCCCGGGGATTCGTCGCCCGTTGGATGAGAGTTTCCCGGGGTGGCTGAAAAAAAATAAAATATTTTTTTCGGGCGAGGTATCCTTCTCTTATTGCTGCGTGTCTTTATAATAACACCTTATTTATGAATTTACAGGAAGCCAAGCAATTTGTCGCCCAGTTCATCAAAGGAGATTACACTCCGGGAGAATATGAGGCCTTTCTGCGATGGCTGAAGGGTGCGACGATGGACGAGCTGAATGTGATAGCGGATGAGCATGAATCGATGGATGATCAATGGGCCGCTCTTGCTGCAGAACCGTCCGCTGACTGGGCGAGTAAACTAGAGCAAAAAATAGACGCTCTCGAGGACAGGGGGTTGATCCGCAGGCTTAACCCGGAGCGATTCATTCGCCGGAATACCTGGCTGGCTGCTGCCTCTGTGATCGTCATTTTGTCGGCCGGTGTATATCTCTTTGTCAGGGAAGAACACAAAAAGGCGCCTGAGCCGGAGGCTCCGGCGATAGTAGACGTGGCGATGAACACATATACTAACCCCAAGGGTGGAGATCAGAAGGAACTGATCCTGGCAGACGGCAGTAAGGTTTGGCTGAATGCCGCCTCCACGCTGAAGTTCCCGAGCGACTTCAAGGGCTCTGAGCGGGTTGTAGAATTGTCAGGGGAAGGTTTTTTCGAGGTGACTACAGATGTCGCCAAGCCTTTTCGGGTGAAGATAAACGACGCAGCTGTGGAAGTGCTTGGCACGCATTTCAACATCATGGCGTATGAAGATGAGCGGATCAGCAGGACTACGTTGATAGATGGTTCGGTGCGGATGGAAAGCGGGTCGCAGCGGGTCGTTCTGAAACCGGGGGAGCAGGCGGAGATACCTTATCCTTCGCCGGGAGTCACGGGTAACATCAAGGTTGTTTCGATTGACAATACAGACGCTGTTCTGGCGTGGAAGAATGGGTACTTCCAGTTTCAGAATGACGACGTGAGGACGGTTATGCGGGAATTGTCGCGGGCGTATAATATTGAAATAACTGTCGATGGAGATGTTCCGGAAGACAAGGGCGTAACAGGGATCTTCAAGAGAGAGGAAAGCCTGGACAACAATTTGAAATTATTGGAGCACATCAAGAACCTGGGTATACATTTTCATAATAATGGAAAAATAATTAGAGTCACACTTTGAGATAATATTTTCCATAACCATTGAACCGAGTCCAACAGTTACAGCCGCGGTCATGGGTAGATAATAAAATAAGTATTTATTTTATGTTTATTCATGATTTGTAGGCTGTAACTTTATTTATCAAAACCCGGGTTTAATGGGGATACTAAGACTAGCTGTCTCAACCATATTAATAGCTTGCCTACTTAATAGCCTGCCGGCCTACAGCCAGCCCAGTCCTCTCATTACCCTCACTAAAAAGAATCTCACCTTACAGGAAGCATTGGACGAAATTCACAAGCAGACGGGTTATACCTATGCCGGGGAGTCCAACTTTACGCAGAATAGTCATCGGATAAGCATTTCCGCGCATAAGGCGCCGCTGAGTCTGGTGCTGGACAGCTGTTTCAAGGATCAGCCGGTTACATATGAGATCGTCGGGACTGCGATCGTCATACAGCCCCGGCCCGTTAAGGATCAGAACATACATGGATGGGTATTCAATGACAAGCGGGAGCCGCTGGAGGGTGTTACCATACTGGTCAGGGGCGAGCCAATGACAGCGGCGATCAGCCGGGTGACCGGTGAGTTCAGTATTCACATGCATTTTGCTGATGACCGGCTGGTGATCAGCAGCGTGGGTTATGAGATGCAGGAGCTGACACCGAGGGAAGGCGAGGATGCGGTGGTATATCTGAAGGAGAAGATCGGCGAGCTGAGCGATGTCGTGGTGGTGCACAACGGATATACGGAGAAGACGCAGAAAGCGAGTACGGGTTCGTCGGATGTGGTGGGGACGGCGTTGATCAGCCGGCGGGTCGCGACGAGCCTGATGGATCGTATCGACGGAGTGACCAGCAGTGTTCTGTTCAATAAGAATATACAGGCGAATACCAATCAGTCGTCGATCACTATACGGGGTCGGAGCACCATCTTCGCGAACCCCAATCCGCTGATCGTTATCGACAATTTTCCGTATTATGGGGATATCGGGAATATCAACCCGGAGGATGTGGAGAGTGTTACGATATTGAAGGATGCGGCGTCTGCGGCGATCTGGGGCGCTACTTCCGGGAATGGGGTGATCGTGATCACGACGAAGAAGGGGAGGCTTAATCAGGTTCCGAAGTGGAGCTTTACGACGAGCCAGACGATTGGGGAGAAGCCGGATCTTTTTTATCAGCAGATATTGAGTTCGGCGGATTATATCGATATACAGCAGTTCTTGTATAGAAATAAATTTTATAATGGTGCGCTTAGTCCTTTTCAGCATGGGGCTGTGGCGCCAGCGGTCGAGATATTTGATGCGACCAGTAAAAATATACTTTCGCCGGCAGACTCAGCGTCGCAGATCAATGCGTTGAAGAGACAGGATAGGAGAAGAGATTTGAGCAGGTACTTCTATCAGCACAGCTTGAATAGCCAATATGCTTTAAATGTAAGCGGTGGCGGGCCAAAGAACACCTTTTATTTATCAGGCGGATTTGATGAGAACAGGAGTAATCTTGTAAGGGATTTGTATAAGAGAGTGACATTGAATGGGAGCAATACTTATTTGGTGCTGCAGGATAAGATGGAGGTAACTACAGGGGTGAGTTTTGCAAACAGCAAGTTCTATAATAACAATACAGGCGTTATCCCTGTTATTTATCCCTATGCCAAACTGGCTGATGCCAATGGAAATCCGCTGCCGATCAATTATGGCTTTAAGAACTCTTATATCGATACTGCAGGTGGAGGACAATTGCTGGATTGGCATTATGTACCGTTGAATGAGCTGAAGAATTCGGATAATAGTACTAATCTGGCTGATTACCGGATCAATGTAGGATTAAAATATATGATCCGAAAAGGGCTGGACGTGCGGGCCTATTATCAATATGGATGGGGGGATTCGATAAGCAGCAATTATCAGAGTCTCCAGACCTTTTATACGCGAAACCTGATCAATAGTTTTGCGCAGTATAACAATGGGGTGTTCTTCTATCCTGTACCTCACGGAGGTATTTTGGATGAGATCAGGAATACTTATACTGCCAATAGCGCCAGGCTGCAGGTTAACTACCAGGACTCCTTGTTTCATCACGGTCTGCTTAGTCTGGCCGGCGGAGCAGAAGTTCGGGATATCGAAGGGGAATCAAGCCGGACAAGATTGTATGGATATGAGAAAGGAGTAGGGATCAGTGCTCCGGTAAACTATGATACCCTGTGGCCGCAATACCCCAGCTTTGGAACTGCCAAGATCCCGTATAACAATGTTAATGGGAATACGGCTGAGCGATATATTTCTTACTATATCAACGGCGACTATACTTATCTTGGACGTTACACACTGTCGGCCAGTGCCAGATGGGATGAGTCGAATCTTTTTGGTGTGAAGGCCAATCAGCGGGGTGTGCCACTGTGGTCGGTGGGTGGGGCATGGTTTCTGTCAAGAGAAAAATTTTACAAGCTGGATTGGCTGCCTTTCTTGAAACTTCGGGTCACGGATGGGTTCAACGGCAATATCGATCGAAGTACCTCGGCATTTACTACGGCTTATTTTAGTCAGGGGGGAAATTTCTATGGAGCTACAAGCGCAACGATCACCAATCCCGCCAATCCCTCGCTTCGCTGGGAGAAAATCAATATTTTCAATGCCGGGTTGGATTTTTCCTTCCCGAAGGACAGATTTGGGGGAAGTGTTGATTATTTTATTAAACAGGGGGAGGACCTGATCGGCGAAACCCCACTCGATCCGACGGTAGGCCTTACCTCTTTTCGGTCGAATGTCGCAAACATGTCGGACCATGGGGTCGACTTTAGCCTCCACGCTAATAATAAAATAGGAAATATTCACTGGAATAGTGTTTTACTGTTCAGTTATGTCGAAGACAAAGTGACTATTTATAAAGAGAAAATAGGCCCGGTATATAATTACCTTCCAGGCAATTCCATCAATCCAATTGTCGGCAGACCTCTGTATTCGTTGTTTGCCCTTCGCTGGATGGGGCTCGATTCAAAGGGTAATCCGCAGGGATTGCTGGATGGCAAAGTTTCAACCAGATATGGCGCCATGCTCGGATCCGCCGACTTGAATGACCTCGTGTATATGGGTCCTTTGGCGCCGAGGGGGTTCGGGAGCTGGCGTAACAACCTGGCCTGGCGGCAATGGGGGTTGTCCTGGAATATTGTTTACAAGTTTGGTTATGTCTTCAGACGGAATTCAATTTTTTACACCTCGGTGTTCGGAGGATCATCCTTTGGGAGCCCGGATTACGAGCGGAGATGGCAGAATCCGGGTGATGAAACCAGGACCAGTGTACCTTCCATGATCTTTTCATCGGATGTAAATCGTGATGCTTTCTATCAGTATTCAACGGTGCTGGTTGAAAAGGGAGATCATATCCGGCTGCAGGATATTCAGCTGAGCTATGATATTGCACGATTGGATCACCAACACTTGCCGGTGTCGCGGATCAAGGTTTATCTCTACGCTAACAATTTAGGGATACTATGGAAGGCTAATCATGCCGGTATCGACCCGGATTATGTCACAGGAATGCCGAATCCGAGGACCCTGGCAATCGGCCTAAAAACAGATTTCTAAAAGCTATTGACATGAATAAATCGAACTGGTCTTTTTTTGTTGGTTGGCTCCTGCTGGCCCTGACCGGGGGCATTGTCGAGAGCTGCCATAAACAGGATTTTTTGGGTAAGAACGCCAATTCAACCCTTGTGGTGCCTAGCACTTTATCGGATTTTCAAAGCCTATTGGACAATGACCAGGTGATGAATTTTGTCCCTGCTCTTGGCGATCTATCGGCGGATAATTATTTTATGGGGGATGATCTGTGGCAGACCGCTGGAACAAGGGTGCAGAACGCTTATTTATGGAAGCAGGATATTTTTGGGGGGCAGGGTAATGTCGAGGACTGGAACATTCCCTATCAGCAGGTCTACTATGCGAATGTTGTGTTGGACGGGCTGGATAAGGTCAAAACGGATAATAGCAATTTTGCTATCTGGAATAGTGTAAAAGGCCAGGCCCTGTTTACACGGGCCTTTGCATTTTATAATATCGCCCAACTGTTTGCGCCGGCCTATGATAAGGATTCTGCCTCTGTCGATGCAGGCATTCCTTTGCGATTGAATGAGGATGTACAGGCCCCGGTGGCTCGCAGTACGGTGAAACAAACCTATGATCAGATAACGGGTGATCTTCATATTGCCGCTGGATTATTGCCGCCAAGGGTCTTAATGACTTATATCAATCGGGCTACGCGTCCGGCGGCACTGGCAATGTTGGCTCGCGTGTATTTGAGTATGCGTAAATATGATTCGGCGAAGATCTATGCAGACAGCGCGTTGTCCCCAAACCTTCCCTTGATTGATTATAACAGCATCCCGCTTGGGCCTCCGATACCAATAACCCCTTTTTCCAGGCAGAATGCAGAAATTCTTTACCAAGGCGTTTTTGTTTCTTACAATGACAATAACTCACAAGTGCTGGCTGCATACCTCTTTCCCGGTTGCTTTGCCGATTCGAATTTGATCCGTAGCTACGATACCAATGATCTCCGACTGGCGCTGTACTACACTCCAACGGGAGGAGGTAGTTTTGGGCTAAATGGCAGCTATTCCGGTAGTGTATATCCATTTGGCGGTCTTGCTACGGACGAACTTTATCTCATCAGAGCGGAATGCAAAGTTAGGGCCGGGGATACGAGCGGGGCTGCAAATGATCTTAATACTCTGCTGGGCTCCAGGTGGAAGACCGGCAAATTCGCAGGTATTACGTTTGGTTCACCACAGGCGGCTTTGGATACCGTCCTTTTAGAAAGGCGAAAAGAATTGCCATTCCGTAGTGTGCGATGGTCCGATCTGCGGAGGCTGAATAAAGAAAACGCCAACGTATTACTTACCCGGAAAACAAACGGGAGCATATATACGCTGGCGCCGAATGATAAACGCTATATCTTATCAATTCCTCCTGATGTCTTACGACTAAGTGGAATAGCTGACAATCCGCGTTAAATGTATCGTTGGATTTGTGAGGTCTATTTGTTGGTCACATTGCTGGACGCGCCATTTACTGGATAAAGTGATAGTTGCCCGAGCGACAGGGATAATAGTTGCCGAAGCCATCGGTAGTATAGGTGCAGGTATTGAGAGAGGCGTCACACGCATAATTGACGCCAAAGGTACCGGCTGGCATATAAGCACCTCCTATATTGTGATACTGCTGCTGAGTGCGGCAATCACCCTGAGGGGTGGTGGCGAGGGCTCCGCCAACGCTGAGTGAAACAACAAGGGTCATGATCATCCATTTCATCTTTTTCATACGAAGTGTTTTAAATGATTGTTATGGGTTTAAAATTTTCCTACGTTGAAGGATAATGCCTGCAATTGACAAGGCCATGAAAAACAGGTTCAACACGACGTGTTGTTTCCAGGTCAGGCGTTTGATCACGCCTCCACAGGAACAAGGAATCCGGCCAAAAAAATTGAGAAGTATCATTATACTATAGATCGTGAACATGGTCATAAAGGAGAAGGAGACCCAGAAGCCCAACAGTCGTGTGCGTTCGAGGAGGACGAAGATGCAGATCAATATCTCGCTGCAAGGTATGATCCACACCAGGAAGGGGGTCCAGGAGTTGGGTAGCGGTTGGTTGTTCATCTCGCCGGTAAATGTCTGGAAGTCCAGAAATTTACTCAGGCTGGCGTACAGAAAAAGCATGATCAACAAGGCAGAGATACACTCAAGGAGTACCTGTCTTTTAAACATAGTTCAGTTGGTTTAGACATAACCTTCCGGCTAAGCTATTAACTAAGCGATTTTTTTTTAGGTAATCATGAGCGGATAGGAAAAGAAGCATTGTACGGGTCGGATATTGATGCCAAGAGGGATAAAAAGGAACAGGTTATGAATTCGATTTTAAATATCGGCAAAAATCTTAAGACTACAAAGACCAATCAGAAAAAAATTATGGCTAGATGATGCTATGTATGTTGCAATAATCGAAACACTCAATTTTTTAAAAAAACCTTTGCAACATTTCCTGTAGTCGATCGTTAGAGAAATTCAGATGGCGGCAAGTGTTATCATCTAATCAACGTTTGGTCATGCGCTTCAACTATTTCGTCCTATCCTCATTTCTTATATTCTCTGCTCATAAAGGACGCTGTCAAAGTTCGGATATAGTCTATAAAGATTCCGCATTTGTGTCCGCGATTTTGCAAAAACATAATACGTACAGAATGGCGTTGCAGTTGCCTCCCCTCAGCTGGTCTGCGGCTTTGGCGAAGGACGCCCTTGCCTGGGCAGAACACCTGGCGGAGATTGACAATGGTCAACACGACCGGTCGATCGTCGGCAAGGAGGGAGAGAATCTATGGTGGGGTACTGCCGGGGCTTATTCCTATTCCGATATGGTCGGCTTTTGGGGGAATGAGAAGGCATCATTCCATTATGGAGTGTTCCCCGACTGTGGCAAGGGGATGGTCGGACACTATACGCAGATCGTTTGGAAAAACACCCGGACCGTGGGGTGTGCGGTGGCGGGCAATGGGAGGAACGACTACCTGGTATGCCGGTACGGCCCGCCGGGGAATGTTTATGGAGAGAAGCCTTATTAGGGCGATTGTAGCATAAAAACGGCGCCGATTTGGCCCCATTGGGGATACTTTCTATCTTTTGGAGGTCCTGGCCATATTGCCTTGTTTGCCGCCTTGTGGGGCAAGCTGGATAAAGTGGTGGTTGCCCGAACGACTTTGTGGCTGGGTACGACGCGATGATGAGTTCCAGGAGTATTATTACCGCACCCCCCTTACCTTCATGTAAATTGTATGATATGATAAGGTTTTCCTTTATTTTAAGTCTGGGTCTATCGGCAGGGATCATGGCCAGCGCACAGGTGAAGATCATTCCTGCCGCCGACGCGGCGAAGCATATAGGCGACAGCGTGACCATCTGCGACAAGGTCTATAGCGCCCGGTGGCTGGAGAGCGCAAAGAATCAGCCTACCTTCCTGAACCTGGGAGAGGCCTATCCCAATCAGCTGCTGACGGTCGTCATCTGGGAAGACGTACGCAAGGGTCTTGGGTATAAGCCGGAAGATAAGCTGATGGACAAAAAAGTTTGTGTAACGGGGAAGATAGAGGAGTTCAGGGGAAAGCCCCAGATCGTCCTGCATCAACCCGCTCAACTGAAGGAAGAATAGTCCGCTCAACTGAAGGAAGAGTAGGAGATAATCTCGTCCATCGAAATGCCCATATGGCTTTCCTCATAGACGCATTTGCCGTCACGGATGAGCAATACCTGGGGGGATTCATGCCGGACGTTGAAGGTGTCGGCGATCTTGTTGGAGACGGGTCTGTTGTTGATGAGGTCGAGGTAGTAGAAGTCGATGGAGTCGGGTGGCTGCTTCCGTTCGAGCCTGTTCTTGACGAGGGCGCTTGTGGAGCAACGGATACTGTGTTTGAAGATGACCTGGGGGCGGGAGGTCGATTTTGTCCTGATCTCATCCAATTGGCTCTCGGACTCTAATTTGATCCAATTCATGGGCGTAAAAATAGTATGTTGTTTGGACATACCCTACTATAACACCGGACATGAAAAAAGGTTATCAACAGAATGATAACCTCTTATAATATGATTTCTACTAGTTCCGGGAGAGTTAGGGTCCGGAGGGTGGGATGGGATCAGCGACCGCCATATCCGACAAAGCCCTGGCTCATCTTACAACCGCCATGAGCACCGGCACCACGGGAAGAGGCGCAGGAAGCGAAGGATGCAGCGATAGCGAATACGAGGGTTACGATTACAATTGTCTTTCTCATTTTTGTGGTATTTAAAATTGAAACGATAAATTGCCTGGTGAAGGAAATTGGGACCAGGTAATTCAAAGGAAGGGATCCGGATGTGGATTGAAGAACAAGGAGAACCACAGGTTCTACGACCGAAGGTCAATCATAAGAGGTGAGGAGTTTCGAAAGGATAGAGAAAGATTAACTGTGAAGCTGAGACAAAGTAAATACAAAAATCCGGAATTCGCAAGCGTCGGGAACAGGGGAATAGAAAGTTTTGTCTAATAGTTTGGTCTTGAATACTTTTATCCAATATAAAGTTATGCAAAAATTGATCCATGAAGATACATTTTATAGCCATAGGGGGTAGCGTGATGCACCAACTGGCCATCGCGCTCAGGCGAAAGGGTTATCAGGTGACGGGCAGCGACGATGAGATATTTGAGCCGGCGAAGAGCAACCTGGAGAAGGAAGGCCTGCTCCCGGCGGCGGTGGGTTGGTTTCCCCAGAAGCTACAGCCGGGTCTGGATGCTGTGATCCTGGGCATGCATGCCAAAGCGGATAATCCGGAGCTGCTGCGGGCGGCCGAGCTGTCCCTGCCGATCTACTCCTTCCCGGAATATATCTACCAGGAGAGCAGGAACAAGACCCGGGTAGTAGTTGGGGGTAGTCATGGGAAGACCACGACTACTGCTATGATTATGAATGTTTTAAAGAATGCAGGCCAGGATTTTGACTGGCTGGTCGGGGCCAGGCTGGAGGGTTTTTCCCAGTCGGTCAACATCACGCAGGCGCCTGTGATCGTCTGTGAAGGGGATGAATATCCGGCCAGTACCCTTGAGAAAAGGCCAAAATTTCATTTTTTGTATCCGCATATTGCGATATTGACGGGGATTGCCTGGGATCATATTAACGTGTTTCCGACCTTTGAGATATATCTTGAGCAGTTTCGCATTTTTTTGGACAGGATCGAGCCGGGAGGCGTCCTAATATATAATGAAACAGACCCGGTGCTGGTGCGGCTGGTGGAGGAACATGTGGCGGGAAAGCCGCTACGGACAATTGGCTATGGGGTCCCGGAGCATCGCATTGAAAACGGCATAACAGTTGTTGTGCTGGAGGGTCAATCGGGATCGTTGAAGGTATTTGGTGAGCATAACCTGTTGAATCTTCATGCTGCCTATCTGGTCGCCAAAGAGTTAGGGGTCGAGACCGCCGAATTTTTGAGAGGTATGGCCTCGTTTTCGGGGGCTGCCAGGCGACTCGAGCTGCTTGCCACCAGCGGAAGCATGAATATCTACAGGGATTTTGCGCATGCTCCCTCGAAGGTAAAGGCCACGATCGGGGCGGTGAAGACGCAGTTCCCCAACCGGCGGCTGATCGCGGTGCTGGAGCTACACACGTATAGCAGCCTGAACGAGCAGTTCCTGTCGGAATACAAGGGATCGCTGGATCCGGCGGATGAGGCGGTGGTCTTTTATTCCAGGCACGCGTTGGAGCTGAAGCGGCTGCCTCCCCTGCCGGAGGAGAGGGTAAAGGAGGAGTTCGGGAAGCCGGGGTTGGCGGTGATCCAGGACAGAGAAGAATTAAGGGCCTGGTTGATGCGGGAATCTTTCAAAAATGTTAATTTGCTATTAATGAGTTCGGGTAATTATGATGGGCTGGATGTGACGGCCTTGTCTGCCGAGATCATTCAGCAGGAGACCATATAATTATTATATAAGAGAATGTTACAACTTACACGCCCCTTAGCGATTATTGACCTGGAAACGACCGGTGTCAATCTTGGTACCGACCGCATTGTGGAGATCGCCATCGTGAAGATCATGGCGGATGGCAAGAAGCTTGTGAAGCGCAAGCTGATCAATCCAGAAATGCCTATCCCGGCCAGTTCTACGGATATACATGGGATAACCAATGAAATGGTAAAAGATGCGCCCAGCTTTAAGCAGGTGGCTAATGAACTGAAACAATTTCTGGATAGCTGCGATCTGGCGGGATATAACTCCAATCGTTTTGACATACCGATGCTCGTGGAAGAGTTTCTAAGGATAGGCATGGACTTTGATGGCAAAGGTCGCAGACTGCTTGACGTACAGAAGATCTTCCATATGATGGAGCAGAGGACGCTGAGCGCGGCCTACCGGTTCTATTGCAATAAGGAGCTGGAAGGTGCGCACGGGGCCGAGGCGGATGCGTCCGCTACCTGGGAAGTGCTGGTGGCCCAGGTCGTAAAGTACCCGCAGCTCGGTACGAATATTGAGACAATACTTAAGTGTATCGGAGAAGAGCCCGTTGTGGATTTTGCGAGGCGTTTTACGTTGGAGAACGGGGTAGAGGTCTTTAATTTCGGTAAACATAAGGGGCGTAGCGTAGCCGAGATATTGAAAGCTGAGCCTCAATACTATGACTGGATGATGAAGGGGGATTTTCCACTTCATACCAAGCAGAAGCTGACCGAAATATTCAACCGGACTATGTTAAAAAAGGGCTAAGAGGCGGCCTAGGCGCTAAAAATTATTAACTTTGTACCCTAATCATATACAGGCAGTTGGAAAAGATAGTCATCATACCTACCTACAACGAAAAGGAAAACATCGGAAATATCCTCGATGCCATATTTCAATTGGGCCAGGGATTTCACGTCCTGGTCATTGACGACGGCTCACCGGATGGTACGGCGAATATTGTCCGGAGCTATCAGTCGAAGGTTCCGGGTCAGCTCTTCCTCGAAGAAAGGCAGGGTAAATTGGGTCTGGGAACTGCCTATATTCATGGATTCAAGTGGGCGGTCCGGAATAACTATCAGTTCATCTTCGAGATGGACGCCGACTTCTCCCATAGTCCCAAGGACCTGGATCGTCTTTACAACGCCTGTAAATACCAGGGTGGGGATGTGGCGGTCGGCTCCCGTTATGTCAAAGGCGGCGGGTTTGTGAACTGGCCTAAAAACCGTATCCTTTTGTCCCGTGGCGGCTCGATCTATACCCGGCTGATCACCTGGATGCCGGTGCAGGACCCCACGGCGGGCTTCGTTTGTTACAAGAAAGAAGTGCTGGAAACGATAAATCTCGATCAGATACTTTTTGTCGGTTATGCCTTCCAGATCGAAATGAAATTTGCTGCCTGGAAGCTGGGCTTTAAGATAAAGGAAGTGCCGATCATCTTTGAAGACCGTAAATTCGGGTCCTCGAAGATGAATAAAGGGATCGTCAAGGAAGGGATCCTGGGCGTATTGAACCTGCGCTGGCAGTCCCTGTTCAAGAATTATCGTAACCGGGTCAAGAATGATGTAGTGCCGATGCGTAATTTTTCCCGTGAGCCGGTCGCCGAGGGAAAATAACGTAAATGAAGAAAGCATTTTTCCAGCTGCATATAGCGGTCCTCCTCGCAGGGTTTACTGGTGTCCTTGGTAAGCTGATCTCTCTCAACGAAGGTTTATTGGTCTGGTATCGGTTGTTGCTGACGGTCCCGTCGCTCTGGCTGCTCGCGTTGTTGCGCGGGCAGGCGGTGCGGATCGACAAACGCGATCTCTGGCGGATTTTTGGCATCGGCGGCATCGCTGCGCTGCACTGGGTTGCCTTCTATGGCAGCATCAAATATTCGAATGTGTCGGTGGGCCTGGTTTGTTTTTCAGCGATCGGCTTCTTCACGGCGCTGATCGAGCCGCTGATCTTACGTCATCGGGTAGACGTAGTTGAATTGATGCTGGGAGTGCTGGTCATCATTGGCATCTTCTTTATTTTCCAGGTCGATCCGCACTTTAAGACAGGGATCGCGATCGGGCTTGTCTCAGCCTTCCTTGGCAGTCTTTTTCCCGTACTGAACAAGCGCATTCTGCGGCGGGTTTCCCCGGATAATGTTACGCTATACGAGCTGAGCGGTGGTTTCCTGGTGTTGACGGTGCTAATGCCTTTATATTTGTGGCTTTTCCCGGCCCCTTCCTTATTGCCGGGGTGGCAGGACCTCGGATGGCTGCTTGTCCTTGCGTGGGCTTGTACGGTATTGGCTTTCAATCTTTCTATGAGTGCTCTGCAAAAGATCTCGGCTTTTACGGTGAATCTTACTTACAATCTGGAGCCGGTATATGGGATACTGCTGGCGTTCGTGTTATTCAGAGAAGATAAATATTTGAGTACCGGATTTTATGTCGGTTTTTTGCTGATATTGCTTTCGATCGTGCTGCAGATGGCGAGGCTGAAGAAAAAGCAATTAAAGGTGGGGTAGTGCCCGAAGGCAACGTAGTGCGTATTGACCAGGATGGGAAGATAGTTTCCGGGTTTGGGAAATAAAGAATCCGGTGACCTTCCAGAACTCCCGGGTCGTTAATTAGTTATAAGCTGGCATCCGGTTGGGAAATACTGATTGACGACCCAGAAAACTATAACACTATGGTAAAAGAATTATTCAGAAGGCTTTTTACCGGCATTTCGTTCTTGTTCATTATGCCTTTTGCGATCGGCTCCGGGAGCGCTCATTCCGGGGACAGGTCAACTGCCCGGATGTATCTGGACAAGCATTCAAAGGAATTTGTACTGCGCTATGTTCAGAACAACACGCCCACATTATTTTCCATCAAGCAAAAGAGCCATCTGCTCTTTATTATTGCAGACTCGATCTT
>Ga0105239_10002614_pt1 | contig 22789 bp, 20 predicted proteins | sample KBSC44metaG_FD_92761 | JGI IMG/M metagenome (GOLD analysis project Ga0105239, IMG submission 92761) | Corn rhizosphere microbial communities from Kellogg Biological Station, Michigan, USA - KBS C4-4 metaG | ecosystem: Host-associated > Plants > Roots > Rhizosphere > Soil | place: Michigan, USA... | reverse complement strand
TCACGGCGCCCGTTGCGACCCGTGGCGCTGCGGAGGGAACATTCTGGCTCATCCCCAGACTCGCCGTCACGCACGCGATGAGAACAAACTTAGTCCACATACGGGTTATTTCCTACGTTCTATTTCCGGCGAAGATAGATTACACCGCTGGTCGCATTCAGATTCAGTACCGGTCCGCCGCCATTGATCGCGCCTTGGGCCACCAGCGGTTGGAAAAACTTCGTTGAGCTAACCCGGATCTCCGGAAACTCGGAAACAATCCGCGGCCCGCTTCCAGTGCTGTTTCTGGCCATGATCGTCATCGCCAGATTGGACGGAATCAGGACCGTTATGTCACCCCCGCTCGCCACCAGCGACGAATCCTGTATGCGAGCCCCGCCCAGCAGCTCAGCCAAGATGTTGCCGGCCATAGTTGCCAGGTTCATGGGCCCAGCATCGTTCTTTACCCGGACCATCCCGGCCGCCGATTCGGCTTGAATGCCGCGCGCGGATCCCACCTGGATGAAGCCGCCTTGAGTGTCGGCGATCACCGCGCCGCCGGCCTGCCCTACCTCGATCATGCCCTGCGCGGAATGCGCCCGTACATCGCCGGCAGCCTTATCCACGCGGATATTTCCGCCCAGTTGATTCGAGAGCGCCACGGGGCCGCCCGCATCGCGAACCACGATATTCCCGCCCACTGTGGTGCACTTGATCGCTCCGCCGGTCTTTTCGATAGCCACCTGGCCCGCGCCTGAAAAGCACTGAACGCTTCCGCCGATCTTGCCGAGCTGAATCTCGCCGCCGCCGGTGCTCAAATCCAGGCCTCCGTCAAATTCGGCCACGTCGATTTCGCCCACTTCCGTACGGACGACCAACAGGGTTACCTGAGAGGGAACCGTGATCTCGAGGTCTGTCTTCACGTTGTCAGCCGAAATCGGCTGGATTGCCAGCAACGTCCTTCCGCGCAGCCGGGTAACTTGCTTTGCTCCCCCGCCCAGCATGGCGCGAGCCCGATCCTCGGTGGCCGCGCGCACGCGCTGCCGGACCCGATATGTCACCTGGTCGCCGCTTCCACGCTTGACCACCACCGTTCCGCGCGTGTTCACCTGTAAGGAAGATTGCGGCCCGATGGCGAAGGAATCGCTGATGCTCCCCACCCAGTAGGCGCCTTCGCGCACCACGGGCGCTTCCTGCGCAGCCAGAACACCGGCCGTCGCGATCGCCAGAGTGGCAATTCCGAACTTCATCAATACTTCTCCAACTTCATCACTACAATTCCTCAGTATGTTTCAGCGGACGCATTTACAAGCTGCAATACACGTTGCCCACGCTGTCGAACGTACGCGTTGTTTTCCCGGTTCATCAGCTCTTGCAGCGTTCCGATCACGTCGCGGTCCAGCGCCTTGCCGGTCAGGTCATTCGTCGACTCGCCTACACCCTGCGTCAGAAGATCGATGGCCTGCGTACGCATTCCCGGGTTGCCGTCCGAAAGCAGCACGCCCGTCAACGCCTTTCGAACCTCAGGCTGCGTGACGAACGGCCTCAGCCCGTCCATGGCTTTCAGCCGCACGCCTGCATTTTCGTCGTGCTCCAGCGCATAGATCAAGGTGTCGCGCACTTCAGACGTCTGGGCGCGATCATTCAGTATGCCGACGGTTTCATAGCGCAAACCTGGATCGGATGGATCCTTCGCGGCGGAAAGCAGCAGAACCTGGATGTTCTGATCGTCCAGCTGCCCGGAAACCACGCGCTGGTGAGTTTCATCGAGAACAATCTGAATGTCGCCATTGGCAGCCGGCTCGACCGAGCGCACACGTTGCTCGCCGGGATCGGCCAGAGACATTCCTGCGATTTGCGGACCCAGATTCGGGGCGACCCGAGCGCCCAGGAATCCGATCGTCAGCAGCGCGAGAGCCCCCGCCGACCTCAGCCATCCATTGTTGCTGGAGGTGTTGCTGGAGGGGCGAAGCGTCAGCGAGTCCACCAGTTGATCCCACCAGCCGCGCCGCGAAGCTACGGGAGCATGCGCCTCTGCAATGCTCTGCTGAAGCCTCTGCCGGGATTCCCATAACAGCGATGCGGGCGGCTCCACCGCTACCTGATCGAAGGCCGCATGCAGATGGCGTTGGTGTTCCAGCGCCGTGCGGCAGGCCACGCAGCCCTCCAAGTGCCTATCGACAGCTTCTTCTTCGTCAAACGACAGTTCGCCGTAGAGCAGCATCGCCAGCTGCGTCCGGACTTTTTCGCACGAGTTCATACAAAATCTCCGAGCGCTACGCGCATTTTTTGGGTGGCCCGAAACAGACAATTCTTCGCGGCTTCCTCGGTGGTCCCCAGAGCTTCGCCGATATCCCGCAGTTTCATCCCCTGATAGTGCCGAAGCTCAAACACCATTCGCTCCCTCGCTGTCAGTTCACTCAGCGCCTTATTAATTCCCTGGCGCAACTCCCCGCTGAACAGGCTCCGCTGCGGATCGCCATCCGCCCGCGATTCCTGGAACGTGTCCATCCGGTCCACTGGGCCATCCAAGCCCTCAACCTGCGACGACTCTTCCCGCCGAACCTTGCGTTTCCGCATGTGGTCAAGACACAGGTTGGTCACAATCCGGTACAACCAGGTGTGAAAACTGCAATCGAACCGGAAACTCTTCAGGTTGCGATAAACCCTTAAAAATGCTTCCTGGTAAACATCCTGGGCGTCCTCTGGCGACCGCAATAAGTTCATGGCCAGCCGAAGCACACTTTTGTCGTAGGCGCGCACGAGTTGCCCAAAGGCGTCCTGATCGCCTTCCTGAGCAGCCCGAATAAGCGCCTTCTCGTCGGCCTGAACGCCCGCTGTCTGGGCCAAAAGAGCGGCTCCGTGACTCACGTGATCACTACTCAGTATATTGGACGCCGGGGCGTCCGAAAGGTCACGGCCAGAGCTTTAAGCCATGATTTAGCTGCAGTTTACGCTTGCAGCTCCAGGTCGATGCGCTTCTTCTCGGCATCGATCTGGGTGATCTTGAAGCTGCGGACCTGTCCGGCCCGAATCGCCTCGACCGTGTCCGCTGTCCCGCCGCCGGACTTCCATTTTTGGCTCAGCATTGCGGTCAACGAGGAAAGGTCGGCTTTCTGCGCGCCCGCGGCGGCTTCCTTGTGTTGCTGCTCCGGCACCGGCGCGAACGCCGTGACGCCTTCGCCCAGCTCGACTTTCAAGCGCTTGCCGGAAACATCCACCACCCGGCCGCTGACCACCTCGCCGGTTTTGTGCTCGGCCAGATATTCGTCGATGCTGGTCGGTTCCAGCTGCTTCATCCCCAGGCGGAATCGGCGACGTTCTTTGTCGGCCTCGAGCACCACGGCCTTGACGGTCTGCCCCTGCTTTAGGACTTCGTTGGGATGGGTCAGGCGTTTTTCCGCGGTGATATCGGCAATGTGGATCATGCCTTCCACGCCCTCTCCCAGCTCGACGAATGCCCCGAACTTGGCGAGGCTGCTGACAGGCGCCTCGACCGTGGCTCCCACGGGATATTTCTTCAATGCGTCTTCCCAGGGATCGCCCAGAGCCTGCTTCAATCCCAGCGCGATCCGTTTATCCGTCGGATTGACGTTTAGGATCACGACTTCGGCCATTTCGCCCGGCTTGAGCACATCTTCCGCCCGGACGTTGCGCTTGCTCCAGGACATTTCGGAAACGTGGATTAGTCCTTCCACGCCCGGCTCCAGTTCGACAAACGCGCCGAAATCCATCACTCGGGAAACTTTTCCTTTGATCCGTTGACCCGGTTCGTACTTCGAAACCGCCAGAGTCCAAGGATCAGGCGAGAGCTGCTTAAGCCCCAGCGAAATCTTGCGGCTTTCGCGGCTGATCTTGAGAATTTTGACTTCGATTTCTTCGTCCGGCTTGACCACTTCGGCGGGCTTCACGCCGCGCGAGTAGCTCATATCGGAAACGTGCAGGAGGCCGTCCACGCCGCCCAAATCCACGAATGCGCCAAAATCAGTCAGGGAGCGAACCTTGCCGCGCACCACCGAGCCCTCTTCCAGGCGCTTGAAGGCTTCTTCCTTGTTTACCCGTTCAAGCTCTTCCAGGATCACCCGGCGATCGACAACTACGTCCTCTTCGGCGGCATTGAGCTTGGTGATGCGGCACTCGATCTGCTGCCCCACCAGCTTTTCCATATCCGCCAGCTCTCGCGCGCCGCTGCGGGAAGCGGGCATGAACGCTCGCACGCCGACGTCGACGCGCAACCCGCCCTTCACCACTTCGAGAACCGTCCCGCCAATGGTGCGTTTTTCCGCGAAGGCGGCTTCAAGAGCGGTCCAGTCGCGCGGCGTCTCTACTTTGATCGTCGAGAGCAGATAGGTGCCATGCTCATCGCGTCCACGTATGGAGACCAGGACCTTGATCCCGGGTTTCAATTCCGGCGCGGGCGGCAGCATGCCGTCCATCTTGCGGCCGATGTCCACGAAGGCGCCGTCGGGCGTCACCGAGACTACTGTGCCTTCCACACGTTCGCCGGCGGAGTGGTGGGACTGTTCGAATTGAGTCAGTAGATCGCCAAAAGAGGTGTCGGCCGGGGACGCCTCGGGCGAATCAGGTGCATTGGGTTGGGGCATGCGAGAAAAACCGGAGTCTTTGTTATTGTGTCACAGACTCAGGTAGTGGGGTGGGTTTTCAACCTGCTCGCAGGATGCAATCCTGCCCCGCGTGCTGCAGTTTATCCCGGTGGCAGCATCTTGGCGATGTCGTTATACAGCACGAACACCACCACCATCATGAGGAACACGAAACCTACCCTCACGATGGCTTCTTTGATCCGCAGGCTTAAGTCGCGCCGCAGCAGCATTTCCACCAGCAGCATCAGCATAACTCCGCCGTCCAAAATCGGAATCGGCAGCAGGTTGAAGATGGCCAGGTTCAGGCTGACGGCCGCCATCAGTCCGATGTAAACCACAGCACCTTCGCGCGCAGCCTGTCCCGAAAGTTGGGCGATCCGAATCGGACCTTCCAGCGATTTGGGCGACATGCGCCGCTCGGCGATCCCTTGGATGAATTGATAGATGAGCTTAGCGCTCTGCACATTCTGGCGCCAGGATTCCGCAACCGCTTCACGGAAAGGCAGTTTTACGATTTCTACCGGGGATTCCAGCGCCGCGCCAATTCGCCAGGCCTGGCTGCCTTGCACGTCGCTCCAGACCGGAACCACGGTCGTGTGTTGCTCTTTTCCGTTGCGCAAATAAGCCAGGTCGATCGGCGACCCTTTGGCCTCCCCAATCAGCTCCAGCAGCCGCATAGAAGAACGGACCGGCTTGCCGTTGATGCTGACGAACGTGTCGCCCTTCTGCAGACCCGCCTTCTGAGCGACATCGACGTTGCAGCAATAGCCGCCCACCTGCACCTCAGTAGCTTGGGTCCAGCCCGCGTATCCGATGTGCTGCTTTTCTTCATAAACGGGTGTGATGCTGAAATTCAGACGCTGGCCGTCGCGCACCACCCAAACATCCATGGGCCGCTTGGCGCTGGCAATTTCCGTAACGATGATGGTCTCCCAGGTCGGATCCACCTTGCCATCGATCTGAACCACCTTGTCGCCTTCGCGGACACCGGCTTTGGCTGCGGCGCCGTCCGGCGCGACAAACCCTACGATCGGCGAGGGCGGCATGGGAATCTTGGGGTACTGAAACATGAACAGACCCGTGAGTAAACCAACTGCCAGAACCAGGTTGGTAAACGGACCAGCAAATGTGATGCACAACCGCTGCCAGCGCGGCTTGGAAGGAAGTGCGCGCGGATCGCTGGCTTGCTCATCGCCGGGCTGCTCGCCCGCAAACTTCACGTAGCCGCCGAACAGGATCAGGCAGACCTTGAAATCGGTCTCACCGCGGCGGAAGCCGAACAAGCGGGGTCCGAAGCCGATGCTGAACGCATCGATCTTAACGTCGAAAAAGCGGCCGACCAGGTAGTGACCCAGCTCGTGGAGCAGGATCATCACTCCGATCAGGACTAGAAACCACCAGAAATCTTGTAAGAAAGAAACCATGGGCCCGTTACTCTACTTATAGTTTACGTGGCGCGCGGCCACTTCGGTTTGGACTCGTTCGCCCCAGCGCGATCCGATCACCTGCCGCGCGATTCGTCTGGACTCCTGATCCAGCTCCAGTAGTTCGACGATGGAAGTAAGCCGCCGTGAGGGAACTTGTTCCAGAGTTTCGGCGACGGTCGCCGCAATACCGGGAAACGGGATTTTGCCGGTCAGAAACGCTTCCACTGCGATCTCATCGGCCGCGTTCAGCGTTGCAGTAGCGGAACCGCCCGCTGCCATGGCTTCATACGCCATGCCCAGCAGCGGAAACTTTTGATAATCCGGAGGCTCGAAGGTCCATTGCGCGGCCTGGGTCCAATCCAGGCGTGGAACCGGCGCATCCGCGCGTTCGGGATAGGTCATGGCGTATTGAATCGGCATGCGCATATCGGTAGCGCATACCTGTGCGATCACGCTGCCGTCCACGTATTCCACCATGGCGTGTACTTTCGATTCCGGATGCACCACGACTTCTACATCTTTCGGCGGAAAGTCAAACAGCCAGCAGGCTTCGATCACCTCAAACCCTTTATTCATGAGGGTTGCGGAATCGATGGTGATGCGCTGTCCCATCTTCCACGTGGGATGATTCAGGGCTTGCTCGGGCGTCACGCTGGCTAATTGTTCCCGAGGCATCCTGCGAAAGGGCCCGCCCGAAGCAGTCAAAATCAGCTTGGAAACTTCGTTTCGCAATCCCGCCCGCAGACTTTGGTGCGCGCCGTTGTGCTCGCTGTCCACGGGAATCAGTTCGCTCCCGGATTCTTTGCGCGCCCGCATGACTAATTCGCCGCCGGCTACCAATACTTCTTTGTTCGCCAGCCCGACGCGTTTCTTCTCGCGGACGGCCTCGTAGGTCGCTTCCAGCCCCTCCACGCCGACGATAGCGGACATCACGAAACCCGCTTCTACAGCGGTCGCGGCGTCGATGCGGGCGCTCGATCCCCAAGCCAATTCCGGCGGGGGAATGTTCTGGGATTTGAGGATTGCGCGCAGGTCATTCAAGACGCTATCGTCGCCTACCACTGCGACTTTCGGCTTGAATTCGGCGATTTGGCGGGCCAGCAGTTCGACGTTTCTGCCGGCAACTAAGGCGTAGATGCCGAATCGATCGGGCCACCTGCGAACTACGTCGAGGGTACTGGTTCCGATCGACCCAGTCGATCCCAGAAGCGTCAGGAGAGTCACTCGACTCCGATCATAGCATCCGACCGCCTGCTCACTGCCTTGGATTTTTTTGGAAGAGTTTCTTTTGAAGGGGCGCCGGGAAGGTTGCTTCAGGGGTCTTTAATGAGGTTAGTCTCGCTTTGGTGGGAGTTTCCCTCCCCGGCTTGATTCCAATATTAGTATACTTCTAAGGGGAACGCAACAGTTTTCTGTATCGTCCTGTGAAAAAGTCCATAACCATATGTTAGTAAATGAGATCTAGTCCAGTACTTCGATAGTACCAGGCCCGTTACAGCCCGGTTACTAGGATTTCTTAACCATAATCCCGGCCCAATCTTCCAAAACACGGATGGTTGAGCAAAAGTCGTCGTCCCCCCACCCCTTCGCCATGGCCGCCTGGAGCATCTGATGCGTCACAGCAGTGACTGGAAGAGGTAAGTTCAATGATTCCGCCAGATCCAGGGCGAATCCCACATCTTTATGCATCCACTTCGCCGAGAAGTTGGTCACGAAATCACGGTTCAGAACAAAAGGAGCCTTGTACGATGCGATGCCACTCTTGGCTGCGCTATTCTCTAGAATCTCGATCATCAGTTCTGGAGCGATCCCGGCCTTGGTCGCCAGCACCAGGCCTTCGGCGAAGCATTGCATGATGCTTGCGCCCACCAGGTTCTGCGTGACTTTGGCCTTCAGGCCCTGGCCGGCCGGGCCGCAATAGTAGAACAGCTTGCCCATGATCTCCATGTAGGGCTTGGCGCGATCGAATACGGCCTTGTCGCCGCCCACCATAAACGTGAGGGTCGCCTTCTCCGCGCCTCCGGTGGATCCGGTAACGGGTGAATCCAGGAAGTGCGCCCCTTTGGCCGCGAAAGCTGAGTTCAGTTCGATGCTGGCATCGGGAGCGATGGAGCTGCAGTCGCAGATAATCGCATCCTTGCGAACCGTCTCGATCAGCCCGCCCGAGCCCACTGTGATCTGGCGCGCCATCTTGGTATCGCCTACACAGTAGAAGATGACGTCGGACCGCTCTGCTACTTCACGGGGAGTCGCGCAGGCGGTGCCTTTCCCGATCTTCGCTAGCTGCTGTGCCTTACCACCAGTATGGGACCACAATGCGACATCGTGACCGGCCTTTAGAAGATGACCGGCCATACGATAGCCCATGATGCCGAGCCCGAGAAAACCAAGTTGTGCCAAGGAAAAAGCCTCCTGAGAATTTCGAGGAAGCTATGATTCTAACAATTCCTACTCGGGGCTCGATCCGGTGGGCATACCTGTCAGCAGACGCAGGATCAGCAGATCGGATGGCTGGAACGTGGTGACCGGAACATTGTTCAGGTCCTCATCGCGATCCACAACGTGACTGCGAATCATGGTGCGAAGCTGCGCCACAGAGATACCCAATTCCTCGGCCGCCTCCGCTTCCGAGTACTGACCTTTGCTGGGTTTAGTGCCAACCTGCACGCTCATAACCGAATTGTAGAGGGCCGAGTGGTGCTGCCCAATTAGGAATAGCGCTTATTTAGGCTCAGGTATCGCCTGACGTACCAACGTACTAAGGGGTGCCCATGGCCGCGAGGAGTACACTGCAAGTCATGGCAGAAGATAAACCCGGTTTGCGATCTTCCACAGAAGTACTCAGCCGCGGATTCGATCCACGGCTCTCGGTCGGCTCAGCGCGGCCGCCCGTGTTTCGTAGTTCTACCTACGTCTTCTCCAGCCCGGAAGCCGCCGAGCGCGCGTTCGACCTGGTGGCCGGGCGAGCTAAACCCCAGGATGGGGAACAGCCAGATCTGATTTACTCGCGCTTCAACCATCCCAATGCGGAAATATTCGAGAGCCAGATCGTACCGCTCGAGAACGGCGCGCAGGCAGCGTTGGTCTTCAACTCCGGAATGGCCGCGATCACTACCGCGTTGTTCACCTTCTTACGCCCCGGCGACGCGATCCTATATACCGTGCCCATTTACGGCGGCACGCAATCGCTCATTGAAGGATTTCTAAACACCTGGGGCATTTCAGGTGTGGCCGTGCCGGCCGGCGACATCGCTGCGATGGATCGGGCGATTCGTGAGACCCCTCGCCTGCGCGTCATCCTGATCGAGACGCCCGCGAATCCTACGCTGGTGATGACGGACATCCGGCGCGCTGCCGCGACCGCAGCAGAGGCTCGCGCGGGCGAGGCGCCGCTGGTGATGGTGGATAACACGCTGCTCGGTCCTACTTTTCAGCACCCGCTCGATCGCGGCGCGAATCTGGTGCTGTACTCGGCAACCAAATATCTTTCAGGATTCAGCGATCTGATCGGCGGCGTGGCTCTGGCGACCGATCCCGAGCTCATCCGTAAGATGCAGCTCAAGCGCAATATGTTCGGAAACATTCTGCAGCCGGATGAATGCTGGATGCTGGCTTCGCGGCTGCCCACAGTTAGGTTGCGTATGAACCGCGCCAGCAAGAACGCGCAGCGCATCGCCGAGCGTCTGGCATCGCATCCCAAGGTCAGCAAGGTCTACTATCCGTCTCTGTTTGCCGATGCGGAACAAATCCGCATTCGCCTGCAGCAGTGTGATTTTCCGGGCGCGATGTTTTCGCTGGAGTTGCGCGGCGGCAAACCCGCGGCCTTCGACTTTCTGCGGAAGCTTCGCATCGCCTACAACGCTGTGTCGCTGGGCGGCGTGGAAACCCTGGTATGCCACCCCAAGAGCACCACGCATTCTGGATTTACAGAAACGCAGTCGGCGGAAGCCGGTGTGACGGACGGGCTAGTTCGGGTGTCGATCGGAATCGAAGACTGGCGGGATCTATTGGCGGATTTCGAACAGGCGCTCACGGCATGAAACTCAGGTCACAAATTTAAACGGCGGCCCGATCAGGAGGCGACTGGGCCGCCGGTGGATCAATCCCGGAACCCCCGCGAGCGTGGGGGGGTGACTGCGTCCGGGTGATCCGAGCTTACTTACTTACCGTTTACTTACTGTCGATGCGCAAATCGTTGGTCACCGAGAAGGCTCCCGGAATCCCGTTGGCTCGGAGATACGCCAAGTCACGATCCATCGAATTCGCCACGACACCTTCAAGCTTTACATTGCCGTTCTTCACCACGATGTGAATGGGCGGATGCGTCCCCAGCGCGTAGCGGCTCAGGGCCGGATATCCGTAAATCGCGCGCGCCGTGCGCACACGAATCTGGTCGTCGAAGTTCGAGAGCGGGAGAACTTCAATCTGGCTCTCCACCTGGCCCACGCCTTCGATATGCTTGATTGCGCTTTCCGCGTCGTATTTCAGCACCGGACGCGCAACCTCCCCGAATAATGTGACTTTGTTGCCGTCCACGCGGAACGAAAGACTATCGAACACGCCGTAATACGGGAGCATGTTCAATTGGCGCCGCACTTTAGCCTCGAGCGATTGGGGCGCCGGAAGATTTGCGGATCCATACAGAAATGCCGGAATTGCCAGCAGGGCACCCAGGCTTAAGAGACGACGTAGTTTCTCAATCCTCATTGCTTGGTCCTCACACCATTGGACGCAATGAGTGGCCCTAAGGTTGCAAGAGGCGAGTTGGCGGTGATGCAGTGAGACTTAGCTGCGCGCGCGTGTTGCGGCAACAGTTTGAGGCGCGGGGGCCGGCGGCGGAGGCGGTGCAGCAGCCTGCGGATCAGCCCGGATCAGTCCCAGTTGTTTGCGCAACTCCGTGTCCACTTTCTTGAACACGTCCACGTTCTCGCGCAGGAACTGCTTGGCGTTTTCACGGCCCTGACCGATGCGCTCGCCCTTGTAGCTGTACCAGGCTCCGCTCTTTTCGACCAGGTTGTGCTGTACGCCCAAATCGACCAGATCGCCTTCCTTGGAAACCCCTTCGCCGTAGATGATGTCGAATTCGGCTTCGCGGAACGGCGGAGCCAGTTTGTTCTTCACCACTTTGATCTTGGTGCGATTGCCGATGACCACTTCGCCATCCTTGATTGCGGCGATGCGGCGTATATCGGTGCGCACGCTGGAATAAAACTTGAGTGCCCGGCCGCCGGTAGTGGTCTCGGGATTCCCGAACATGACGCCGATCTTTTCGCGGATCTGGTTGATGAAGATCAGGCAGGTATTGGATTTCGAAACGATACCGGTGAGTTTGCGCATGGCCTGCGACATCAGACGCGCATGCACGCCCATGAAACTGTCGCCCATTTCGCCATCGAGCTCGGCCTTCGGCACCAGCGCGGCCACTGAATCCACCACCAGCACATCGATCGATCCGGAGGTGATCAGCGCGTTGGTGATTTCCAAAGCTTGCTCGCCGTAGTCGGGCTGCGAAACCAGCAGATTATCGATATCCACGCCCAGTTTACGCGCATACACCGGATCGAGCGCGTGCTCCACATCGATATAGGCAGCCATGCCGCCCAGCTTCTGAGCTTCCGCGACCACCTGCAGAGCGAGGGTTGTCTTTCCCGAAGATTCCGGCCCGAAGATTTCGGAGATGCGTCCCCGTGGATATCCGCCTACCCCCAGCGCGTAGTCCACGGAAATGGATCCGCTGGAGATGGAAGGCACGGCCTGGACGGCCTGTGCGCCCAAGCGAATCACGGAGCCTTTGCCGAACTGTTTCTCGATTTGACCCAGGGTTGCGGTCAGAGTGCGGGCGCGTTCTTTTTCGTCCATGGATGGGTTCCTCGCTCTTCGGGGGAGAACCCAATTATAACGCGCGCGCTAAAACATTTCACGCGATTATTGTTGGGGGGCAGAATTCTGGGGAACCGGCTGCAACCGGCTGATCTGCTGATCCAACTGGCCCAGCGTTTTTTCAACCGAAGCTTTGTCGGATGCGTTGGGTGCGGCTTTCAGGTAGGCGCGAAAGCTTTGCGCGGCCGACGTCCAATCCTGCTTCTGGATCTGGATTGCGCCCAACAAATAGTGGGTCTTCGGATTGGATTGTCTTCGATCCGCCTCCACTGCCTGGTGCGCGCTCTTTTCCGCAGCGTCATAGTTTTTCAGTTGAAGATGCCCCAGCGCGTTGAAATAGTAGGCCTGCGGAAATTCGAAAGGATCCAGGCGCAGAAGCTGATCGGTATTGTCGATCAGGCTCTGCCAGTTCTGTTCCTGCAAAGCCATCTGGTAGAGCTGCTGGTAGGGATAGACAAACTTGGGGTCCGCCGCCAGGGCGCTGGCGTAGGCCTCGCGAGCCTCCGCCTTGTGGTCGCGCCGCTCCAGCGCCTTGCCAAGTTCAAGCCACGCTGCTGCGTACCTGGGATAGATTCCCACGGCCTTGCGGAATTCCTGCTCGGCCTGATCGGGCTTGTTCTTCTTCACTGCCTCGAGCCCTTTTTCGTACGCTTTCCGGGCGTCTTTCGGCGCCTGGCTGGAGGTAGCGCTGGCGGTCAATCCCTGAATCTTGGCAATCGGGTAAAGGATGATCGACCCGACGTCGGGAGCATCCAGCATACGGCGACCTGCCAGCGAAACCGTGTCCGACCGATAGCCAGGCAGGCGGGCGCGCAACTCGCAGTCCCAATAAGCAGAATCCTGCGATGCGCCAAATCCGCCGCCACTGCTGTTTCCGGACGGGGAGGAGCTAAATCCACCTGGCTGGTTCGTGTCCGCGAAAACGCTGGTACTGGCGTCGGCGAAGATGCCCGCATTCTGTCCCAGGTTGAAGCTGAAATGTCCCTTCGAGTCGGTATAGCCCTCGGGCCGAGCCGAGTTAGAAGAGCAAATGCGCTCGATCGTTACGGGCCCTGGCAGGTCGCTACCGTCGTACATCATCACCGTGCCCGTAATCCAAATCGGACGGGGAAGTTGCGGTTGGGGCTGCGTCGGAGTTTGGGTGGTCGGACGAGGAGTCGGAGTGGGAGTGGGTGTCGGAGTGGCCGTGCCCCCGCCTCTACCGGAAGTGCTGGAGGTACCACCGGTTTGCCCGCCCTGTTGGGCGATCACACTTGAAATCGCGAGGGATGCGGCGGCGATCCGCATCATTGCCGGCCAAATTCGCATAACGGCGGCCTCCTGCTCTGATGGGATTATACTCCCAAAGCAGACAGCGGAGTCTGGAAGCTGGCATAAAAACATAAAGGCCGGACCGCGTGACAGCGATCCGGCCTCAGACAGGTTTCAGCGCACCTGATGGCTTGGCTTATAGCTAGGCCACCTGCGGGGTCCTGTATCGGGCCAAAATGGAATTCATCTGGTCCTTCAGGTGCAGTTTATGTTTCTTCAGGCGAATCTCCTCAGCTTCGTCTTCCAACGTCAAATGCTCCTTAGCTTCAATCTGTTCCAGCTGTTTATGGAACCGGGCATGTTCTTCAGCCAAGGTACGAAACTGCTGATCCGTCGCCATCAGATGCGCTTTCAACTCTTCGTTATGTAGCTCCATCAGTGACACCTCTCCTTCTTGAATGGTGGAAGCGCCACCGGTCTGGGGGCGCATGAGGGCCACGCCGAGTCGATCAAAAAATGTATTGTTTGGCTCGGTGGGTCTTGCGAAAACTGCGGTCATTCGATCACTTGCAGCCGGACATCCAGCCCAAACTGCACCATGACAATATCATGAAAAGAATCGCATGACAATAGCCTCTTCGGCGGGCTCTTGATAGTAGCCGGGCCGGCTGCCGCAGCGCTCGAATCCCGCCGTCTCGTACAGGCGGATGGCGGCCTCGTTCGAAGCGCGCACCTCCAGGAACCAACGGCCTGGACCGCGAGCTAGCTCATCCAGTACCAGAGCCCGTGCGATACCTTTACGGCGCTGGGCGGGATCCACGGCCACGTTTAGGATCTCGCGTTCATCTGGCGCCACCCGGCGGGAGGCCAGGAATCCTGTAACACGCCCTTCTGCGACCGCTACCACGCAGTCATGTCCCAGATAATCGCCCGGCAACCACTGCGATGCTTCGGGTGAAGCCGCCTGGATCGCCGCGATGGTTGCGAGATCCGCCGGCGTCGCAGGACGAATACTCACTTCGTTACCGTCCATCGGAGCAAACCTACTCCCACCAGGGGCATCGCCGATAACACAACGCACACCGGCGCGAATCCTACTCGATCCACCACGCTGCCGATCCACGGAGATAGGAATGCGGTCATCAAGCCAAAGGAACATGTGAGTGCGGCGACCCCCAGACCGGCATGGGCCGGTCCAAAAAGGTCGATGGGCATCGCGTAGACATTGGTGCTGATGGCCAGCGTCCAGAAAAAACTCAAGCTGATGGCTGCGGCGGCCAGCGCCGGGTGAGGCATGAGAGGCACCGCGGCCGTGGCCAGCAGAATCACGGCTGAGATCCAGCAGATCCGCATGCGCGCACGGATCACGTCCATACCGGCCCGGATCCAACGATAGGTGACCACGCCCCCGAAGAATCCGCCCGCGGTGGCGAATACCGGCGGAATCCAGGCGAAATCCCGATTGGCCTGATCGACCGTGAGGTGACGCTCCTCAACGAAATACAGGGTGGTCCAATTGCTCCAGAGCGAGTAGAGCATCATGACGAACAAGTTGGCCAACGCGAGTCCCCAGATTTGCCGGTCGCGGATCACATCCCATGCATGCGTCGTGACACTGCGATTTTCAACCGGGCGCGCCGGAATCCGTTTGGCCGTGAACAGCCACAACGGAATCCATAGGAATCCGAGAGCGCCGCACAGCGCAAAGGTGGATCGCCACCCGTAGCGCGGCGCCATAGCGGCTACGATTAGCGGCGCAGCTACCGATCCCAACGTGATTCCCACCTGGTTGAAGGCGGTTCCCAGCGCAAGCTCGCGCGGCTCCAAATACGTGGCGCTCGCCTTTCCAGCGGCGGGGATGCCGGCCGCCTCGGCAGCTCCTAATATCGTTCGGCATGCCAGTAATTCCGAAAAGCTTCGCGTCCACGCTGTGAGTGACCCGGCCATCGACCAGACCGCTACGGCGATTCCCGCGCCCAGATTCAACCCCACGCGATCGATGAACCATCCAGCTGCGGGGGCCGCCAGAGCGTAGACGATCGCGAATGCCGACACGACCAGTCCATATTGCTGGTTGGTCCACTGGAATTCGCCCCGCAAAGTTGGCGCCAGCGCTGCCAGAAGCTGGCGATCCAGATAGTTCAAGGAGGATGACAACACAAAGACGCCGACGGCCACCCAGCGCAGCGGGAACCGCTCCGGCCTTGCCTGCATTAACGAAGCTCGTAGGTGTGAACGTTCCCGACGGTACCGAGCTTCGCGTCGGGCTTGGCATCGTGGATCACCATGACCCGGCGAGGCGGCTTCTGCGCACCGCAAGCAAAATCCGTGGCTTTCAATCCGTCGGTGCTGCGGACCAGGACCTTCACCGTAAGGCTCGCGCTTTCTTGGATGGTCAAACGCCGCGGCCCGTTGAGGCAATCGACTTGTAGCAGAGTTCCTGTTACCGTTTCGCCCCCGGAGATCTGCGAAAAGGGCACAGGAGTAGCCCCGGATTTGAGGCCGCCCTGTTCGCGGTTGGCCCTGGTCTCCGCCGCGCGAATCTCGGCCGCAGCCGCGTCTTTTACCCGCTGCAGATCAGCCGCGCGTTCGTCCGCCTCGCGTTTCTTTGCGGCGATTTCGAATTCGATACGGCGTTGCTCGGCATCCATGCGGACCTGGTGAATGCGCGCGCGTTCGGCGTCGCTCGGTGCGGTGCGTTCCGCGGCGATCCAGGATTTCGCGGCATCGGCAGGCTGTTCGGCGGCCGCCTGCGCCTCCGCCAGAAGTTGCCAGTAAGCGGAATTGTTAGGCTCGAGTGTGGTCGCGGTTTTCAGCCGGCTGACCTTGACCAGCTTGTTGGTCTCGAGCGCCGCCAGACGAACGTGCGGTTCGGCCCAGCGTGGATTGGCTTTGGCCGCTTGCTCGAGAGAAACTGCCGTCCCGGACGCCACAAGTCCCCGCGGACTGACTGGGGAAAACGTCTTGCCTGCGGCCTTCAGCTCGGCCAACCAATCCTCTACGTCCGATTGGGGAAGGCGCTTCTCGATGAAATCGCGATTGGGATTCAGCGCTTCGCCCGACATAGGAGACGCTTCGAACACTCCCGCCCGATAGTACGCGTCCACGCGCTTGTTCAGCTCTTCCAGAGTCAGGTCGAACCCGTTATGCGCCGCCACGCTCTCGTCACTGTTTTGTTGGAGATTGCCCAGGTACACGCGAAATCGCCCTGCGTATTCGGGATTTGTCGCCAGGAGCTGAATCTTGGCCCAGGCTCGCTCGCGATCGGCTGGCAACGATGAAGGGCGCGCGCCGAGCTTAACGCGGGTAGCGTTTACTTCGATGGTCGAGAACAGGTCGCAGAGCGCCGTCAAGGTCACAGCCGGCAGAGGTCCGGCGTTATCGGCGATCAGACGGCGTACGATTTCGCGCCGCCAGTCCTGTGGCTGAGGCGTATCGCCAGCCCAGGCGCTCAGATCGGACGATCCGCCTGGAACGAACGGCTGCGGAACGGCGCGCGGCCCGTATTCGCGCTGGTTCGGAAACAGCACCAACACCATCGGCCAGACAGCTTGCAACTCGGTCTTGCCGAGCATCCCGGCCAGAACGTGCCGGGTTTGCTCCATCTCGGTCAGGCGCTCGCGCGCGGCCCGGTCGCCCGCATTGCTGATCACGCGGAACGGGCCCATGCGATATTCGGTCCAGTCCGCGGCGAAGGCCGAGGACGCCACCACAACACCTAGAAGTAGGCTGCGAAGCACCTTGCTCTTATGTTAACCCTGCGCTCTTTGTTATACTGACAGCCGTTCAGGAGGCTTTAGTCATGTCACGACGCATGGTCACATTTTCGATTTTGAATTGCGCGCTGATCCTTGGTGTGGTCTACACGGCGGCTTTTACCGCAAGTGCCCAGCAGCCCGCAAAGGGTCCTGAAGGCGCCCCGAAGGCCGGTAAAGCAAAAGGTCCTGCGAGGCCGCCGCTGTTCTTCCGCGAAGAATGGAAGCAAACGCCCGCCGGTGGCGAACATGCCGTACTGCCCGAGTCCGTCGGAAATCCGGATCTAGTCCTGAACCTGGTGGGGTCCACCGCGAAAGAGATGCTGCTCACGGGCGCCGCCGGCGACGAGAGCAATCCCATCCATCTCTGGACCGGCATGTGCACCACGCCCTGCGCCTTCACGCTGAAGCACAAGACTAACTACGCGGATCTGACTGGACTGGCCCGCATCCGCCTGGTCACGAAGACGTCCGGCTTTCATCAAGTCCGTCCGCTGATCAAGACGGCGGAAGGCCTGTGGCTGGTGGGCGATCGCACGGACGGTTCTCTCACCGACTGGATCGAGAGCGAATTCTCGGTTAGCGATGTCCGCTGGCTGCGCGTCGATCCCACTCGGATGGTCACTTCCGGCACCTGGATCAACAATCCTGACTTGAGCAAAGTGGACGAAATCGGATTTGCGGATCTGATGCCCAGCAGCGGCCATGGTCCCGGCGGCTGGTCGGACGTTGGGAAGATCGAAGTGTTCGCGAAGTCGGTTCCGCGGTAACGACGCGTAAAATCTTAAAATTTCGTGCTGATCTGCAAATACGGGTAGCTATACCCGTGCCCCGGTGTGGCTCGTTCGAGAAACGTGCCGGGGAAGATGTGCGCGAAGCCGACTCCGATCTGCGTCACTCGCGTCAGGGAATATTGCGCCGCGAGATCCACCTCCTGCCCGACCCACCGGCCTGCGGACCCGTTGGCCACACGCGCTACTGCTACTGCACCGGAAGGATTGTACAGAGCGTCGTGTGAATCGGCCAGCCACATAGCGCTATAGCTTGGCGTAACCGTCCAGTGGAGACTAGGCTTCAAATCCACCCTGGCCCTCACCTGCTCGATATTGATCCAGCCGACCTGGTCGGAGAGGCTGATCAGATCGTGCCGCGTGGGATACAGCAGCTGAAACGTATTGCGGCGGCCATCGTGCGGATCTCCGTCGCCGGTGGCGTAGTTGTATTCGACCGCGACACGAGGCGTTCCCCGGACACTAGCGAATGTGTAACCCACAAGCCATCCACCGCCCCAGGCATTCACCCCGTCCGTGCCCAAGTGGCCGCGCTCGAAGACCAGGCTGGTGTTGTATTCGAAGCCGCCGATCTTGCCCAGCCAGCGCGCGCCGCTCACTTTCATGTCCAGGTTGCCGGGGGCTCCTGCCTCGGTTTTATCGTGCGGTTCTAATCGCCATAGAAAATACGGCTCAAGAATAGAGCCTCCGGGAAGCTTGGTGATGGTCCCGTACAACCCATGCAGATTGTTGCCGGCATCGGCGCTGCCGATCTGGCCGTCGCGCAAGACCACGATGCTCGCGGCAAAGGCGTCCAGCTTGAGATTGCGGAAGCGAAAGATCGCGCGTGCGGCATCGAAACTTCGGGATACGTTGGTCCAGGTGCTGACGCCCACCAATCGCTCGCCACCCAGGCTCATCTCCTGGCGGCCGACGCGAACCGCGACCAGACTCTTTTCCATATCTCCGATTTCTGCATACGCCTGGCGAAGATCCCAGGTGTCCTGATGCGAGGCGCTGGGTGGGTGCTGATTCTCCCCCCACACTCTGGCGTCCTGCGTCTGGCCGACGATCTTAAGCCAGCTTACCGGCCGTAACGCCATCGCGAGACGGAAGCGCTCGAGTAAATAGAGATCGTCATTGCCGGAACGGAAGCCGCCGCCCGAAAATCCTTCCAGGCGCAGGCGGGCTTCGCCGGCGAAGTTTATCCAAGGGGGAAGATCGCGATCAAGGACATCGGTAGGTACTGAGCTTTGTTGCGCACATAGGGGGACGCAGCACAGCAGAAGGGTTGGAATGAGGCGCAAAAGGCCATGATAACGCAGAGATTTTTTGGACCCGGCCAGAACTAGTCTTTTTCAGTCGTGCGTGAACCGCTCATACTCCCGCTGGTCGCGTTCGCCGCGGGCATTCTGCTGGACCAGGCGTTTCCGTTCACCACGCGCGAAGCGCTCCTGGCGTGTGCTGCCTTCGCGGTCCTGGCTGTTTTGCCTGCCTCGGTCTGGATCAAGAGAACTGGGGTCCTGCTGGCGATGTTAATGGCCGGTGCTTTTGTTGGCGCCTGGCATCGGCCCGGTCCGGCGCCCGAAATCGACGCGACGTCCAAGGAGATCGTGATCCTGGCAGGCTGTGTGATCGAGCCGTCGGTCCTGGCCGAAGATCGCGCGCAGTTCACGCTGGAACTCGAACCCGGTGCTCGTGCGCGCGTGCTGATTCCGATTGATGACGGTGATCCTCTGCCCCCTCGGCTGTCATACGGGCAAAAAGTCGAGATCGAAGCGCGACTGCGCCGGCCGCACAATTTCAATAATCCAGGATCCTTCGATTACGCGACGTACCTTGCACGCCAGCACATCTTCTGGACCGCCAGCATGACGCGCAATACACCGGTCGCCGTGATGCCGGGCCGTTGCGGTTCACGTTTTCTCGCGCTTATCTTTGCTCTGCGTACTGCGGCTCTCGATCGAATCGACCGGCTTTACGCTGACCATTACGACTCTGGAATGATGGATGCCATTCTGATCGGCGAAACAGCCCGTCTGGATCGCATCTGGACCGATGACTTCCGCCGCACCGGAACGTTTCATGCATTGGTGATTTCCGGAGTGCACGTCACGGTGCTCGCGGCCGTGCTGTTGTTTCTGCTGCGCTGGCTGCCTGTCTCCGAGCTGAGCGCTCTCGCGATGACCGCAGCGTCGGCCTGGCTGTATGCACTGGTTTCCGGATTTTCTGCTCCCGTGGTGCGTGCCGCTGGTGGTTTCACGCTGTATACGCTGGCGCGGGCGTGCTTTCGGCGTGCTCGCGTGATGAATCTTCTGGCGTTGGTGGCACTGGTATATCTGGCATGGGATCCGCAACAGATCTTTGAAGCGAGCTTCCAGTTATCGTTCCTGGCGGTAGCAGCCATAGGCTCGCTGGCCGCGCCTCTGCTTGAATCCACCACCGCGCCTTACGCTTATGGCCTTCGCGGAATCGCCAGTACGGACTTGGACGCGCACCTTGAACCCCGAATCGCGCAGTTTCGCGTGGAACTGCGCCTTGTAGCGGAAGCAGTTTGGCTGTGGACCCGGATACCTTTGCGATGGGTGCAGGAATCGCTCGCGGCGGGACTTCGTCTGATGCTTTTCCTATTTGAGATGGTGGTAATCTCGGCCACCATCCAGATCGGCCTGGCGCTTCCCATGGCCGAATATTTCCATCGCGTCTCCTTCACCGGGTTGAGCGCCAATCTCCTGATCGTTCCGGCCATGAATGCCGTCGTTCCGCTGGGTTTTCTGGCGATCTTCACCGGCTGGCAGTGGACTGGATCGCTGGCGGGCGCGCTTTTGCGATTCTCCGCTCGTGTCGCCGGGTGGCACGCCAATCTTGAGCCAGCCTGGCGAGTTCCCGATCCGCCCCTGTGGCTGATTCTGTCCTTTGCAGCCGCTCTCATCGCTTGCGCCGTTCTGATTCGTCGCCGCGTGTGGAGATGGCCGGCGATCGCAACAGTACTTGGTTTATTCGCTCTGCTGCTCTGGCAGCCCTGGCTTCACCCGTGGGCGACGGGCACGCTCGAAGTCACCGCTATCGACGTCGGACAAGGCGACAGCATTTTGGTCGTTCTGCCGCAGGGTGAAACCATTCTGGTGGATGGCGGCGGACGCCTGGTCTACGGCCGGCAGCGCAAATCCAACCTGGACATCGGCGAAGATGTGGTCTCACCCTACTTATGGAATCGCGGTATTCGCCGCATCGACGTGATGGTCGCCACGCACGCCCATCAGGACCACATCGGAGGTTTAGCCGCTCTGGTGTCGAACTTTCGGCCAAAGGCTCTCTGGACGGGAGCCAATCCGCCTCCGGAATTACTCGATACCGCGCGGCGACTGGCAATCCCATCAGTCCGGCAGCATCCCACCGGACCGTTCGAACTGTCGGGCGCGCGGATTGAAGTCCTGGCTCCGGCCCGCGACTACGCCGCCGGCAAGCCCGGCAATAACGACTCGTTGGTCCTTCGGATCAGCTATGGGTCGCGATCCTTTCTGCTCACCGGCGACATGGAGCGAGCCATCGAAGCCCAACTCCTGGCCTCCGGAGCCGATCTCCACGCCGACGTCCTCAAAGTGGGCCATCACGGCTCGCGTACCTCCAGCATCCAGCCGTTTCTGGATGCTGTATCGCCCTCGGTTGCCCTGGTTTCGGCAGGCTTTGAGAATTCCTTTGGCCACCCCCACCCGGATGTGCTGGCGCGGCTCTCGGCCCGGCATGCGGCCATCCTTCGAACCGATCTAGACGGCCGCGTGACCGCCCGCACCGACGGCCGCCGCCTGTGGTTCGAGAGCCAGTCTTGGCTGGGAACCACTGAAGGCCTTTATTTTCCGCTGGATTTGTTACAATAAATCCCATACGGCTGCGTATTTTCGCGCTCGCAAAGGCATCGTTAGTGCGTCTACCTTTCTTTTTGCTCGCGTCCGCGGTTCTCACAGTAGCCGTCCACGCTGCCGACGTCTCGCCGAACTACGCCACGCCCGATAATCTCAGCAATGTCATCCAGCGCTATCTGGCCGCACAGCAAGCCCAGCAGGAAGCCATGCGCGGAGCCAGGATGGAAGTCGATATCGACGCCCAGCTTCCCAGTCTTGAAAAGAAGGGTAAGCTTAAGGTTCTCAGGATGATTACTAAGATCGGCCAGATCACGTTCCAGCCCATCGGGCAGTTTATCGGCGATCCGGTTGTGAAGAAAGAAGTTATCGGCAAGTACCTGGAGCTGGAGCAGGACGAGCGCCAGAAAGGGTCGATCGGCATTACGCCTACCAATTACAAGTTCCAGATCAACGCCATCATTACCGAGGAGCAGCATCAAACCTACATTTTCAAGCTCACTCCTAAGCGCAAAGCGGTGGGATTGTTCAAAGGCGAGCTGTGGCTGGACGGCGCTACCGGTATGCCCCTGAAGGAAACCGGCCAGATGGTCAAGAGCGGGTCCGCGTGGCTGAAGAGTATCCGCTTCGTGCGCGATTACGAAATGCGCAACGGCATATCGATTTTGAAGCATCTGCAGAGTACCGTGGATGTACGCGTGGTCGGGAAGGCCGAGTTGAACGCCAGCTACAGCAACCCGACGTGGCAAGAAGATGAACAGGCTGCCAATGGCGCAGGCGTCCCATAAACCAAGGAATTATTAATTCATGAGAACGCTTTTTTTAAATCCACCTTCGTTTGAAGGCTTCGACGGCGGCGCCGGATCGCGCTGGCCCTCCACTCGCGAAGTCGAATCGTATTGGTACCCGGTGTGGCTGTGCTATCCCGCCGGAATGCTCGAAGACAGCAAGGTGGTCGATGCGCCCCCGCACGGCATCTCGATCGAGCAGACCGTCGCCATGGCGAAGGATTTCGAACTGTTGGTCCTGTACACCTCGTCGCCCGGCTTTCACGTGGACGTGAAGATCGCGGAAATGATGAAGGACGCGAACTCCAAGCTGCAGGTGGCCTTCGTCGGACCGCCCGTAACCATCGAGCCCGAGAAGGCCCTGAACGCGACCAAGGCCATCGATTTCGTAGTGCGCCGCGAATTCGATCATCAGATCGCAGCCTATGCCAAGGGCACACCGCTTTCGGAACTGCCCGGCGTGAGCTACCGCAAG
>Ga0105239_10002613_pt1 | contig 22790 bp, 23 predicted proteins | sample KBSC44metaG_FD_92761 | JGI IMG/M metagenome (GOLD analysis project Ga0105239, IMG submission 92761) | Corn rhizosphere microbial communities from Kellogg Biological Station, Michigan, USA - KBS C4-4 metaG | ecosystem: Host-associated > Plants > Roots > Rhizosphere > Soil | place: Michigan, USA... | reverse complement strand
ATTATTTGATACTCCTGAACGCAAAAGGCTTTAATTTGCAGGACGTCACCGACGTGCTTAAAGCAAGACATAAAAAATAATTACATATGACGAGATTCTGCTGGGTACTGGGTTTGATGCCGTTGTTGTCCTTCGGCCAGGAAAAAAAGGACGCTCAATTCACCATTACGGGAGATATCAAAGGCTTGACGGATAATGAGCTGGTATTCCTGACGGATGTATCCAATCCTACCGACACGGTGGCGAAGGCTTCTGCCAAGGGAGAACATTTTGTGTTGAACGGACATGTTGCAGAGCCTAATCTTTATGAACTGAATTTGGGGAGCGCCAAGACGAAAGCCCCTCTTTTTATTGGCAATGACAATATCTCCATCAGCGGATCGCAGGATGATCTCAAGGCCCTGGTGGCAAAGGGGTCGCCCTCCAATGATGATTTTATGGAGTTCCAAAAGGTATTCAATCCTTATTTTACCCGTATCAACAGCGTGATGCAGCTGGCCAACTCGCCCGAAGGCATGAAGGTCAAGGATTCTCTTTTTAAGATATACAAGCGGGTGGCGGATTCGACGATGAACCAGCTGGATGCATTTGTCGCAGACAAACGTTCGTCCTATGTTTCGCCCTTTGTCATGGTGGTATTGAATCAGCTGTCCGAAGATGTCGGAAGACAGCTAAAGAGATACAATACCCTTACCCCGGAAGTGCAAAAGGGATATTATGGTCAATATCTGAAAAACAAGCTGGATGAGGCGAGCATCGGGGCCATCGGGACAGACGCCATGGATTTTATACAAAATGACACGTCCGGAAAGGCAGTAAGCCTTTCTTCTTTCAAGGGTAAATATGTGCTATTGGATTTCTGGGCCAGCTGGTGCGGTCCCTGCCGTATGGAAAATCCAAATGTGGTCAGCACGTATAAGAAGTTCAAGAATAAGAATTTTACTGTGCTGGGTGTCTCGCTGGATAAATCCAAAGAGCCCTGGCTCAAAGCTATCAAGGATGATGGCCTTGCCTGGACGCAGGTCAGCGATCTGAAATACTGGTACAATGAGGTGGCCTTAAAATATCATATACAAAGTATCCCACAGAATTTTCTAATAGATCCCAACGGCAAAATTGTCGGTAAAAATCTTCGCGGACCTGACCTCCAGGCAAAGCTTTGTGAATTATTAGGTTGCAACTAAATAAGTTAACACTTATTTAGTTGATGTCCTTTCCTTCCTCGGCCAGCTTAACCAGTTTCACGATATTATCCTTATTCACCTGATCCGGCGCCTGTGGCTGTGCCTTTTGAAGGAAGGCCAGGGCTTTCTTGTAATCACCCATAGCAGACCATGCCCTTGCCATGCCCATATTGGTGGTGAACTCCCCGGGATGTTTGTCATAATTCATTTTAAAGGCATCGAAGGCTTCCTTTGTTCTTTTTTGCATCAGCAGCTGACGGGCGTATTGATGAATATCGGCCACCTGTCCCAGAGGCAATGCTTCCTTCATGGCGGCATCGGCTTCGGCGGTCTTGCCTTGAAGCGTTAACACCTGGGCCTTGGTAGACAGAGTCATGAAATTTTTCTGACCGATGAAGGTGCCGCTGACAGCCGTATTGGCCCAGTCCAATGCTTCATCCAGATCCGTCTTGTGCTGTATACAGAACTGTGCAGCCTGCATCCACGCATTCCACCTGAAACCTTTATCACTGCGCAGTTCGCGGCGGAATGATTCCAGCTGTGTCTTGACATAGTCTGTTTCTATTCTGAAAGGGATGGTAACTTTTTCCCATTCCAGTGCGATGGTGGCGGAGTTCTCCTGCTGGTCCTTGAATTCATACCGCAGCTTTTCCACGCTCTTGTCCAAAGCAACCGGTTTTACTTTTACCTGGAGAGCGTCTTCTTTTGGGTCGTAGAAGAAGCTTCCCCACGAGGTGGAGTTCTTTGAGAAGATCAATGTACATTCATTGGGATCGTAGTTGACGAAGAAACCATATTTGCCGGCCGGGAGATCCTGTCCTTCGATCTTTACATCTGTGTTGAATTCGATGGTGGTATTCTCGTTGGCGCCCGCTCTCCATGGCGCCGCTTTGCTGGTGCCAAAGCCCTGGTCGGTGAGGCCGGCGGGGATCAGCTTACCCCAGATCTGTCCTTCCCTTCCTTTTACACCGGGACGGGAATAATGGATAGTGACATCGGTGATACCTACCGACTCGGTAACAGTGGCTCTGTTATTGCCACCATCCGGCAGGGTAGTCAATTGCGCATGTGTAAGGGAAACGGCTCCGAATTGAAGCATCATCAGCAATATGCCGACAGTGAGTCCTTTTTTGTGTGACATAGCAATAGATTTTGGTGAGTGCCTACAATGTATAGTTAGTCAAATATAAAATTAGTTGTCCCAGACCAGTATAGTTTTATTCTGAAGTGGGACTAATGAACTATGAAAGTGCAGAAAGGAAGGATAAGCGGTACATCCTGCCAATGGGTAACTCCTGCTGGGCTATCTCTACGAATTCATTAGTATAGGACTCTATCTTACGGATAGATACCAGATAGCTCCGGTGGATGCGGATAAAGTTGTCCGCGGGGAGACTGTTCTCGATGGAAGAAATGGGCTGCCGGGTAATGATCTTCTTCGATGGAGTGACGATCTTACAATAGTCTCTCAGGCTTTCGATGTAGATGATGTCGTCGATGGCTATCTTCTGCATCTTTCTGTCGGCGCGGATATGGATAAATTCCGGGGAACTTATTTTAGCGATTGGCGGCGGTGGGGTATCCTGTGCCGGCAGGTCCATTATCTTATTTACCGCTTTCAGAAAGCGCTGGAATGTGATGGGTTTTAGCAGGTAATCCACGGCATCCAGGTCAAATCCTTCTACGGCAAATTTCCTGTAGGCAGTGGTGAAGATGACCTTTGGAGGGTTTTTTAAGGTGCGCAGGAATTGGGTGCCAAGGATATGAGGCATCTGGATATCGAGGAAGAGGAGGTCGATAGGCTGTTGCTGCAGCATGGGCAGGGCTTGTACCGCATTGGCGCAGGTGCCTGCAAGACGCAATTGAGGGATGGCGCAGATGTAACGTGCAACGACATCCAGCGCGGGGGGCTCGTCGTCGACGACAAGGCAGGTAATGATCTTGTTAGTTGACATGCCCGGAGTGTTGTAAAGGTATTTTTATGAGGGTCCGGTATGTTCCCGGTGTTGTATCTATCTCCATGTGATGGTCCCCGGGGTAAAGCAATTCCAGCCTTTTGCGCACCGTCTTTAATCCAATGCCTCCTTTTTCATGATGTGTTGCCGTATGAAAAGGCTTGTTATTGCTGACTTCCATTTGAAGCATGGCGTCGTCGATAAAGATATGCATTTTAATCCAGGAACCTTCCATCATCTGGCTGGCGCCGTGTTTAAAGGAATTTTCAATAAAGGGGATCATGAGCAGGGGGGCGATCATTTTGTGATCCGGGCTGCCCTGTATGTCGGCGACCACGGCGAGGCGATGACCATATCGCACTTTTTCCAGCTGAATGTAATCGGTGATCATTTTCAGTTCTTTCTCCAGGGGCACCAGGCTGGCTTCGCAATCCCTGATCATATAATGCATGGTACCCGAAAGGCTTTCGGCGAGCCTGGCTGCATCGGCGGGTCTGTCGTAGGTATAGGAGTAGATATTGTTCAAGGTATTGAAAAGAAAATGAGGATGGACACGGGCCTTGAGCAATTGCGATTCGGCGTTGGCATTCTCGCGGAGAAGGACCTCTTTTTCTTCCATCTTTTTATGATAGAGTTTTAGCATCCGGATGACAAGGAATACGGCGCATACAGAAGGAGGGCCATATCCTATATAGCCCCAGAAGAAAGACCAGCGTGTGAGGAAGGGCACAGGGGTGTCGGAAGGAGTCCAGTGCTTGAAATATTGTGCTATCCTGTCTATCGTGTCGCCGAAATATTGGAGCAGCAGCATATACAGAAGGCTGATGGTAAAGAAGGCGATGTATTTTTTTCGCAAAAGAAACCGCGGCAGTATAACATAGGCCATTACATACGTGTATAGCAATTCATAGCCCAGTTCCATCAAGATGGGCAGTGATACATTGTAGTTAGGCTTGTCATCCAGGAGGAATCCGGAGATAAAGGTGGAAGAGAGCAGGAACAGGTACCTGGTTGTCCAGAATGCGATATGACGAACGCTACGCATTTTCTTCCTCCTCGTAGAGCCAGCGGCTCAATTTGTCCGAGAGATCGACGATCTTATCCGGGGCGTCGGGGTTGCCGGTCCTGATACGATGGATGATGTTGTCCAGCGACCCGAGAAGGAAGTCGGGATGCAGTTTCGTTTTCTCCAGGTCCAGTTCCGTACGGGCCGTCTTTTGAGACAAAATGAGATTTTCTTTCACCTGAACATACCAGTTCCTCGTCAGCCGGAGACCCAGTGCGAGTACACCTGCGATGATGGCATTCTGGCCGTTGATATAGCCCAGCGAAAATTTTCTCATAAAAGGGATGTGGGCGACATCGCAATGGCAGGCCTGCTGAAAGAACAGCAGGCTGAGGAAATAATTTATAAAGATCAGGAGAGCGAAGAGGGCAAAATAGCCAAGGAGGGCGATGGCATATTGTTTTTTACGATGGAAATATGAATAGAAGACTGTCAGCGAGACATAGACGCTAATGATACAGGCCGGAACGAAGCAATAGAGGCTGACGAAGGCATAGCTGAATACATCTTTTGCGTCGAGCTCTTTTATACAATTCGGCGAAATACTTTGCATATAAAAATAGCTGGCGTAGACAGCCCAGAATGCCAGGTGGCGTTGCCGGCGGTGTTTTTTTGCCGGAGAGAATATGAGGGTGTGAAGGGACAAGGAGCGGCTATTTTTACAAAAGTAGACATCTTTTCCCGGCAATATGGTATTTCCTCTCCTAATAGCGACGAATGGCGTTTGTCGCAAGAGGGTGGCGTTGGTCGCCCCTTTTGCTGTATGTCTACGCATTTATCTCATTGGACGAGACTTCATTTTTCCCGCCGGTGCCGGTATTAATTTAGCTTTTAAATAAAAACAAGATGTATGAAGAAGTTATTGTTTACCAGCATTTGGATCAGTCTTGTCCTGCTGGCTAATGCGCATGTCACCGGAAATAGTTCCCCGGATATAAGAGCGGTAAGAAATTTCACGAGGATCTATAAGGATGCCTCGGATGCCAAATGGGAGCCATTGAAGGATGGCGGCTATATCTGCCGATTCCAGCAAAACGGTGTGAAGAAGAGGGCCTTCTATGATGAAAGGGGAGGGTGGCTTACCACTATTGCCGACTATACGGCGGAGCATCTGCCGAACGATGTAAGGAGACAGGTTCACAGCGTGTATTATGACTATTCCATTCTTTATGTGAATGAGATCAATATGCCAGGTAAGCCAGTCTCATATGTGGTACAGGTACAGGGTAAGCAGTCGATCAGGATAGTGCGGGTGGTTGATGGAGAGATGGAAGAGATACAGGAGATAGAGACCTTGTAAAAAGGTTATATCATAAAGCAAAAGTGCGAAGCCCCTTTTCAGGGGCTTCTGTTTTTTATTCAATAGGCTGCAGCTGTCGTTTGTACAACTGTACCGTATTCTCATATCCCAGGTAGAGGGCATCGCAGACCAGGGCATGTCCGATGGATACTTCGGAGAGGTCGGGAATATTTTGAGCGAAGTAGGCGAGGTTGTGCAGGTCGAGGTCATGGCCGGCGTTCAGTCCGAGGCCAAGCCCGGTGGCGCGGATAGCGGCGGTGCGATAAGGGGTTATCGCCTTTTCCCTGTCGGTGAGAAAACCATGGGCATAGGCTTCGGTATAGAGCTCGATGCGATCAGTACCTGTCTCTGCGGCGCCTTCCACCATTGCGATGATGGGGTCTACGAACAGGGAGACACGGATACCGGCAGACTTGAACTTCCCCACTATGTCTACCAGGTAGCCCTTATGGCGGATGGTGTCCCAGCCGTGGTTGGAGGTGATCTGCCCCAGGGCATCAGGCACCAGTGTCACCTGATGGGGGCGTACATCCAGCACCAGGTCTACAAATTTCTGTTCCTGCGGGTTGCCTTCTATATTAAATTCGGTGGTGATGATCTTTTTGATCTCATAGACGTCCTTATAACGGATGTGCCGCTCGTCGGGACGCGGGTGTACAGTGACCCCGTCTGCTCCAAACAACTGTGCATCGATAGCTGCCTTGACCACGTCCGGATTATCTCCACCTCTGCTATTTCTCAGGGTGGCGAATTTGTTGATGTTCACCGATAGCTTTATCATAATGCAAAGTTATGACATCGGGATAAAAAACAGAAGAGCACCGGGCTGGTGCTCTTATATCCTGTTGTCGAAAGGCTGCTCGTATCTTTATCGCTTTATAAGCATAGTCTCGTAAATAGATTCTCCCGTGGGGTCTTTAATGTCCAGCTGGTATTCGCCAAGCTGCAGGGATTGCAGATCATCCAGCGGGATCTTGTTCATACCTTTTTCCAGTCCCGCGCCAAGCATCCGAATGATCCTGTTGTCCTTCAGATCAGCCAGTAAGATGATACAATCTCTGTTCTCTGCACAAGTCAACTCTATTTGAATAAAATGATCGAAAGGGTTGGGGTAAACTGATATGGCTGTGGACATGAAAAAAATATATTAATGATGATCGCGATTTACCTTGGTGATGACCCTTACGGGTATCAGCGCCGGCATCTTTTGATTTGTTTCAGAATTGGTAAGCTTGTGGATGAAGGTTTCGATTAAGGCGAGAATAGTTTTCATACGTACGTGTTTGATTATATATAGACCATTTTGCGGCCAAAAATTCAACTGCCTGTCAATCATGATATTAGCGCCGGTAAAAAAAGATGAATTGTCCCAATATGGGAAAAATAACTTGAGGTTGGGAAAAATTGCGTATTAGTATGGGGTAAACTGCGGCATACACCTGGTCGAATTTTGCGGGTTTGCGTAAGGCGTCAGAACCGGCCCACCAGTTTCAGGTTGAGCATGCGGGGTGTCAGGCGATTGGGTAATGCATAGGTGGTGTTGGAAAAGTCCTTGATCAGCATGTAGGAGATGGTATTATCCCTGTCGATGAGATTGAAAACCTCGAGAGTAGCCCAGATATTCTCAAAGTTGCGGAAAGGGCTATGGCTGCGTCGGTTGCTTTTTTCGCTGTCCAGCAGCAGGGCGCTAAAGCCTATGTCGATGCGGATATAGGGGGGAATGGTCAGGGCATTGCGATAACGGATGCTGCCTGGGATGTTGAAAGGCAGGTCGCTGCCGTAAATAAAGTTGAGAAATACTTTCAGGTTCTTATTGGTGGCGAGGTAGTCCTGCATAAAAAGGCCGAAGGTGAACAACCTGTCGGAGGGACGTCTCACCCAGCCTGCCTTCGTACGGGCGCTATCAATGGGATGTTGCTGAGAGTCCAGCGTATAGGTGTAGTAGGATGTATCGATCTTCTCCATGGTCCTCATAAAGCCCAGACTAACCCAGCTTTCGGCGTCCTTTACCAGCTCGCCGAACAGGCGGAATTCCAGGCCGGCCGCGTAGGCTTTAGCTTTATTTTCTCCGAAGTATTGGATATGTACATTACTGATGTCATAGGGATCGACCCTGGACATTTGTTTGTAATAGCCTTCTGTTGTCCAGCGGAAAGGGCGGGAGCCCAGTTTGAAATTTTGTTCGAACCCGGCGACTACCTGCCAGCTGCGTTGTGCTTTCAGGTCTTTGTTGAGGGTGCCGTCCGGCCTTAGCATTTCCCGGAAGAAGGGAGGCTGGTCATAGATACCCAGGGCAGCCCGGTAGATAATGTCCTTTGCCGAATGCTGGGGTTTCCAGGAAAGCCCAACGCGAGGGGAGACCAGCAGCTCTTTGTTCAGGGTGTTGTAGTTATACCGGACGCCGCCCTGCAGCGTGAAGCCGTCAGGGTTGCTGAAGAGAATATTATCCTGTATAAAGCCTGTCAGGCGGCTGATGGAGAAGTTGTCATTTGATTGAACGTAGTTGCTGATAGCCGGCTGACCGGGCGTATAAGGCAATGAATAGCCTGCGGAGTCCTGGTATTGCCATTCGTTGAGCCGGCTGCTTACCACCTGCTGTTCGGCGCTGACGCCCCATTGAAGGTAGTGTTTGTCGAGATTGAGATAGCCCTTATGAGTAGCGTTCCACACGGCGATATTCAATCTATCCCGGGCATAGTTCTGATAAACGCCGGCGCCCATGGGGTCGGTGATCAGGCCATAGGTGGAGCTGCTCTTATCGAAATTGCGTTCCCCAAAAAGATAGGCGCCTGTAATGTCGTAGGATTGCTTTTCGTTGTCACCAAACCGGGAGACCATCCATTTAAGGCGCAGGTCCTTTCTCAGCTGCTGGGTGAGGGACAGGCCGATCATATTGGTTTGATAATGGTCGATCTCCTGGCCTTCGAAGTAGATGTCCAGGCCCAGGTTGGCCGTATAGTAAGGGGAGAACACGGAAGATGTCAGCTGGCTGGATTCTGGGATGAGATGAAATCTTGTCTGAGACAGCGTCCCCATCAGTTCCAGGAGGTTCCTGTTATTGAGCTGCCAGGTAAATAGCCCCTGGATATCTGCCGAGGAGGGCGCGTAATTACCTTTTGTCTCCTGGCTGCTGAGCAGGGTACGATTGGTGCGGTTGCGTACGCCCAGCAGATAGGTGAATTTTTTTCCGGCTCCTGTTCCCTCCAGGTGCAAACCCTGTTCCAGCAGTCCCAGGTAGGCCGAGCCGCCGAAATCTGTTGGCTTTTTGTATTGTATATCCAGCGCGGAGGACATTTTATCGCCGTACTTAGGCTGGAATCCGCCTGTGTAAAAGCTGACGCTGCGGGTCATCTCGGGGTTGATAAAGCTCAGGCCTTCTTGTTGCGCATTGTTGACCAGGTAGGGGCGGAATACTTCGAAGTCGTTGACATAGATAAGATTTTCATCATAATTGCCCCCTCTCACGGAGTATTGGGATGTCAGCTCGTTGTTGGAGCCGACGAAGATCTTCAGCAGGCTTTCGATACCGCCTGTGGGGGTGGGAATATTGATGGCGTTCTTGGGATTTATCTTTACGAGGCCTGCTTCCCGGCTCTCGCGACTGTCGGAAATGACCACTTCCTGCAATTGCCGGGCGCCCCTTTCCATGCGTACTACTATACGCTCCTCCTCATTCTCGTTGAGCAGGAAATTGCGTTGTTCAGTCTTGTAGCCTGCGTAAGAGAATACCAGGGCAAAGGCTTTGTCGGCGGGGACTTTTATACGGAAGGCGCCGGAGTCGGTGGTCAGTACGCCGGTGGTGCGGCCCAGAATGGTGACCGAGGTGCCGGGCAGGGGATGTTCGTTCTCGTCCAGCAACTTACCCGATATGTAGGCTGACCTTTTTTGCGCCAGCGCTGACTGGAAAAACAACAGGAAAAAGGTAAGAAGGGCTACGAGTACAATTCTCAATGAAAAAAGCGTTTAAGATGACCGAAATTATGTTTATTTAGCACTATGAACAAGCTCTTACTTCATTATTTGTTCCTGTTGACCGTGCTTTCTGCCTGCACGCATGCGAGATCTTCCACTCATAAGGACGGCTCGGATACTGTCTCGCTGACCGAGGTTGCCGCCAAAACTGTATCAGAGAACACGATCACCGACCTGGACAGCTCGATGGTCTCGCTAAAGACCTTTCGATCCCTTTCCCTGGAGGGCGCTATCAGCCAGGATTGGGAATTCGAGGATGCTGACAAGGCCCATTGGAATGCCATATTCTGGGACAGTGTCTCCGATACCCGGCAGTATCCCGAACTGGCCCTTTTCCCGGACCATTCCGCTCTTCTGAACCCTCGTTGCGGGCTGAAGATGGGGACATGGAACCTGGATAAGGAGAATGGCGAAATGAGCTTGCAATGGAAAGACGGTTCCGCGGACCTTTTTATTGTGCGTCAGCGGGCGTTACGGCAGATGGAGCTGGCCTGGCATAGGAGAGGGGATATGGCTCTTGTCCGGCTGAATTCGGATGCTATTGTACATAAGGATATGAAAAATGACCCCTATTACCCTGCCAATAACAAATGGCGGATCCGCCCTACCGGTCCGGAGTCGCGTGACCAGCTCCGGCACAGGGTAAAAGAATGTATACACTGGTATGCGTTGTTCTTCCTGGATAACCATTTCCGGCAGAAGACGGATATTTCCTACAGCGGTTTTCCAACCTGTTTTGAATGGTATAATGGAGGCATCGGGATGAAGGCAAGACCGGATCTCGACAAATCCTGGAAAAGCATATTTTACTCCGAGGATCAGGCTTTTACGGCTTATGACATGATCGCGGACGAGCTGGGAAGACATGCGCTCAAATGGCCGGAGCATCCTACCAGCTGGGTCAAGCAGGAGGGAGAAGTGTTGGAGCAGCTGGCCGGCAAGTTTTAGTGGGCGGTATACCGTGTCTGCGCCCGGGAGGGCCCGTTATATAGCGTTCTTCAGAGCTTTGATCGTGGCTTTTGGGTCGGCGGATTTGAAGACACTGCTGCCTGCCACCAGCACATCGACTCCAGCCCGCAAGAGAGGTGCTGCATTTTCTGTCGTCACACCTCCATCAATTTGTATCAGCGTGTCGAGTCCTCTTTCATGGATCATTTTTTTCAGATTGCGGATCTTTTGAAAAGTATGGGGTATGAACTCCTGTCCCCCAAAGCCGGGGTTTACGCTCATGATCAGCACCATGTCCAGGTCCTGGAGAATATCGGTGAGGAGCTCGACCGGAGAGTGAGGATTGAGGGCTACGGCTGCCTTCATGCCCAGAGATTTGATCTGCTGTATGTTCCGGTGGAGATGCCGGCATGCTTCCAGGTGTACAGTAAGTCTGTCTGCTCCTGCCTTTCTAAACGCTTCCGTGAATTTCTCCGGCTCTTCGATCATCAGGTGTACATCGCAGACCTTGGTAGTCGCCTTGCGTATCTGTTCGATGACGGGAAGGCCAAAGCTGATATTAGGGACAAAACGTCCATCCATCACATCCAGGTGAAACCAGTCAGCCTGGCTGTCGTTGAGCATTTTACATTCTTCTTCCAGGCGGAGAAAGTTGCTGGCTAGCAGAGATGGTGCAATTATCGGTGTGGACATTTTGAATGGTTTATGTTTTTGGTTATTTGAGTCTTTGTATCCTATCTTTTGCTTCTGTGAAATCCTTGTCGAGGGCCAGCGCGCGCTGATAGAAAAGCAAGGCCTCTTCCTTATGGCCGGTGGCCTCATAACAGCGGCCTATCCAGAAATATCCGTCGGGATAAGTATTGGAAACTTTTACGGCCATCTGGAATACTTCCAGGGCATCTCCGTATTTATTCTGATGAAAGAGAATAATGCCTTTTTCGAGGTAGGCGTCGGTGAATTTCCAGTCGCGCCTGATACAGGAGTCGAACTGTACGATGGCTTGTTTTACCTGTCCGATATTGGTATAGTAAATGCCTTTGATAAACAGGGGGTCGATGAGCTCGTGTGTGCTGTCCTTTCGCAATACTTCATCGCAGAGGTCGATGGCTGTGGCATTCCTGGTTTCGGCATACATATGGGCCAATTCCAGCGCATAGGTATTGACGGGCTGCAAGGCATAGGCTTTTCGAAGAGAGGCGACGGCGCCGGCGGTGTCCTGGGTCTTTTCCTGCAGGAGCCCTTTTTCATACCAGGCTTCGAAGTCTGTCGAGTCGTTGTGAAGTATATCGTTATATAGCTGCAGGGCTTGTTTTGTCTGGCCTACCTGAAGGTATATGTCGCCCAGCATATTGGAAAAGCCTGTATTGCCCGGGAATTTTTTCCGGCAGTCTTCCAATAGCCGGATGGCTTCATACGGGCGGCCGATTATACTGAGCGTAGAGGCGTAACGAAGACCTGTGATCTCGTCGGGATGTAGCTCCCAAGACTTCTTATAATCCTTGGCTGCCAGTTCATGCAGGTCGTTCCTTGAAAGGAGGTCCCCTCTTCTGAAATAGATCCCAGCCTTGTCGGATGCATTCCCATCGATGCTGTCGGTGAGGGTGGCGAAGGGCGGTTTTTTCAAGATAGCATCCTCTTCTTTGGTACCACTTTCGTGCCCGTTGCAGGCTGTCGTCAACAGACCAAGGCTAAGCAATATGTAAAAGCATGATCTCCCCAATTTGCTCATGGGAGCAAATCTACACTTATTGTGCCAATACTGTAAAGGTTGTCGTGCTGCCACTGGTGGTCGGCGTGCTGCCTGTGATGGCAATGGCGTTGTCGGACTTTAACGTGGTGGCGCCGGTGAGACTGACCGTGCTATTGGTCTGTGCGGTAAAGGAGCTGCCCGTGATCGTGATGGCATTGTCCGATGGAATTCAGCAGCAGGGTCCAGCCTGCGGGGATATTAATGGTACAGCTGTTACAGGTGCCGCCAGAGACAAGGGATGCCCAGGACTGGTTGTTACTGGAGACCGTATAGGTCTGGGCGTTACCGGCGAAGGACAATGTCAGCAAGAATATCAAAGTTGTTACAAGAGTACGGAATTTCATAAGGTATTGTTTTCTGCTGTCCTCAATAAGCCCAAAAAGATGTCGCTTACTTTTTGATAATCAGCGGGTTGTGGCTGGTCGAATTTGCCTGCTCTCACCCATTTCCGGAAAATTTTCCCATCCGTCCCGCGCGTTGTAGCTTTGGGCACCTTTCCAAAATTTAAAATTCAATTTACATGTACACCGGACTTCTGCACTTACACAGTTTTTTGAGATGGGTTATTCTTTTATTGCTTGTTATAAGCGTTTTAATGAGCCTGGCGGGCATGACGGGAAAAAAGCCCTTTAGCGCGGGTCAGACGAAAATAGCTTTGTTCTTGATGATCTCAGCGCATATAGAGCTGCTGGTGGGGCTATATCAGTGGATAGTTGGTCCCTGGGGGGTAAAGAGGCTGGGGGATATAGGAACGGACAAGGTGGCAAGGTTTTATGGGATGGAGCATATTACGGCCATGCTCATTGCCATCGTATTGATCACTATTGGCCGGCGTGTGACGAAGAAGAGTATTCCGGATGCGGCCAAACAAAGAAAGACATTCTGGCTTTTCCTGATAGCGCTTGTGATCATCCTGGCGTCTATCCCCTGGCCTTTCAGGGAGGGTATTGCCAGGCCTTGGTTTTAAATGAAGATGCCGCGGATAACTCCGCGGCATCAATCTTTTGTCAGGGCCAACGATCTTCAGGTTAAATTCAAAATTTAGTCATCATTCGGACGGATTCACTATTCCAGGTTTTGCCCAGGCAGGTGTTTCTTTCGGACGATTGGATCTTTTGCACTACTCTTTTTTTCGGTTGTCGGGATAAAGAGATCCTCTGGTTTTTCAAATTGCGATTCGGATCGTGGCGGTTTTTCGGATTTGGACTAGTTCGGTTTCTCGGATGTAGGATCTTTCGGTTTTTTCTGGATCTGGATCGGTTTTCTTAGGTGTCAGGATCTTTTTGGTTTTCTCAGGTTTGGATCGGGTTTCTTCGGATTTAGGATTCTTTCTTGGTTTTTCTTGATCTGGATCAGGTTTTTCTGGATGTAGGATTCTTCTTTTAGTCTTTTCCCGGATCTGGATTTAGGGTTTTTCTTGATTTGGATCTTTGCTTGGTTTCACAGGATAGGTTTGTTTCGTTTGGTGATACAAAGATGCAAAATCCCTGCGGACGTAAAGAGTTTTTTCGACCAAAATGCGGTTCTGCCCGACGAAAGAAAGATTAGCCCGATGAAGGGAAACCGGATGGCTTTTGGGGGCTGTCAGAGCGGCTTTTGGGGGGTATTTATTGGATGTTGAGACGAGCGGCAAGCTCTTCTTTATGCCCTTTGCCTACGGGAATGGCGTTCCCTTGTACGTATATGGTATTGCCCCTGATGTCATCGATCTTATTGATGTTGATGATATAGGAGCGATGCACTTTTATAAAGGAAGGACCTCCCAGCTTTTCTTCCATGCTTTTGAGGGTGCTGTAGGTAATATAGGTCTTGCCAGGGGTGACAAACTTGACATAATCCCGCATGCTCTCCATAAAAAGTATATCGTCTTTTTTTAGTCTGACCAGTTTGTCGTCCGCCTTGATAAAGAGGAAGTCGATGTCTGAGGCGGGGGGAGTGGAGGGGGCGGGGGTGGACCCTGTTCCAGGGGCCGGCAGGCCCTGGACCTTGTGAATGGATTCCAGGAACCGCTTGTATGTAAAAGGCTTTTTTAAATAGTCGTTGACGTTGTATTGAAATGCGTCGAAAGCATATTCTGTCTTGGAAGTGGTGAGTATGATCTTGGGGGAGTAAGTAAGGCTGTCCAATAATTGGAATCCATTGGCGCCAGGCATTTCTACGTCGAGAAAGATAAGATCGGGCTTGTGTTCATCGAGGAATGCCAGGGCGTCCGGAACGTTGAGGAAATGTCCTTTAACCTCGACAAGACCGGATTTCTCGCAGAATTTTTTGAGAAAGTCTGCGGCGATCTGGATATCTTCCACTATGATACAGGTTGTCTTCATGCCCCTTCATTATATCTTTTCAATCTGCTATATTCATTTTCTATTATATGCTGGGCTTCCTGCTTTTTTCGAACCAGGGTAGCAAAGTCGGACTGAAGCTCTTCTGCCGAGTGGAACGCACATTTGTTCTCAAACTCCTGGCAGAGCTCCTGGAGATCCGTAAATCCAACATACCCGAATAATGTCTTGCAGGTGTGGATATTAGTGCCTAGCAGGGGCAGGTTCTTGTGCTCATAGGATGTTTGCACCCTATCCCAATAGGCAGGAAGATCGCGCAGAAAATCTTCAAAGACAGTCTCTGCGTATATAGTATCGCCTTCGAACAGCTCTTCCAGAAAAGTAGCGTTTAGCCTTTCGTGAAAGACAAAATGATCGGAGCGGATTTCTTTCATCAGATATTGCAATTTTTTTATAATGAGCCCGTTAAGAGTATATATGTAGGTACAACTGCATATAGAACGAATAACAGGATCAGGTACTTATCCATACGGGAATTACTCGTAATTATTGTTTCAAAATCCAGTTTGTTATGAAAAAGTTTCGACCTTTGCTGACCCTCTTGATCATTCTGGGTGCCTTCACCACACCCGTCTTCAGTCAGGTGAAATGCAATCTTTTACAAGCCAACAATGCCACCGACACCCATGCAAATGCAGCGGGATACTGGTTTGGCGTCATGGAGCTGCCTTTTCTCTTTATCTCTGTCTTCTTCGCATTTATGACGGCCTATGCGTTGAGAGGCGGGAAGTTCGGGAAAGGCATGACCTTTATGGCCTGGGGTTTCCTTGTGATGGCTATAGGACATTTGCACATGCAGATCGAGCACTATTATGGGTTCAACCTGTTCAAATCCATTTTGGGATCATTCAGCGGCTCCATCGCATGGTTTATAGCGCTGATCGTTACCTGGGGTTTGTCCGGTCTTGGGTTCTATTCCATTTACAAGGCCAGTAAGGGTGCATAGCTGACGGTCTTTCCATGCTGAAGAAACTCCTCAAAGCAAGGAACAGGAGCGCCGGAAAAAATAAGGGCGCTGTCCGGGCGAACTCGGACGCGCGTTCGCATTTATATAAGATCCTGTTCGACTACCTTATCTCCATTATCCCTGCCACGGCTACCGCTCCGCAGCTGATACAGTTGGGGAACAAGGCATCCGGGAAAAAGGTGGAAGAGGTCTTCAATATCTACCTGCTTTTCGAAAAATACCTCACCACTTTCGAGGCGGAGCAATTTACCAGGGACTCCCTCCGTGAAAGCGTACGGCAGCGATTTCCCGGTATCCTGCAGGAACATATCTTCAATATTCTTTTTGTACCGGAGAGCGAGCAGAAGAACATCCTGGCCATTGAATTCCTGCGAAGTTTTCTCAAGGATGTGAGCGATAAATTCGGCAGAGCGGGGGAAGGTTATGTAGAAAAGAAACTAAAAGAGCTGGACGAGCTGCACGAGCGGATCAGAGAGGGGGAGATATTCCGTAAGCTGCAATTTCTCAGTTTCGAGGTCTTTCAGTTTGTTGGCAGCAACTATGGAGAAGCGCTGGCAGGAAAGATCTTTGAAAAGACATACGAGGTCTTCTCCGGAAGCTATAAGGAGCTGGAATCCTTTCCATATATGCTCACGCTGATACCAAAGGAGATCGTCGACCGCGAGCATCTGGGCATATTTACGCAGGCGCAGATAGAGCAGGTGTTCCTGGAAAAGCTGGCCGAGTCCGAGCAGCTGAATATTGCGCTGGACCAGAAGATAAAGGAGAACGAACAAACGCAGAAATTGCTCCGGAAGAACGAGATCATGCTCAGCGGTGTGATCTCTTCGGCGATGGATGCCATTGTACTGATGGACGAGGAGGGGCATGTCATTCATTGGAACATGGCAGCGGTAGAGATCTTCGGATATACCGAAGATGAGATGAGAGGGCGGCTGCTGATCGAGACGATCAAGGATTTTCCGGGCTGGACGAATGAGTCATTTGTCAATCAGCGAACAGAGCTGACGGCTGTCCACAAGGATGGAGATGAGTTTCCCATCGAACTGACGATAACAGATATACAGGATGAAAGTGAAATTTATTATAGCGCTTTTATAAGGGATATTTCTTCCCGCCGGCAGCGGGAAGAGGAGCTGTTGCAGATGAAGGAGAAGGCTGAGCAGGCTGCCAAGGCCAAGTCACAGTTCCTGAGCGTCATGAGCCATGAGCTTCGGACGCCGTTGAATGCCGTCATCGGCATCACCCATTTGATGTTACAGGGCAATCCCAGAGAGGATCAACAGGAAGACCTGCGTACTTTACAATTCTCGGGGGAAAGCCTTCTGCATATTATCAACGATATCCTTGATTTTACCAAGCTGGATTCCGGGAAGATCGAGCTATCGGCCATCGACTTCAATCTTAGAGAGCTTTCGCAAAGCCTTTATCAATCCTTTAGCTATAAGGCAAAAGAAAAGGGTATCGTATTCGATGTGGAGTATGACGAGAAGATGCCTTTTATGGTAAAAGGGGATAATTTCCGCCTGTCGCAGGTATTGAATAACCTGATCAGCAATGCCATAAAATTCACGCGGGAAGGTTCGGTGAAACTGAAAATATCGCTGATAGAGGAAAGAGGCGCTGCCTATGTCACTAAATTTTCCGTGATCGATACCGGTATCGGGATTGCCGAGGAGAAGAAGGATAAGATATTCGAGCAGTTTACACAGGCGGATAGCAATACCACCCGGCTGTATGGAGGCACAGGTCTGGGGCTTTCGATATCGGCCAAGCTTGTAGAGTTGATGGACAGCGCCATTGTTGTAGATAGTGAATTAGGGAAGGGGTCTGATTTTAATTTTACCATATTGTTCCAGCCGGGCAGCGCTGCTGAGCAGGCTGTCCCTGTACAGAAGGCGGCGGATAAGAGCAACGAGCCATTCCATAATAAGCTGATCCTGCTGGCGGAGGACAATGCTTTTAACGCGAACATTGCGCGACGTTTTATTACGGGGTGGGGTGCGAATATGGATGTAGTGGCGGATGGATGGCAGGCGATCGAATTTGTCAGCAGGAAGAGATACGACCTGATCCTTATGGATGTGCAGATGCCTGTCCTGGATGGGTTTGCCTGCACCCGTAAGATCCGTAAGCATTTTAAAGACATTCCCATCATAGCCATTACGGCTTCCCCCAAGAACGAGATATTGCAGGATATACTTTTGTGCGGGATGAATGATTTTGTAAGCAAGCCTTTTAAGCCGAATGAGCTTCGGAGCAAGATACTCGAATACCTTTGACAGCCCTCGGGTCACCGGCCAGGGTTAGCGCTGTCCAAGCTCGATCACTTCACAATCCCGCATATTTTTCCCATCGATGGTAAAACGGACGATGGTACGGACCTTGTGCCATCCCTGGTTGCCGGCGGCGCCGGGATTCATGTGCAGGCATTGCAGCTTGTCATCGTACATGATCTTGAGGATATGGCTATGGCCGCAGATGAACAAACCAGGAGGGTTGGCCTGGAGCTCTTTTTTTACTGTTGGATTATAGCGGGGAGGGTAGCCGCCGATGTGGGTCATATAAACATTGACCCCTTCGGAAGTCCATCTCAACTTCTCGGGGTAGAGGCTTCTGATATCCTGTCCGTCGATATTGCCATATACGCCGCGCAGCGGTTTAAAGCCGGACAAACGCTGGGCCAGCTGGGCTGTGCCGAAGTCCCCTGCATGCCATATCTCGTCACAGGCTTCGAAATGACGAAAGATATTTTCGTCGAGGAAATGATGGGTATCTGATATAAGGCCGATGCGCAACATGATGTTGTATTTAATCGATAAAGCCGTCAGCCTGTAATTGATGCATGACCATCACTACGCCGGGTACCTGTTGGGCTTGATCTTTATAGGTATTTGTGTTGAAATAGCGGAGATCGCCAATCTCGGCCGAAGGGGTTGGCTGCTGATGCAGGTCATAGAGAAAACAATCCTGTTCCATGATGATGCCATCGAGCTCTCCGAAGGCGGGGGCTGTGATATGGGTATAATAATGTATCTTTTCGGGGTCCAGCGTAATGTCCAGCTCTTCGCTGACTTCCCGCCGGAGGGCGTTTTTCGTAGACTCCCCCTGATCCGTCTTGCCGCCGGGGAGATAAAAGGCCTGTTTGTTGTTGCTGAAAGCCAATAATAATTTCCGGTCCTTTATCACGATCAGGCCGGCTGTTGTCAAAGTGCGCATGCTAATTATTTCGGCTGTAAATTAAGATTTATTAACTTTATGGCAACGAACAGCGTATGCCATACTTCCGCAATTTTACTTACTGGATAGACAAACGCAACTGGAAATATTATTTCCTGATGGTGGCGCTGGAAATGGGGAGTTGAAGTGGGTCATTCCATATTGCCCATTTCTTTATCTGCATACCATACAAAATCATTTACATGCCACATTATTATAAGCTGGGATCGATCCCCCACAAACGTCATACACAATTCCGCCAGCCCAATGGCGCCCTTTACGCCGAACAGCTTTTCTCCACCGAGGGTTTTTCCAACGATTATTCGCTGATGTATCACTGCCATCCCCCTACGGAGATCATCCGGGTGGATGAGCCTTATGATGTCCAGCCGCGGGTGGCGGAAGAGAAGATGCTGAAACATCGCAGTCTCGAGGGCTTCAATATCCGTCCCGAAAAGGACTATCTCCAAAGCCGCAAGCCGGTGCTTGTCAACAATGATTGTCATATCGTGCTGGCGGCTCCGCAGGAAAGCATGTCCGGCTATTTTTATAAGAATGCTGACGCCGATGAAATGATCTTTATCCATAAGGGCAGCGGGACCTTGCGAACGATGTACGGCAACCTGGATTTTGGATACGGCGATTACCTGGTTATACCCAGGGGTACTATTTATCAGATATCATTCAATGATGCCGACAATCGTCTCTTCATCGTAGAATCCTTTAGCCCTATACGTTACCCCAAAAAATATCTGAGCAAATACGGGCAGCTCCTGGAACATTCGCCTTATTGTGAGCGGGACATCCGGCCTCCGCATGAGCTGCAAACGATAGATGAAAAAGGGGACTTTCTGATCAAGACAAAGAAGAAAGGGCGTGTCTATGGGATTCACTATGGTCATCACCCATTCGACGTTATAGGTTGGGACGGCTGCTGTTATCCTTTTGCGTTCAGCATACATGACTTCGAGCCTATCACCGGTCGCGTGCATCAGCCTCCTCCCGTGCATCAAACCTTCGAAGGCAATAATTTCGTTGTTTGCTCCTTTTGCCCCCGATTGTTCGACTATCATCCCCAGTCTATTCCGGCGCCGTATAATCACAGCAATATCGACAGTGATGAGGTATTGTATTATGTGGACGGCGACTTCATGAGCCGGAAGAATGTCACCAAGGGTATGATTACGCTGCATCCCAGCGGGATCCCCCATGGCCCGCATCCCGGTGCGGTGGAGCGGAGTATTGGGGCCAGGGAGACAAAGGAGCTGGCCGTGATGGTGGACACTTTTCATCCCCTGATGTTGACAGTGGAGGCATTGGAGATCGAAAATCAGGGATATACGATGAGCTGGGCGGAATAAATCGGACGAGCCGGAGGATCGTCGGCCGAAGGCCAGATACTAGATGCTACACCCAATTGGATTAAATTTTGGCAAAATCCAATTGGGTGTAATATATTGGAGGAGAGAAAACAAATTAACTATGCACTCCCGTCTATTGGTTTTTCCTATTTTATTATGGGTCCTTTTGTCGGGCTGTCATACGCGTCAGTCTGCCGACCTTATTATTTACAATGCTGTGGTCTATCCAGTCGACAGCGCCTTTTCCAAAGTGGAAGCCTTTGCCGTAAAGGATGGAAAGATACTGGCTGTAGGATCGGACAAAGATATCCTGGATGGGTATACCGCGTCACAGACCAAGGATGCGGGCGGAAGGACTGTCTATCCCGGCTTTATCGACGCTCATGCACATTTTGTCGGGTATGGGCAATCCCTGTATGCTGCCGATCTTTTTGGCTGTACCAGCGCTGATGAAATGGTGCGAAGGGTACAGGAATTTGCCAAGGCGCATCCTGGTCTGGGTTGGATCAAGGGGCGTGGGTGGGATCAGAATAAATTCCCTGGCAAGGCATTTCCGGACAATAAGCGGCTGAATGAGCTATTTCCTACCACACCGGTGCTGCTGCAGCGGGTGGATGGGCATGCGCTGCTGGCGAATGCGCGGGCGTTGGAGCTGGCGGGGATCAAGCCCGGGCAGCAATTGACGGGTGGGTTGATAGAGACAAAGCGTGGCCGGCTGACGGGTATACTGGTCGACAACGCTGAGCGACTTGTCAGAGATGTGGTGCCTCCCGTGTCGTTCGACGAATTTGCCGCGCAGCTGACGGCGGCCGAGCAGCATTGTTTTGCACAAGGGCTGACAACTGTGACAGATTGTGGTCTCGACCGGAAGGAGATTGAAGGTATCGATAGTCTGCAGCGGTCGGGAAAATTGCGGATGCGGATGTATGTTATGATGAGCGACCGGCCGGAGAACCTTGATTATTATTTGCCTAAGGGTCCTTACAAGACGGATAGATTATATGTGAAAGGAGTAAAGGCTTATGCTGATGGGGCGCTGGGGAGCAGGGGAGCTTGTTTGCTACAGCCGTATGCTGACAAGCCCGGGTGGTCCGGATTTCTGCTGAGCGATCCTGCTCATTTCGACAGTCTGGCCCAAAGGCTGCAGGGGACGGATTTCCAATTATGCACGCATGCTATCGGGGACTCCGCCAACAGGGTCATATTGACCATTTACAATAAGCATCTGGGAGGTAAGAATGACAAGCGATGGAGGATCGAGCATGCACAGATCATCCATGACGGAGACTTTGACTTGTTTGGCAAGGCGTCGATCATTCCCTCCGTGCAGCCTACACATGCCACCAGCGATATGTACTGGGCCGGGGCCAGGCTGGGGGCGCAGCGGCTAAAGGGCGGGTATGCGTATAAACAGCTGTTGCAGCAGAATGGATGGATCCCGCTGGGGACGGATTTTCCTGTGGAGGATATCAGTCCTTTTAAGACTTTCTTAGCTGCCGTCTTCCGGGTGGATGACAAGGGATGGCCGACCGGGGGATTCCAGCCCGAGAATGCGCTTAGCAGGGAGGAGACTATCCGGGGTATGACCATCTGGGCCGCCAGGGCCGATTGTCTGGAAAAGGAGATAGGCAGCATCGAGCCGGGCAAAAAAGCGGATTTTATCATCCTGGACAAAGATCTGATGAAGGTCCCGGCGGAAGAGGTTTTACAGATAAGAGTGATTTCCGCCTGGTCAGGAGGGATAAAGGTCTACTCATTATAATGTAAGTAGTTAGCCGGAAGGCACGGTTTTTTACCTTTATCGCCCAAAAAATTACAACTATGGAATACAGGCAATTAGGTGAGTCGCCCCTGTCGGCGTCCGCTATTACATTCGGGGCATGGGCCATTGGCGGCTGGATGTGGGGCGGAGCGGAGAAAAAAGATGCGGTAGAAGCTATCCGGGCTTCTTATGATCAGGGGGTGACATCCATCGATACGGCGCCCATCTATGGGCAGGGCCTTAGTGAGGAGATAGTAGGGGAGGCGCTGGCAGGGACACCGAGGGAAAGGGTGCAGATCATGACCAAGTTTGGGATGCGATGGGATGAGAAGAAAGGAGAATTCGCCTTCAAGAGCCAGGACAACAGCGGCAAGCCGTTGGATATCTACAAATATGCAGGGAAGGAGAGCATTATTAAAGAGTGTGAGGACAGTCTCCGGCGTCTGAGAACCGACTATATCGATCTGTATCAGATCCACTGGCCCGACAGCACGACCGCTGTATCGGAGACCATGGAAGCTGTAGCGACCCTGTTAAAGCAGGGAAAGGTCAGGGCGGCAGGTGTTTGCAATTATAATGCTGCCTTGATGAAGGAGGCTGAAAAGTCCCTTAGCCTGGCTTCCGACCAGGTGCCGTTCAGCATGGTGAACAGGGACATCGAGAAGGAGCTGGTGCCCTGGTGTATAGAGCATAAGAAGGCGATCCTGGCGTACAGCCCTTTACAGCGGGGGCTGCTCACGGGCAAGATCAAGCCAGGGCATTCCTTTGGGGAAGGGGATACCCGGGCGGGTAGCAGGTTTTATAAGCCTGATAATGTATTGAAAATCAATGCCTTTCTGGATAAACTGCGTCCTCTGGCAGAGGCGAAGTCCGCAACGCTGGCCCAATTGGTTATACGCTGGACCCTGGAGCGTCCGGGCATTACGATAGCGTTGGTGGGGGCTAGGGATGCCGAGCAGGCGGT
>Ga0105239_10002610_pt1 | contig 22800 bp, 13 predicted proteins | sample KBSC44metaG_FD_92761 | JGI IMG/M metagenome (GOLD analysis project Ga0105239, IMG submission 92761) | Corn rhizosphere microbial communities from Kellogg Biological Station, Michigan, USA - KBS C4-4 metaG | ecosystem: Host-associated > Plants > Roots > Rhizosphere > Soil | place: Michigan, USA... | reverse complement strand
CGATACGTTGGTTCATTTAAAAAATACTAGATTTTTGAGATACAGGATCGTGTAAAAGCTGCTGACCCACAAAATTATCGTAATCTGGATGAAAATGTCCTTGTAGAGAATTTTTGTCGGGGAACCGGATTTCTCCTGTACATACACGATCTGCAGGTATCTCAATACGCCTGCTATGACAAAGATACAGGTATAATATAGCCTGTAGGTACCGAGCCTGTTCTCTACTTCCGGGGACATCGTATACATGAAATAGGCTACTATAATGACCGCGCAGAGCAGGGACATGACTGTGCTGAGGAATTCGAGGTTGTAACCTTTCACGGACTTGCGCATGTCCATGCCTGAGGATATCTTCAGGAGGATATCGTCCCTTCTTTTGGCTATCGCCATGAACAGGGAGAGGAGGAAGACCATTATCATCAGCCATTCGGATGTTCCGATGTGGGCGATGATGCTGCCGCCTTTTACGCGGAAGACGAAACCGGAGGCTACGATGAAGACGTCGAGGATCGGGATAGCTTTCAGGCCGAGGGAGTAGCCCAGATTCACGAGGAAATAGAGCCCGAGCACGAAGGTAAATTTGAGGCGGTGGTCGGCGAGGGTGGAAAGGGCGAAGCCCGCGACCAGGAGCGCAATGAAGACGATCACGGCGGTGGATCTCTTCACGAGTCCTGCGGCCAGGGGACGTTTGGACTTCGTGGGGTGCTTGCGGTCGTCCTCTATGTCACGGTAGTCGTTGAGGATGTAGATGCTGCTTGCTATGAAGCTAAAAGCAAAAAATCCGATGATCAGCAGACCAATTTTTGTAAAATCGAAGAGCTGACCGGAGAAGAAGAGGGGTACGAATAAAAATAGGTTCTTGATCCATTCTTTTATCCTGATTAGGCGGAGAAAGACCATTTTCGATTGCTTTTGGGTTTTGGCGGACAAGATACACACAATCCCGGTGAATTAGTCGGCGATGCCGGTGAATTTGTCCGCGGTAAGAACGTTTTTTCGGCCAGTATCGTGTGTCAGAGGCTGGAGAAAGGTCGGGTCTCCATGGCGCCTCCTGCCTAGCTAAACGAAGGCGATAGTAATTATCGCCTGCCAGCGGCGAGGAGTCCGTCCAGGAATAGTCGGCCGATCCGGGGACGGGTCTGCTTTGAAAAGTATATAGCGTCGGAAAGCTGACGCCATCGGGGCTTCTTTCCAGCGCAAAGGGTGGCGTGGTTGCGTCGTCATTGTACAGGGTCCAGCTCAGCAGGACCTGGTTGTGTTGTTCTATTGCGTTAAAGGTGGTTAGCGTCAGGGCCAGCGGTGTGGTCAGCACGACGTTTGCCTTTACCTGCCGGAACAGCAGCTGGTGGCCGGCGTTGTTGGGGTGGATGCCTTCTGCGTCGTAGAGCGGGTTGATGTTGGCGATCGGCGAGGCACGGAATTACCTATTTATGAACAGCGTTGGTGGGGTGGCATGGATGCCGGTCCGGGTATTCTTATAGGAAAAATTGCTGATCTGTCCTGCTCTCATGGTCCCATTGCCGTTGACTACTTCCAGAGCGCTGCCCGAGCTGCCATCGATGGCGACGTCGTTGAAGCTGACCGCCAGGGTGGGCAGGTGGTATCCCAGATCATAATAATCGTTGATGAATATGGCGTTCTCCCCCGGTGACATGCCTACGTTGGAGAGCCGTATCTTATTGAAGGTCATGGTTCCCCGGCCAAAGATCAGCAGGCCCGCCCCCGTGCCCCCGGAGACCCGGATATCGGTGGCTTTGTCCCGGAGGGTGACCATGCCGCCCAGCAGAAGTCCGGCCTGCTGGCCCTTCTGGTCTTTCAGTCCATAGTGCCGGATGTTGATGTGGTGGAGGAGGACCTGCTGGCAGTTGCTCAGCTGCAGACCGTCCCAGCCGGTACTGTCGACCGAAATATTGTACACCTGCAGGTTGACCAGCGGGGGCGCGAGGGGTTTGATGACGTCGAAGGTATACCCCAGGTAGAGCCCTTCGGTGCCCGTATTGCGAACGGTAATGTCGTGAATGGAGACGTTGCGGATGCTGAACCCTGGCCAGGAGCCGCCGGGCCATGAGCTGTCGGGGTCCTGCTTGGCGCAGAGCCCGATGGCGGCCGTATTGCGGATGGTGCAGTGGCTGATCTCATAGTCGGTCGTCTGGGAGGCGATGGCCATTCCGAGGTTGCTTTGCAATTTTCCGTCGATGTGAAAGCCGGTCACCTTAAAATAGCGGGCGTCGGAGATGACGGCGCTGTAGGGGCCATAGCCTCCGATGAAGCTGCTGTCTTCAGGTATGATGACGATGGGCTTTTCTTTGGAACCTTTGAAGTTGCGCAGCACAAAGGACAGGATGTGGTGCGGCACGACGAGTGTGTCGCCCGGTTGCGGGCCGTATTCGGACTCGACATTCGTGCAATAGACCTGACCATCCCTTGCTCTCAGGAGTATTTTTCGGTTGGCGGAGAGTGACGCCTGGCGGCCACCGGAAGGGGTAGTCTGGGCCCTGTTCTTGCCGAGCCAGTCCCAGAACGCCAGTTTACCATCTTTAAAGTTGCCGTAGAAGACGTCGGCCCAGCTATCCAGTCCTGATCCCGGATGGATGGAGAGTGTCGCCAGGCCGCGGAGACGGGTATTAAGGTCACGTGCGAGGCTGACATTCTCGCGGACAAGGGCCTGGTCTGCCGAACCGACGATGAACCAGACGGGGGTGCCGTTGTTGACCCACCAGTCGATATGGCTCAGGTCGGCCTCGCGGGGGGAGCCGGCGATTATGCAGATGGCGGCAAAATGGCTGCCGAAACGGGGGGAGAGGTTCAGCTGGCTGCCGAGGCACAGGAAGCCGCCTGTGGATGTGCCGGTGAGGTAGATACGGGAGGTATCTATGGGGAATCTTGCCCGGGCGTCCTCGAGTATGCCGGGCAGCCATTCGGGGAGGGCGGTACGGGTTTCCCCGGCGTTTTTCGGGTCTTCGCCGGGGCAGACGATAATGCAGTCGAATGGAGGCGTGAACCCATTTCTGAGGACATCCGGAAGACCGTCCTCAAAGAGCTGGTCCGGGGAGGCGCCTGCAGGGGCGGGGCCGTGGGAGTATATGACCAGGGGATATTTTTTGGAAGGGGCATAGGCTTTAGGCAGCCAGATGACGGCATTTACTGACCGTTCGGGTTTGGTACCGGTGGTGGAGATGCGGATCGTGGAATTATTGAGACCTTCTTTCAGCTGCGCCACAGCGGGAAGGTTAAAGAGGGCAAGGACTAATATGACGTACAATTTGCGATTCATAGCGACTGGGGGGTTATCGGTTTATACGGGCCTTTAAAGGTATGATTCTTTACTTTTGTATGAAAATAACCGGTTATTTCCATATTAATCAATCCCATCGAATATCTTAAAGGAGTGGGTCCTCTTCGGGCGGAGCTGTTGAAGAAAGAGCTCGGGATCTTTACGTTCCAGGACCTTCTGGAGCATTTTCCTTACCGGCATGTGGACCGGACGAAGGTCAACCTTATCCGGGAGATAGGGCCCGGGACGGAGTTTATCCAGGTAGCGGGTCGGATCGCCAGTGTCAATCTTTTGGGAGACAAGCGGGCTCGGAGGCTGGTGGCGGAGATCAGGGATGCTTCGGGTGTATTGGAGCTGGTGTGGTTCCAGGGTATCAATGGGGTGCAGAAGCTGGTGCAGGTAGGGGGCGAGTTTTTGGTTTACGGGAGGGTGAGCTTTTTTCAGGGGAGTCCGCAGATCACGCATCCGGAGATCGAGGCTATGGCTTCCGGCGGGGGGGCCGGAGGGGCCGCGCCTGTTGCGCGGCAGGAGTATCTGGAGCCGGTGTATCCTACCACGGAGAAGCTGAAAGTCAGGGGGTTAGGAGGGAGGCAGATCGGGAAGCTGACTCAGGCATTGTTCAACTTATTGAAGGAGAAGGATCTACCGGAAAATTTGCCGGAGGGAGTGATGGGGGAGGGTTGGCCCGGCAGGTATGAGGCCTATAAGCAGATACATTTTCCTACGGAGCCGGTGTTATACCAGCAGGCGGTGGTGCGGTTGAAGTTCGAGGAGCTTTTTTTGGCGCAGCTGAGGTTGGGGTTGATCAAGTCCAGGCGGCACCGGTATTCGAAGGGGATAGTTTTCGGGCAGGTGGGGGATATCTTCAACCGATTTTATACAAATTATTTACCATTTGAACTTACGGGGGCGCAGAAGAGGGTATTGAAGGAGATCAGGCGCGATACGGGCAGCGGGAGGCAGATGAATCGCCTATTGCAGGGGGATGTGGGCAGCGGAAAAACGATCGTGGCCCTGCTGGCGATGCTGCTTTCACTGGACAATGGCTATCAGGCCTGCCTGATGGCGCCGACCGAGATACTGGCGCGGCAGCACTACGAGGGTATTTCGGCCCTGTTGAAGGAAATGCCGGTGGAGGTTCGCCTGCTGACGGGCTCCTCCAAATCGAAGATCCGGAAGGAGGCCCTGGGTATGGCAGCGGAAGGGCGACTGCATATTCTGATCGGGACCCATGCGATCCTGGAGGAGACCGTGAAATTCAAGCGGCTGGGTCTGGCGATCGTGGATGAGCAGCACCGTTTTGGCGTGGCGCAGCGGGCGCGGCTGTGGGCAAAATCGGATGAATTCGTGCCACATGTGCTGGTAATGACGGCGACCCCTATCCCGAGGACGCTGGCGATGACCGCCTATGGTGACCTGGACTACAGCGTCATGGACGAATTGCCACCCGGAAGGCAACCAATTTCGACTGTCCATCGTTTCGAAGATAGGAGGCCGCAGGTAATGGATTTCATCCGGCACGAGATCGGGAAGGGCCGGCAGGCTTATATCATTTTTCCCTTGATCGAGGAGTCGGAGAAACTGGACTATGAGGACCTGATGAAGGGGTACGAGAATATAAAGGCGTGGTTTCCGGAGCCGAAGTTCTGGATCAGCATGGTGCATGGAAGGCAGGCAAATGAGGTCAGGGACACCAACATGCAACGTTTTCTCGCCGGAGACACTCAGATAATGGTCGCTACCACGGTGATAGAAGTGGGTGTGAATGTGCCGAATGCGTCGGTGATGGTGATCGAGAGCGCCGAAAAGTTCGGGTTGTCGCAGCTGCACCAGCTGAGAGGAAGGGTTGGCCGGGGGGCGGAGAAGAGCTATTGCATCCTGTTAACGAGTCCCCGATTGGGAAAGGAGGCGCGCGAGCGGATGAGCATCCTCACTGAGACCAACAATGGCTTCAAAATTGCTGAAAAAGACCTGGAACTCAGGGGGCCGGGCGATATCGAAGGGACCCGGCAAAGTGGTCTGCTGAACTTTAAGCTGGCGAATATTGTTCAGGACAAGGAGTGGCTGGAGCTCGCCCGGGAGAGGGTGGCGAGTTTGCTCGAGCAGGACCCCGAACTGGCGGCCGAGGAAAATAAGGCGTTGAAGGCCTTTCTGCAATCGCAACGCGGTAAAACGGCCTGGAGCAAGATATCATAGACGTAGAACGGATCAGAGAATATCGTAAATTGTAAAGGGACACGGGAGAACTCTAATTTTTTTTAGATAAGCGTATCTCCGGTAAATTATTTAAATCTGAAACGCATCAACTTGGGAAGAATATGCCTTATTGCTACCTGGCTCATGTTCTCCTTCTTTCAGCTCTCAGCACAGTCAGGAGGTTACTCCAATCTTGAATTTGTCGAGAATAAGGGGCAATGGGACACGCTGGTGAAGTTCCGTGCAGAGATGACGGCGGGTTCTCTTTTTATGCAGCATAAAGGGTTTACGGTGGTTATGCACGATACTAACGATCTGCGACGCATCAGGACGCTGTTGCATGGGGACGCGGTGGCTGGCGTTCCGGCGGGCGGGGGTAACGGTAAGGCACCAACGGCTGGGGGAAATGCCGTGGGTGCGCAGGCTGCGGCTTCAGGCAGCACAAAGGTCGTTACGTCCAGCGGCGGCGGCCAGGGAAAGAATGGCGGAAGTGGAGGTGGTAACGGGGGCGGTGGCGCCGATCCGTATCTGTTGCATTCGCACAGCTACCGGGTGAGTTTTGAGAACGCCAGTGACCAGGTGCAGATCGTCCCGGAAAAAGCGCTCTCTTCCTACAATAATTACTTCATCGGAGACAGGAAATACTGGGCGTCCAATGTCAGGATCTATCAGGGTCTTCTTTACAGGAACCTCTACGATGGTGTCGACGTGCACTACTATACGGATGGGGGCTTTGTAAAATATGACGTCATTGTTCATCCCGGCGCCGATCCGGGGAAGATCATTCTGAAATACGAGGGACAGGACAGGCTGACGGTAAAGAAGAACAGGCTCTATGTCCAGACCTCGGTGGGGACGGTACAGGAGCTGGAACCCCATTCCTACCAGATAACGGATAAAGGAAGAACGGAAGTGCAGTGCAATTATGTCCTGTTGCCCGGCAACCGGGTGCAGTTCCAGGTCAGGAACTATTCTCCCGACGCGACGCTGGTCATCGATCCCCTGCAGGTATACTGTACCTTCACCGGGAGCAAGTCGGACAACTGGGGCTATACGGCGACGTACGATAATTCGGGCAATTTCTATGCGGGCGGGATCGTGCTGGACGAGTCGAGGCTGAACCCGCCGGGTACGGGCGGCAGCGGGTTCCTGGTCAGTCCGGGCGCCTTTCAGACCAGCTTCCAGGGCGGGGATGGCAGCGAAGGTGGTCCTGCTCCCGGCTATGACTATGATGTGGCAATTATAAAATTCGATCCTAAATTATTGGGCAGGGTATACGCCACTTATCTGGGGGGTACCGGTGATGAGCAGCCGCACAGCATGGTCGTAGACAATGCGGGTGATCTTGTCGTGACAGGCCGGACCAGCTCGCCCAACTTCCCGACGAATGCGGGTAATAGCACCTATGGGAATGGCGGTAACTTTGATCTGTTCATTACAAAATTCACCCAGGATGGCAAAGGCATCATCGGATCGCGGAGGATCGGCGGGACGGGTGCGGATGGTGTCAATTTCAAACCGAAATACCTGGTCACGAGCTCTGCCGACAAAGGCGCGCAGGAGCTGCGGCTCAACTATGGCGACGACGGACGCGGTGAGGTGATCCTCGACAATGCGGGCAATATCTATGTGGCGTCGTGTACGCAGTCGACGGACTTCCCGACGAAGAGCGCCTTCCAGACCGCCTCGGGTGGCGGGCAGGACGGTGTGGTGATAAAGGCCAGTCCCGACCTCAATACGATCTTCTTCAGCACTTATATTGGCGGCAACAGCAGCGACGCGGCGTTCGTGCTCAAGCTCAGCCCGCTCGACAATACCGTATGGGTGGCCGGGGGGACGATGAGCAGCAATTTTCCCGGGACTGGCGGCGGCGTGGTGCAGTCAAAGTTTGGCGGCGCGGTGGATGGATTTGTGGCGCAGATCAGCAATGACGGCGCCACCCTGCTGAAAGCCTCTTACTATGGCACTGGCGGGACGGATATGATCTACGGGTTGGAGTTCGACAAGTCGGGCTTCCCTTATGTCACGGGGACTACCACCGGTGTAATGCCCGTCTCCAACTCCAATTTCAATGCGGGCGGCAACCAGGCCGGGGGCAAGCAGTTCATCACCAAGTTCAGACAGGATCTTTCGGGCATCGTATATTCGGCCAATTTTGGACCGGGCAATGCCAACGCGCCCAATATTTCGCCGACGGCATTCCTGGTCGATCGCTGCGAAAACGTATATGTAGCCGGCTGGGGCGGGGGTGCGGATATCAATGATGGTTACCTGAACTGCAGTTGTGGTACCTCCGGGTTGTCGGTGACATCGGATGCCCTCAAGTCCACCACGGACGGAGAGGATTTTTATTTCTTTATCCTGCAGAAGAATGCGACGGGACAGCTGTACGGCAGCTTTTTCGGGCAGAACAGGGGCGGTTTTGGAGACCATGTGGACGGGGGGACAAGCCGGTTTGACAAGCAGGGGGTGATCTATGAAGCCATTTGCGCTAACTGTTATGGTGGTGCGCAATTCCCTACCACGACTCCTTCCTGGTCGCCGTCCAATGGTACAGGGGACAGGGGTTGCAACGAGGCGGCTGTGAAGATAACCTTCCAGTTCGCGGGGGTGGTTGCGGCGTTAAAGGCTGTCACGCACGGGCGCGGCGACAGCGTGGGTTGTGTGCCGCTCGCGGTGACCTTTTCGGATACGGTACACAACGCAAAGAGCTATATCTGGAATTTTGGGGATGGGACTACGCTGAACACGACCAACACATCGGTCGACCACACTTATTCGACTGTGGGCAATTTCCAGGTGATGGAGGTAGCGATAGACAGCAACAGCTGTAATGTCGCCGATACGGCCTACCGGACGATCGAGGTCCGCAACAATCCGGCCTTTCTGGACTTCCGCTACGACAAATCGGGTCCCTGCGACCAGTTCAATTATATCTTTACCAATCTGTCCACGCATGCCCCCGGGGCTCCGAACTTTACTGATACCTCCTTTACCTGGAGCTTTGGGGACGGTTCGGCGCCGGTGCAGTCGGGCCTCGTGCAGCAGCCCTCGCACTCCTATTCATCGCCGGGGCCATACAATGTGACGCTGACGCTGGTGGACACCAACTATTGCAACTATCCGACGGATACGGTCAAGCTGCTATACGTGGCGCAGAACGTGAAGGCGCAGTTCACCACGCCGGCGTTCGGCTGCGTACCCTATACGGCCGTTTTCAACAATACTTCGATCGCCGGGCAGAAGTTCTACTGGAATTTCGGGGACGGCAGCGGGATAGACAGCGTGGATATCTCCCCCAGCCATTTATACAACGATGTGGGCACTTATAAGGTGTCACTGACGGCTGTGGATTCCGCCACCTGTAATATCACGGATACCTATATCTTTACCATCAACGTACAAGGCAAGCCGACGGCAGGATTTACCTATTCGCCTTTGCCGCCGCAGCCACCGAATACGCCGACCATCTTTACGGATGCGTCCACGCCGTCGCCGCTGGCAAAATACGAGTGGTTCTTCGGGGACGGCAGCTCAGAGGTGAAGACCACGCCGGATACGGTGATCCATCAGTATAACAAGACGGATACCTTCCGGGCCTGTCTGGTCGTCACCAATCAGTCGGGTTGTACCGATACGGTCTGTCATGACGTGCCGGCCGTGATCAACCCATTGCTGGACGTGCCGAATGCGTTCACGCCGGGCCGGTTCGGGCAGAATGCCATCATCAAGGTGGTGGGCTTCGGTATCACGCATATGAACTGGCGGATCTATAATCGTTGGGGACAGCTGGTCTTCCAGAGTAGCGATCCTTACTTTGGATGGGACGGCACGTATAAGGGACAGGTGCAGCCGATGGACGTATATGGCTATACACTGGAGGCGGAATATTCCGACGGGACGCATGCGACGAAGAAAGGGGATATTACGTTGATCAGGTAGATTAATATATTTGTAAAAATGCGCTATTTGAAACACCAATTGAGGAGAAGGCTTTATATCATTCTGGGCCTTATGATCGTCCTGTTGAAGGGTTTTGCCCAGGACGGCTCGTCCAATATTGAATTTGTCGAGAACAAGGGGCAATGGGACAGCCGGGTAAAATTCAAGGGCGAGATAGGCGTAGGGGCCGTGTTCCTGGAGAGCAACGGCTATTCGGCCCTATTATACAATGTGGATGACCTGGACCGGATAACGAACAATCACCACGGTGTGAAACAGGGCGGCTATACCAAGGTGGGCAACTATGTCCCTCCGGCCAGCGGGTCTGCGACGGGCGGGCTCGATCCCCAGGACGCGCTGCGGTCGCACGCATATCGGGTCAGCTTTGTAGGGGGGAATACGCAACCAAGGATCGAGGCAGACAAGGTGCTACCCGGCTACAACAACTATTTTATCGGCAATGATCCTTCCAAATGGGTGTCGAACTGCAAGGTTTTTCAGGGAGTCGTGTACCACGATGTCTACCCTAATATAGATGTTCGTTACTATACCTATAACGGTCTACTGAAATACGATATCATTGTACATCCCGGCGGCGATCTTAGCAATGTGCGAATGAAGTACGACGGGGCTACGAAGATGAGCATCAAAAAGAATCAGCTGATCACCGGTACGACGGTGGGGGACGTCACGCAGCCATCCCCCTATTCGTATACGTTCGATCCTGCCAAGGGCCGGACGAATGTGGACTGCCGGTACGTGATCACCGACGGTAATACGGTGAGCTTTAAAGTGAACGGGGCCGATCCCGGGGCTACGCTGATCATCGATCCGTCCATCGTGTTCTGTACGTTTACCGGGAGTAAGGTGAGCAACTGGGGCTTTACGGCGACGCCGGGACCGGGTGGTACTTTCTTTGCCGGCGGCATTGTCTTTGGGGCTGCGTTCCCCTGGACGACGGGGGCCTTGCAGCCGGTATACGGCAATGGGCAGTTCGATGTGGGGATCATCAAATTCAGCAGCAACGGAGCCAACAAGATATACGCGACCTACCTGGGCGGTTCAGATTCCGAGACGCCGCATTCTCTTTTTTCCGATGCTCAGGGCAACCTGGTGGTGCTGGGCCGGACCTATTCATCGAATTTCCCTTTCAAGACCACGGCTGGTGTGGGTGGCGCGGCGGATATGTTCGTGGCCAAGATCAGCAGCGACGGAAGTTCGCTTATCGGGTGTATACGTATCGGCGGGTCGGGGAATGACTGCGTAAATATGGAGGACCAGGTGAGGACGCACTTCGAGAAGGCCGATTCGCTGATCCGCAACTACGGGGACGATTCCAGGAGCGAGGTGATCATCGATGGCTCGGGGAATATCCTGGTGGCTGCGTCGAGCCAGTCACCGCAGGGGCCTAATGGCTTCCCGATCGTCGGGTCTGTTTTCCAGCCGGCCTTTGGAGGTGGGCGGCAGGACGGAGTGGTCGTAAAGCTCGATGCCAGCTGTGATCATATCGTCTGGAGCAGTTTCCTGGGCGGCAGCAGCAGCGATGCGGCTTTTGTGCTGAAGGTCGATCCCAAGACGGGAGATATCTACGTGGGCGGGGCGACGGCCAGCACGAACTTGCCGGGGGATCATGGTGGGGTGGTGCAGCCGGGGTACATGGGCGGTGTCTGTGATGGATTTGTCGCGCAGATATCGGCGGACGGGTCGACGATCAAGCGGTCGACCTATCTGGGGACGGACGTGGCGGACGCTATATACGGGCTGGACTTTGACAAGAAGGGTTTTCCCTATGTGATGGGGACGACGAATGGCAGCTGGCCGGTGATCAATGCCGCCTATTCGATAGCCGGGTCACGGCAGTTCATCGTGAAGCTGCAGCCCGATCTCTCGTCCATGGTCTACTCCACGACCTTTGGAACCGGTGGTCCGGCGCATGGTAAGCCGAATATTTCCCCGGTGGCTTTTCTGGTGGACCGGTGCGAAAATGTATACGTTTCGGGTTGGGGTGGCTGGATCATCGGCGGCGAGTCCGATCCCTATGGTCTGGTCGGTACGATCGGGATGCCTGTGACGCCGGATGCCCAGAAGAAATTAAGCGATAACCGGGACTTCTATTTTATCGTCATTCAGAAAAATGCTTCGGCCCTGCTATACGGGACCTTTTTCGGGCAGAATGATAATTCCAGGAGCATCAGTGAGCACGTAGACGGCGGCACCAGCCGCTATGACCAGAACGGGGCGATCTATCAGGCCATCTGTGCGAATTGCAACGGCGGACAGACGGGGAGGTTCCCGACGACACCGGGGGTATGGTCGCCCAACAACGGGGCGGGCACGAATGGCTGCAATCTGGCGGCGATCAAGATCACGTTTGGTTTTGCCGGGGTTGGCGCTGGGTTGAGGGCATCTGTCAACGGCAGGCTCTACGATACGGCGGGCTGTATTCCGATGGATACCCGGCTGGAAGATACCATCCGCAACGGCAAGTCCTATATCTGGAATTTTGGCGATGGTGGACCGGATACGGCGACTACCAGCTATGTGGTGAATCATACCTATGTGAATCCGGGCATCTACAAGGTGATGATGGTGGCTATCGATTCCAACAGCTGTAATGTGGCGGATACGACCTACCGGCATGTCATTGCGCGGACGGACAGGGCGGTGATCGACTTCGATTATGTAAAGGACCCGAATGTGGCCTGTGACCTGCTGACCTATGACTTCACGAACAAGTCTACGGCGCCTGCGACCAAGCCGTTCAGCGCGAATGCCTTTACCTGGGATTTCGGGGATAATTCCGCGCGGGTAGTAACGGGCATGGCCGGGCAGGTACACAGCTATGCAGCGGCGGGCACCTATAACGTTACGCTGGTGCTCAATGACACGGCCTATTGCAACTATCCCGATTCGGTAACCAAGCCGGTGCGCGTCTCGCCCATCGCCAAGGCGCAGTTTGAGACACCGGCCAGTGGCTGTGTGCCCTATAATGCCGTATTCAACAATACTTCGCTCGGCGGGGCGACCTTTACCTGGGATTTCGGGGATGGCAGTCCGGTCTCGACCGATCCGAACCCGACGCACCTGTTCGTCAATCCGGGGACCTATACCGTGCATCTGCACGAGGAGGACCCCAATACCTGTAACAAGGTGTCTGACACCTCGATGACGATCACGGTGAATGTCAATCCGAGGGCTGCCTTTACCTGGATGCCTAACCCTCCGACGCCGAACACGCCGACTATATTTACCAACGGGTCGCTGGGGGCTATAAAGTTTGCCTGGGCTTTCGGGGATGGGGATTCTACCTTCAAGAATACGATGGATACGGTGATCCACCAGTATCAGCAGACGGATTCTTTCCCGGCCTGTCTGGTGGCGACCAATCAGTTCGGGTGTTCGGACACCGTCTGTCATACCGTGCTGACCCTGGTCAACCCGCTGCTGGATGTGCCCAATGCTTTTACGCCGGGTCGATTTGGGCAGAATGCGATACTGAAGGTACACGGCTTTGGTATCATGAAGATGCTGTTCCGGATATACAACCGGTGGGGGAAATTAGTCTTCCAGTCGGATAGTCCCGACTATGGATGGGATGGGACGTATGGTGGGCAGCTGCAGCCGATGGATGTTTATGCTTATACGCTCGAGGCGGATTTTGCGGATGGAAGGCATGTGAGCAGGAAGGGGGATATTACCCTGGTGAGGTAGATGGATCGCGTGGTTCAGGCCGACTCGGGGACGGTTCATGCCGGCTTGGGACGGCTCACGTCGACTCGGGGACGGTTCACGCGGACTCGGGGACGATTCACGTCGCGGGTGGAGTGACGGTGAAAAGACGGTTCACACCGCGGGTGGTTAATGTGAGATTAAAGACAACCAAAGTTCTGGTACTAACGTTAAATAGTTTAAATTGAGGGGAGTGAAAAATATACTTCTTTTGGGTTGTTGCGTTGTTTTGGGGATCACGACCGTATCCGGCCAGGACCTCCATTTTTCGCAGTGGTTCAATTCTCCGTTGACGACCAATCCTGCCAATACGGGTTTTATCCCGGACGCGGATTACCGGCTGGGTGCGAATTACCGCAATCAATGGTCGGCGATCATGGCTTTGCCGTATCGTACTTACAGTGCGTGGGGGGACGCGCAGGTTTTCCGCAACCGGATAGAGAACGGCTGGATGGGGTTGGGCGGGGTTGTCCTGCGGGACGACGCCGGATCGAGCGCGCTGACGACGACGCAGATCTATGGCTCGGCGGCCTATCACCAGATGGTGGGGTATGCGAGCCTGATCTCACTGGGCTTTAATATTGGCTGGGTCAATAAGCACATCAATACGCAGAATCTGAAATTCCCGGACCAGTTCGACGGGAAATTCTTTGACAATACGTTGCCTACTACAGTCGTGATCGATCGTCCGTCCGACAACTACTTCGACATGCAGGTGGGTTTGAACTATGCTTATTTCCCGACCAAGAATATCTATCTGAACGGCGGCTTTTCCATACAGCATGTCAACCGGCCCCGGGAGTCGTTCTTCAGCATAGATCCGGTCGGTTTTGACAGCCGTATCTCGCCCCGCTATATCGGTTTTGTGAACGCCAGCCTGAAAGTGAACGACCAGGTGATCATCAATCCGCAGGGATATTATACCCAGATGGCGCAGTCTTCGGAGGCGGTGCTGGGGATAAGCGCGCAGTACAATCTGCTGGATGACGGCGACCAGCAGGTGATCGGGGGTCTCTATTACCGGGCGGGGGATTCCTTTATCCCGATGATCGGCTTTATCTACAAGAATATCAAGCTAACCTTCACATACGATATCACCACGTCATCCATTAAACATTATGATAATGGGTATGGCGCCTATGAGTTTGCTCTGCAGAGCCAGGGTTTTTACAGCGAGTATAATGGTGACCGGAGGCAATCCTTGTGTCCGACTTTCAAACAATGATGGGATGGGTGTGGGCGCGAATCTGATTTTGTCCGATGTTTGCGCATAATTGACCGGGTGGGCGAGCCGGGGACGGCGGAGCTATACTAATAGAAAAATCTTTGATGCATGATAAAAAAGGTTCTAAGCGTTATTGTTTTTGGGGTCATGGGGTTGGGGGGCCGGGCCCAGCATATGCAGACACCGGTGAATACATATACGGATGAGGGTTCGGGCACGGGTTTCCGGAAGGAGAACCTGTTCGTTGGAGGAGGTCTGGGGCTGGGTTTTGGTTCCTATGAGTTCAATGTGGGGCTCTATCCCGAGGTCGGCTATTCGCTGAACAGCTGGCTGGATGCGGGTGTCACCGCCAATTTTACCTATAACTCAATAAAGGCTGATCCCAATTATAACGGCAATATACGGACGCATCAATATGTATATGGGGGTGGGGTATTTGGGAGGGCGTATGTGTTGCCGTTCCTGTTCCTGACGGTGCAGCCGGAATTCAACTGGCTTAGTGTAAACCAGAAGGATATGGGGTCGGGTGCCACGGCGAACTTCAGTGCTAATGCGCCGAGTTTGATCCTGGGGTTAGGGTATGGGCAGCGGATCGTAGGGCAGAGCAGCTTTTATATCATGCTGGGGTTTGACGCGATATCCAATAAGAACTCACCGTATAACGATTATAATGGACATCCGCTGCCGATAGTGAAGGCGGGTTTTGATGTGTTTGTGCATAAGCGGTAGATGTGGTTCACGAGGTGTGGTGCCGTAGTTCACGAGGTGTGGTGCCGTGGTTCATGCGGCCGGGGGGCAGCGGTTCAGGGGTTGGTAGTGCCGCGGTTCACACAGCCGGGGTAGTGCCACGGTTCACGGGTTGGTAGTGCCGCGGTTCACGTTGGGACCCGGTGGTTCATGTTGGGACCCTGTGGTTCATGTTGGGACCGGGCGGTTCATGTTGGGACCGGACGGTTCACATGGTTCACACGATGTGGTTCGCGAGATCGGCGGGGGTGGCGCAGAACGTGATCCGTTCGTCAACCGGGTCATAGAGGAATCCTTCTTTCTCGAGGTTGCGCAGGTGCTGTAGCAGGAAGTCGTAGAATCCATCGGAATTTAGGATAAAGATCTTTTTGTTGTGGATCTTCAGCTGGTTCCAGGTCAGCATTTCGAATAGTTCGTCGAGGGTGCCGAAGCCGCCGGGCAGGATGATGGCTGCGTCGGCCTGTTCGTACATCATTCTTTTGCGGACGTGCATATCGGCGACGATGTGCAGTTCGGAGATGCCTTTGTGGTGGCGTTCCCATTCCTTCAGCAGTTCGGGGATAATGCCGATGACCCTGGCGCCGTCTGCAAGGGCCGTGTCGGCGACGAGGCCCATGAGACCGGTGCTGCCGCCGCCGTAGACGAGCTTCAGCTTGAGAAGGCCAATGAGTTTGCCCAGTTCGGCTGTGTGTTGGGCGAAGAGGGGGTTGTTCCCGAATTTTGAGCCGCAGAAGACCGCGACGGATGTTATTTTCATAATAGTTGGGACGATACTTGAGGTCCAGGGCCGAAAGTACAGATATTGTGGGTTTGGAATAAAAAATTAAATTGTGAACAATTTTTTATTCCATTACTTTCGGTGATGCCTTCTTTTCTTCTGTTTGCTTTTGTTATCGGTTATTTCCTTTTGTTGCTGGCCGTGGCCTGGCGGACTTCGCGGCACTCGAATAACGACTCTTTTTTTATTGGCAACCGCAACTCCAACTGGATGCTGGTGGCCTTTGGGATGATCGGTACGTCCCTGAGTGGCGTGACCTTTGTATCGGTGCCGGGTACGGTAGGGGATTTTGCGGGTGACGGGTACAAGGCCTTTGCTTATTTTCAGGTGATCATCGGCTACTGGTTTGGCTACCTGGTGATCGCGTTCGTTCTACTGCCATTATACTACCGGCTGCAGCTAACGTCTATCTACAACTATCTGCACAGCCGTTTTGGCTCGGTCGCGTACCGGACGGGGGCTTTGTTCTTTATCATCTCGAGGACGGTGGGCGCGACGGCGAGGCTCTATCTCGTCATCAACGTACTGCATATTTTTATTCTGAAGAATATGGGGGTGCCGTTTGGCGTCACCTGTTTCATCATCCTGCTGATGATCCTGCTCTATACGTTCGAAGGCGGGGTGAAGACCATCGTCTATACGGATACCCTTCAGACCACCTTTATGCTGTTGGGGCTTATCGTCTGCACGATCTACATCCTGCAGCATCTGGGGCTGAGTGTCGGAGGCGCCATGCAGGCGCTGGAGGCGAAAGGGTATACGCGTATCTTCAACTGGGATCTAAACAGCAAAGGTTTCTTCCCCAAGCAGCTGCTTGGAGGGATGTTCATAGCGATAGCGATGACGGGGCTGGACCAGGAGATGATGCAGAAGAACATCAGTGTCAAAAACCTGCGGGACTCCAAGAAGAATGTGGTTACGTTCAGCTTCATCATGGTGCTGGTGAGCTTTCTCTTTCTATTGCTGGGCGGATTATTGTATCTCTATGCGCAGAGCAAGGGGGCGGCCTATCAGGAGCATCAGCTGATGCTGGGCGGGCAGGGCGTCATTGGGGACGATCTTTTCCCGACGCTGGCGCTGCACTATCTGCCGCAGGCGGTCTCCGTCATCTTTATCATTGGTCTTATCTCTGCGCTGTTCCCGAGCGCGGATGGGGCGTTGACGGCGTTGACCTCTTCGTTCTGTATCGACCTGCTCGACCTGAAGAACAGGCAGGGGATGAGCGAGCAGGAGAAGAAGAGGACGCGGATGACCGTGCATATCTGCTTTGCCCTGGTATTCCTGGTGTGCATCCTGGTCTTCAAGTGGGTGAATAACAAGTCCATCGTCAATACTATCCTGGATCTCGCGGGGTATACCTATGGCCCTTTGCTAGGGCTGTTTGCGTTCGGCATCTTTACGAAACGCGTGCTTGCGAACACCTGGAAGATCACCGCACTATGCCTGCTGGCACCTGTGGCCTGCTATTTTATCAGTCATTATTCGGCGGAGTGGTTCAATGGGTTTCAGATCGGTATCGAGCTGCTGCTGGTGAATGGGATATTGACGTTTTTGGGGTTGTGGGCGCTTTCCAGACCGGAGAAGGTGGTCCGGGGGTAGCTGGTGGGCAGGTCTCGCCGCGGTTCCGCGCCGCGGGTAGGCCCGGGGTGACCGCAGGACGTTTGGGTAACCGGATGGGTTTTGGGTGACCACATGGCGTTTGGGTAACCGGATGGGTTTTGGGTGACCACATGGGGTTTGGACCATCGTGTGGGGCCGGGGTGTCCGGCGGGGATGTCTTATCTTTGGCACAAATTTTTTTTAAATGGAGTTGATAGAGCCGCTGGTTCAGGCTTATGCGGAGCGATACTCTTCGAAGCTGAGCCCCTTATTGCAGGAGATAGCTGATTATACGATGCAGTTCCATCCGGAGGCACAGATGCTCAGCGGGCCTTTGCAGGGGAAATTCCTGCAGATGATGAGCCTGATCATGGCGCCTCGACGCGTTTTGGAGGTGGGGACCTTTACGGGATACAGCGCCCTTTGTCTGGCGGAGGGGTTGACAGAGGATGGCCGGCTGCATACGATAGAGCTGAGGGACGAGGATGCGGACCGGGCCGAGGGTTATTTCAGGCGGTCTGAGCAGCGGGACAGGATAATATTGCACCGGGGAAACGCGTTAGCGATCATTCCAACCCTCGAGGAGACCTGGGACATGGTGTTTATCGATGCTGATAAGGTAAATTATGTAGAGTACTTTAAATTGATCCTGCCCCGAGTGAGGAAGGGGGGATTGATTATCGCGGACAATATATTTTTTCATGGGCAGGTGCTGCCGGCGATAGGGGAAAATGGGAAGGAGGCGACATCGGGGGGAACGGTTACCGCATCGGGGGGAATGGTCGTCGCGCCGGGGTCGGGCGTCGCATCGGGGGGAAAGGTCACTGCGCCGGGGTCGGGCGTCGACCGGGTGCAGGGCAAGAATGCCAAAGGGATACAGGCATTCAACGAAATGGTAGACCGGGATGCGGGTGTGGAGAAGGTCATAGTGACTCTGCGCGATGGCTTGTTCCTGATCAGGAAAAAATAAAAAATCGGGCGCTGATGAAGTATAAATGGTTTATCGTATGGGTATTGTTGCTGGCGGGGGCCGATCTGCGGGCGCAGACCAGCGCCAACGGCGTGATCTATGTCAATACCTATAAGCTCATTGCAATGGCGGAGATGCAGCGGTCCGGTATACCGGCTTCCATCATCCTCGCACAGGGGCTTCACGAGACGGAGGCGGGTACGAGCGACCTGGTCAAACAGTCCAACAATCATTTTGGCATCAAGTGCAAGGAAGATTGGAAGGGGCCGGTCGTTTATCATGACGATGACAGCCGGCACGAGTGTTTTCGGAGCTATGCTACGGCGGCGGACTCCTACCGGGACCACTCCGATTTCCTGAAAAGGGGGAGCCGGTATGCCTTTCTCTTCGACCTGGATCCGACGAACTATGAAGCCTGGGCCTATGGGCTGAAGAAGGCGGGCTATGCCACCAATATCCGCTATTCGCAGATACTGATCAAGCTGATCAAGGACTATAATCTGCAGCAATATTCCCTGATCGCCATGGGGAAGATGAAACCTTCTGAGGAAGTGGTGCTGACAATGCCGGGTGTGGCGCCGGTGACGGCGCTGGCTGCGGATGGGTCCAGCGGTTCGGGTGGGGTGGCAGCGGTTGGCAGCCTGGGGAAGGTCGACACTGACAGCTCCGCGACCGGTGCAGCCGCGGGCCAGGCCGATCTGTCTTATCCTGAGGGAGAGTTCCAGATCAACAAGACAAAAGTGGTCTATGCGCAGGCGGGCACTTCGTTGTTGTCGATAGCCAATCAATACAATGTGTCGCTGCCCCGGCTGCTGGAGTTCAACGACATGAAAGAAGAGGACGTGCTTGTAAAGGGCCAGTTGGTATTCCTGCAGCGCAAACGGCGGGAAGGATCGATCGGGTTTCATGTGGTAAGGGTGGGAGAGCATTTGTATGATATCTGCCAGGTGGAGGGTATCCGTTTGCAGGATATGTTGGAAATGAATCAGTTGACTCCTGACGACCGGCCAGCCGCGGGAGAAAAGATATATTTACAGGGATCAGCGCCGTCGCGGCCCAGGCTGGAGGGGACGGCAAGTAGCCAACGGTAGGAGATGGTGGATAACCAACGGTAAGGGGTGGTGGAAGACCAACGGCAGGGGGTGGGATGACCAACGGTAGGGGGTGGTGGAAGACCAACGGCAGGGGGTGGTGGATGACCGACGGCAGGGGATGGGATGACAAACGGTAGGGGATGGGATTACCAACGGTAGGGGGTAGGTGTAGAGTAGGCACACCGGGGTAACAATAATCAAATGATAATTTTTTAAGGTATGTCCATAATACGGGTACACGACAAGGATTTTGAGCCCTATTTGCCAGCAGAGCAGATCACGAAAAAGATAAAAGAGATAGCCGTCCGGATGGATGCCGATTATGATGGGAAGAAACCTTTGTTCGTGGCCATTCTGAATGGATCGTTCATGTTTGCTTCGGACCTCTTCAAGTCATTGACCATTGAGGCGGAGATCTGTTTCATAAAACTCGCTTCTTACAAGGGGACCAAGTCGTCGGGGCAAGTGATCACTGCGATCGGGCTGGACACGGACATGCACGGGCGGCACGTTGTCATTCTCGAGGACATCGTCGATACGGGGAAGACGCTCAGCGAGTTCCTGCCACAGCTGGAGCATCAGCAGCCGGCTTCGCTGAAGATCGCGGCCCTGCTGCACAAGCCGGAGGCGACGGTGTACCCCATAAGCGTGGATTACCTCGGATTTTCGGTGCCCAACAAGTTCCTGCTGGGCTATGGCCTTGATTATGATGGACTGGGACGCAATATCCCGTCTATTTATAAGTTAGTAGAGTAAGTGTTAACGGTACAGTGCTTGACAAAGAGGAAAGAACGCATTAATTTAATGAAAATATCCGATTGAAAAGTGCACTACTGCTGCTGTTGAGTGTTCTGCTATCGTTGAGCCCGCGAGCACAGTATTACTTGCGCGGGGAGATCAAAGACCAGAAAAACAGCCTCTTGCCAGATGTGAAAATACTGCTGCATTCCAGCGGATATCTATATCATTCGGGTAGCTCAGGGGCTTTCGGGATACCTATACCTCAGAAATCGGATACTCTGACACTTTCTGCTGAAGGTTTTCAAACGATCACATTGCGGGTAGACGCCAGCATTTATCAGACCATACTGATGAAGGCGGCCCATCCTTCCGCGCCGTCGACGCCGGCGCCGAAGAAGAGTCTGCTGTCGCTGACCAAGGACCTGCGGGCCGCGGACAAAAAGGGCTGGACCGTCGGGGCGGAGACCTACTCTTCTCTTGTGGAGAACGACTTTGTCCCGGCGGTGCGGTTTCCGGAGACGGGTTTTGCGGTGACCATTGACAAGGCCTCTTACAGTAATGTGCGCCGGTTCCTGAATATGGGCAGTACGATCCCCCCTGATGCGGTCCGGATAGAAGAGCTGCTCAATTATTTCAATTTCGGGTATGTCGATCCTCCCCGGGACAGCTGTTTTTTAATGCAGTCCAATCTCTCGACCTGCCCCTGGAATCCGGGTCATGAGCTCTTGTTCCTGCAGGTCTGCGCGCGGAAATTAGATCCGTCGCGGATACCGCCAGCTAACCTGGTATTCCTGGTGGATGTCAGCGGCTCGATGGACCTGCCGAACAAACTCCCCTTGTTGAAATCAGCTTTTAAGCTGTTGGTCAATAATTTACGACCGATCGATACCGTCTCCATCGTAACCTATGGTTCCTCAGTGGCGGTCTCCCTCCAGCCGACCTCGGGGAAGGAGCAGAAGAAGATACTCGAAGCCATCGAGGACCTTGCTCCGGGTGGCGCGACGCCAGGAGAGGCCGGGATACGGGCCGCCTACCGGGTGGCGAAGAGTCAGCTGATCAGGGGCGGGAATAACCGGGTCATTCTCGCAACGGACGGGGATTTCAATGAAGGCGAGACCTCCGAAGAAGAACTGGAAAAGCTGGTGACGCAGTACAAGGACTGGGGCGTATACCTCACCTGTCTGGGGGTAGGGATGGGGAATTATAAGGATTCTAAATTAGAGGCGCTGGCCAAGAAGGGCAATGGGAATTTCGCCTATCTTGACAATGCGATGGAGGCCGAAAAGGTCCTGGTGAGGGAGTTTACGCAGACGGTGTATGCCGTGGCGGATGATGCTTATCTCAATATCGACTTCAACCCCGGGCTGGTAAAGGACTACCGGCTGATCGGCTTCGACAATAAGGAAAAGGTCCTGTCGGATACCCTGAGTCAGCTGGAAGGTGGGGAGGTCGGGTCGGGACATTCCCTGCTGGCGCTGTTCGAGGTAGTCCCTGTGGATGCGGATAGTGTCAGGGGCAACGCCGACCGGCTGGCCAGGGTAGTGCTCAACTACCGGCTGCCCAACGACCATGTGGCGAGGGTGAGCTATTACGAATGTTCCAGCCAGCTGACGCCTTTCGAGAAGCTACAGCCCTGTTACCGATTTGCTTCCTCGATCGCCCTGTTCGGCGGGCTATTGAAGAAGTCAAGGTTTATAAAGCAGGCAGACTGGAAGGATGCGATCCTTATGGCGGAGCGTGCCAGTGATCCGGGAGATGAGATGCAGCAGGAGTTCATCGCGCTGATCGAGAAGGCCCGGAAGATATACGGAAAGAGCCATCGGCGGCGGCACGAGGAGGAGGATTAAAGCGGCACTAGGAAGATTAAAAAAACCCGGCGGGTGCCGGGTTGTATATTTAGCTGAACATTTCCCTTACTTTATCGAAGAAACTGCGTTCATTCTTGTCCGGTTTGGGCTGGAAATTCGGGGAGTCGCCTAATTTCTCGATCATGGCTTTCTCTTCCGGTGTCAGGTGCTGGGGTGTCCAGACGTTGACATGGATGAGCTGGTCGCCTCTTTCATAGGAATTGACGGCCGGGAAACCTTTGCCTTTCAGCCGGAATATCTTTCCGCTTTGGGTGCCCGGGGGGATCTTGATCTTGGCTTTTCCGTCGATGGTGGGTACTTCCGCCTGGAGGCCGAAGACCGCATCGGTGAAGGAGATGTGCAGCTCGTAAGCGACGTTGAGTCCATCGCGGTGCAGTTCGGGATGCTGTTCTTCTTCGATGAGGATGATCAGGTCACCGGCGGCGCCGCCCCTTTCCCCGGCGTTGCCCCGGCCGCCCACGCTGAGCTGCATGCCTTCCTGGACGCCGGCGGGGATGTCGATCGTAACGGTCTCTTCGCCATAGACCCGGCCTTCGCCCTTACATACGGAACATTTTGCGGTGACGATGGATCCTTCTCCGTTGCAGGTCGGGCAGGTGGTCACGGTCTGCATCTGGCCGAGGAAGGTATTGCT
>Ga0105239_10002606_pt1 | contig 22829 bp, 19 predicted proteins | sample KBSC44metaG_FD_92761 | JGI IMG/M metagenome (GOLD analysis project Ga0105239, IMG submission 92761) | Corn rhizosphere microbial communities from Kellogg Biological Station, Michigan, USA - KBS C4-4 metaG | ecosystem: Host-associated > Plants > Roots > Rhizosphere > Soil | place: Michigan, USA... | reverse complement strand
TTTTACCCCTCACCCAACCCTCTCCAAAGGAGAGGGCTTTAAAAAACCTTCTGCCGGAAACGACTCACCCCGACTGCGCTTCGCTGGTCGACCCTCTCTTCGCCTTTGGCGGAAAGAGGGTAAGAAAAAGGAACTTCTTCCCCGTCAGCAGATAAGCTTCGGTCGAAAGCGTACAGAACAATGGCGGGCCTGTGCGGTTGCAAGGGCATAGCAAGTTTTGCAGAAGCAGAGGCTTAAGGGTCCGAAGCGGGGCAAATAATTGCAGCCCGTGGTTCTGGCTGCTTTTGCAGGGCAAAGGCCCTGTGCGTAAAGAAGCATTTCTGCTGATTTGATCTTTTGGTTACTTTTGTATCAAGACAAAAGTAACAGCCTTAGCGGCAATTGAGCGCTCTACGACAGACACCTTCACCCTGTACAGCATAGAGATTGCTTCGGGCCTCGCAATGACGGCTGTGTTTAAGAGCAATTAATAACCAATACCATGGATAATACAAGAGTTTACAGAATGTCTTTTGCAAGTGTTTATCCGCTCTATATCAAAAAAGTTGAAAGGAAAGGCCGCACTAAAGAAGAGGTAGATGAAATTATATTTTGGCTGACAGGATATGATCAACAAGCCTTGCAACAACTCATCGACAATAAAACTGATTTCGAATCTTTTTTTGCCCGGGCGCCTCAAATTAACCCGAATATTTCGAAGATCACAGGCGTGATCTGCGGGTATCGAGTGGAGGACATCGAAGATAAATTAATGCAGCAGGTTCGTTATTTAGATAAGCTAGTGGATGAACTGGCAAAAGGAAAAGCCATGGAGAAGATCTTGAGGAAGTAGGGAATTAGTGGATTATTGATTAAACACAACCCTTCTTTTTTCCCCGTCAGCAGATAAGCTTCGGGCGAAAGCGGGCAGAACAATGGTGGGCTGTGCGGCTGCGGGGCATAGCAAGTTTTTGCTGAAGCACCGGGAACGAGCGAACGAAGTGGGGTAAAATAATTGCAGCCCTGGTTCTGTCTGATTTGCAGGGCAAAAGCTTTGCGCGCAAAGAAGCATTTCTGCTGACTTGATTTTTGGTTACTTTGTATCAAGACAAAGTAACAGCCTTAGCGGCAATTGAGCGCTCTACGATAGGCATTATTCGCCCTGTATAGCATGAGATTGCTTCGTCGTTCCTCCTCGCAATGACATATTTTATTGGTGTATTCACCTGTTAAAACTCCTGAATTACTGCATATTCCATCGTATTAATCGTATTAATATTTACAACATGCAAACATTTCAACCCTAAAACAACCCGCCGAAACCCTTATCTTTGTAATTATAATATGATAATTCAACAGTTCTATGATAAGGGTCTGGCGCATGCATCGTACGCCGTGATCCGTACAGGTAAAATGATCGTTATTGATCCGGCACGCAATCCGCAGCCCTATTATGACTTTGCAAAGCAGCACGATGCCGATATTGTGGGCGTTATTGAAACACACCCTCATGCCGATTTTGTAAGCTCGCACCTGGAAATTCACCAGGCTACCAATGCCGTAATTTATTGCAGTAAGTTAACCGGTGCCGCCTATCCGCACGAAACTTTTGACGATGGTGACCTGATACAGTTAAACGATATCAAGCTAAAAGCCATCAATACTCCCGGTCACTCGCCCGATTCTATTTGCATTTTACTGGAAGACGAAAAAGGCAAGGACACCGCCATCTTCACCGGTGATACCCTGTTTGTAGGTGATGTAGGCAGGCCCGATCTGCGCGAGAATGTGGGCAACATTACCGCCAAAAAAGAAGAGCTGGCCAAACAAATGTACCTGAGCACCCGCCATAAATTGATGACGCTGCCTAAAAGTGTGGTGGTTTATCCGGCACACGGCCCTGGTTCGTTATGCGGTAAAAACATGAGCCCCGACCTGGAAAGCACCATTGGCCGCGAGCTGCGTGAAAACTACGCCCTGCAACTGATGGACGAAATGACCTTTGTTAAAACCCTCACCACCGATCAACCTTTTATGCCTAAATATTTTGGTTATGATGTGGATCTGAATAAAACAGGCGCGCCATTGTTTCAGCAAAGTATTGATACCATAGCCCACATCAATCCCGAATCAACGCTTGAAAAAGAGGTACTGGTGATTGACGCGCGTCCGAAACAACAATTCAGAAATGGTCATCTTCAAGGCGCTATTAATCTGCAGGATGGCGAAAAATTTGAAACCTGGCTGGGTTCGATATTAAGCCCGAATGAAGCTTTTTACCTGATCGCCGATAGTGAGGAAAGCTTGAACATTCTCATTAAAAAGGCCGCGAAAATAGGTTACGAAAAAAACATCAAGGCAGCACTGCTATCGCCGGCCAACGCTACCGAAATATCAGCAACGCTTGATCTTGACGATTTCAGGACCAAGCCCAACAACTATCATATTATCGATGTACGCAACCGCGGCGAGGTAAATGATGGCAAAGTATTTAAAGATTCCATCACCATTCCCCTGCCTGAGCTTCGCGAACGCATCAACGAAATACCAACCGATAAAGCTATTGTGATACATTGCGCAGCAGGTTACCGCTCTGCAGCGGCAGCCAGCATTGTAGCTGCCCAAATACAACAGGTACCGGTTTATGACCTGGGCGAAGTGATTGTGGAGTTTGCAGAGAATGTTCATACTTAATGGTTCATAGATCATAGCTAACACGCTTCCATGATTTTCGACACTCAAAACTGTGAACCATGATCTATCAACTATGAACCATGAACTAAAAATAGTAACCACAGCCGATGGTTCTAAAACCATTTATAATGCTGAAGTGGGCGAGCATTACCACTCGCGCCATGGAGCATTGCAGGAGAGCTTACACGTATTTATAAATGCCGGTCTGGATTATTTTTTAGCTCAAAACAATACCCGGGAAGCTAGCATAGTGGAAGTTGGTTTTGGTACCGGGCTTAATTTTTTACTGAGTTCGGATTACTGCACCCACCATCAAATAAAGCTGCAATATACCGGCATCGAAGCTTATCCGCTCAGCACGGATATGATGGCTCAAACCGGCTACGAGCAATATATACCCGCCCAACTATGGACCAACTACCTGCAACATTACCCGGATGCGTTAAAAAATGAGGTAAGTATCGATGCCGGTACTCAATTACAGATAGCCCATTGCAAGCTCATGGAGCTGAAAACGGATCAGCAATTCGACATCATCTACTTCGACGCTTTTGCAGCTGTACACCAACCCGAAATGTGGGAGCTCCCGGCCATAAGCCATGTAACCCAATTTTTAAAACCCGGCGGCGTGTTTGTTACCTATGCCATAACCGGCAACCTGAAAAGAATGCTTAAAAGCTTAGGCTTTACCATAGAAAAAGTGCCCGGCGCCGCCGGCAAACGCGAAATGCTACGCGGAGTAAAAATTGGTGAGTGAGACATTATTAGTTAAAAAACGCGTCATTGCGAGCTCAGCGTGGCAATGACGTTTTCGGTTAGCCTTCTTTCCTATCTTGATTCCTGATTCTTATCTCTTGCATCCTAAAACTCCCTATCTTTACAGCATAAAAACAAAAACATATGCCGCTACAAGCACCAGTTACCGCTAATACCCCTGCCACCGGATTTGAACGCCTGCTCCATATTATGGACGATCTAAGAGCAAACTGTCCATGGGATAAAAAACAAACACTGGAAAGCCTGCGGCACCTTACTATCGAAGAAACCTATGAGCTGAGCGATGCCATTTTAAGCGCCGATATGCCCGAAATAAAAAAAGAGCTGGGCGATATTATGCTTCACCTGGTTTTTTATGCCAAAATAGCTTCAGAAACTAATGATTTCACCATTACCGATGTACTCAACAGCGTATGCGAAAAGCTGATCAACCGGCATCCGCATATTTACGGTGATGTAGAGGTTCAAAACGAAGAAGATGTTAAACGCAACTGGGAACAGATCAAATTGAAAGAAGGCAACAAATCTGTACTCGGCGGCGTACCAGCCTCCTTACCGGCATTGGTAAAAGCATCACGCATACAGGAAAAAGCACGCGGTGTAGGTTTCGACTGGGAAGAGAAAAGCCAGGTATGGGCCAAGGTTGAAGAAGAGATGCAGGAATTCCGTAATGAATTTAACGCCGAAGATGAAAGCACCATCGACCATGAAAAAGCCGAAGGTGAATTTGGCGATCTGTTGTTTTCACTGATTAACTATGCCCGCTTTATCAATATCAACCCCGAGAACGCGCTTGAAAAAACGAACAAAAAATTTATCAAACGCTTTCAGTACCTCGAACTTAAAGCCAAAGAGAACGGAAAACAATTACAGGACATGAGCCTGGCCGAGATGGATATATTTTGGGACGAGGCAAAAAAATTATAAAAATTTCGGGGCCTGTTGTAGCGTTTAAATAAATACTCACGTAATGTTTAAAAAGATGAAGATTATGAAGCGAAATTTATTTTTAGTATTACCATTATTAGCACTAGTTGTATTAGGCCAGGCTTGCTCAACTAAAAGTGACCCAGTTCCCGCGCCTACACCTCCACTGGGTACTTTTAGCGGTACTGGTAAACTCCTGGTAAAAAAATCAGGAAGTTCTACTTATGATACCGTAAAAAAAGCATCTCCCTTATTAATTACATTGGCTACACCAAGCAATTTCAAAGTAACCGGAGATACGCTTACAGTACATGCGGGCAGCAAAGGTTTATTTCAACTTGCATACGCATCTAATGGCACATTTATTAATTTTATTGACAGCACTTATAAAGCCGGGCCGCAAACTAAAATACATTTGGCTGGTGTATATCAATACGTTTATGATACTGCTTCTGGCAGCCTGATCATACAGCGTGCCAATAGCGTACAGGATTCTGTTCTACGGTACGACTTAAAAAAGACTTCAAATTAATTATTGTTTTAATTTCCAGGCTGTCGCTTTTATAGTGGCAGCTTTTTATCATTAACCATCTACCTATAAAATTAAAAGATCGGCAGTAATACAACACTGCTGATCTTTTATTTATAAGCGGTTAAAACAAAAATCGATCATTTAAAAAATTGTTGTTTTTATTTGTATCAATATGATCCTTAGGTACGTAAAGGATTATAAATCAACAGTAATTTTATACGCGGAATTAAACACACTTAATGCATTCACCCCCTCGCATTACTGAAGAAGAGATCATCAGCCAATGCAAAACAGGCAGCTTAAAATACCAGGAAATGCTGTATAAGCTATTCTATGGCTATGCCATGGGTATAAGTTTGCGCTATAGTTTAAACAGGGACGACGCGTTAGAGGCTGTAAATGATGCTTTTATAAAGGTTTTTAATGCCATACACAGTTATAACATGGATAAGCCTTTTAAAGCCTGGTTACGCACCATTGTGGTTAATACCGCGATTGACCGCCGGCGCAAGGATCTTAAATTTCAGCTTAATGTTGATTTGGATAATGCTGCTCCTTTAAGCAGCAATATGGGCACAGTTGATAATTTAAATGTGCAGGATATTTTAAAACTGATGAATGAGCTGCCTGCAATTCAGCTTACCATCTTCAATTTATACGAAATAGACGGATATAATCACGACGAAATTGCAAACATGCTTGCTATTCCGGTAAGTTCCTCAAGAGTTTACCTGAGTCGGGCAAAAGAAAGATTAAGAAAAATGTTAAGAAAAGAGACACAAAACCATGGATGAGCAGTTGGATAACGACTTAAGCAACCGCATCAGGGAGGTGTTTGATAATTTTGACGACACCTCATTTCCTTCCGCTGATGAAGGTTGGTTACTGCTCAGGAAAAATTTTCCTGAAACGGAAAAGAAACGTCCGGTTGCCTGGTTATGGTGGGCAAGCACGGCTGCTGCTTTATTGCTATTTTTAAGCATCGGCCTTTGGATAACCGGTAAAAAACAACAGACAAATACACTGGCTTTAAAACCAATAAAAAAACATACAGAACAAGCCATAACTACCGATAGCGATACAATACTGGCCGCGGCACCAAATCCGGTCATAAAAAATAATGCCCCTGATACCGGTGCAGCCCCTTTGGCCGGCACAAAAAAACCTACTATCCAGGCGGCAACATCTTATAAACCCGCCGCTGTTCCTGCTGTGCCGGGTGCAACAACAACTCAGGCTCCTCCTGTTTATGCCAAAACCAATGTGAGTCCGGCTACACAGGTTCTTACTAATACCCAGGTTGCTCCTGTTATCAAAGCCAAACCGACTACAGACAGCACCCAAAATATTATCGCCAAAGCAAACGCGCAGCAATATGTGGCCGCAGCAAAAAGTTCCAACACCACTGTTACCGAGCCTGCTAAAAAAACCAGACCGGTTGATAGCGCTAAAGCAATTATGGCTAAAACCAATACGCAGCAGTCTGTTTCACCTACGGCCACCAAAGGGTCAATCATGTTAAATCAGCAGCCAGCACAACCACCAAAAAAGGGTATGGAGGCATTGTTTGCAAAGGAACAGGCTCAAGAACCACACAAATACAAACAGGAATCTGTGGAGGATAAAAAAGTGCGCTTTGGTGTATATGCGGCCACTTTTTTTAACTATGCCAAAGGTAGCAGCAACCAGGTAAATGCCGGCGCGGGTGTTACATCTGATATTAAACTAAGTAAAAACTTAAAATTATCAACAGGTTTAATGCTGGCACAAAATACATTGAGCTATAGCGGAGGCCCGCCACCAAGTTCGAGTCTTGATGCTTTGGCCAGGACTCCCCAGGCTTTAGCCCCTTATGATAAGGAGAGCTTGTTTGCCGCGAACGCGTCTTTTCCGGTTCTTAAAAATTACAATGCCAACTTAATTGGTCTGGATATACCGATAAATATCAAATACGAATTTAACCCACAAAAAACTGATGCCTATGTTTCAGCTGGTTTAAGTTCGGGTACATTTATCAACGAAGCCTATACCTCCGTTTACGGTTATTCATCGGCAGGGTCTTCTACACAAACAACAGATGATGTAACCCACAAAAGTTTCAACAGCTTCTATTTTGCTAAAACGCTTAACGTTTCCTTTGGTATTGGCTATCCGGTAGGTAAAGGCAACCGTTTAATTGTTGAACCGTTTTTAAAATACCCGCTTGATGGTCTGGGCTCACAACAGATCCAATTCGGCTCAGCAGGTTTGAATTTGAAACTCAATTTTACAACGAAGAGAAAATAGAATAGTATCAAGTATCACGACTTTTAAAAGCAGTATTCAAACCAATACAATCTTGATACTAGCTACTTGATACCAAAAATCTTTATTTAAACCTGATAGCTTTTACCGGTGATATTTTGCTAACCAGCATTGATGGAATGATGAGTACCAGCAGGCAAATAACCAACGTGCCTAAATTCAGTAATATGATATCGGAGAAATTAAATTCTACGGGTACAAAGGTCATGTAATAAGATGCCTGGTCGAGCTTAAAAAAGTGGGTTTGTTGTTGAAAGAAACCTAAGCCCAGGCCTAAAGCGTTACCGAGCAGTAATCCTAAGCCAATAAGATAGGTCGCGTTAAATAAAAACACTTTTTGGATGTTCCAGTTGGTGGCGCCCATGGCCTTAAACATACCGATCATGGAGGTACGCTCCAGGATCATGATCAACAATGCCGATATCATATTGATCACGGCTACTATCACCATCAGTACCAGCATCACTACAGAGTTTACATCCAGCAGGTTAAGCCATTCAAATATGGCGGGATAATCCTCGCCTACGGTATAGGAGCGTAGCTTTACTGGCAGTATCTCGTCGAGCCTATTGGCAGCATAGTCTACCCGGTCAAAATTAGATATGTGTAATTCATACTCCCCAATTTCGCCGGGTTTCCAGTTATTAAGCCGGTTGATCAATGATAAGGAACCTATCACAAAAGTTTTATCCACCTCTTCCACCCCAATACTAAATATCCCTTTTATTTTAAACTGGCGCTTACGCAGTGGTTCCTGAACAAAATACATCAGCAGCTTGTCCCCCACTTTTAATTTCAAGCGATCAGCCGTGGTTTGCGATAGCATGATCTCTTTTTGCGCCTCTACCGAATCGGTAAAATTGATCACATCACCGGCTACCATGGTCTTTTTAAAATAGCTCCAGTCGTAGTTTTTATCAACCCCTTTCAGCACTACACCTTCTATCTCATTATTGGCTTTAATAATACCCGGCTTGGTGGCAAAGGGCATTACCCTGGTGATCAGCGGACTTTTCATCGCCCGGCCCTCAAATTTGCTGTCGGCCATGAAAGGAGAGCTTTCGTATGAGCTGTTCAGGTCGAATTTCACCACCCGGATGTCACCGGCAAAGCCACGGATCTTTTCGCGGATCTCGCGCTTAAAGCCTTTTACAATGGCCAGCGAAAGTATCATCACCCCCAAACCCAGCATAATACCTATGATGGCAATGCGCACAATCAGTTTTGAAAAGGTGCGTTTTGACTTAAATGTTATCCGGGCTGATATAAAAGAGGCGAAACTCAATGCAGAATGATTTTTTGTACCTTCGCAAATATGCGGTTTTGCTACTAAACCTGCTACTTTAAAAATTGTTTAACCATAATATTTTATGCTAAGAACACGTATTTTTTTGCAATGTGCTTTTATTACGGTTTTATGGGCAAATACAGCATGCGGTAGCCCGGCTGTTTGCACCAATTGCGACTCATCAAAAATTAATTCGAACGAAAAAATAATCCCCGGAATAATTACCGGTGCCGATCAAATTCCGCTGTATATTAACTATCTTAAGGGAAAAAATATCGGGATGGTGGTAAATCAAACTTCTGTTATTGGCAAAAATCTAAAGTCGAGCGTGGATAGTTTGCTGCATGCCGGTATTACTATAAAAAAAGTATTTGGCCCCGAGCATGGCTTTAGAGGGAATGCGAGTAACGGTGCCAGCGTAAACGATGCGGTTGATACCAAAACCGGCTTGCCTGTGATATCCCTTTATGGTAACAAACACTATAAACCTACTGCCGAAGATCTGAAGGGCCTTGATCTGATGATATTTGACCTTCAGGATGTGGGTGTCCGCTTTTACACTTACATATCAACCCTGCATTACGTGATGGAGGCTTGTGCCGAAAACAATATAGAGCTCATGATATTGGACAGGCCCAATCCAAACGGTTACCTGATTGACGGCCCGATATTGGATACAGCCAATGTGCCTCGCGCTTTTGTAGCCATGCACCCTATCCCTATCAGTCACGGCATGACCATTGGCGAATACGCCCAGATGATCAACGGCGAGGGCTGGTTAAAAGATGGGCTGAAGTGCAAACTAAAGATTATCAAGGTGGCCAACTACAAACATTCTTTACCTTATAAGTTACCGGTAAACCCTTCACCTAATTTAAATACCGATCAATCTATTATCCTGTATCCGAGTGTATGTTTATTTGAAGGTACAACCCTAAGCCTGGGGCGCGGTACGTTTTTTCCTTTCCTGGAGGTGGGTCATCCATCGTTAAAAGGAAAATACGCCTTTTCATTCACCCCGGTAAGCATACAGGGTATGAGCGAAGATCCACCGCAGAAGGACAAAGAGTGTTTTGGTGTAGATCTGAAAGGACAGAGCACAGATATGATCCGAAAAAAAGGTCGCCTCGATCTGTCCTTACTGATGGAGCTATATAAAGCCTTTCCAGATAAAGCACATTTCTTTAACGCATACTTTACCAAACTTGCCGGCACACCCGAATTAAGGAAACAAATTGAAGCAGGCAAAACTGAGGCGGAGATCCGCAAAAGCTGGGAACCTGGCTTAAATAAGTTTAAAACTGTAAGGCGCAAATATTTATTATATGAGTAGTATCAAGTAGCTAGTATCAAGTATCACGACTTTTAAAACAGTGTTTAAGAACAATAACCGGCAAAATCTTGATACTTGATACTAGCTACTTGATACCAATAACGATACAAAAAGGAATAGCATGAGAATTGTATTTATGGGTACCCCCGAGTTTGCCGTTGCGTCATTAGATGCACTGATTAAAGCAGGTAGCGATATAGTAGGCGTGGTTACCGCTCCTGATAAACCAGCGGGTCGCGGGCAAAAGGTAAGCGAATCGGCAGTGAAACAATACGCGTTAGCCAACGGACTAAAAGTACTGCAACCCGAAAAGTTAAAAAACCCGGAATTTTTAGCCGAGCTGAAAGCGCTGCAAGCCGATCTGCAGGTAGTAGTAGCATTCCGGATGCTACCCGAGGTAGTTTGGGCCATGCCAGCAAAGGGTACCATCAATTTGCATGCTTCGCTTTTACCACAATACCGCGGCGCAGCCCCCATTAACTGGGTGCTCATCAACGGTGAAAAGGAAAGTGGCGCTACTACCTTTTTCCTGAAACATGAAATTGATACCGGCGACGTGCTGTTTACAGAAAAGGTAACCCTAAACGGTCATGAAACGGCCGGTACGCTACACGACTGGCTCATGAACAAAGGCGCTGGCCTGTTAGTTAAAACCGTAAAAGCGGTGGAAAGTGGCCGCTATCATGAACATCCGCAAACGGCCCTGCTCACCGGCCAAGAATTGAAACATGCACCCAAAATTTTCAAAGAAGATTGTCTGATTGACTGGACACAACCTGCACAAAACATTTACAATAAAATACGGGGGCTTAGTCCTATCCCTACCGCCTATACCGAGCTTAACGGTAAAGTTTTAAAGATATATGGTTCTGAACTGCTGACAGAAATACCCACCATCCAGCCTGGGGCCTTCCTTACTGATAATAAAACCTACCTGAAGTTTGCCGCCAAAGATGGCTTTATCAGTGTTACCGACATTCAGCTCGAAGGTAAAAAACGCATGGGTATTGAAGATTTTTTGAGGGGGATGAGGTTGTAAGTGGAATCGCTCCGAAGATATACGAAGCAATTACTAATCGACTTGTCATCCTGAGGAACGAAGGATCTGTTTGTAAACTATTCATATTATATAATAGATACTTCGCTACGCTCAGTATGACAAAAAATTTTATTAGCTTCCCATCAACCTAAAGTCAAAATAAAATAAACACTTCGCTAATAATCACCATGTTTGCTATTTTTGCGGCCACAAATTTATTATCCATGGCCAATTACAGCGACAGAATTACCCTGCTAAAATCCGAGATCCAGCCTTTGCGCGAGCAATTGATACAGCACGAGCTTTATAAAAACATTAACTCCTTAGAGGAACTTACCGTTTTTATGGATCATCACGTTTTCGCGGTGTGGGATTTTATGTCGCTGTTAAAATCGCTGCAACAAAAACTTACCTGTACAGCTACGCCATGGATGCCTACTGGTAACTCTAACACCCGTTACCTGATCAATGAGATTGTTACCGGCGAGGAAAGCGATGTGGACGAAGCCGGTAACCGTACCAGTCATTTTGAGCTATACCTGCGTGCCATGCAGCAAGCCGGCAGCCAGGCTGTTGCCATCAATAACCTGTTCAATGAGCTTAACTTTGGCAAACATATTGACGAAGCCCTTATTATTGCCGATATCCCGGTAGCTGCCCGTAACTTTGTACAGCACACTTTTGAGGTGATCGACAGTCCTAAGAATCACGTTCAGGCTGCCGTATTTACCTTTGGTCGCGAGGATCTGATACCCGATATGTTTGTGAGTATTGTAAAAGAGCTTAGCCAGCAATTGCCTGGCAAGGTTGATATTTTGCTGTACTACCTGGAACGCCATATTGAGGTTGATGGTGATCATCACTCGCAATTAGCCTATCAAATGACCGCCGAACTTTGCGGCGAAGATGGTATCAAATGGCAGGAAGCAACTGAAGCCGTAAAAGAAGCCCTGCAAACCCGCATTGCCCTCTGGGATGGTATTTTGACGGCTATTAAAACGCCGGTGTCTGTAGAAAATAATTAAGACTTTCCCACCACGTCATTGCGAGGTACGAAGCAATCTATATGCTGTACAGAGCCACTCTGTAAGTCGGGGATTGCTTCGTACCTCGCAATGACGTGCTGTTTTTAACGTTTGTCCCCTACAGCTTATTCAACTCATCCATCAGCACTTTACTGATGCGGTTAAAATAGCGTCGTACGCCAAAACCCATTACGGATTGGATACCGCGGGTGGCATTGGTTAAAAATACCTCATCGGCCTCGTACAAAATATCGGGATTTATCTGGGCTTCGGTAATGTCAATATTGTTATCCTGTGCCAATTTGATCACTACCTGGCGCATTACTCCTTCTACGCAACCTTCACTTAAAGCAGGGGTGTATAAATGATTCTGATAATAGACGAATATATTGGAGCTGCTGGCTTCGCACAAAAAACCGTTTTGGTTAAGCAAAAAAACATCGTCCAGCTTGTTCTGGGTTTTATAGATCCCTGCCATTACATAAATAAGCGAATTACAGGTTTTGATGTTAGATAAATAGTTTGATGGTTTAGGCAGCTCGGTAAACACATCCATAATGAGGCCCTTTTCGTTCAGAAAATAACGCGGTTCCTCAGATGCTGTAAGCTCCAGACAATAACCCATTTTATTTTGCGATGGGGTATACAAACCTTCGGCATCGCGATAAACAGTCAAACGCAGGCGACCATGTTTTACCTTACTTCTTTTAGCCAGTTCTTCAGCAATATCCTTCAAAAACCAGGCATCCATTTGCGAATAGCCATCAATTTTAAGCGCCTTCATCCCCCGTTGCAAACGATCGGCATGCTGCTCAGCAAATTTGAGCTGCCCCTTCATTAAGCGCATACTTTCAAACAAGCCATCGCCATACTTAAAAGCGCGGTTGGCTATGGTAAGCAGCTGGCTGTTTGCCGGGATTATATCTCCATTAAAATTGATTAAAACGGGTATCATGTAGATGTGCAAATATCAAGTGTGCAAATGTGCAGATTTTTTAATAGGTTAAGCAAGTCATCATGCTACGCCATTGTAAATTCAGCACAATATCCTGATATGCAAAAACCATGCTTGTATTAGTATCTAAGCCATCTATAACTCCTCAGATCCTGTATTTGTTTGATTACCAGCAGTTGTATATTTACGCCATTTTTGCAGTACACTTTCAAAATCAGGTGGCAGGGGCGATTCAAAGGCGATCTGTTTTTTTAACGTCGGATGTAAAAAGCCCAGTGTTTGCGCATGCAGGGCCTGCCTTGGCATCAGTTCAAAACAATTTTCAACAAACTGTTTGTATTTGCTGAATACGGTACCTTTCAAGATTTTATCACCGCCATAAGTAGCATCGCTGAACAAGGGGTGACCAATATGTTTCATATGCGCCCTGATCTGGTGGGTGCGCCCGGTTTCCAGTTGACATTCGATCAGCGTAACATAGCCCATGCGCTCCAGTACTTTATAATGCGTTACAGACCATTTTCCTTTTTCAGGGTCATCATATATCGACATCACCCGCCTATCGTTCACACTGCGGCCAATATAGCCTGTTACGGTACCATCCTGCTCCAGGTCGCCCCAGGCTAGTGCGATATATTTACGGGTAATGGTATGATCAAAGAATTGTTTGGCCAGCCAGTTCATGGAGCGTTCGTTCTTACTAATAAGCAACAAGCCCGAAGTATCCTTATCAATACGGTGAACTAAACCTGGCCTGCCATCGTTGCCCGGCAAGGTTGGTAGCTGCTGAAAGTGGTAAACCAGCGCGTTAACCAGGGTACCGGTATAGTTATTATACCCCGGGTGCACCACCATACCGGCAGCTTTGTCAACCACCAGCACATCATCATCTTCGTAAACAATATTGATGGGAATATTTTCTGGGTAAACCTCGGTATCACGCGGTGGATGTGGTAATACTACCGAGATCACATCAAGCGGTTTTACCCGGTAGCTCGATTTGATGGGCTTATCATTCACCAACACGTTTTCCAGCTCAATAGCGTTCTGAATGCGATTGCGCGAGGCATTCTCCACCCGGTGCATCAAAAATTTATCAATACGCAGCAGGGATTGCCCTTTGTCAACCACAATGCGTAAGTGCTCAAATAGATCTTGTTCTTCCTGCTCTATAAGCTCGGTATCGTCTGCCATTTGAGGGCAAAAGTAATCGTTTTTACGTTAATAGTATCAAGTAGCTAGTATCAAGTATCACGACTTTTAGCGGCACTGGTACACCTTACCAGAAAATCCTCATATTTGATAATCAATCAGTATCAAGTATCACAACTTTTTAAACAAAGTTTAAGAACTATAAATGGCAAAATCTTGATACTTGATACTCGCTACTTGATACTATAATATGAATATCGATCTCGAAATTTTCAGCCCGGTTCAACCTATCAGCAATCCGCTGTTTGACGAGCATGGCGTAAAAGTTTTTTTAAAACGCGACGACCTCATACACCCCATGATATCGGGCAATAAATGGCGTAAATTAAAATACCTGCTAAAAACTGCGCAGAAGCAGGGCAAAAACCACCTGGTAACTTTTGGCGGCGCTTACTCCAATCACTTACTGGCTATTGCGGCGGCGGCAGCACGTTTCGGATTTAAAGCTACCGGCATTGTACGGGGCGAACAGGTAAATAACGATACCCTGTTTTTATGCAAACTGCACGGTATGCAATTACTATTTACCGACAGGGATAGCTATCGCGATAAACCAACCTTGTTCGCTCAATATTTCGGTAATGATAACGACGCTTTTTTTATTGACGAAGGTGGTGCATCACCGGAGGCTGCCCTGGGTTGTGCCGAACTGGTTAATGAGCTTACCGAAACTTACGATCATATTTTTTGCGCCTGCGGTACAGGTACTACAGCAGCGGGTATTATTAATGGTTTAAGCAGGCATCAGCTTAAAACCCTGTTTAACGCGGTACCTGTTTTTAAAAATGGCTCGTTTATCAGGGAGGAGATCAACCGCTTCCTGATCACACCTACAGATTATGACCTGCATACAGATTACCATTTTGGCGGGTATGGCAAAGCAGATGACCAACTGATCGGTTTTATAAAAGAATTTGTGGCTGCTACTGGCATCGTGATCGAACCGGTATATACGGGTAAAATGATGTATGCGCTTTATGACCTCATTGGCAAAGGTCATTTTGAACCCGGCAGCAGGATCCTGGCTGTCCACAGTGGTGGCATCTGGGGTTTATTGGGCATGAAAGATAAATTCTGATCACAAAAAAAATGCCTGGCTCCGAAACCAGGCATTCAATTTAGAATTAATATACGGTTAGTTGCCTACTGTAAAGGCTTCCCATCCCGCGGCTGTAGCTCGGTTACAAGTCATGGCCTGCGTACCGTTTTCGCTGCTAATAAACTTACCATTGTTACCCCGCAAGGTTACTTTGCCATCAGCTGTAACTATCCAGTCGAATTTTTCCCAATCGCTCGCCGTTGCGCGGTTACAGGTAATGGCCATAGTACCATTTTCTGAGGATACAAATTTGGCTTTGCTGCGCAAGGAAATTTTACCACCACCTGCATCAATCACCGTAAAGTGCTCGGTGTCACCGGCGGTAGTACGGGTACAAGTCATGGCCGTGGTGCCGTTTTCGCCGCTTACATAAGCATTATTAAACCCTTTTAAAGATATAACCGAACCTATTGGCGGATTGCTGCCGTTTGGAGGAGTTGTACCGCCTGAAAGCTGATCATAAATAGCCGAAAGCAATGAATTTGCGCCAGTAGCATCCTGCGATAGCTCCCACATCATGATACCACCGCCCTGGCTAAGGGCTAATGAAGTTTTGCTTTTAATAGTTGGGATACCGTTATAGCCAATGCCATTCCAGGTATCTGAATTTGGGCTACCGCCGCCTGCCAGAATATCGGCATAAGAGGTATAAGGTTCCCTGCCGTAAAAAGGTACGCCCAATATGGCTTTTGCTTTTGGCAAGCCCCGGCCCAGCCAGTAATTCAAAGATGTTTGAGCCAGTGAGTATGGTGAGTGGTTAGGTCCGTCGCCATCATAGGCCATCAGGTTCAGGAAGTCAACATAACCAAAAACGTTAGCGTTGATCGATGATCCGTCGCTGGAAATTACGGCCGCGGTTAGCAATTTACCCTGTGCATGTAAAGCATTGCTCAAGGCCAGCATCAGGGCAGAATAATTATTGGCCGAAGCGCCGTCGTTAGGGTACTCCCAGTCGATATCGGCACCATCCAGGTTATACTGGTTAACCATGTTCAGCACATTATTAACAAAGGTGGTACGGGAGCCGGAATTGGCCGCCAGGGATTCAAATCCGCTGTCGTCGCCATTATTCCATCCACCTATCGAGATCGACACCTTAACGCCATTAGCGTGAGCGGTACTTACCAGGCTTTGCAATTTTGAAACATTGTCAATGGCGCCCAATCCGCCAGAACCATTTGGTATTACAAACGCGTAATTGATATGGGTAAGCTTGGAGTACTGCACCTGGTTAACAGCTCCTGCCCAGCTGGGCAAATAACCTACTACTTTAAAGCCCGCGGGAATGGCCGAGGTACCTAATGGCCTGTTGGGCACATCGGGCGAAGGTGTTGGAGCAGAAGGTGATAGGTTGTTGTCTTTTCGACAAGAAGAAAGTGCCAGAAGCACCGCCGCCACACAAAGCAGCAGGAACGAGTTAAACTTTGTTTTCATAAATGAATAGATTAGTGGTTAGTTAGATATAGTTAATTAATACCGGCGGTGAGTCGCCGGTATTAATTTATTGGTCATTTGATTTAATTACCTACGGTAAAGGCTTCCCATCCTGAGGCGGTAGTTCGGGTACAGGTCATGGCCTGGGTACCGTTCTCGCTGCTGATGAATTTACCATTATTACCCCGCAGGGTTACTTTGCCATCGGGAGTTGTTATCCAGTCAAATTTTTCCCAATCGCTGGCAGTGGCACGGTTACAGGTGATGGCTTGAGTGCCGTTCTCTGACGATACATATTTACCCATACTGCGTAAGGAGATCTTGCCTCCACCCGCGTCAATCACAGTAAAGTGCTCCCAATCGCCGGCTGTGGTACGGGTACAGGTCATGGCTTGTGTACCATTTTCGCCACTTACAAATGCGTTGTTAAAGCCTTTGAGAGATATTACAGTACCTATAGGCGGATTGCTGCCTGTTGGAGGTGTAGTACCGCCATGGGCCACGATCACATTATGAATGGTTGAAAGCAATGAATTTGCACCTGTAGCATCGCCAGCCAACTCCCATATCATCATACCGGCAATTCCGCGGTCAAAAGACAAGTTGGTTTTGTTGGTAATAGTTGGGATGCCATTATAACCATAGTTTTGAAAAGTATCGGAATTTGGACTGCCGCCTAAAGCCAACACATCATTATAGTTTTTGGTGATGTAATCGCCCCTGTTGTCGCGTGCGTAAAAAGGCACACCCAAAACGGTTTTTTCAAGCGCTAAACCGCGACCGCTCCAATAGTTCAGACAATCGACTGCTGATTGATAGGTAGAGTGCTGGAAGTTATTATCATCATAATCCATAATATTCAACCAGTCGACAGAAGTCATGGTGGTGCTGGTTACATAAGTAGCCCCGGTTGAAATAACAGCCGCCGTTGCTAATTTACCAATGCCGTGCATAGCATTAGCCAGCGACTGCATCATCAAAGCAAAGTTATTGGCTTCGGTGCCAGCCGATGGGAATTCCCAGTCGATATCCACACCATCCAAATTATTCTGGTTTACATAGTTAACCATGGTATTCACAAACGCGGTGCGTAAGCTGGCACTTGCCACTATGGTATGAAAAGCATCGCCACCACCACCACCGCCAACAGCAATAAGCGCTTTTACATTGTTATTATGCGCCAACGTGGTCATACTGGCCAATTTGCCAGGGTTATCGATGGAAGTTAAGCCCCCACTGGTTGTTGGCGAAATGAAGGCATAAATAATATGTGTCAATTTACTATACTGAATGGCATTTACATCGCCCTCCCAACTGGGTAAGTAGGCTACTACTTTAAATGTGGCAGCCGTTACCGCGTTAGTGCCTTGTTTGCCTTGCGGGGCATCGTTGTTGTTTACAGGCACAAAATCGGCCCGGTTATCCTTTTTACACGATGATAAGGCAAATAATACCGAGAATACTCCGAGGAGTAGGAAAGAGTTAAAATTCAATTTCATAAGTTAATAGTTAAGTGGTTAATAATATATTTATGATTGGTTTTAAGCTATAGTCAACAAAAAGGCACCTGCCCGACAGGCGTTTGTAGGCTTATAAATATCAAATTATGATATCAATAGTTATAGTAATAAGTAATTCAGGGTATGTTTTATAAAAGTAAATCTAGTGTAATATTTTATTATAATTAGCTTAAAAACAGCACAATACGCTTAAACAACAAGTATTGTAGTGCTTTTGTAGGGTATCGTTATGATAAGTATATTATAAATATTACTGAAAAATATTTTTCCTGATACGCTTGGCTCACAGTTTACTTTTTAGTTAAACAGATAGCATCGGGAGTGATGAATCAAAATGGCGTTAAGAGGGGAATAACCTATCAAAATGTAGCTGACTGACTTATCGGGTTAAAGCCAGGTTGCATAGTCGACTCACCCGGTCTACGCTTTGCTGGACCATCCTCTCTGCCCTATGAGCAAAGAGGGCAGGGGAAATAAAAATCTAAAACCCCTCTTTACGCTTGCGTAGAGAGGGTTGACAAGCGTAGCGACGTCGGGGAGAGTCGACTCTGCGACATTGACTTTATTCAGGCTTAATTAATGAGATCTGTAGCAAACAAAAAAGCCGTTCTCTTTGCAGAGAACGGCTTACGTAAGATCAGTAATAGTTATTTGAATACTTTTACGGGAATTTAACTCCCCTGTAGCTGGAAACATTAGCCAGCGGTATAGACGCGTTATATTGTTTATTAATAGCCTTAATAAACTCGTTAGCAACGATGGCATAACCACGAGGTGTTAAGTGTATCCCATCCAATGAAAATATACCACCGCTGATATAGGCCGAACTCAGGTTTATCCCGTCAACTACCAGGCCATGAGCTTTTATATCGTTCAAAAATGTGTAGGCATCAAAAATGGCCAGGCCTTTTGAGGAAGCCACAGACTTAATGGTGGCGTTATAGGCGTTTACATAATCCTGAGTAAGAGCTACTTCGCCCTGGTCAAGTACATATTTATTATCAATTGGCGTATAAGGGGTTAAACCATATGGAAGAGGTCCAACAGGTGTATTTACCGGCTGCCCGATCATACTGGTTGGAAAGGTAAGAATAATCAGATCGGCTGCAGTAGCCACTCTCGGAGCATAAGTAGTACCCGAAACAAGCGCGTTAACATACAAAGCCTTCGCAGCCGGATTAGCCTTTTGTACCGCGGCTAAAATGGCGCCAACCGTTACGGTATTAAAATAAGGCACCGAAGTAACATCCGGAATGGTAGCCACTGCACCTTTTTGACCGCTTTTGGTCAGTTGCGTAATAGATAGATTATATAATTGCGAAAACTGAGCTTTATCGGTCAGCACATCACCGGCGCCGCCGCTGGTGGCATATAGTAAGGCATCGTTATTACCCAGCCAGTCGGTAAAAAAGGTGTATGGTTTGGCGGTTACAAAATCAAGGTAGGTTGAATTTACATTTGTCGGAAAATCGGTAGGTAGCATTCTTTCAAAATACCCGTTTAAATTTCCCAGTTGCCCAAAAGTTATTTGCTGTAGTTTAATACCCGGTACACCATAGTTATTGATATCGCCTTTGTATTTGGTGTATAGTATTACGGTTCCAAAACCCGGCACTGTAGCTTCGCCGCGCTTACCTGTAGCTGCCTGCATTTCGGTAGTAGGCACACCATTTGTGAGGGCTGTTAGTTTTAAATAACCTGATCCATTCGCTTGATCTGTGCCGAACAATGGTTGGGTAAATGTACCGCCGCCTACTTTTTGCATTTGTGCCGCGATAATGCTTGGGTATGAATTTAACTGTCCCTCGCGGTATAAGCCGCCATCGGCATAGCCTGCGGTAAGGGAGTTGCCTACCGAAATGTATCTTGTAAAATCGGCCGTTCCGCGCGAAGGCGCGGGTGTATTGATACTGGTTTTACAGGCGCCAAAGCCCAATAAACCCGTAACTAAAAATATATGTAAATATGATCTGTAAGTTTTCATTTGATTAGAATTTAAATATTACCAGTGATAAGCAAGCGATAAACCGGGGATATAAACGTTGGTTTTAAACGTTCCCGATAATTGCGACTCGATATTTGTTTGCGTGCGCGCATCAAGATGTTCGTACTCAAATGAAACATCCAGATCAAGGCTTTTGGTTACTTTATAACCTAAACCGGCTGTTAAATAATAACGGTTGGCATCCGGCGCTTCCGGTGTAACATAGCCATCCCGAACTGCAGTAGTTACATAACCACCACCACCTCGTACAAATATTTTATCAGTGGCTTTATATTCGGCTCCTGCCCTGTAGCTCCATCCGTTTTTATAATTACGCGGCGAGTACGTATCCTGTAAGGTCGGGGTGTTTTTGGCATAATCAAACCCGAGCGTTTTGTACACATCCCACTTGGTAAAATTCACATCTACAGCCACTGTCCATTTGTTCGATGGCTTGTATCCTAAGCCGATAGATGATGTGGAAGGTAAAGGAAGTGTGGTGGTAAATGTATTTGGCTGCGGGAAATTAGGTTGTATAGAGTTAGCCACTTTAAAAATAGCATCGCCATTTTTCACGGTAGTATTTACCTGCGAACGATAATCAAGCCCGATGGTTAAACCAACATTTGTTTTTATAAAAGCACCCGCGTTCCAGCCAAACCCATGACCGTTGCCCTTTAACTGGGCCTGCCCGTCCTGACCCGATGCGTCCGTCACCGGAATCGCCCTCGTTAGGTCAACCGTGCCATGATTATAAACAAACCCGGCACCCAAACTCAAGAAATCGGTTACTCTATAACTCAGCGTTGGCTGAAAATAAATAGCCTTGAGGTTAAGGCTTTCGAGCGAATATTTTCCTGCCCAATCATTTCCCCAATCGGTTAAGCCGCCGAATGGAGTATAAACGCCTAACCCGATCTTCCAGCGGGCGTCTTTTGGCCCCCAAACACCGTAAGCCGTAAATGGCGTAGCTATCTTGTTTTTGGTACGAAACTGATCTGTGGAACCGCTGGGGTTAAAGTCCGACTTAAAAAGCAGCGGACTCATGCCGGCCTGTACATAATTTTGCGGCAGCATAGCAACAGCGCCCGGGTTAAATAATACGGAGGCACCATCCTGCAGCAATCCTGTTCCGGTATGTCCCATACCGATCTGTTTCTGTCCGTGAAGATTAACCTGGAAACCCTGGCCAAATGCAATAGCAGGCATTATTGCAAATAGCAATAGTATAAGTTTTCTCATGAGTAAAATATAATTGGTTTATAATATGCCGTTCGCTTTGAGAGAGCAAACCGGTATTTATTTAAAAAAATAAAATTAGGAGGGTTTGAAAGGAAAAAAAGGGCTATAATGCGGAGGTATTGGTCAAAAAGTCGGAGAAAGCTTAATTGATAGTATAATTAATACATATACTATTAAATATTATTACCGTTTAATTAACAGTTTTCATCAATTATTAAACAATAAAATTATATCTTTCCGTACATGAATAAGAATGCCAGATACGTGAGCAAGAAGATCGCTCAGCTTAGCCTTTCCAAATTTGCCGACCTCTATGCAGATAAACTGGTAAGCCCTGAATTTTTTATTGCCGACGAAAAGCAGTTACTTAGTTTAAGCGAATATCCCTACCGTTCCGACGGTTATATTATAGGCATCTGTACCCGCGGGCATGCACTTGTGGAAGCCAACCTGCAGGTTTACGAGGCCAAACCCGATGCCATGCTGCTGGCCACCCCTTTTCATATCTTAAGGATCTATAACAGCAGTGATGATTTCTTGTGCCGGTTCATCGTTTTCTCCAAAGCTTTTTTAACCGAAAACAATGTGAGCAGCCACTTTCTGGAGTCGTTCAGTTATTTTAAAAGCGCCTCGCTCCCGGTTATCTACCCCGATCATGAGGATGCCAAAATGCTGCTTGATATTTACCTGCTGATGCAGCAAAAGCTGGCCCGCGAGACTCATCCCTACCGGATGGAAATCTCCAGGAGCATGTTAATTACCATGCTGTATGAGGTGGAATCTATCTACGAAAAGCAGCATGTGATGATCAAAGGTAAGCAAACCCGCAAGCAGGAACTAAATGTACTGTTCCAGGACCTCGTTTTCCATCATTATAAAGAACACCGCAACGTACAGTATTATGCCGATTCGCTGTATGTATCACCCAAACATCTTACCGAAACCATCAAGGAAGTAACCGGCCGCACAGCCGGCGAATGGATAGACGATGCCGTAGTGCTCGAAGCCAAAGTATTGCTCCGGAACCATGATATCAGCATAGCCCGTGTAGCCGAAGACATTCATTTCCCCGATCAATCGTCCTTTGGCAAATACTTTAAAAAACATACCGGGATGTCGCCTTCAGATTATAGGGTGGTTACCGGGCATTGATGGGGATTATTACCATTCAAAACAGTTTGTCACTCTGAGGAACGAAGAATCTATTCTTTCTTGCGCTCGTCTGTAACGAGTGTTTAAAATGGCTCGGCGATTGCATCGCCACAACTCTTTTTACGCGCATTGTAAATACTTACCCACATTAAGCACTCGTCACAGACGAGCGCAAGGATCAGGATGACAAAAGAAAATTAGTACTCCATCCTCTTTCCGACTTTTTGACCAATACCTCCGCATTGCTGCCCTTTTTTTCGGCGGGTAAGGCTTCTAATTTTACTCCTGATTATAAAACCAACAAAAACAGGTATCAAGTAGTTAGTATCAAGT
>Ga0105239_10002605_pt1 | contig 22831 bp, 29 predicted proteins | sample KBSC44metaG_FD_92761 | JGI IMG/M metagenome (GOLD analysis project Ga0105239, IMG submission 92761) | Corn rhizosphere microbial communities from Kellogg Biological Station, Michigan, USA - KBS C4-4 metaG | ecosystem: Host-associated > Plants > Roots > Rhizosphere > Soil | place: Michigan, USA... | reverse complement strand
GAGGATGAAGACGAAGAAGAGGCCGCGTTCTACGCGGCCATCTCTCTTCCCCCTGGACCGCCCAAGCCCAAGTAGTCGCGCTGCGACGAACGGCCTTCGGCGGTTTTTTCTTACCAGCTCCCTCCTCCGCCGCCGCCAAAACCTCCGCCCGATCCGCCACCGGAGAAACCCGAGCCACCCGACCCTGCGGATGAAGGCGCGCGATACATGCCACTCACCGACGAGTCATGGAACGAATGCGAAAGCTGCGCGAACTGAAGCGCGGTCCAACCGTTCATGTGGCCATCCATATAAGACGGCGCACGCATCTGAATGCCGGCGAATTGTTTGGCCCATTTCTCTTCAATACCGAACGCGACGGCCGCGGGCAGGAAACGCGCAAAGTTTTCCGGCGTGCGCTCCGGTGCATCCGTGAAATCCAAACGGTCTTTTTCCGTGACGGACAAAAACAATTTGAAGCCTTCGGCCTCCTCCATGGCGATCGCGCCTTCTTTGGATTTGGTCGGCATCTGCCAGCCAAAGCCGGCGATGATCAAGCCGCACAAAACCGCGGATAAGACACCCAAGCCGCCGGAAGAAATCCAGATACCGGCAAAACCGACGCCCACCGCAACCAGAATCCACAAACCACGCACGGCGCCCGGACTCTTGCCGAACAAGCCACGATTGCGCAGTTCGCTGAACGCCTGCTCGCGCGCCGTCTGGATCGATTTCCAGAACTTGCCGTCCTTTTTGTCTTTCAAAGACACTTCGTCGGCGCCATCGAACAAACCCTCAAATAATGTTTTTTCGAAGGCGAGCATTCCCGAGTCAGACTCTTTCAATTTCACGAGCGTGAATTCCGGTGATTTGGAAAACCAGCCGCCGCTCACCTCCCCGGTAAACTTGAGCTTGAGATATCCGCGACGCGCGAGATCGAGAATCGTCGCCGTGACCGCACGCTGCGAAATTTCCTGTTCCATCAAACCCGTAAGCAAAGCCGGTGGTAATTTGCGCGGCTCTTCATACTGCGCGACGACCGTGCCGCGTCCGGCCGGATCTTTGCCAAAACGGAACCACACATAAAACATCACGCAGAAGACGATGATCGGCAGCAACAACCACAAATTATCGACCAGCAAATTCCAGAGAATTTCCGAGAGCGGAACATCGCGCATCGATGCTGCCGGAAAACGTGCCGCGATCGTATAGCCCTCACCCGAGGACAGCGCACGCGTAGCCGTCGAAGTCACGGAATTCCCTTTGGCGGAAATCGTACAGGCTTGTTCGGTGCTGCCGTACACACCGGTAAAACAAATGGTTTTGGAAGCGGCTCCCGGACCATCCAATGAAAAACTCGCCTTTTCGATATCGACCTGCCACTGGTCACCGGTTACGTTCCAATATAATTCACGCTCATTGTCGGCGGGAAAATCATTGATCGCGCGAGTCGTGGAATACGTGACGACGTAAGTATGGCGTCCGGTGACGGTGCGATCGGCATCACCCAGCTTGAGACGAAGGTTGTCGCCTTCGGTCGAGACGCTTTGGTTGACCGGTTGGCCGTCCATGGTCGCGCCTTTTACGTCGAGATGCAGACGATACGACGCGCCATTCCGCTGATAGACGACGGGAATATCGCGGTAAATCCCGTGACGCTCGGCACCTTCAAAATCGTAACCGATGGTTTCGGTGACGGTGAGCTTGCGATTGGCGTCGAGGGTGGCGTGGACATCGAAATTGCGGATGGTTTCGGCATGCGCGATGCCGGAACCCAGCAAAAAACTCGTAGCCAGCGATAAAACAATAAGGAGGCGTTTCATGCAGCCATCTTAGCCATAAAGGCCGGGATAAGGAAAAGGCCGCCCAAGAAGAGCGGCCTACAGAACAGGATCAGGCATCGACCTCGCGTGGAGGCTGATGCGCCAGGTTGTAATCGAGCAGAACGGAGTCTGCCCGGATTTTGGCGGCGCGCGAACGGAGATCGCTCTCCACGTACACGCACCAGAACTTCCACGTATCGCGACGGTCGATGATGAGATCGCCCACCATCAGAGTCGAGCCGAACAGCAGGATCGCCGTCAGACCCAGCACCGTGTAGTAGCCGATGCTCCCCTCGTCGAAGGGAAAGAAGTAGGCGCCCGTCAGGAAGCCGGCCAGCGAGATGGGAAACAGGACCGCGCCCCACGACAGGAGATAACGGCTCCACAGCCATTTCTCGACCGCCCGCGGATCAGGAACAAGGTTCATAGGACACACCCCTTGGATTCGAGACATGGCGAGATGCCATGCGTCGAAGAAAAGGGTCTGCCGGGCAGGATATTTAGACACAAAACATGATAAAAGGCAAGTTTTTGGCATGAAAAAGCCGATCTGGGGGATCGGCGACCCGGAGCTCTATGGCCCCACGATGACGCGGCGACTGATCGCTACGTTGTGGTAGATGTGATCGAGAGGAACAGGGCCCTCATCGGTCATGAAGGTGTCGAGCGCGGCGAAGGTTCCGTCATCGTTGCCGATGCGAAAGTCGAACTCGCCTTCATCGTTGCTCGCGTGACCCACGAAGGTGTAACGACGAAGCTCGTCGTCCATCTCCAGCGGATCGCGGAAGAAATGGACCCAGCTTCGGTCGAAGAACGTGACCGGATCGAAGAGCAGGTCATCCCCGCTCAGGAATCCGCGCAGGTCCTCGATGGGTGGGCGGGTTCCGGTCAGGATCGCGCCACTCACCGGAACTTCCGAGAGCCCGACATTCGCCATGGTGAGCAGATGATGGGTCCGGTTGCAGATGCCGAGATAGTGAATCTCGTTGTCGTCACCGCCGAGCGGCAAGTAGAGATCGCCTTCGTCGTTCCAGATCACGCCGACGAAGCCGTCGGGAGTGTCGCCGCAGCTCAATTGCCACGGAAACAGCTCGTGTGACATGGGGTGGGCGCAAGCGCCCAGCGCGAACATCGAAAGAACCAGGAATGCGTACGAGAAGATGCGCATGGCATCCTCCTTTCATTTTTGCATAGGACTTGAGCGCCCTACCCTCACACCATTGTAGATGATGCGAGAGATGAGGCGGCCGATGAGTGTTGAATTCATCGGCCATGCAGATCAGGAGGATCTGCGACTCGTGCCGTTACGGCACCGTGCTGTGCACCGAGAGGCGCGTGGTCAGCAGCCAGCCGTTGATCCAATCGCGCGAGCGATCGGATGTATCGGGCTCGCTATGATCGCTCCAGATCCAGAGGGCGCCGGCGGTGACGCCGGGATGCGCTCCGGTCATGGCGACCAGGTGCGGACCGGGGAAGACGGCTCCCATGTCGTCGACGAAGTCGCCGCTGGTCTGCTCTCCGGTCACGGGCTCGGTGACGAGCAACATGGCCGCGAGCTGACTGTTGAGCGACTCCCCCGCATCCAGTCCGTCCACGTGCGCATGCAGCGCGATGTGGATGGGCGAGGAACGGAGCGAGCCCACGTCCGGCGTCTGCGACAGCTCGTAGGTGAGCAGGCACAGGTAGACGTCGCGACCCTCGTACATCGAGTGTTCGATCGTCACTTCGCTGTCCGCGAGATGGCGACCGTCGATCTCGAGCCAGACATTGGAGAGGTCCATGTCTCCCATGCGTTCCACGAGGAACGGGAAGCGACGCGTCCCGACCCGGCCACCGAAGGCGACCTGGTCGAAATCCATCAGCACCACGTTGCCCGAGGCGGTGACCGACGTGTGAGCATCGGAGACCGTGACTTCGGGACGACTCGCCCGAACGGGCGAGTAGTACCAGCCGGCAACATCACCGGGAGCGAGAAGCTGATAGCTCACGCCACTGGTTTCGCCGGTCGCGATGCCCGTGTAGACGCCGTGCGTCGAACCCGGGACCGTACCGCCCGCCCACGAGAGGTTCACGTTGTCGCCCGAGTGAAGGGCGGCGTCGGGATCGGGTTCGGCAGCCCAGGAACGCAGCCCGGTGATCTCGCCACGAATGACGAAATGCACGCGGGTATGTGGCGGGATGCGCAGTGGGGCGGAGAGCGGGATCGTGGTCGCCGGATGAGCGGCGTCGAGTCCGTCGATCCGTCCCAGAATGTTGCCGTCGTGCTCCACCGTCAGATTCCGGTAGTACCGGACCTGATTGATGTGCGTGACGGCGAGCTCCGAGAAGTCGACGTACTCGTCCGACCCGTTGCAGAGCGCGCGAGCCTCGAGGAGGTTGCGCACGCCCGGCACGGCGATCGCGTAGGCGTTGGCCGCCCACAGCTCGTCGTCGGTCGTGACCAGGATTGCTCCCGTGCCCACGTCCAGTCCGCAGTCGGTGATGATCTCGTCGGTGGAACCGCCGTCGATCGTGGGAATGAAGGCATCACTGCCTGCATCCGCCATGAGCGGACCGCTGTCCGGAACCGGCTCCCCAGCATCCGGGTGGATGGGAGGACTCGAGTCACCGAGACCCCAGATGCCGCCGTCGCCGAGAGGCGGAACGACGGGCTCGGGACGCTCGTGGCTCAAGTAGCAGCCGGAGGCGACGAACGAAACACACAGGAACGCGAAGAAGTGGCGCATGGGCCACCTCCTTTCTCTTTGTCGAAGAACCTTGTGGAACGCCGCGACACCGTGTCGCGGCATGTCCGTCGAATCTGGTCACACCACGGAGTGATGTTCCCAGAAACGAGCAGGTCAGTAAGGGGACCTGCAATACCCTGTAGAGCGATCAGTCGAGCGGATCGACCGTCACGTGGACGGAGATCGGCGCGTTGTTCGCGATGACCTCGAGCGGCATGTTGTAGGTGTCGCCCATGTCGGGAACGTACCAGGCGCGCGGGATGAGTCGGCAGTCCGACTCGCCGAGCGCGACATCGAACTCGCCTTCGTTGGCCGTCACGTTCACATCCACGACGAGCGTGAGCGTGATCGAGTGGCCGGCGCGCAGCATGGTCGCATCCCAGAGCCGGACACTGCCTTCGAGATCCGCGTCGTCCGGAAGTTGCTCCGGTCCGAAGAGGGTTCCCGTGCGATCCGCTTCGAAGCGGACACCGATGAAGGTCTGGCCCGTGCGGGCCATGAGCGATCCCGCAAGTGTCTGGAAGCTCGCGAAGAACTCCCCGATCTCGGCATCGCTGTCCGAGACGTTGTCGATGCGGAAGCTCATAAGCGCGACGCCCCGGTCACCGGCACGGAAGTGCCGATCCGCGACGTCGAGCAGCTCGACGGTGAGCACCGGCTCGCCCATGACGGCGGGCGGTGCGCAGACGTCCGACGGAGGAGGCTCCACGGACGTCATCTCTTCGGGCCGCTCATGCGACATATAGCAGCCGGTGAAGAGAAACGAGACGCACACGAACGCGATCAGGTTGAAACGGGTCACTGGACATTCTCCTCGGTCTTCGCGAAATACGAAGACCAAAATTTTTACCAGCCGTGAGTAACTCCCGGCTCGGATTTCTGACTTGCGTCAGACTCCCGAGAGGGAGCGCGTGACATGAGTTCATGCCACGCGCCAGAACCTCGCAAGGAACGTTCAGTTGCGGATCGCAACCTCGACGGCGTCGGCCAGGTTCGTCTCGCGGTGATCACCGCAGAAGACGTTCACGTCGATGACGGGCATGCCACCCATCATGTCGCGCGTCGGGACCTCGACCGTGTAGGCCGTGACTCCGCGCGGCGACCACAGCGTGTGGTGCACGACCGTGACGGCGACGCTGCGGCCGCCGTCGCAGACGCCGAGCTCGCGGTTCAGACGCGCCTGGTCGACCGTGACGGTGACCGACATGTCCGAGGCACGCGCGGGAAGCGCGGCGAGGCAGACGACCGAGACGAGGACGAAGGCGATGAAGGTGCGGATGTTGTTCATGATAGCTCGCTTTCCTGATGTTTGCCGTTAGAGTTGGGAGCGTTTACTGCCGTTTTCCCTAAGACCGAGTCTTAGGTTAGCCAAATATCACGAGAAACTCCTGATTTTTGGCTATAAATTGTCGAAGAACCACGATGTGGCTAGTTCATCAGCCAACAAAACACTATAACACAAAAAATGCCTTTTGTCAACCAAAATAGCCTTAAAATATCGCTACACTTAGCTAAATAGTTAGGAATTAGCCAAATAACATTGGCTAAGATTGGCGAAAAGAAAAAGCCCCGCACGGCGGGGCTAGAAAGTGAGGCTGACGTCGAGTCGCGCCTGACTCGGACCGAACGTGGGCCGGATGAGCAGCGCGTGCTCGTCCGACGGGTGTTGGCCGGTCAGGTCGACGATGAGAGCCGTGAGGCCGCCGGCGAGAGCCACGCCACCGATCACGCCGAAGGCGAGCTCGAGCGTCTCCCAGAGATCGGCGTCGCTACACAGGGAATGTCCCCGCATGTCGAGCGTCGAGCTGCCGGGTTGGCTGCAGACATTGCCCGTACCCGCGCCGAAGCTCGAGCGGTAGGCAACGAAATCCGGGTTGCCCTGGATGTCGTTCACCATGAAGGCCGAAGCGATCACGACGCCGGCCGAAGCCGCCGCGAGACCGATGAGCGGCCACGCGATGAACTCGGCGTCGAACGAGGATGTCGGCGCAGGCGTCGGAACTTCCGCCGTCTCGACGACGGGCGGCGGTTCGGGCGGATGTGCGTCCACGGGAGCCGCCGCCACTTCGGGTGGCGCGGCCACGTGAAGCGGAGTCGACGCTTGGACCGCAAGCTGGTGCATCCAGTCCGCGGCCAGGCGATTGCGCTCCCCGACCGGGATAGTGCGTTCGATCGGAACGACGAGCGTTCCGATCGTGGCTCCATCGGCCACCGTGTGCAGTGAGAGGTTGAGCGTGAGCCCGACCCCGTCGTCATTGCGCATGATGCCGGCGAAGAGCACGAGGCCGTGCGCAATGCTCGGATCGTGGGCCGCGGCCATGTGCGCCATGCACACGCCCGAGGCGCCCTCGACCATGCCGTTGCAGTCGCGCATAAGCTCCTCGAGCGGGATGGCGAGCGTGCCGATCGTCCAGCCAGGAACCGTGGAAACGGCCCCGCGCAGGGTGATCGTCATCTGCGCCGCGAGCGGCGTGTCGTCGGGGTTGGGGGCCCAGACGTCGGGAACGCCCACCGCACGCGACTGCGCCTCGACGGCGACAGGCACGCATGCGATGAGCACGAACAGGATGATGGAAGGTGCGCGCTTCATGGCATCCTCCTCACAGCCGCCAGGCGAGCTCGATGCCCGCGCGCGTGGACGACACCGTCGGCCGGATCATGAAGGCGTGCTCGTCCGTCGCGGGTTGCCCCGTGAGATCGAGCACGAGAGTCGTGATGCCGGCTGCGGCCGAACCCAGTCCGACGGCCATGAAGACCCACTCGAGCGTTTCGAGCATGTCTCCCTGGCTGCAGAGCGAGTGGCCGCGCTCGTCGAGCATGGAGCCGCTCGACGGCTGGTTGCAGGCATTGCCCGTGCCCGAGCCGAAGCTCGAACGATAGGCCGTGAAGTCCGCATTGTGCTGCAGACCATCGAGACCCGCCCAGGCACCGATCTCGATTCCGAGCGAGACGATCGCGAGGCCGATGAGCGGCCAGGCGACGTACTCGAGATCGAAGGATGCCGTGCGAGGCGACGGTCTCGATTCCGAGGACGATTCCGCAGACGAACCGGTCAGCCTCGCGAGCCACTGGGGCGCGAGACGATTGCGTTCATCGACGGTCATGATCTGCTCGACCGTCATGTCGACCGTGAAGTCGTGCGTGATGCGCTCGTTCTCGACCTCGTAGAGCTGAAGCTCGAGCACCATGCGCATGCTGTCTCCGGTGCCGCTGCGTCGCAGCGTGCCGTAGATGATCATGTTCACGTAGCTCGGACCGCCCTCGGCCGTCGCGACCGCCTGCAGGCACTCGAGATCCGGCAGAGCCGAATCGCCCGAGCAGCCGTAGGCGAGCTGGAGCTGAGCGAGCGTCACGTCGCGACCGCCCACGGTCCAACCGGGAACGTTACGCGCGGCGCTACGCAGCGCGTACGTGATGTCGGATGCGAGTGCATCGTCGCCGTCGATGGACGAGACGCCGAGCACCATCACCGAGGACGCGTAGGCCGTCGCCGGGATGAATCCCAGCGACAGGAAGGCGGACAGAATGATGAAATGAACCTTCATGGAAACCTCCTCGACAGCGGTTTTTGAGTTGCTGCAGTGCCCGAAATCAACCATATTTTAAGAGAAATGTCAATGCGCGTGGTATCATAAAGACCTGTATGAACCGTTCGTCCGTTCTGTGTATTGGCGGCGCTACGCAAGACGTATTCATCCGTTCGCGGGCGCTCGAAGAACATCATGATGACCTCTCCCCGGACGGGATCGCGGCCTGCTTTTTGATGGGCTCCAAGATGCCGATCGACGAACTGACTTTTGCGACCGGTGGCGGCGCGACCAATGCGGCGGTGACCTTTGCCCATTTTGGCTTGAAGACCTCGTGTATTTGCCGCGTGGGCGAAGACATGGCCGGCGAACAGTTGGTGGATGATCTCGCCGAAAACAAAATCGACACGCACTCGCTGCAATACGACAAGAAAGAGAAAACCGGTTATTCGGTGATTCTCCTGTCCGGCACCGGACATCGCGCCATTTTCACGCATCGCGGTGCGGCCCAAAAACTCGACGTGCGCGCGTTTCCCTGGCATCACTGGTCCAAAAAACTTGGCGGCGGACGCGTCGCAGATTGGATCTATCTCACTTCCTTGGGTGGCGATCTCAAAACACTGAAAGATATTTTTGAACATGCCAAGCGCTCCAAAACCAAGATCGCCTGGAATCCGGGCAACAAGGAATTGGAGAAGGGCTTTAAGACACTCAAACCATTCATCGAGCAAACGGATATTCTGAGTTTGAATCGCGAAGAAGCGGAACAGCTCGGTGGAATGAGTGCGCTCGGTCATCTCCCGCATGTCGCATTTCTTATGACCGAAGGTCAAAAAGGCGCGACCATTCGCGTTGGCAAAAAAACATGGCGCGCTCCGGCGCTCGCCGCCAAACGTGTGAATACCACCGGCGCGGGTGATGCATTTGGCAGCGCCTTTGTCGCCGGCTGGATCAAAACAAGTGATGCAAAAACTTCACTCGCCGTCGCCATGCTGAATGCGACCGGTGTCGTGATGCATATGGGCGCGAAAGCCGGCATCTTGAAAGCTTTTCCGAACAATAGCGCATTAAAGAAAGTGAAGATCAAATAAAAAACATATGCCAAAAATTCTTGTTACACGACCGATTCCCGATGAAGGCATCAACCTGCTCAAAAAAGCCGGCTATGACGTTGATGTCTACGAGAAAGACGAGGTCATGCCGCGCGCGGAATTGCTCAAGCGCGTAAAAGGCGTGGATGCATTGCTTTCCTTGTTGAATGACAAGATCGATGAAGAAGTTTTGAAGACGGCGGGCAAGAAACTCAAGATCGTGGCCAACTACGCGGTCGGATTTGATAACGTGGATTTGAAAGCAGCGGCGGCCCACAAAATTCCGGTAACCAACACGCCGGCGCCGGAAGTTTCGGAAACGGTGGCGGAACATGCGTTTGCACTCATGCTCGCCCTCGCCCATCGCGTGGTGGAATCGGATGCGTATGCACGCGCCAAAAAATATAAAGGCTGGGGACCGAACATGCTGCTGGGTTCCGATGTCTACGGCAAAACGCTGGGCATCGTGGGCCTCGGACGCATCGGTACGGCCGTGGCCGAGCGCGCGGTCAAAGGCTTCAAGATGAAGTGCGTGTACGCCGACATGAAGCCGAATGCGGCCTTTGAAAAAGAGTACAACGCCGTCCGCATGCCGCTCGATGAGCTTTTGCAACATGCAGATTTCATTACCTTGCATGTTCCCCTGCTCCCTTCGACGCGCCACATGATTTCGACCGAACAATTCAGCCTGATGAAAAAGACGGCTTATCTCGTAAACACGTCACGCGGTCCGGTCGTGGATGAGAAGGCCTTGTTGCGCGCGCTCGCCACCAAGCGCATCGCAGGCGCGGCGCTCGATGTGTTCGAATGCGAACCGGCCATTGATTGCGATCTCACGGACAAACTCGAATTGAAGAATTACGCGAACGCGATTCTGACCCCACATACGGCGAGCGCGACCATCGAAGCGCGCCAAGCCATGTCGCGCACGGCAGCCGAGAACATTATCGCCGTCTTGTCGGGCAAGGAACCGATCAATCCGGCAAAATAAAAAGACCCGCGAGTAGCGGATCAGGAACGGGAGCAGCGAAGCTCCCGTTTTTCGTTGCCGATGGTGAAGATGAGGCGGAGCCCGGCGGCCGCGCGCCGGCCGGAGAAGCCTTTGCGCAGCTCGGGCCTGTACTTGAGCGAGACCACGAAGGCCCCGTACGCCACCGTCGCTCCCACCACTTCGAGCGGTACATCACCGTCGCCGGTCAGAAGCGCCGCCGAGAGAAAGGCGCGCGCCTCCTCTTGCGAGTACGTTTTGTCGGCGAAGGGCCCGCTGGTCAGGCTGAACGTGAGCTGGGTCTGCCACTTCGGGTCGAAGACGTGCTCGGCCCGGAACATGGGTGATGCTTGCAGCCCGCCGAAGATCGTCTCCGGACTGGGCTCACGACGCGGACGCTTGGCGTCCATGTCGTTCTGATACTTGCGCATCCGGAATGATGTGCGAGTCATGCGCTCTCCTTTCAGAACGGAATGTCGGCCGCATCGGCCGACTGCCGCTCCTCGTTGATGACTTGCAGATTACGCACCTCGAGCAGCACGCCCGCGGGCATCGTCAGCAATAGATTGGAGCGCGGGGCAATCCGGATCTTCCGATCCGTCTGCAGGCGCTTGAAATCCTTCGGGCGATAGTAGCCGTGTAGCGTCAGGGTCGACTCACGGATGTTGGCGCGGGTCATGCGCCAACCTTCGGTGCGATTCTCCCCGTCGAAGCCGAGCCACAGTCCGTTGCGCAGCTGATTCAGATTGAGATCGTGATCCTTCACCTGCTTGTCGAGCCGGAGTTGGACGTGGAACTCAATCTTCCATGGGCGACCGCGCGACGGTTTGATGACGAAGCCATAGCACCCACCCTCGACATGGTCCGCGATGTTGCGCGGATCGAGGGTGGGGTACGCGTGCCGCCCGCGCATCAGAACACCGACGGCGGCGAGGCCTTCACGATGGTGAGCACGCGCTCGTCCGTCGACGACTTCCGGCCGCGCTTGATGCACAGACGGAAGCGCACCGACGGATCCTGCTGACGCCGCTCGAGAAGCTCGAGCAGCTTGTCGGGCAGGTTCGAGCGCAGGTAGAACACCTGCTTGTGCGCGAAGCAGATCACCGGCGAGTGCTGGTTCGCGTCGAGCACGATGCCGATCTTGTTGCGGCCCTCGAGCACGAACAGCTGGAAGTGCTGCTCCTCGTACGGCCGGTAGGCGCGATCGATGTCCGTGCCGAACGACACGGACAGCGGCATCCACCACGTGACGTAGCGGAGGTCGCGATCGAGCCAGGTGCAGTTCGCCTCTTCGCCGATGGCGTTCCACAGGCGATCGATGCGACGCACCTCGAGCTCCGGACGACGCGTGCGCACGGGCTCGGCCGCACGCGCGGGACGCTCGGACTTCGGCGGGAGCAGAGCTCCTTCCGGAAGCGTCGGCATGGGCGCGGGCGGGATGCGCGACGGGCGCAAGAGACCGAGCGACTGCTCGAGCTCCTGCTTCGACAGCGGGTTGCCGAGCTCGGGTCCGAGATCGGGCAGCGACGGGTGGCGCGTACGCGCGCGCTGCGGGTAGATCGTGTTGCTGTAGCGGAACTTCGATTTCGGGCGCTCCCCACTGGTTTGTTGATCGTTCAAAGGACACCTCCTCCTGATTCGATCGAATTGATCGTGCGTCTTATGTAGCGGAAAAAGACCGATTTGTAAAGGGTTATAGCTTCTGCTAGATTGCGGCGACGAGAACCAGGGCCGTATCTTCGCTTCGCTCGATACTGTCCCTCCTCGCTCGATAGTGATAAGCGAGCTTCTCACTATTCTCGCTTCGTCGGGCCGTTAGCTCAGTTGGCTAGAGCACCGCCTTTGCAAGGCGGGGGTCGTCGGTTCGAATCCGACACGGTCCACCATAAGAAAAATCCCCCGAGCGGGGGATTTTTCTTTTTCGAGGTTGAGTTTATTTGCTGGCGAACAATCCCTTGTACTTGTCCCAGTACGCATAGCCGAGATAGGCCGTGAGCACCGTGACAAACAAGGCGGACGGAAGATACTGCGGACCGGTTACGGCGTTCACAACCGTGGCACCGATACACACCGGAGCCAAGAAGATAGCCGCGAGCCAAGGACGGAAACCGATCACCAGCATCAAACCGGCGACGATTTCGGTACCCTTCACCAAGGCGAAGATGCCGGTGTTCCAAAGCACGGTCGTAAAGCCGATCATTTCGACCGGAACGCCCGCCCAACCGTGGGTAGCACCGTAAAAACCACCGGCGCCGCTCATAATAAAGAACAAACCGAGAATAACGCGTACCGCGGTCACGAGATACTTGTGGCGAGGATTGAATTTCATAGTGGGGCAATTTGTGCGACTAGATTAGTGGTTTGCGAGCAAGGCGGCAAGGCGATCATGACTTTCGTTCAAACCCTTCTCCATCCCGTACTGCAGCATGCCATCGCGGTCTTCGACCGACATGAAGGTCATGAGGGTTTTCATTTTTGTCTTGCCTCCGGCTTCTTCAAGCGTCATCTTTTCCATGATCACGTGGCCGCGCTCGGGCATCCCCTCCCATTCGAACGTCTGGATGACGCGCTCGGGCGAGAATTCGTGATACACGCCATGAAAAGCGTATTCGCCTTTTGGATCCTTTTGCACGAAGCGCCACATACCGCCTTCGCGGCCTTCGAGCTTGTCGATGATCGTCGTCAGTCCGGCAGGACCCCACCACAATGGAATCGCTTCGGCCGAAGTCATAGCTTTGAACACTTCCGCGCGCGGCGCGTCGAACTCTCGCTCAATCGTGATATAGGGTTTGCCGGCTTCGGTGGTAACTACGGTTTTACTCATAGAATTTATTTGGCTGTGCCAATGTAATCAGCGAGATGAACAAGCATAGCGGTCCAACCCTGGCGCTGCTGCTCTTCGCTGTGAATTTTCTCCAACGCGAGCGTAAGCACGATGCGCGTACGCTCTCCCAGATCCTCGAACACCACTGTCACCGGACGGCCATCGCCAATCGTGAAGACAATCTTTTCCGGTTCGACGATTTCGTCATACGTGCCCGCGAACGGAAAATCCGTTTTGCGATCCGGCGACTGAAAGCCGATGTCGAATTTTCCTCCGGCGCGCACATCTACCTTGGCATACGGCGTAGTCCAGCCTTCACCGGCCGTGAACCAATGCACGAGTTGCTCCGGATCGACCCACGCCTTCCATACGCGTTCGCGAGGAGCGCTGATGAATCGCTCGATGGTCGTCGTCTGCCACTGGGTGTTTTCCATAGTTATTTGGCGAGATATTTCTCAAGACGATTAAGCGTTTGATTCCCCCCTTCGACCGCACCGATTCCCTCTTGCTTCATGCGTTCTTCCGCATTCAGGAAGATATGGCGGAGCGTGAGCTTGGTTTTGCCTTCGCCTGCATCTTCGAACGTGACTTCCGCACTGAACTCTTTCAGATTGTGTTCGGGTGTGTCGTTATACGCGAGCAAGAGACGTTCCGGCTTTTGCACTTCCAGGTACTTGATGATGTTTTTGTATTCCGTGCCGTCCGGGCCCGTCATGATGGAGCGCCATTCACCGCCCGGTCGTACATCCATGTGTTGCGTGGTTGTCGTGAAACCGTCCGGTCCGAACCACTCCCCAATATGCGCCTGGTCGGTCCAGGCTTCGAATACCTTTTCGCGCGGCGCATCGATGATGCGCGTATTGATAAGTTCGTTGTCATTCATATTATTTCTGCTTGGCTAAATAGGCTTCAAGTCGGTCCAGACGATCCTCCCACATGACCCGATAGTGTTCGAGCTCCTTGCTCGCATCCTTGAGCGCGGCCGGCGCGAGCTGCACGTATTGCTGCTTTCCCTGACGGCGCTTGAGAATAAGCTTGGCCTTTTCCAGCACCACGAGATGCTTGGAAATGGCGGCGAAACTTAGGTCATAATGTTTGGCGATATCGCCGATAGACAGCTCTTTTTTCGCCACACGCTTAAGAATATCGCGGCGCGTAGGATCGGCGAGCGAGCTGAAGACGGAATTAAGCTGTAAGGCATGTTCAACCATACGGTTGAATGATAATCCATCAAAAAGGGGCCGTCAAGCCCCTTTTATTCTTATTCGTGGGTGTAGGTTTTTACGATCTGATCGAGCGCGGCATTGTAGACGCCGAGATCCACCGGCTTGCAGGTCGTTCCCGAAGAGACGACGAGTTGGCCGTGACAGGCCGGATCATCGAAGTTGTCGCCGACGGTGAGATGCTTGCTGAAGGTGAGCAAGACCACCGAACCGTTCAAGCCGCCGACATAATAATCCGTTTCGTAACGCTGGCCGGCGCCCGCGTCTTCATAACGCGTGACACAGAAGGTCGTATCCCCCACTTGAAGCTCGCCCTTGTTCTGGCGCGGATTGGCATCGCCCTGGTAGCAGCCTTCGAGCAACTTCGCGTCATTCGGCTTCAGGATGTTCACGCCCCAGGTCGGCGCATACGTGCCGATGGTCGGATACTGGAACGAAAACTTAAGCACGTTGTTCGAATAGGTTTTCCACGTGGCGTCGATGGTCGGCAATGGCGAAGCCGTGGACGAAGTCGTCGGCGTGGTCGTCGGATTGGACGGCGTGGCTGGATTCGACGGATTGGTAATCGTTCCGACCGGCTTGGTCGGTTCTTGCGGCTGCGAAGGCTGGGTCGGTTCGGCGGATGCACAACCGGCGCCGGCGAGCGCGATCAAGGCGAGCGTGGAGAGAAATAGGGAGCGACGGAGAGTAGGGGTCATAATACAAGGTTCGTACCATCCCGTGATACCATAGGCAAGTTATGAATCTTGATTTCCTGCCGCATAAGCAAATGGAAGTTTCGCAGATCGATAGCCAGGTATTCATCGGAACGAATGCTTGCTGCATGCATCATTTCAAGATGAATCTGCTCGATCGTGGCGTCACCTGCGACATCTCACTTGAAGGCGAAATGCTGGATCAACCGTTTGGCGTGGACTGTTTCTTGTGGCTACCGACGGCCGATCATACGGCTCCTTCCATGCACAACACGACGGTCGGGGTGGCCGCGCTCGACGAAATGCTCAAGCAAGGTCGCAAAGTCTATATCCATTGTAAAAATGGACATGGGCGGGCTCCGACGTTCTATGCGGCCTACCTCGTTTTGAAACGCGGCCTGGAGTGGAGCGCGGCCTGGGAAGCGATCCGCGCCTCGCGTCCGGAAGCACACCTGGATGCGCCTCAACAGGCGTTTTTGCAGGGTTTAAGGTAGAATGTGGGCACTATGCAAACCCTTCTCATGAAAACCGACGGCGAAATGAAGTCCGGTATGACGGACAAGGCACTTCTTATCGTCCGTTTGGCGGCCGGTTTTATCTTCGTCTTGCACGGGTACGGCAAATTGACTGGCAATCCGAGCCTCGAAATGTTCTCCGGCATGCTTGCTCACATGGGCGTTCCGGCTTCGATGTTCTTTGCCTGGGTGGTCGCGCTCGTCGAATTCCTCGGCGGTATCGGCCTCATCCTCGGCTTGTTCACGCGTCCGGCGGGTATCCTGCTCGCGATCGACATGCTGGTCGCCATGACCATGGCCAAGCATCTCGCGTTCCCGGCAGCTGATCCGGACCTCGCCTTGTTCGCCATTTCCGTCGCGCTCGCTCTTACCGGCGCCGGTCGCTGGTCGGTAGCAGCCATGATGATGAAGAAAAAGTAATCCGTTTTCCACGGAATACGCGAAGGGCTCCCACATGGGAGCCCTTTACATTTTAAGAAAAATCAGGTCAGATGCGCGCGCAAAGGAGGTGCGAACATGAGTGCTCTTTCCAAGAAGCCCGATCCTGCGGCCGAGGCCCAGGACGACCTGATCTACGGCCTCGATGTGCCCGACATGGGCGAAGCCATTGCCCATGTGCGCGAGCTCGACGGACTCGTCTACCGCCACAAGGTGGGGCTCGAGCTCACGACGAGCGTCGGCACACCGCAGGCGGTCGGAGCGCTGAAAGATGCGGCCAGCCGCGTCGAGATCATGCTCGACCTCAAGCTGAACGACATCCCGAACACGATGGCCGGCGCCATGAAGAGCGTCGCGAAGCTCGGCGTGTGGGGCGTGACGGTCATGGCCAGCAGCGGACCCGATTCGCTGAAGGCCGCGGTCGAACAGGCAGGCGACACGCGCATCATCGGCGTGACCGTGCTCACATCACTCGACGAGCCGAAGTGCAAGCGCGTCTACGGGGCGAACCCGCTCACGGCCACGCTCGCCCTGTGCGAGATGCTGGTCGAAGCGGGCGTCACCCACGTGGTGTGCTCGCCGCTCGAAGTGCATGCCATCATGGAACGCAAGTTCGGTCTCATCCCGATCACGCCCGGCATCGTCACCGAAACGGGCGGCGGCAAGGACCAGAAGCGCACCATGCTGCCGGAAGACGCCATCCGCGCGCAGAACTGCGGCGGACACATCGTCGTCAGCCGCGCGATCCGCGAGGCGACCGACAAGCGCGCGGCGGCCGTGAAGATCCTCGGCCGCATGGCCGCCGTCTACTATTGATCCCACTCGGGATCTTTTTTTATACGCGACCCACGTTTTTCAAAAAAGAATACAACCAAATCTTGCGCGGCAGATCAAAAGTCCCGATAAACGAAACGCGCTCGCTCCCCCATCCCAACTTGAAGCGCGTGATGCCTTCCCAGCGCGGACGGAAATCAAAGGCTTTGTCAGAAGCCGGATTACAGCCCCAAAAATCATAGGTCTTGAAGCCTTCGGCCTTCGCGGACTGGATCGCATTCCAATGCAGGATGAATGGCGCCATCAGATTGCGCGATTCGGAGGACGAAGCGCCATGCAAATAGGTAATCGTATCGCCGTATGTGATCTCCATATTTGCCGCCAGGATTTTTCCGCCGTGCTCGGCGAGACGCAAACGCGCCATTCCTCGCTCCGACAGAATTTTATATGTCTTACGCAGATACTCATCGCTCTGATGCAAGAATTGATCACGCGAAGATGTTTCATGCGACAGCTTGATGAAGGCTTCGAGATCTTCGAGCGTACCTTCGCGCACCGTCACGCCATGTTTCTCGGCGACACGGATGTTGTAGCGCGTTTTCTGATGCATCGCGGCCAATAATTCTTCTTCGGATTTCGTGAGATCGAGCAGAGCCGTGGTCGAAGGATTGTAAAAACGATGAGGCAAAAAAGATTTGGGCATTTTGAGTGCGCCATCCAACGGTTCAATGCGCAAAAATATCGCCTTCGGAAGATCCAACTCTTTCTGCAAAAATTCCATCAACTTTTTATCGATTTGACCGACCGGACCACGCGGCGCGAGCCAGTATCCGCCGACAATCGCACGCGGCTGATGCACGAGTTGAATGGCGGCCACGGTTTCATTTTTCTCGTGAATGAAAAAACGTTTCACCGCGCGGCCCATCGCGGATTGCAACTCGCCCCAGGCAAAGCTCTGGCAAAATTGCGCGTACGGCAAAGAGGAGACAAGGGCGTCCCACTCTTTTCCCGACGTAATTTCGACGAGATTCATGTTATTTGGCGAGCATTTTAAGCGCCTGCTTGATGCGTTCTCCCGGATCGTCGTGCTTCACGTGTTTGAGCACGTCTTTGGCCTGCTGCGTGGTATATCCAAGGCCGACAAGAGCGTCCAAGACATCCGAATCTTCGCCCGAAGAACCATCGGCTTCGACGAGCTGGCCTTTCAATTCCAAAATAATTTTCTGGGCGGTCTTTTTGCCCACGCCCGGTACTGAAGTGAGCGTCGCGAGATCGCCGCTCATAATGGCACGCTTCACATGATCCGCAGTGCCGACCGACATGATGGTCATGGCTGATTTTGGACCAACGCCGGAGATGGACAGCAAACCCTCGAACAAATCGAGATCGTCCATCGACTTGAAGCCAAACACATCTTCGGCGTCCTCGCGCACATGATGATGCGTATAAACGAAATATTCGCTCCCCTGTTTGGCATCGGAGACCAGGCTCGGCGAACAGCGTACGCGATACCCCAAACCACCGACTTCAATCAGCAGCCAGGTGGGGCCTTTTTCCAACACCGTCCCGCGCAGGGAGGCGATCATAGATTTTAGACGAAACTCACGCCACTCACGCTGTCACCGTCTTCTTTGAAGCGCATGAGGCGCACGCCCTGGGTGTCGCGGCCGAGTGAGGGCACGCTCTTGAACGGCGTACGGACAACAATACCGTGCTTCGAGATCATCACGAGGTCCTGTTCGTCATCCTTGGACGAGATGAAGGCGTTCACGACGCCACCCGTCTTCGCACCGACCTTGGCCGTGCGAATACCCGAGCCTCCGCGGCCCTGAACTTTGTATTCCGACATATTGGTGCGCTTACCCATGCCGTTTTCGGTGATGACGAACAGCTCGAGTTGGCCCTTGTCGGCCAATTTCGGATTGATGACATCCATACCGACCACGCGGTCGTTCTTTTTCTTGAGCTTGATACCGCGAACACCGGCAGCCGTGCGACCCATGGCGCGCACATCGTCCTCGCTAAAGCGGATGCTCTGGCCTTCGTAGGTCACCAGCGAAATATCATCCGAACCAGAAGACGGCTTCACATACACGAGCTCATCGCCGTCATGCAAATTGATGGCAATCAAACCCGAACGGCGCACATTGGCAAAATCTTCGAGCGCCGTCTTCTTGATCGTGCCTTGCGAGGTCACCATCACGAGATTTTTCGCGCCCTCGAGGAAGTCATCCGGAAGCGTGACCGAAATCTTCTCGCCCGGAGCCAGCTGTAAGAAGTTCACGATCGCCTGCCCCTTGCTGGTACGCGAAGCCTGCGGAATTTCATACGCCTGCAAGCGGAATACGCGGCCACGCGAGGTGAAGAACAAGATCTCGGCATGCGTGTTCGTGGTGAACATCATGCGCACCGAGTCTTCTTCCTTGGTTTCGAGACCGATAATGCCCTTGCCGCCACGGCCCTGGCTCTTGAAAGTATCCGGCGGCAAACGCTTGATGTAGCCGTCCTGGGTCAACATCACGAGCGTGTCTTCTTGCGGGACCAAGTCCTCCATCGAGAACTCCCCGACCGGACCGGCCACGATCTTGGTGCGACGATCATCGCCGAATTTTTCGCGGACGCTGTTAATTTCACCCTTGATGATGTTGAGAATCTTTTTGGCCGACGCGAGAATGCTTTCGAGTTCGTCGATCAGCTTCTTCTTTTCTTCCCATTCCTGCTCGACCTTCAAACGTTCGAGGTTGGCGAGCTGCTGCAAGCGCATGTCGAGAATGGCTTGCGACTGGATTTCGGACAATTTGAACTTGCCCATCAAATTGTTCTTGGCTTCGTCCTTGTCTTTCGACTTCTTGATGGTCGCGATGATCTCGTCGATCTTCAAGAGCGCGATGCGCAAACCCTCCAAAATATGGATGCGCTCCTTGGCACGGTCCAATTCGTACTGCGTGCGGCGGCGCACCACGGATTTGCGGTGCGTAATGAATTCCGTCAGCAAATCCTTCAGGGTCAGGATGCGCGGCTGGATGCCGTCCACGAGACACAAGGAGTTCACGTGGAAGGTTTCCTGCAACTGCGTCATCTTGAACAACTGGTTCAGGACTTTTTTCGGGTAGGCGTCTTTCTTCAGTTCAACCACGATGCGGATACCGTCTTTGTTGGATTCGTCACGCAAATCCTTGATGCCTTCGATCTTTTTTTCCGTCACGAGCTCGGCCATCTTCTCGATGAGTTGCGACTTGTTCACCTGATACGGCAATTCTTCGACGATGATCCGGAAGGCTCCGGATTTTTCTTCGACGATTTCGGTTTTGGCCCGCATCACGATGCCGCCGCGACCCGTGGCGTAGGCCTGTTTGATTTCGGCCTTGTCGTAAATGATGCCACCCGTCGGGAAGTCCGGTCCGGGAATAATCTTCACGAGATCGTCGATCGAAATATCTTCGTCTTCGATGATGGCATCGATGCCGTTACACACTTCCGTCAGGTTGTGCGGCGGAATGTTGGTCGCCATACCGACGGCAATACCGACCGTACCGTTCAACAGCAGGTTCGGAATCTTGGACGGTAAGACTTTCGGTTCATCATGCGAGCCGTCGTAGTTCGGGCGGAAATCGACCGTGTCCTTGTCGATATCAAACAGCAATTCTTCCGCGATACTCGAGAGTTTGGCCTCGGTATAGCGATAGGCGGCGGCGCCGTCGCCATCCACGGAACCGAAGTTTCCCTGGCCGCGCACGAGCGGATAGCGCATCGAGAAATCCTGAGCCATACGCACCATGGCGTCGTACACGGACGCATCACCGTGCGGGTGATATTTACCAAGAACTTCACCGACGATGGTGGCCGATTTGCGGAATTTCGCGTTGGCACGTAGACCGATGCTCCACATCGCGTACAAAATGCGGCGATGTACGGGCTTGAGTCCGTCGCGGACGTCAGGCAGCGCGCGATCGACGATCACGCTCATCGCGTAATCGAGAAACGCGACCTGCATTTCGTCGACGAGGGCTGTCGGCTTCACGTTCGTCGGCAGGAGGGGCATGTTTTGCTGTTCGGAGGCCATACAATATTATTTCTGGAAAATTTGGGCGGAATTCGCGATCGCGGTGACGGTCGGATCGGGGTGAACCGGAGCAAACAAGGTGCGACCCGTGGTAAGTGCCCAACCGGCCACGACCACCATCGCGCAAATCACGATACCGATGTACATGGCCGTGCGCGAACCGTGTCCGTGCGAAGCGCGGTTGGCTGCATAGCTCTCGATCAGAGCCTGCTTTTGCTGCTCCGGAGAGAGCGTGGCCGTCTCGGCGTTCACGCGGCGACGGCGAAGGGGCGTAGTGCGTGGCATATAGGGTTAAGCGCGTTCGAGAACGGTGACTACCAGGTCTTCGACGGGTAAATCTTTCTTGCTGATCTTGAGCTTGTTGGCGTCCGCGCGCTTGCAGACCATCTGCTTGCAGAAAGCGTCGGCCGTACCGAGTTCATGCTTGAGACCTTCCGTGTGATACGCAAGCGGCACTACCATGCGCGGCTCAATTACTTTGATCATATCGACCGCCTGTTTGGCAGTGATGAGATCTCCCCCACCGACCGGGATGAGCAGGATGTCGATGTTGCCGAGCTTCGCCACTTCTTCGTCCGTGAGCGAGCGCTTGAGGTTACCGAGAAAACCGATGCTCATGCCTTCGATTTCAAAACGGTACATGATGTGATGCGGATGTTGTTCGTCGGCCGTCTTTACGGAAATGGCGTAGGCGAACAACCCGTTCACTTCGTATTCGCCCGGATCATTGATCACGAACGGATCATTCTCGAAGGCATCCATCGGGAATTGTTTGGCATCCTGATGGGTGAGCGCGACGACGTCGGGCTTGAGCGTGCGCGGAAAGCGCAAACCGGTTTCGGAACCGTACGGATCCGTCACCAAAACCGCCTCTTTGTCGCCATGGGTCGCTTCGATGCGGACGCAGGACATGCCATGCCAGAAAATTTGCATATTTGAGCCGTAAAATCAGGGTCTTTCAATACGTCTATTTTACTCTTTTCCGTAGAAGAAACAAGGGGAAATCAAGGGTCCTACCGGCCCCTCAAGGTGCACCCGACAATCGCGATTGCGAGTGCGTCGGCGGCGTCGTCGGGCTTAGGAATTTCCTTCAATTTGAGGAGACGCATCACCATGTCTTGGACCTGCTTTTTGTCGGCATTTCCTTGGCCCGTGGTGCCGGATTTCACCTGGTTGGGCGTCGGTTCGACGAGCCGCAAACCCGCATCGGCCACGACCAAAGCCGCCACTCCCCTGGCCATACTGACTTTCATGGCAGTCGTCACATTTTTCTGGAAGAAGAGCTGTTCCATCGAAACCGCATCGGGAGTGTGCGTTTTGATGAGCTCGCGCAAACCATCGCGCACATCCTGCAAACGTTTTTCAAAAGCGTCTTTGGATGACGTCTGAATACAACCGCAAGCCACGTACAAAAGCTTGCCGCCATTGTCTTCGACAACTCCCCAACCGGTACGGTCAAAGCCAGGATCAATACCCAATACGCGCATGGCCAAAGCGTAGCATAAGGATTGACTTTTCCGCGCTTTCTGCTAAGAACGGCGCTAGGAGGTGTCCTTTGATCTTCATCGAACGTGTGAACCCCATGGTCCAACTGGGTGGAATCCATTTGGACGTCAGCTTGCTGCTCAAGCAGTTGTCGCCGAATGCGGAGCCCCTCAAGATCGACCGCTTCCTGCAGGTCTGTCTGCAGCAGAGCGTGTTCGTGGCTCGCGACGACGAGCGCCTGAACCATCCGGTCGTCGGCATGGCCACGCTCGTCACCATCGAGCAGTTGGTCGGCATGCGCGGCCGCGTCGAAGACGTGATCGTCGACAAGGAGTACCGCGGCCGGGGTATCGCACCCGAGCTGATGGGCGTCCTGCACGAGCATGCCAAGAAGCTCGGTGTCACCAAGCTCGCGCTCACCAGCCGTCCCGAGCGCGAAGCCGCGAACGAGCTGTATCTCAAGCTCGGCTACACGCGCGTCGAGACCAACGTCTACATCATCGATCTCTCGAAGAGCTGAACGCTCTTCTTTTCATATACAAAACACCCGCCGAGTGGCGGGTGTTTTTGATTAGGCTTCCGCTTCGGCTTTGGCCTTGGCGTCGTCCTTCTCCTTCTGTTCGCGCTGTTCTTCGCGTTCCTTGATCTTCGGACCTTCTTCCGTCTGCGGCGCATTGTGG
>Ga0105239_10002604_pt1 | contig 22834 bp, 17 predicted proteins | sample KBSC44metaG_FD_92761 | JGI IMG/M metagenome (GOLD analysis project Ga0105239, IMG submission 92761) | Corn rhizosphere microbial communities from Kellogg Biological Station, Michigan, USA - KBS C4-4 metaG | ecosystem: Host-associated > Plants > Roots > Rhizosphere > Soil | place: Michigan, USA... | reverse complement strand
TGCCCGGCTTTTTATCTGTTTGGGTTAAGTTTGATTTGCCACGTATAGAATCGCCTGCGTACTCGGCCGTGCTCCATAACAACGAGGCATTTACCATCAAAGCCAGCACAGTTGCCCCGGCAATATAGCCCAAGGATTTAAAAAAGGGTTTAGTCTCTTTGGTTCTTACAGCATGATAAAGTTCTATCCCAAACATTATCAACAATGCTATAAGCAGGTAATAGGTCATTTGGATGTGGTTCGCTTTTATTTCGATGGCAAGGAACAGCGCCAGTAACGATGCCCCCAACACGTGCTTGCCGCGCAGTACCAGTAGTATGGAGGCTATTATAGGTGCGAAAAGGGCTATAGCAAACTCCTGGTTGGCATGCCCTGCAGCAATGTAAATGATGTTGTACGATGAAAAGGTAAACGCCAGTGCCCCCGCAGCCGCCAGCCAGGGATTCAGCTTTAAAACATTAAACAAAAAGTATGAGCCAAACAGCAGTAAGAAAACAATATAAATAGGCGAAGGGAAAGCCGTATCCAAAAAATTAACGATATATGTGGCTATACTTCCCGAGTAAGGCGCCCATATTTGAAACACCGGCATACCGCCCAGTATTTGGTTGGTCCATAAAATGGTGGTGCCTTTGTCCCTGTAGTCGTTTATTTCCTTTTGGGTCGATTGGGCTCGCGTAACATCGTTTTGCCCCAGAGATTTACCCTGGAAAGCAGGGGTAAAAAACAAAAAGCTGATAATCAAAAATGCGGCAGCAACTATAAAGTGAACCCCGTTTCGCCTGAACCAAATACCCATCTGTATTTTCATTAAAGGTTTAAAGGTTCCAAAAATAGAAATTAACGGGAGATAGCTAGCATTAGGCGTTGATTTATAGAACGAAAACAATACAGTACAAAACAACCGCGGAGACGCGGAGTGAAAACGCAGAGATCACAAAGGAAAAATATCGAATTGAAAGACTCAGTGTCCCCTGTGCCCTCTTTGTACCCCTGTGATTAAATTAACCACGCGCTTTTTAAATAATATTACTGATATATAAACAATACCGCCGCAAGTATCACCAAAACAATCATACTGGAAACATAGGCGATAATATCAACCTTGCTGTAAACTTCAAGGTTTTTGCGCAGCGAGAAGAAATTATAAACTGCCAGCAACCCTATAACCACCCAAAAAAACCAGTTGATATGGTGATGGTCCCAAAACAAGGTTTCACCCAACGACACCACAACAAAGTTGACGATAATCAAAATTATCGACTCCGGCGTATTGTTATGTTGTTTGCGGCGTTTAAATACTTCTTCGGGTATTAACATGGTTACTTAATTTCTTCGTAGTCGATAAAGTCGCCCTCAGAGTCAGGCACTTTAGCTTTGTGGGTTTCGGGAATATAATCAACCTTAATCTTGGCTTCAGGTTGTTTTTGGCTGCTGTAATTGCGCTGCTGGTTCTGGTGTTGTTCCTGCGCCTTATTTACCACACTTTGAAACAGCATCGGCAGTAAAAAACGTACCAGTGCTTTAATTATATATAAAACTACTATAACAAGTAGCAAAAAATCTAATAACCTTATCATCTTAAAAAATTTAAGCCCACAAATATAATATTATAACGGCAAATTTGTTTGCATATGATTTTGTGTCGGTTTTTGACAATTGATTGATGGAGTTTGTTACAGAGGGATATGCGAATATGACATTGTGCGGATTTTGTTGAGGCTTTATCTAATTTAACGAGAATTGCAGCTCGCCCTCTTTACGCGAAGAGAGGGCCGACGAGCGAAGTCCCGGATGTCCGGGATCGGGGTGAGTCCACACGCCATGCATTTGCGTCAATAGTTCAGTGCTCTCCACGCCTCCCCCCGGCCGCTGTGGTTAAATTTTCTATCAAAAGGAATCCTCCTTCCCCCATACTTAATTTTTACTAAATTTGACACCTCAACAACCAGCTCCACTATGCAACAATCAGGCATCAGCGATAATGTTAAAACCGCGTACGATGAATTTTACGAAAAACACGACGAGGCCTGGCGCATGCTTGGTGCCAAATACAAGGCGCAGCATATTATCGACGTTTGCCGCGGCCGCGATTTCCGTAAAGTGCTGGAAGTTGGCGCGGGCGATGGCAGTATTTTAAAACTACTGGCCGACGCTGATTTTGCGCCCGAATACCACGCCGTTGAAATATCTGAAAGTGGTGTGGAACACATCAAAACCCGGGATATCAAAAATTTAAAATCGGTTGCGTTATTTGATGGTTACAAGCTACCATTCGATGATAACAGTTTTGATCTGATCATCCTGTCGCACGTACTGGAACACGTGGAGCACGAGCGAGTGCTGCTGCGTGAATTAAAACGCGTTGCCCGCCATTATGTAATAGAAGTACCGCTTGATTACCGCACCGGGGTCGATAAGCGTATCAAACATTTTTTAGCATACGGACACATTAACGTATACACCCCAACCTCGCTGCGTTACCTCTTAAACACGGAAGGTTTTGAGGTTGAGGATGATTTAACCTCGCTTATTGAACCCGAGGTTACGAAGTTTAATACCTACATAAATCAAAAAAAATCAAAGAGTATTATTACGGATTTAAAGATTGCTGCAGAGTATACCGTGAAGAACAGCCTCGGAAAAATCTTCGGAAAAAAAATTGATGAACAATTAGCCAACGCTTATACCGTTCTTTGTAAAAAAGCCGATAAACACCTCGAAATATTCTAGTAGCTGCCAATGCAAAACCTTGCCCCGATTGCCCTTTTCGTTTACAACCGGCCTGAGCACACGCGCCGCACTATCAGTTATTTGCAAAAGAATTTACTGGCCGACGAGTCGCGCCTGTTTATATTTTCGGATGCGCCAAAAACTGATGATGACAAGGCAAAAGTGGAACAAGTGCGGAATTTTATAAAAGATGTGTCCGGCTTTAAATCGGTTAAAATTATAGAGCGCAAGGAGAACCTGGGCCTGGCTAATTCCATCATCAGCGGGGTTACGCAACTGGTGGCCGAGTATGGTAAAATTATTGTTTTTGAAGATGATTTGCTGTCGTCGCCCCACACATTGGAGTATTTTAACGAAGGGTTAAACCGCTACGCCAAAGAGGAAAAGGTGATGCACATTGGCGCTTACATGTACGAACTGGCCGACAAAAAGCTACCTGAGACCTTCTTTTGGCGCGCTGCAACCAGCTGGGGCTGGGCAACCTGGGGCCGCGCATGGAACCATTTCGAAGATGATGTGGATGTGCTGCTCAACCAGTTCGACAAACAAAAAACCGACCAGTTCTCCATCAACGGCACCATGAACTTCTGGAAACAGTTAACGGGTTTCAAAGCCGGTAAAAATAATTCATGGGCCATCCGCTGGTACGCTTCGATTTTTTTAAAAGGCGGACTGACGCTAAACCCATCCACATCACTCATCCAAAACATCGGTAACGATGGCAGCGGCACTCACTCCAACAAAGAGGACATGTACCAGGTACGCATAGGCAGGGCCGCCATCAAACAGTTCCCCACTGAGATAAAGGAAAACTCGCAAGCTTATGCTGCTATCAAAAACTTCCTGAAAAACCGCAAAGGCACATTACTACAACGCGGAGTTCGGTTTGTAGCGCAGTTAAGGGTGAAGTATTTGGTGAAGAAGTAAGAAACCAACCGCTCTACACCACTTCATTGCGGGGGGGCTTACCCCTTCAACCCTTCCACCTCTTTCAAACTCTTCGGTAAATATTTACCTAAAAGCTGGCTGCCTGTATCCGTAATCAAAAAGTTATCCTCAATCCTTATCCCGCCGAAATCGCGGTAAGTATTCAATACATCGTAATTAATAAAATCGGCGTATTTGTTTTCGGCTTGCCAGCGGTCAATCAATTCAGGAATAATGTAAATACCCGGCTCAACGGTCAACACAAAACCAGCTTCCAACTCACGACCCAAACGCAATGATTTCAACCCGAAAATAGATGTTTCCTTTTTCAGCGTGTCGGTGTAGCCCACATACTGTTCGCCCAAGTCCTCCATATCATGTGTATCCATCCCCAGCATGTGGCCCAATCCGCATTGAAAAAACATAGTATGCGCACCGGCCTCAACAGCTTCAGCGGCGTCGCCTTTCATAATCCCGGCCTGGGTTAGGCCCTCAACCAATTTCTGACAGGCAGCCAGGTGAATATCCTTATAACGTATACCCGGTTTCAGCATACTGATGGCATGGTTCATGGAATTCAGCACTACCTCATACAATTCAGCCTGCCTGGTAGTAAAAGTTTTACCTACAGGGAAAGTGCGGGTTAAGTCGCCGCCGTAGTGCATTGCGTTTTCAGCACCGATATCACTTAATACCATACGGCCTTCCTGAAGGGTATTGCCGTAATAGTGCGTGTGCAGAGTTTGCCCGTAAGTGGTAATAATGGCGCCGTAACCAAGTCGACCGTTGTTTGCAATGGCTACCTCGTTTGCTTTGCCTACCAGTTCGTATTCTTTAATACCGGGGCGGGTATGTTTGATAACCGCCAGCTGCATATCAATGCTGATATCCACCGCCTTTTCAAGTTCGGCAACCTCCAGCGGCGTCTTTATCACCCGCTGACCAATAACCGCTCTAATCAGTTTTACCGAGACATATTTGGCTATATCGCCCAGACTGGTATTTAGCCATGCTGCCAGTTTAATTTTATTCTCGGGGCGATATGGCGGCAAAATATGCACAGGTCGGCCCGCAGCTATCGCTTTATGAATATGATGTGTGATCTGGTCGTACGGTTTGGTTTCAGTAACACCAACCATAGCTGCCATTTCGCTAACGGTAGGCAGGGTGCCTGTCCAAACAATATCATCAATCGTCAGCTCGTTGCCGAAGATTACTTCCTCGCCGGTATCCGTATCAATAATGGCCGCCAACCCGTGGGTATCCAGCCCGAAATAATATAAAAACGTGCTATCCTGGCGGAAAAGATAGGTGTTATCCTTATAGTTCATGCTGCTGTCTTCGTTGCCCATCAGCACAATAAGGCCATCATTAGTTATATTTTGTTTTAAAACCTGCCTGCGGCCGGTGTAAACCTGTTTGTCAAAAAGGTGGAGATTCATGGACCTGGATTAATGGATTTTTTGGATTTATTAGATGCAGGGCAAATTTATAAAAAATCTGCTCCGTTTCTGCAGGGTCTCGCAACGCGAACGCTGCGGCGGATCGACATTTCAGAACCAATAAACCCCGTACATTCTGCGCTCCAAATTATTGCACACCATCGCAGGGTCGTCTTTGACAAACCCTGCGAAGACAGAAGGCGACAGGCATCAAGAAAATCCTCAAATCAGGAAAATCAAGATTCAGACAAGAATCAGCGAAATCGACGTAATCACCCTAAATCAACGGTTCAAATCCTTCATTATCTCGTCAATCGCCCTATCCAATTGTGGGTCCTTCCCTTCCAGCCTGTCTGTAAAACCATTTTTCACATAAATATCCGGCGCTACGCCGTTTTTCTCAATGTCCTTGCCATCCAGGGTAAAGCAACCCCAGGCCGGTATGCGGTAAAACGAGCCGTCGACCAGGCCTTTGCCGCTGGTAAATATTATCCAGCGATAGGTTTCTGTGCCGATGATTTTACCCAGCCCCAATGTCTTAAAACCTTGCGCCGTCATTTCGCCGTCGCTAAGGGTTTGCTCGTTTACCAGCAGGATTATCGGTTTGGCTGCCGGCGCAAAATTCGGCTGCGGACTTTTCTTGCCGCCCCTGTACTGCCATTGCAGGTAGGGTTTCTGCGATAAAAACCGCAGCACCGCATCGTGCACATTGCCACCTGTATTGTAACGCAAATCCAATATCAATGCATCTTTTTTGTAGGCGTCATCAACCATATCCTCTAAAAACGTTTCCAGCGCGCCACCGCCCATGTCCTTCATGTAGGCGTAGGCAATCCTGTTTTTGCTTTTTTCGGTCACCACGGCGCGGTTATGGTCTATCCAGTCGTCGTACAAATCGCCGTCCAGGGCGCCTCTGCTTTCTGGATGTATTTTGGCCGATACTTCTTTGCCATCACGCTCAAAAGTGAGCTCTACTTCCTTATCCATCGATGGCTTGGTGAAATAATAATTTCGGTCCTGCCTTTCATCAACCGGCTGGCCATTTACGGCTTTCAGCCTGTCGCCTGGTTTCACATCGATACCGGCTTTGTCTGCACTGCTATTTTTCAATACGGTCGAAACTTTGTACGGTTCCTCGTTATCAAACATTATCCCGGTTTCCATAGTGGCGTAGGTAAGCGTTTTGCGCTCCTCGCTGCCGTTGGAGTAAAAGCCCTGGTGCGATGAGTTGAGCTCGCCCAGCATATCGTTCAGCAGCGTGCGCAGGTCGCTGCGGTTATTTACAAAGGGCAGGTAAACGGCGTAACGGTCGTGCATTTTCTTCCAGTCGGTGCCATGGAACTCGCCGTCATAATAATTTTCCTCCAACCCGGCCCAGGCCTCGTCATACATCTGCCTGAACTCGCCATCAAGGTTGCGCTCGAATTTAAAATCTATCTCAACTTTTTCCAGTTTGTTACCGTCGATATTTACAGTATAAATATTTCCTTTGGCCAGCGCATAATATTTATCACCGCTTTGCACTATATCAAAGCCGGCGCCGTCTTCACCACCAACTTTTTCGGTTTTATTATCTTCAAACGGCTGTATAGTTGTGCGGTAAATGGCCCAGTTGCCTTCCGAATGGTTCGACGCATAGTAAACAAGCGTTTTATCCCCCTTCTGGATTACGTAAGGTGAGCGCTGCACGCCAAACCCCGGACTCACCTGCTCCAGCCGTTTCATAATATCATCAGTGTTAATGATAATATCTACCGGTGGTTTAGGTGCGGGTTGCTCCGACAGCGGTTTCTTTTTGGCGGAGGCCGTTTTGTCCTTATCCTTATCTTTTTTGTTGGCCGTACTATCTTTTTTCTCTTCCTTAAACAAGTCTTTTAACTTGTCCAGGCGAAAAGCTTCATCAAATTTTTGCAGCGGCATGCGGTAAACATGGATGTCGCCACCACCTGATGGGTATAAGGGTGTAGTACGCGCCGAAGTAAAATAAATGTACTTACCATCAGGCGACCAAAACGGCTCTGCTTCTGTAACTCCGCTGTTGGTAAGGTTCATGGTTTTGCCCGATTTTACGCCATAAATCAAAATATCCTGCTCAAAATTCCGGAAGGCCGTGTACACCACATATTCTCCATTTGACGATAAAAAGGGCGACGAATTTTGAAAGCCCCAAATTTCGTCGGTGGCAATGGTTTTGCTTTCCATTGTTTTCAGGTCTATCAGCCTTACCTCGTTCCGGCCGCTCAGGTAAACACCTTTGGTATGTTCCTTATTTACGGTGAGCAGCCTGTTATTTTGTTTATCGGTGGTTATTTGTTTTTCCGGCGATGGCTTGTCAGCAGCTATGGTGTACCAGTTGGTATAGCCGCCCAAAGTTTGCGCAAACAGCAATGATTTATTATCAGGCAGCCATTTAACCTCGGTAACCCGCTCGGCGTTACCACGTTCTATCTTCTTTACGTATTTGCCTTCAATGTCGCTTACAAAAAGCTCACCGCGGCTCACAAAGGCCAGTTTTTTACCATCAACAGAAACGTCTACTGCCTCAATTTTGCCCTTTACGTTAAACTCCTGCTGCTTGGTAAGCACATCATTGCGGGATAGTGAGAGGCTCACTTTCTGGCTTTGTTTCGATGCCACATCGTACACAAAAAGCTGGTAGTCCTTTTCAAATACCACCTTTTCGCCATTGGCACTAACCACCGGATGTTTTATGGATGAAGGGAACTGGGTTAGCGCAGTTTTTTTTCCGTTGATGAAGGTATACAGGTTATACTCCCCGTTGCCCTCGTCCGATACGAAATAGACATTACCTTTTTGATCTATTGATGTCCAGAAATCTTTACCGGTCCAGTCGGTATATTGTTTGTAGGCTTTTGTTTTAGGGTTGTACGATTGTATATCCGGGTTATAGGCGCCTTTGTAATGCTTGCGGGTCGGGAAAATATAGCTTTCCCAGGTATCGCTAAAAAATAGCTCGCCGGTTTGCGGATGCTCCACTACGCCATGTATATCGTTAAAAAAGTTACCAAAAAGGCGTGTCGGCGTGCCGCCCGTTAGCGCCACTTTATATTCACTGAAGGTATTGTAGCGATTGGAAGTAAAATATATCGATTTCGAATCCCATGTCCACGAATCCACCTCATCCCCTGCGCTGCTAAAAGTAAGCTGCTTAATATCCCCACCGGCCAAAGGCATCACGTACACATCATAGTTGCCAAACTGGTTCGACGAAAATGCCAGCCATTTACCATCCGGCGATACACGCGGCATCACCTCCTCGCCCTGCATGGCGGTTATGCGTGCTGCACTGCCGTTATTTAAATCGGCCCGCCAAAGGTCTCCCTCGTAACTGAAGATCACCGTTTTCCCATCGGGCGTCAGGGTTGGATAAGATGTAAAATAAACATCGGCACTTTGCGCATGGGCAAAGTTTTGTAGCGTTAAAAATGATAAAAGGAGCAGGTAGATTTTTTTCATATGCGATAAATTATGTAAGTCAGGTACAGTTTTATTCATGCAGAGAGGCAATACTTTGCGTCTCCGAAATTTTGGTTAAAGTACTATTTTACAGGATTTAAAACAAGATAGGATGGGGGAATTGTTTAATTGAGCAGCTTTTCAACCTCGATAATCGTCTTCACACAGGGCGGTGCCCTGTGCTGGCGGATTTATCCCCTCCGGGGAATGAAGATTTGCCTTATATTGAATGTCACTGACCTTGAAAGGGCCAAACCTGCCAACGCATGGCACGGCCCTGCGATAGGACCCAAATTACCTCACCGCCTTCAACACAATATAAGGCGACAACGCCTTACTCTCCACAGGTATAATCTTCGTAAATACCTTCCCTGCAACCCAAATGGCTTTTACCAACGCCTTGGTTAACCCGGTCCGTTCCGATTTATTTTCCAGCCATACAGTAAAACGACCATGGTAGTAAGCCTCAATTTCTTTTAGTCCAAGTTGTCTACAACTATCAGTAAGCAATTGCAGATCCATGCTGTTAATGTTGTGCTTGTCGTAATTTTCCTTGTCAAAATTGCGCTGTACCCAGCCGTTAACGCTTTTAAAATTCGGCAAGGTAATAAACAACACGCCGCCCGGTTTTAAAAATTGCAGGTGGGTTTCAATAATGGCTTTAGTGTCATGAAAATGCTCAATCAACCCAAACGAAAGCACCATATCATAAAGCTTTTCAGGCTTATAATTAAACAGGTCGGCTTCAATGATATTGATGTCCCCCGGCTTTAGCCCGTTTTTTTCGAGCAGTTGATTTATCAGGTCCTGGTGAATGTAGTAGTCAAACAGCGTAGTGTCCAGGTGTTCATACTTTTTTAGGTATGTAGCATAGTAACCGGGGAAACCGCCCAGTTCAATGGCGTTTTTTACATTTTTTTCGGCGATAAGCTTCGCCAGTATGTTGCCGAAAACATAATTAGGTTTTATAAAAAATATCAGCCCTTTTCTTGATTCCCAAAAGGATTTCCAAAATGAGCGGTCGGTTAAATTTTGTTCCATTAAAACGTTAGTTCGTTATATTTTTAGTCCCCCCAACCGTCATGCCGAACTTGTTTCGGCACCTCACACGACAGGTCGCCGGCCTGCTGGTCACTTTGCAAATGGGGTGCTGAAACAAGTTCAGCATGACGTGTCTTTATTTTTATTTATCCTTCTTCTCCAACACCCGCGCCGGGTTCCCAACCACTGTGCAATCACCCGGTACATCTTTTATTACTACCGACCCCGCTCCTATTATTACATTATCTCCTATACTAACATCGCCGATTATACAAACATTGGCCCCGATATCTACATTATTCCCAATCCGCGGACAAGCGCTAAACGTACCGTCCGCCAGTTTTTTGTGTCCGATGGTCGTGCTGTTACGCAATACGCAATTATTACCAATGATGGTGCCTTTATTAACTACCAATGCCTGCCCGTGGTAAAGCGATAATCCCTTGCCAATGGTTGTTTTGCGTGGCAATTCAATACCCAATACCCACTCCACCCAAAAGCGATAAAGCATAAAGTACGGGAAAAAGATAATTTTGGTGACGAGGTAGCGGTTAAAAACCATCATCAGCCTGAAAGAAAATAAAACCGATTGTGCTTTAAAATTCTGCCGGTTGGCGCTCCAATCCTGGAATAAATAAGCAAAAAAGTTCATTTTATAATTTTCAGATTGTTTATAACAATGCTTCTAATAACCCCTGTTCGTCAAATCCTCTCATTTGACGAGTATTTGGTGAGGCCTTAACGCCCAAAAGTAAAGTTTTCATTTTAGAATTGTTATAATTGCTGCGATAATTAGCGCCACTGAATGAAGGTAACCTTAATAAACACATCTGATGCCGGCGGTGGTGCGCCTGCTGCCTGCATGCGCCTGTTAAAAGCGCTGGAATTACAGCAGGTTGATGCCATGCTTGAGGTGCAGGAAAAAAAAACCGCCGAACCACTTGTCGAGAGCATTGCCAATGATTTTTGGAGCCGGCTAAAAACAAATTTCAATTTTTATTATGAACGCCTGCCTTTCATCTGGTTTAAGGCAAAGGACAAATCGGTACGGTTTGCATTTTCGACAGCTGATGTGGGTACGGATATCACCGATCAGCCGGATATTTTAAGCGCCGATGTTTTTCACCTGCACTGGACAAACAGCGGCTTCCTCTCCATTAAAAACCTTAAGCAACTGTTCTTAACCGGCAAACCCGTGGTATGGACGCTGCATGATATGTGGGCTTTTACCGGCGGCTGTCACTACTCCGGCGAATGCGACCACTTTAAACGCGAATGCGGCAATTGCTGGATGCTTCGCAAACCACATAGCGAAGACTTGTCATACCGTGGATTTTTCCGCAAAAAATATATGCTTAAGGCGGCTAAAAATGTTGTGTTTGTAACCTGCAGCCATTGGCTCGCCGATGTTGCCCGCACCAGTGCATTATTAAAAGGCTTCCGCATTGAAACCATACCCAACCCGATTGATACCGAAATATTTTCGCCAAAAGATAACGACACCACGAGGGCAAAGCTAAATATCGGCCAAAACTCAAAAGTGATACTGTTTGGCGCGGCCAATATTTTGGACCGGCGCAAAGGCATTAACTACCTGGTTGAGGCGCTAAGCATCCTTAAAAACAATTACGCCGGCGAAGTTGAGATCGTGATATTCGGCAAAAACAAAGAGTTTAATACCGGTACGCTGCCATTTAAAGTGCACGAAGTCGGGATAGTTACCTCACAAACCGAGCTGGCAGCCCTTTACAGCCTTGCTGACGTGTTTGTTTCACCTGCCCTGGAAGACAACCTGCCTAATACGGTTATGGAAGCCCTGGCCTGCGCAACGCCCGTAGTGGCTTTCAACACCGGGGGCATACCCGATATGGTCGACCATTTTAACAATGGCTACCTGGCCGAATATAAATCAGCTGATGATTTTGCTACCGGTATGCGCTTTGTTTTAAATGCAGGCAAATCGGGTAAACTGGCAGCCAACGCCCGCAAAAAGGTGCTGGATAATTTCAGTAACGAGAAGGTAGCCCAGCAATACATGGCCGTTTATCAATCGATGTTAAAATAATGTCCTTCAATCCCACACTTTCGGTTATCACCATAGTTTACAACAACGTAAGGGATATTGAGCGCACCATGTTTTCGGTGCTAAATCAAACCTATCCCAACATCGAATATATAATTGTCGACGGCAAATCAACGGATGGCACTTTGCAAATTATTGAACGGTACAAAACCCGCATTGCAAAACTCATCAGCGAAAAGGACGAGGGTATTTATGATGCCATGAACAAAGGCCTTGCCGCAGCCACCGGCGACTACGTGATATTCATGAACTCGGGCGACGAATTTTATAAAACCGATACCGTAGAGAAAGTATTTGAAACTGCACCCGATGCTGATATCTATTACGGCGAAACGGAAATGATAAACGATGCCGGCGAAAGCCTGGGACAGCGCCGTCACAAAGCGCCCACCCAATTTACCTGGCGCGATTTTAAATTTGGCATGAGCATCAGCCACCAGGCCATCTACATCCGCCGCTCGCTCACCGAACCCTACAACCGCAAATACAAGCTCAGCGCCGACATCGACTGGATTATCCGCGCAGCAAAGAAAGCAAAAATCATAGTTAACGCCAACCGTTATGTGGCCAAATACCTGGTGGGCGGTATGTCAAAAGCCAAACACCGCCAAAGCCTGCAGGAACGATATAATATCATGAAGGAATACTATGGCCTCGTTCCTACCGTTTTAAATCACCTTGTAATTGCTGTTAACCTGGCCTGGTATTGGCTGAGGCACAAAAGGACTAATGATTGAGCCTTAGTTGGGAGGTTATAAGGGTATTGCTAAGCACTTCTTAAAAACATAACAAATCCTTCAATGACTTCATTTGAGATTGACAGGCAAACAATCAACGACCTGGGAATTTTCACCGAAGACGGTAACGCATTATCCGTTTTTTCTCTTTTCAATGAGGTTAAAACTATCGGCGGTAAAAAACAATTGCTCCAACTGATTGAAACCCCTTCATCTGATATTAAAATTCTCGTCTCGCGCCGCAATTGTTCCCAATATTTTTATGACAATCCCCTAACTCTTAATGTTAACGGCAAAGACCTTGATTTTATCGAGCATTATCTATCCTTTGACGCGAAGGTCCTAAATACCAATTATATTGATAATTCTTTAAAAAGTCTGCGCTATACATTTCATTCAAACAATAACCACTACGTTATAACAAAGGGTATCAACGATACCTTGGCCCTGCTTCGGACTGTTTGGGTAATTTATAACGGGCTGTCCGGAAAAAAATGTCCGGTGCATATAAACAACCTGTTAAAAGTTTTAGAGGATCTTTTTTTAAAGAAACCATTTGACAAAATAATTTCTTCAGATCCCGGTACAGTCCTCAATTATTTCCAGGTAGCCTATTATGATAAACTGTTCAGAAAAGAGGAGCTGTATACATTAAAAGGCTTGATCAACATTATTTATGAATTAGATGTATACATAGCAGTAGCAAAAGCAGCAGATATCCACGGCTTTTGTTTCCCTGAGTATAGCACAGACAGGAGAAGTTATGTCGCTATAACTGGTCTTTATCACCCGGGTATTAAAAACGCGGTTACAAATAACGTTACAATAGATGAAGAAAAGAATCTTGTTTTTTAACCGGGGCAAACATGGCCGGTAAATCATCTTATTTAAAGGCTTTGGGGCTGGCGGTATACCTGGCTCACATAGGTTTCCCGGTACCTGCAGCAAGCATGCAAACAAGCGTATTTAACGGGTTAATCACCACCATTAATCTTTCTGATAATATTAGCAGCGGATACAGTCATTATTACAGCGAAATTAAAAGGGTGAAGGACACCGCTCAAAAAATTCTCGAACACAATAACCTGTTTATTATTTTCGACGAACTGTTCAGGGGGACAAATGTTAAAGATGCATTTGACGCCTCATTGGCCACCATTAACGCGCTATCTTCGATCAAAAACAGCGTTTTTTTAATTTCTACACATATCGTCGAAATCGCTGCAGCAATTAACCATTTGCAAAATGTTTCATTTCAATATTTTGTCGCCCGGATTGATAATGGTAAACCTGTTTTTGAATATAAAATGAGGGAAGGCGTTTCTTCAGAAACGCTTGGTTTTTTTATATTTAAAAATGAAGGCATCCTGGAGATATTGGAAGAGGCAGCAAAAGTTTGATACTTGTGCCAATTGAGCCCCGAAATCCTTTTTCCAGCAAAAAAAATAGCGATGAGCACCAACCCATCGCTATCTCTATCTAAAAATATTTCAATTACTTTTTACCGCCCGATTTCTTCGCCACCGGCTCAGCTTTCTTAGCTTCAGGTTTCTTTGGCTCTGGTTCGGCAGCGGCAGCTTCCTCTTTCATTTTGCGTACGCCCACAAAACCGGCGCCGCCTAAAGCAAGCAGCAACAATATCGAGCCTGCCAGCGAAATCTTTTCGCCGGTGTAGTATGATGCCGGGTGGAACACGAATTCAATTTTATGGTTACCCACAGGTATTTGTGCGGCACGCAGCACATAGTCAGCACGGAAGTATGGTTTTTCAACACCATCAATTAGCATTGTCCAGCCTTTATCATAATATATTTCAGAGAACACGGCCAGTTGGTTGCTTGTTGAACCGCTTTCATAAACCATATGGTCGGGGTTGTAGCTCACCAGTTTTATGGTACCGGCGGTATCAAGGCCCAACGCCTGTTTTTCATCAATCAACTTTTTATAGCGCTGGTCAACAATGGCTTCCTCCTTGGGTGCGAAGGCGCTGATCGCTGTCATTTCCTCATCCGCATTTTTGGCGTATTTAAGGCTTTTTACAAACCATGCATGGCCGCAGGCCGTTGGGTTTGCAAACATCTTAACGTTGCGCGATGTGTCTGTCGTAATGATATACTTGGCATTCAGCATATCCAGCACGTCCTGGTTTGGAGGGCTTTGCGACAGGTGACTATCAATCAACTCATCATATCGTTTTAAACGCGCTGCCGAATACCCGCTTACTGATTTATGGAAAAACCCATTAAACTGGTCGAACTTAATGTTGGCAGTAGCGTCATACACCCTGAAGTCAGGATCAGTGTCGCGCATAATAAAATTATCAACTTCACGTGGTTTTACCTGGTTGTCCAGTTTATCAGCAAAGTTGGCGTCTTTTAAATAGCGTTTATCAACCTGCCATACATCGCCTACGGTTAAAACCAATAACACAACCGAGAATACCAGCGTGCTCATTTTCTCCTTGATAAATGCCCACAAAAGGCCAAATGCCAGCACCACAAATATCAATGACCTGATGGCATCGTTGCGTTCCAAGTATTCCCTGTCGCTAACAATGGCTTTTGCCACGCTGTTTGCCAGGGCACTGTCGCCCTTAAGCGCCTGGGTAAGGTACGTAATCCCTGTCTGGTAATCGGCTCCTTTGAAGCTCAGGAAGATACCCGGCATCACAATCAGTATAAACAAAAGGCCGCCTGTGATATAAAACGCCAGTTTCAGCTTTTTGAAAATAATGGCTTTATCGGCAGTATCCACAATTTGCTGCACCGCTAAAAATGCCAGCACCGGGAAACAAAGACTGGTAACCGCAATTATCGATTCAACCGTGCGGAATTTATTATAAAGCGGGAAGTATTTAAAGAAAATATCTGATACTAAAGGAAAGTTACTGCCAAATGACAGTAGCATAGTTAACACTACCGTTCCCAACAACCACCATTTAAGCCTGCTTTTAACAACCAGCAAGCCAAATAAAAACAGGAAGCATATTACAGCACCAAAATAAAATGGCCCTGATGTGCCGGGTTTATTGCCCCAGTACAGGGTAAGCCCCGGGAAGCTTTCAACAACTTGCTGGGCAGTAAGAACGGCCCGCTGCTCGTCGGCCCCTTTGGCCAAAAATACCTTGGCCGTTTCTGAATTTTGATCGAGCGTTTCAGGTCCCGAGCCAAAGCTAAAGGCGTTTGGCACTAAAAAGGTAAAACACTCGGCAACGCCCTGGCTGTACTGGTAAGCATAATCTTTGGAGAGGCCGTCGCTTGGTTCCTTTGTGTTTTGCTTTAAATTCGATTGGCCGCGGTAACTATCTTTAGCGTACTCGGCAGTGCTCCATAGTAACGAAGCATTTATAGCCAGTGCAAGTAGCGCAGCGCCGGCCAGGTAGCCCAGCGACTTCAGGAATGGTTTTGTAGTTTTTGCCTTCAGCGCATGGTACAGCTCAATGCCCAGGAATATCAGCAGCGCCAGCATCAGGTAATAAGTCATCTGGATGTGGTTGGCCCTTATTTCCATAGCCAAAAAAAGTGCAGTTAAGGCACCACCGGTAAAATATTTACCCCGCAGGGTAAGTATTATGCTCCCGATTAAAGGTGCAAAAAAAGCAATTGCAAACACCTGGTTTGAGTGCCCCGCTACCAGCAGGATTATATTATACGATGAAAACGTAAACGCAATGGCCCCTGCCGCCGCCAGCCACGGCTTTACCTTTAAAACGCTTAGTAAAAAATAAACGCCGAAGAGCAGCAGCAATACCGTATCAACCGGGTTGGGGAATACTGTTTTTAAGGCCGATACAACGTGTGTGGTAATATTATCCGGGTAGGGCGCCCATATCTGGAACGTTGGCATACCGCCGAATATTTGGTTGGTCCACAAAATGGTGACGCCTTTTTCCCTGTAGTCGTTTATCTCTTTTTGGGTCGACTGGGCGCCGGTAACATCCGACTGTCCTAACACTTTACCCTGGAATGCCGGGGCGAAGTAAATAATGCATATCACAAAGAAAATTACACCTATCAAAAAGTGAATGCCATTTCGCTTAAACCAATTGTTCATCTAAGATTTTAAAAAAAGGATAATATTAATTCCTCAAAAATAGAAATTAGTATGAGAAAGTGAATTATATGTTTGATTGATTTATTGGGGCGATAACCGCATTCGTTTTTTCATTCCGGATTCGACATTCCGGGTTGCACATTCTTACAAATCCGACATCGAACATCCGATATCCAACATCATTGCACTGCTTTTTCATCCACATGGAAAATGCCTGTGGTTTGCAAAATATGCCACGGGTAAAGGCTTTCATTGCTATCAGCGCCAACACCTTCCATAACATCGCCGTTAGGGCTTGTTATCTCAACCGCTTTAGTTGATTTGAAGATTTTGGCAGTCATATCGTATGTCAATTCTTCCGACTTAAACACGTCCCCATGCGCGCTCGTAGCTACTACATGCCGCTTGAATTCAATTAGATTCTCTTTCTCGCGCTGAATGGCATAGTCCGATACAACACTGCCGCTTTCTTTTAAATCATTGTCGTAAAAAATTATTTTGATGCCTTTGGGAAACTCTTTGTAGGGCTTGGGGGTGTTGTCCGAATAATCAATCATCAGCGGCCCGGTTACATGTGCTTTAACCTTTGCCGAGTCGCTGTAAATTATATCAACATCCGTGGTGCGCGAGATGGGTTTATCTTCTTCTTTGGATGCAATTTTCTTGATGTCGTTTAACGAGTTCTCGCACGAGCAAAATATCAGCATTATGCCCGTAAACAGCGTTAACTTAATTGCCCGGATATTCATATTGAAGAAGAATCAAGAGTCAAGATACAAGAATCAAGATAAAAATCACAAACAGGCCATTCCTGTAAGCAAATCTAACCCCTAAACGAATTATTGGAACTTATATTTTTGGAACCACTTATCGTTAAGCGTAAAGCCTAAATGTATGTTAACGTAGTTTTCTTTAACCAACCCGCTTGCAACCGTACCACGCTGACCCACTTCGGCAGATATGTTAATTTTGTAAAACGAACTTAGCGTTTGTGACGGCGCCAAAGGAAGGCCAAGGCCGAAAGTAACTGCATACCTGTTAATGTTGGTATTGTTCACGTTAAGGTAAGTTTGGTCGTAAATAAAACCTAAACGGTAATCAACCCGCTGAAAATAGTTGCGCAGCGCGTTATTGTCAGGTGTATACTGCCCGCCCACAGCAAATGTTTTGCTGTTTTGAACATTTTCAGCTTTTGCACCGTCAATAGTAAGGCTGCTCCAATTACCCAATGTTAAATCAGCGCCTACCAAAAATTTGTTATCCATTTGGTACGATACCCCAAAACGGTTAATAGAAGGCAGCTTTATTTTCGACTTCTCGTTCTGGTGATTAACTATCGAGTCCGCAGGGGCATTTTCGTTACCACTGGCATCGTAAGTGTACTGGCTTACTATGTATGATGAGGTATTTGTTATACTATTGGCCGTTGAAGCTGAATAACCCACTGTAAAGTGCCTGGTATTATTCGCCCAATCGAACGAATACTGAAGGCCTAAATCATAATTCAAACCACCAACGCTTTTGCTGTCTTCAATGCGCGAGTTCAGCGCACCATATAAAGTAGGTACTTCGGTAGAAGCTGTTTGAACTATGTTACCGAAAATATAAGAAGCATTGGCGCCAATTGACAAATGGCCTATCCCAAACCCATAACCGATATACGCCTTTGACAGACCGCCGGTGCCGTTATATAAGTAATTTACTGCGTTGGTATCAGTTGGCAAACCCGAGCCAAAGTTTGGTTTTACCTGCTTATAGTTGTATCCAACTTCGCTGTATGGCATCAAACCAAAGCTAAGCGCCGACCGTTTGCTAACCGGAACAGCAAAATTAACGTGGCTAAGCCTGAAGTTTGCGTTACGTACACTTGTCTGCCCTGTTTGGCTTAACCCGATGGAGTTTACATAAATCCCCACATCAAAGGTGGTATAGTTGATAAACGAATACGATGCAGGGTTCTGTACGTTTATGGTGTTGTAATTATTTATTTTGTTGATAGCGGCCGATATGCCGCCCATGCCCCTTTGTTGTGGCGTTATAGCCGGGTCAATATCACCCAGCCCGTATCTTGAATAAGGCGAACTTGTAGTAGCGGTAGTTTGTGCGTGTGCCCCGTATACAGAAACAGCAAGTATTAGTATTATAAAAACCCTGGTATATTTAATCATTATTAGTTTGTATGGCTGCGTTTAATCCTTTTAGAACCAAGTGAGGCTCAATTTTTATATAGGGGGCAAAGATGCTATTTTTTAGCAGCGTATCAAAAAAAATACTATCGCCGCCGCTAAGCACAATATTCAGCTCTTCCCCCTCTTTTTTATAGCTTTTTATAAAGCCTTCCAATTCATATTTTATCCCGTTTTGAACCCCGGATATTATTGCCGATTTCGTGTCGTTGCCGCTGTTTGCGGCAAAATTTTCATCGGCTTTTATCAATGGCAAACCGGCTGTATAATTATTTAATGCCTTATAACGCATATTTAAACCCGGCGATATGCTGCCCCCAAAATAATTTCCCGCGGCGTCAACCCAGTCGTAGGTAACAGCAGTGCCTCCGTCAATTACCATGTTGCTTTTACCTGGGTACAGGTGGTATGCGCCTATTACTGCGGCCAGCCTGTCGAGCCCGAGTGTTTGTGGGGTTAAATAATGGTTGGTTATGCCACTTGTCATCCCGGCACTAAAATATACCAGCTTTAGTTTGCCGGCCAGTATATTTTGCCACTCCTCTTTTTCTTTTTTTACCGATGAAATAATGGCCTTACCGATGACATGATCAGCGAGGGTTTTATCAATTATCGATTCATCAACCTGGCTGTACTGGTCTGCTTGCAGCAGCCTGTCGTGCTCAAAAACAGCAATTTTTGTAAACGTATTGCCGATATCGATAACCAGGTTCATTTATTTTAAGTCTTGAGTCTTATGCCGAAAGTCTTAAGCCAAAAAACAATGACTAATGACCAATGACTAAATGACCATCTACGCTTTTACCAGCGACAATATCGATTCAAAAATTGCCAGCCCGTCCTCGTTAGCCACCAATGCATCCGATGCGCGTTCAGGGTGAGGCATAAAGCCAAACACATTACGGTTCATATTGGTGATACCGGCAATGTTATCCAATGAGCCGTTAGGGTTCGATTCAGATGTTATCATACCATACTCATCGCAATACTTAAACAGCACCAAATCATCATCATATAACGATTTCAAAACATCGGCATCTGCAAAATAGTTACCCTCACCATGTGCGATAGGTATTTTAAGCGCCCTTTCAGGGTCTATCTGCGCAGTGATTAACGAATTTGTAGTTTGCGCCTTCATATAAATGTTGCGGCAAATAAACTTGCGGTTTTCGTTATGCAGCAACGCGCCCTGTAACAGGCCGGCCTCTGTTAATACCTGGAAGCCATTGCAAATGCCCAAAACATAACCGCCGCGGGCAGCAAACTGTATTACTTCAGTCATGATGGGCGAAAAACGCGCTATCGCCCCCGAACGAAGGTAATCGCCAAACGAGAACCCACCCGGTAAAACAATAAAGTCGGCGCCCTGCAGGTCGTGGTCTTTATGCCATAGGCGGACCACCTGCTGGCCCATTATTTTTTCCAATACATAGATGATATCCTCATCGCAATTAGAACCCGGGAAAACAACTACTCCAAATTTCATTAAATTGATTTTTTGTGTAATAATGGTACAAAACTAATATAACAGCCGTGATTTGAACGAATGTAAAAGTTAAAAAGTGTTAAACTGAAAATAGATGATGCTGATTAGCAGCAATAAATACAAGCTTTCGTAAAACCATTTGCTTTTAGCGTACAAAAAATAGTAAGCAAAAAACACCGCAAGCGGTACTGTGCAAAGCAAAAAATGATTTAAAGTAAACGGTGTTTTTACATAAAATGACAAGCCCGCCATCAAGAAAATTATAAACAACAACTGGAACGATTTGCGCACCTGCACATAGCTTTTAAAAAAGTTTTGTTGCAACTTAAAAAAGCAAAGCACCAGTATGGCTATAACCGGAATAAGCACCAGGTAGTTGTAATAAACAATATTAATCGTATCCGGAAATTTGGTGGCAAGCGGCAGCCAGATAGCGGGAAACCGGTTGATGCTGTCGGATAAAAAATAATACACGGCCAAAAAGAAAAATATGGTCACATAGCCGATAATGCTGGCCACAACCTCGCGCCAGTTAAACGGGCGGAAGATAAACAGGGCTATCCACAGCACCAGGAAAAGGTAAATAAAGGGCAGATAAATTACCGACCCGATAGCAACCATCATCCCCAAATCATACGCGGCCGACTTGGCATCACTACTCTTATAAAAACTGAACAGCCTGAAAAGCATCCAGATGATCAAAAAATTGCAAATAAGCGGCGGGCTCAATACCAAAAACGATTTAAACAAAGCCGTTGCAGTAACATACATTAAAGCAGGCAGAAACGTTGGTTTACCCAATAAGTTAAAGTGATTTACCAGCCGGTTTATTAGCAGGCTTTGTATGAACACGATTGCTGCAGCCAGCAAAACATTATAAGCGGTAACCGCCGGATTAATATACGGGCCGGGCGCAATTAACAGCCGCGCGACAGGTTCGGCAAAAGCAAATTCAGTTGTAGCAGGGGCGCTAAGCAAATAACCCGCCCGCGAGACAAATAGCACTACAACAAGCAGTAAAATATTGAACGGATTAAGCGTTTTAAAGAAACCAATCATTAAGGGCGTATTTGCGCTGCGAAATTAGCACAATTGTAGTTAGGATAAAACTATAGGGTAAAATAGCTGCGATAAATGAAGGAAAAGAGCTTAAAAACCCAAAAAGGCTCCTTGTCATTCTGAACGCAGTGAAGAATCTTATACGCGCTATATTCACGTTGGATAGACACGCATGATAAGTATATCGGCGGCTTGTCAATTGCATAAGATTCTTCGCTCGCGCTCAGAATGACAAAGAAAAAATCCGCACATCCTTTAAAATTTCTCCTCCATCATCTTCTCCAATGCAAACATTTCATCCCTCAACTTGGCAGCCAGCAAAAAGTCCATATTTTTCGCGGCGGCAAGCATTTCCTTTTTGGTATTTTCTATCGATTTTTTCAAATCGGGCTTGGTCATGTAGGCGACAATCGGGTCAGCTGCAAGGCTAACCATGTCGGCTTCTACATAGGCTTTTTGTATGCCATCCTTAAAGTCCATTACCGATGTTTGCTCCATTATCTGCTCGCGTGTTTTGCCAACGGTTATTGGGGTAATTCCATGCAGCGTATTGTATGCTATCTGTATATCGCGGCGACGGGTGGTTTCGTCCATAGTGATCTGCATCGAGTCGGTAATTTTGTCGGCATACATAATCACCCGGCCCCTGTCGTTTCGGGCGGCACGACCAATGGTTTGTATCAGCGATTTTTCGCTGCGTAAAAAGCCTTCCTTGTCCGCATCCAAAATGGCCACTAACGATACTTCCGGTAAATCCAAACCTTCGCGCAGCAGGTTAATGCCTATCAGCACGTCGAATTCGCCGAGGCGCAGGCCACGCAAAATTTCCACGCGTTCCAGCGTTTTCACTTCCGAGTGTATGTAGCGGCATTTAATGCCCAGCCTGTCCATATATTTTGCCAGTTCCTCGCTCATGCGCTTGGTAAGGGTGGTTACCAGCACGCGGTCGCCCATTTTTACAGTCTTGTCTACCTCTTCCAGCAAATCATCCACCTGGTTTATAACCGGGCGCACGTCAATTACAGGGTCGAGCAAGCCGGTCGGGCGTATTACCTGCTCAACCACCACACCGCCCGATTTTTCCAATTCAAAATCTGATGGGGTTGCACTAACATATAAAGTTTGCGGGGCAAGGTTTTCAAACTCCTGGAAGTTTAAAGGCCTGTTATCCAAAGCAGCCGGCAGGCGGAAACCATAATCAACCAGTGATATTTTCCTCGACCTGTCGCCACCATACATGGCCCGTATTTGCGGCACAGTTACGTGGCTCTCGTCAATCACCATCAGGTAATCATCAGGGAAATAATCAAGTAAACAGAACGGCCTTGCACCTGGCAACCGTCCGTCAAAAAAGCGGGAATAATTCTCAATGCCCGAGCAATAGCCCAGCTCACGTATCATTTCCAAATCGTAATTCACCCTTTCTTCCAGGCGCTTGGCTTCTAAAAAGCGGCCATCGCCAATAAATTGTTTCTTGCGGGTCTCCAATTCTTCCTGTATGGCCCAGATGGATTGCAAAAAACGCTCGCGCGGGGCAACATACAGGTTGGCCGGATACAGCACCATGTGCGTCATTTTCTCCAGCGTTTTGCCGGTACTTACATCAAAGC